>OFOK01002134.1_pt1 | contig 12303 bp, 9 predicted proteins | sample 1542001 | NCBI WGS metagenome assembly OFOK01 (sample SAMN04209242, study PRJEB22552) | human gut metagenome | biome: gut; material: feces | host: Homo sapiens | place: USA: Oklahoma
TTTGAAAAAGATCAAGTGCTGATGGAAATCAAAGCATGTGGAAGTTATCCCTTTTGGTTGGTAGAGGCTTTATCTAAGCTGCAGATTTATCCAACTTCTTTTTCTGGTCACAAACATCCCGGAATTTTATAATAAACCTAAATAAAGGAAAGAAGGGATGTCCTGTGGCACTGAATCTTCGCCGGCCTGTTGTTGGGATCCTGCTGATCGCGCCCCCGCGTTTTCATGATCTGGGAGCAGGAACCGAAAGCGGGATGTACTGGGAACGGAAAGAACGTGAAGCAGAAACTATTGTCGCACGCTTTTCTTTTGCTGAAAAGGTTTATCCCGGCGTAGTCTACACCAGGGAACAGGTAGAGCGGGCCGTTCAAATGTTTCGTCTGAAAAAGGCAGACTGCATTTTTGCTCATTTCCTATCCTGGTCTGATGATTTTGCCTGGATCCGCTTTTTACGCGATATCGGAGAGGACATGCCGATCTTATTTGCATCCATTTCACGGGAGCAGCCCGGATTTGAGGACTCTCTTGAAGAGGAGCGCTTCATTGAATTTTTATCCGCCGGGGGCCTTGTAGGAGCGCTGGAGGCTTCAGGATCTATCGCCCGTTTTGCCAGACCGCTGCTTTTCACCGCGCTGGGCAGCTTAAACGTTGTAATGGAACAGGCGGAAAGCTTTTCTAAAGCGGCCTGCCTGCGTACAGAACTGAGGCAAACTGTTTTTGCTCTTCTGCCCACATACAATGAAGCCATGTGGGCGACCTATGTGGATCCGTATGACATTTTCATGAAGGTAGGGCCTGAGCTCCATTTTTTGACTGTGGCGGAACTGGAAGACGAAATCACACAAATCCGCAGGGAAAAAACAGAGGATGTGATGGAAAAGATCCTCCGGCGCTATCCTTCCGACAAGCAGATTCGCAGAGATAAATTTTTCGCCTCCGTGGAAAGCTCGTTAGCAGTAGAATCGTTGGCCCGCAAGCATCATGCGGAGCTGGTGGTTCTGAACGACATCAATCCGGCGCTTATGAACCATATCGGCCTTCGGCCGGGGTTTTCTCCCTGCACGGATGCCGACGATGTGATGGTAACGCCGGAAGGCGATCTCGGAGGAGGGCTTGCCTGCTATCTTCTGCGAAAGCTCTCGGGGCGCCATGTCAGCTTTGTGGAGCCCTTTTACATTGACGGAAGGGACGGAACCTTTGCCGCGGGGCATGCCGGGCCGAACGATTACACCGATCCGGATGGGAAAACTATCATTTCAACGGATACACGTTTTGCAAAATCCCAGTATAAACATGCCGGGGCCCCATTTGCCTGGAATGTGATCGGAGCCGGCGAAAAGACCATGGTGCATGTTTCCCAGTGCAACGGCCGGTTCAAAATGGTATGCAGTCTTGTGGATGCGCTGGAAACCAGCCATTTCCTGGCAGGCTATTCCCATGGCATATTCCGCCCCCGTATTCCTGTGGAGGAATTCTTCCGTAAGCTGCTTGAGATTGGCGTAACGCAGCATTACGGAGTGGCCGGCGGGGATTTCCGCCGGGAACTAAGAATAATCGCCAAGCTTCTTGATTTCGACTATTCGGAAATCTGAGCCCGGATTGATCGCCCCGAAGGCACCGTAAAACAAACATGAAAAGGCAGAAAACAAAATCAGCCCATACCCCCACGCAACGGTCAAAGTCTCCTGTCTGCGCTTCTTTAGATACATCGAGGCCGGCGCACTGAGCTGGAGTACAAGACCTTCCGCAGGGACGAAAGTCCATTCTGCCGCAGCCCTTCAGGCGGCTTTCCTGAAGACTTTTGCCATGAAGACTCGTCTCCCTACTGGGCGTACATTGTGTTTATGGTAAAACAACTGTACCTCATAGGCTGACGGGTCTTCCATTTTCATTGAACTTTACAGTACAGTCCTGAATTTAAGGAGAGATAAAGAATGAAAATCCTGATCATAACAGCACCCAATTATGACGACACAGAAGTGCTATACCCCTATTACCGGCTTTTGGAAGCGGGGCTGGAACCCGAGGTCGCTTCTTTTGATAAGGGCATGGTAGCAGGAAAATATCATTTTGCCATTCCGTCAAACGTCAGGCTGGAGGAACTGGAGCTTTCTCAATACAGCGGGCTGTATCTGCCGGGTGGAAGCGCGCCGGAAAAGCTTCGGCTCAACGCGTCGGCTTTGGAAGCTGTAAAATGGTTTATGGGAAAAGAGCTTCCGGTGGCTTCTATTTGTCACGGCCAGCAGCTCTTGATTTCCGCCGGTGTTTTGCAGGGGAAGCGGGCCACCTGTTACCCCGGGATCCGCGACGACCTGAAAAACGCGGGAGCTGTCTATGAAAATGCCCCGGTTGTCGTTGACGGTCGTTTGGTGACTTCCCGACGTCCGGAGGATTTGCCATGGCTTATGAGAGAATATATGAAGCTGTTTGAATAACTTGCCGAAAAGCATACGACGGCGTTTGATGGAACACGGCAGCGTACGGGCATAAAAACAAGCGGGGCTGAGGTTTTTCAAAGACTGCGGCCCCGCTCCGTTCCATATGAAAATTAAAGACTGCTGAAATCCGTTCCCTGCATATTGATATGCTTATGTGCAGAAACCAAGCGCGTCTGATCCAAAGCATAATGCACTTGATCGTATGTCTGGCTGACAACAGCAGTATATAAAATATCCACAACTGTCAGCAAGCCGATCCGCTGGCTCATGACACCGCTTCGGATCAAAGCATCGGGGGAAGAACAATACAATGCAATGTCTGCTTTTTGGGCCAAAGGGTTTTTATTATACCGCGTAATGCTAAGCATAGTCGCTCCAGTTTTTTGGACAATATCGGCCGTTTCAAGGAGATCCCGGGTATCTCCGCTGTATGAGAAAAATACGGCGGCGTCTCCTTTTTTCAAGCTTGTGGCATACAACACCTGCTCATGCGGATCTGTGCTGGACATAGAATTTTTGTGAATGCGGACAAATTTATTGTGTGCGTCGATCGCTACGATTCCCGTGGCTCCTACCGCATAAAAGTCAATCCTGGACGCTTGGCACAAACAGGAAACCGCTTTCTCAACATCCTCCACAGACAGAACAGTTTTTGTATTTTCGATTGATTTCATATTACAGCTGCACACACTGTTGATGATGGAGGAAACAGCATCGCCGGGACGCACGTCACTGTATACAACCGTTTCCTGCTGGATCAGCGCCATATCGGCAGAAAGCGTTCTGCAAAGCTCTTTGTATCCGCTGTAACCGGCGGATTTGCATAATCGGACAACAGAGGAAACACTGGTGCGGCATGTTTTAGCCAGTTCCTTGATCGAGAGCTGAACCACCTCATTGGGAAAATCAATAATGTAACGGGCAATATTCTGTTCTTTCGGCGAAAAGGAAGGCATCAGTTCTTTGAGTTTCAAGCAGCATCCTGTCACGGCGGATCCACTCCTTCTTCTGTATATTCAGAAAAAATAGGTAATTTTGTCTTATATTATATCAGATTTTTTTCAAGTGAACAGCCCGGACACCTGGGAAGTTTCCTGCTCCACCGCACAAACAGCTCTTACTGCGCCCAAAATAGGCGCGGTGTCGATATCATAGGCCGGAGCAATCCTTTTCAACGAAGGCACATCATGCAGATATTCACACAGATTTTTTTGAAACAAAGAATACGATTTGGAAATGGCCCCTCCCAAAAAGAGAGCTTCAAATCGGTTTTCCACGAGGATATCATGCACGATACGCGCCAAATCGGCTCCCAGCTGCTGAAACGCTTTAACGGCGGCGGCATTTCCTTGCAAAGCCAAATCAGCGATTTCTGCCGCATCAATGCGGCTGTCTTGCCCGCCGTATTCATAAAAATTCCGGATAACGGCCCTCCTGGACACATAATCCTCGCTGATTCCCTGACGATAGGGGCGTGAGAAGATGCTGATTCCGGGGCCTCCCGCATCATTTTTCAGAAGGCTGCCGTTTTTCCAGGAGGCAAAGCCCAAACCTGTCCCAATGGTGACGCCCGCAGCCCGTAAAAACGTCTCCTTCTCCTGCCACAGCGCCCCCAATAGAAAAGCATGAGAATCATGTAAAAAGCAAAGAGGAATCCCGCCCAGGATCTCCCGGAACCATGGCCGCATGGATATGCCGTATACCGCTCGGTATTTGTGCTTCATCAGGCTGGTTCCGGCCTGATAATCAAACGGGCCGGGAACGCATATGCCGATTCCTTTGATATCTTCCCCAGCTTCAGCCGCCTGCGCGGCGGCCGCGGTACAAAGAGAGCGGAAAGCGTCCCGAATTTCGGAGACGCTCCCCTCTGAATAGGCTCTCATTCGTATGACGCTTTCGGAAACAAAACTTCTGTCCGCTCTGACGAGGGACGCCTTGAGAAAGGTGCCCCCCGCATCGATACCTAACACACAGCCGGCTTTATTCGTCATTTTCATAGCCGTCCTTCAGCAGCGTTTTATGCATGGTAACCTTGCCGACTCCTTCGTTGATCACTTCGTATGGTCCAAAGCCCGCCGGCACAATCACCATATCAAGATAATTCTGAGAATAAAAGCGCGAGGGATCTGTCAGGGAACGAATAGTGCATTTTTCTCCTTCCACAAGGACCAGAACATGGAAGCGGTCCGTTGTCTCATCTGTGTAGCGTTCCCAGAATTTCACATTGCGCAGGCTGAAATATAGGAGATCGTGCTGCCCCACAATGGTTTCCTCAAATCCGTCTCCCCGGCGAATCACGCGCGGAGTCTGGATCAGATTTTCGCGTACCCATTCTTCACGAAAGTCGCGGCGCAGGACATGATCCCCATGCCATGTATGGATGGGACGGAGGTTTCCATCGAGATCCTTGCGCACATAGTCATACATTTTATAGGTATACGAGCCAATGGTCAGACTGCCGATTTCCAGGATAACCTGATTGCGTCCCGATGCATGGATCGTTCCCGCGGGGATCATGAACTGCTGACCGGCAACAGAGGGATGAGAATAGACGTACGCATCGTGATCAAAGCCCTCCCCTGTTTTTTCCGCCCGGCGGGCCAGGGAAATAAATTCTTCCACATCCGCGTCCTGGCGGAAACCGACGTATGTTTTAGCTTCCTGTCCGGTAACGACCATATAATAGCTTTCATCCTGCCGGCCCAGTTCGTCGTTGTGACGGCGCACATAGTCGCCGTCCGGATGGCATTGGATGGACATATTTCCACTCGCATGGAACGTATCGTCGTAGTTGAACCGAATGGGAAAGTATCCATGAAACTTTTTGGCAGGATTTTCTCCCATCAGCTCTTTTCCCATCAGCTGCACAAAGAAGTAGAACGGGAATTCAAGCTGGATGCTTTCCAAATCTGCCACGATGGAAACTTCCATTGGGATCAAATCAAAGACCCAGGCGCAGTTCTTCATATCCTCAGGCAAATGGCGCAGACGCTTTACATAAAACCCTCCCCATACGCCCTCTATATAGACGGGACGGCAGCGCAGAGGATACGTCACCATCACAGAAAACAGATCCTTCAGCACGGGGGCAGGAATCATTTGTATGTGCTCAGGACGATCTCCTGTGAGATAATAATCCACCTCATTCTGACGAAACAGCTCGCCGCGCAAACGGGAAGCCACTTCAAAATCCACATAATAGCTGCGGCGGATCACTTGGTTAACGGGCAGGTGCTCCTGCGAACCAAGATTTGTAAATACCCCCGCGCGGATATTCAAAACCGTCCTTTTCTGTGTCATGTCAATATAAAGGCGCAGTCCCGCAAAGCTGCGAAGCTCACGGATGAGAGCGCCATAGCCATACAGAATGAGGATCCCTTCACCGGTCTCCAGAAAGCTCTCGAGGCGTTCTCTCATATCCTCGATGGCCTTTGGCCGCATCAGGCTCTGCATATCATCCTTGTAAAGGCGGCCGTAAAGCAGGGGCGGATCTGTCCGGCGGTCTTCCGGCAAATACTCCAGCAGCTTTTGATGGAGTTCTTCACTGCTTTCAAATAGATTTTCCGTACTGATCATTTTTACGGCAATACCGTTCTGCACAAGCTGCAGCGTCATCTGATTGGCAAATTGCTCCATAGGGGCGGTGATATATCCATCTACCGCCACAACAGCGCATTTCCTTTCTGTTTCCAAAAGTTTTCCGGCCTGTTCAGCCGCGGCTTTGGCAGAAGCCAGAGAATTCGCTGTAACCTGCTTCTTTTTCTCATCTGCAAAACAGATGTGATTGATAGCGTTGGGGTCATCGTACGGGTAGGGATTAAACATAAAACTCATGAGAAAACCTCCTGCTGCATCTAAAAATGTGCGGGAAAGATATAAAAATGTATGATCCATACATGATTATTCGTATTTCCCACTTTTTTATCATTCTACAGCCTATTATAAGATGGTTGCTCTAAAATTTCAATACTTTTTTCAAAACTAATTACTTTTTCTGATAAAAATTATTGACAAATCCAAAGAAACGTATATGATGATAAGTATCAGCAAACAGACAAAACAAAGACAGGAGGAGATTTCATGACGAAGGTACAGATTCCCCGGGAATGCATGACGATCGTGCAAGGGAGAGTTTGCGCGCATAATGAGGCTTTGACCGTGGCGCCCAGCGAGGATTTGGTGCGTATCCGAATGGAAGGAGCGTCGGGAACATTTGCGGGAATCGATTGGAGCAGATACAGATACCTCGTCCTCGATATGCTTTCCGACATGGATGCAGAAACAAACCTTCATGTATATTTTGAAAAAGAACAACCAGATCCCGGCGAACAACGCAACTATTTGATGTATCAGATGATTCCCGGAAGACGGGTCCGTCTGGCTCTGGACTTAAACGCATTGCATTCGGAGGCCTACTTTTTGCTGACGCAGCCCGGTATGCTCAAGGGGATGGCGCACTGCAAGCCATGTGATATCTCAGAAATGCGGGCGGTTGAAATCGAAGTGCATTCGGGTTATAGCCGCCGGTTTTCTTCTGTCTCGCTGTTTGACGTGTTCCTGGCTGATTCTCTTCCGGAGATGAAGGTTTGCGGAGAACCGATGGTAGACGAATTGGGGCAGTGGCGTGACAAGGAATGGAAAAATAAAACGCACAGCATGGAGGAACTGCGTGAATATCTGCTGTCTGAGCGTCAAAAAGCGCGCGCCGCTTCCGGATATCCGGAGGGCTGGAGCCGCTATGGCGGATGGCTGAAGAAAAAATTTGACGCCACGGGTTATTTTCACACGCATTTCGACGGGAACAGATGGTGGCTGGTGGATCCGGACGGCTTTGCATTTTTCAGCAACGGGATGTGCTATGGGTCGCGGATGGGCGTCTATGGGTTCACAGACCGTATGGAAAATCTTTTTTCCTGGCTTCCGGACGATGGAGATCCCGATTATCGGGACGCTTGGACAACAGCGGATAAAATTCCCGAATTTGCCAAGAGAAACGGTGTGGAAGCGGGAAAAAAACGCCGTATGTTCAATTTTGCACGCGCCAACATGATCCGCGTATTCGGTCCTGAGCAGTGGTGGGACGCGTGGACGGAAATCCAGGCCGCGCGCCTGAAAAGCTGGGGATTCAATACCATCGGCGTGGGCGTTAACAATTACGAGGATGAGCATGTGGAAAAATTCCTGCGCAAGGCGGAAATTCCCTTTGTGCTGACACTGAAGAATTTCCCTTTGACCAAAGACTGTATCTACCGGGATTTTCCGGATGTTTTCTCACAGGAATACCGCGACGGCTGCGCCCGCTTCGCGGAACAGCTGCTTCCCTATGCCGATTCCCCCTATCTAATCGGATATTTCATCACCAATGAACCGGAATGGCGGTTCCAGGCGGATGTAAATCCGGCGGAACGTGTTTTTGCAAGCAGTAAGCCCTTGGCCAGCAAAGATGCGCTGATTTCTGTGCTGCATAAGAAATATGGAAGTATCACACGACTCAACCAAGCTTGGAACACTCATTTTGCATCATTTGACGATATGAAGCAGCCCTTTGATCATGCAGACATTTTCAGCGAACAAGCTGCCTCCGATTTTGTCGCTTTGCGGGAGATCCTTTTGCGGGAATATTCCCGGGTCCCGGATGAAGCCCTCAAGCGGGCAGCTCCGCATCATATGGATCTTGGAATGCGGTATAACCATATCAGCAGCAATGAAATTGCCGGAAGTGAATTTTTCAATTTGGTTTCATTCAACTGTTATTTCCCTTCTCCTGCACAAAGTCTTGAAATTGTGCGCAGTGAGATCGACAAGCCCTGTGTGATAGGCGAATGGCATATTGGAGGCGGAGACGGGGGTCTTCTAAGCTGCGGGCTCCTGGCCAGTGCAACACAGGAGGAAAGAGGCCGCGCCTGCGAGTATTATATGCAGCAGGCCATGTCTGCCAGAAATTGTGTCGGGCTGCACTATTTTGAGATGAACGACCAGCCGCTGCTCGGACGGTTCGATGGGGAATGTATGCAGCACGGCGTGGTCGATGTATGCTGCAGACCGTATGATGAGCTTATCTCCCATTTCCGTTCGGCAGCCGAAAGCATGTATGCGATTGTTTCCGGAGAAGCATCCCCCTCTGCCGCCCCCGCAACTGTCTACCGGCCCAAATGAGAAAAGAGGGGGGATAAAACCAACAAAATAATTTTGAAAAGTTATGTCTTATATAGATAAAAATATTGACAATTATTTTTAATTATATTATACTGTGAATAGACAACAGTTTATTTTTAATAATTCAAAATAAAATAGTTATTTTGTGGTTTAGGAGGAGAAGGCCATATGAAATCCCCTGCTAAGAGCCCATCTATTGGGCACATGTCTCCACAGAAAAAACACTTTCTTTACTTCAGAAGAGAATACATGCTGTATTTGCTGATGCTGCCGGGGCTTCTGTATTTTGTGGTTTTTAAGTATATCCCGATGTATGGGGTAACGATCGCCTTTCAGGATTATAATATTTTCAATCCGCAGGCTTCTCTTTGGGTAGGGTTCAAAAATTTTGAAACACTCTTTTCCCAGCCCGGTTTTCGTCAGGCGCTGTGGAACAATATTTCGATCAGTTTGCTCAAACTGATTCTTGGCTTCCCGTTTCCCATCATTCTTTCCCTGATGATCAATGAGATAGCGAACCGGCGATTTAAAAAGGTGATCCAGACTTCCGTGATCTTACCGAATTTTGTGTCATGGGTCGTTATCAACGGGCTACTGTTCGCTCTCTTTTCCCCCAGCATGGGCGCCGTCAAAAGCGTGGCGGAGTTCTTCGGCTATACCGGTACCATTCCCAATCTTCTGACCAATAAGGATACATTCCAGGGCCTTATTGTTGTGACGCATATCTGGAAAAGTGCAGGCATGGGAACGATTGTATATCTTTCTGCTCTGATGGGGATCGATACGCAGCTTTATGAAGCCGCGGCGATCGATGGAGCAGGCCGCTGGAGACAGCTGTGGAGCATCACCATGCCATGCCTGCGGTCCACAATAATTGTGCTGCTCATGTTCCGCGTTGGGGAAGTCATGTATGCGGGATTTGACCAAATATTTGCCATCACAAATTCGATCGTCAATCAGGTCGCGGACATTATCGACACCTATGTCTACCGTATGGGACTGCAGAACAAGCAATTCTCACTGGCGACAGCGGCGGGGCTGTTCCAATCCGTCATAGGCCTGGCGCTTGTACTCGTTACCAACGCAATCGCCAGAAAAGTAGATCCGGACAGCAGCATGATCTGAAGGAGGGGCTGGAATTATGAGAAAAACACTTGGGGAAAAAATAGGGCTTGCGATCAACGGCTTTCTCCTGCTTCTGCTCGCTTTTATTGCCATTTATCCTTTTTGGCATGTCTTGATGTATTCGCTGAGCAATTCCCAGGCGGCTTCCAGCGGAGGATTGTTTTTCTGGCCCAGAAACTTTGACCTGCTGGGATATAAACTGGTGCTTCAGCAGCCGCAGATTTACCGTGCCTATTGGAATACGATTGTCCGAACGGTTCTCAGCACCGCGCTGGGGCTTATCCTCACGGCTGCTTTGGCCTATCCGCTTTCCCTTCCCCGTCTTAAAGGAGGCCGGTTCCTTTGTCTGGCTATTTTCTTTACGATGCTCTTCAACGGAGGGATGATCCCAACATATCTTCTCATCAATGATCTCGGCATGATCGATACCATGTGGGCGTTGGTGGTTCCCAATGCCATGAGCGCTTACAATCTTTTTATCATGAGGAATTATTTCAAATCGATCCCGCAAAGTCTGGAAGAGTCGGCCCGGATAGATGGCGCGAATCCTGTCGTAATTTTGTTTCGGATTATTCTTCCGATCTCCGCGCCCACTCTGGCCGCTGTGGGCATGTTCTACGGCGTAGCAAACTGGAACGCCTATCTGGACGGCGTCCTGTATATCAACAGCACGGATCTGCAGATTTTACAGGTTTATCTGCGCAATATTTTTGCTTCGGCAGGTTCAGGAGCCATCCTTTCAGGAACCTCCGGTGCAAGCGAGGCCAGCAAGGTAACAGAAGAAACATTGAAAATGGTAACCATCGCTGTTTCTGTCATCCCAGTCTTGATCGTCTATCCTTATTTGCAGAAGTATTATACCAAGGGAGTTACTGTGGGAGCTGTCAAAGGATAAAGGATAGTCCTCTGGATGTGGAGCATTCAGATTTTATTTAATTTTATTTGCAAAGGAGATCGACTGTTATGAAAGCGTTGAAGAAATGCATGTTCCTTCTGACGGCTGGGTTGATTTTGGCCTCCTCGGCAGGATGTTCTAAGCCGTCAAACACCCCGGCCTCCGGCGCTTCAGGAAATTCGGCGTCTCAGACGTCCGACGCCCCTGCGGAGCTGACCTGGCTTGTATCAGGCGACAATACGCCGCCTGATACCAACACCGTGCTGCAAAAGCTTTGTGAAGAAACGAATACCAAGCTGTCTGTTACCTATGTAAGCGGAGCGGACGAAGCCTCCAAGCTGAACACGTTAATCGCCTCTAAGAGCCTTCCGGATATCTTTCAGGTAACGACCATTTCAGACGCAGAACAGATACGGGACAACGGGATGGCTGCGGATCTCACCGAATACCTGAAAGAAGCGGAAAACATACAAAATGAACTCGGCGCTGTTTTAGGAGATTCTCCGGTCAACAAAGATGGAAAAATGTATTCTGTCTTTTCCGCCGCCAAACCCTACGCTCAGAACATGTGTATCCGTACCGACTGGCTCAAGGCTGTCAATAAGGAAATGCCGACGGACTTGGATTCCCTTTACGACGTATTGTATGCATTTACATATAACGATCCGGACGGCAACGGAGAAAATGATACTATCGGCCTCGGCGCTTCCATCGTAGGAAACTGGAACAATTTTATCGACATCCTGGGGGCGTATGGAATCGCGGCTTCCAGCGGAGGACTTCGTCCCGTTGAATTGGAGGACGGCACTGTCACCACAGGATTGAAGCATGAAAACTTCCTTGATGCGGTTGCATATTTCAGAAAGCTGTATCAGGATGGATTGATGGACCCCGATTTCGTCACCATCCCCGCGATGGACAGCTATGGAAAGCTGTGGAACGGAAAAGTCGGCGCCTTTGATTTCCAGTGTCCGGGACCAACCAATAATTGGATGCCGAGCCGGTATGTGGAAGATCCTCCTCCTACCTTTGACTTTGCCGCTATCGCCGGGCCTGACGGTGCCGCCGCACAGGGAAAACAATACGTTTCCTATGTACCGGCGACGATGGTGAGCGCTCAATGCAAGGACGTAGCTGCCGCAGTTCGCGTATTGGATTACCTTATGTCCCCGGAAGGCAGCCTCTTGACCTATCTTGGTGTAGAAGGCGTACACTATAAGTGGGCCGATGAAGAAAATGGTAAATATGAAATGATCTCTCCCTATGACGACAGCACCACCAACCGGAACGACGGCGTTTATGTATATTCTGAGTTCCTGCTGCCCGAAAACACAGCGGAGCGCCGCCTGTTGAATGAGCAGACACGCGAAGGCGTGGCAATGGGAGACGAAATGTCTACCATTGAATGGCCTTATATCTACACCTCTTTTGAAGCGGAAACCATGTATGGCTCTACACTGAAAAATATCGAAAAAGAAATTTTCTGCCAGCTGATCACAACAACGGGAGACGTACAGCAAGAATATGAAGCCGGGATCGCCCGATGGGAGGCAGAAGGAGGCTTGGAGTGGGAAGCCGGAGCCACGGAAGCATACAAGTCTCAGCAAAAATAAGCAGAAAAACAGAAAGGGATAAGGCGTACTGGTTATACATGCAGACAGCCCTCAACTATTGAAAACGGCAGCCGGG
>OFOK01002145.1_pt1 | contig 12245 bp, 7 predicted proteins | sample 1542001 | NCBI WGS metagenome assembly OFOK01 (sample SAMN04209242, study PRJEB22552) | human gut metagenome | biome: gut; material: feces | host: Homo sapiens | place: USA: Oklahoma
GCCCCAAGCTTTCCGACGCGCGCTCTGCGGCCTTTTCTATTTCCGGCAGCCGGCAGCCGGCGCAGGGGAGCCCTTGCCGCTGCGCCTCTCTCTCCGCCCTCACGCGGTCTCAGACAAAGACGCGAACCATTCTTCAATATTTCGAAACACGATCTGTGCGCGCCTCTTCATGGATTCCTCCGAAGCAAAAGCCACATGAGGCGTGAGCAGAACGTTTTTTGCCCGCAGAAGGGGGTGCTCCGCCGGCAGGGGCGGTTCCGTCTCAAACACATCGATCCCCGCCCCGGCGAGCCTTCCTTCGTTGAGGGCGTCTGCCAGCGCGGCGCTGTCCACCACGGCGCCCCGCGCCATATTGATCAAAAGCGCCGAAGGCTTCATCCTGGCAAGCTGCTCTTTGCCGATCAAGCCCCTGGTCTCCTCCGTAAGGGGCGTATGCAGGGTCACGATGTCGCTTTCTTCCAAAAGGGTCTCCAGCGGGACATATTCCACTCCGGCCTCGAGGGCCTCCTGACGGCGGCTGCGGCTGTACCCCAGCACCCTGCATCCGAAAACGGAAGCGATCTGCGCCACTCTTACGCCGATAGCCCCTGTTCCCACAACGCCCACTGTCTTCCCCCGAAGCTCGCGGCCCACAAGGCCCTCCTTCGTTCCGGAATGCCGGGCTGCCTCATCGCAGGGAAGGATATTCCGAAGAAGCGCCAGGATATGCCCAAAGGTCAGCTCCGCCACCGCGTCGGTGCAGTAGCCCTGGGCGTTTTTCAGGCGGATCCCCCTCTCCTCACAGGTCTTGAGATCCACATGGTCCACACCGGTAAACGCGACGGAAATAAACTTCAGCCGCGTATTTGCCCGGATCACCTCTCCGCTCAGAGGAGAATTGGCGATGATGAATACGTCGGCGTCTAGCCCCGCCGCCGTTTCCGCATCCACTTTTTCGGTGCAGAAAACGCACTCATGGCCCTGTTTCCGCAGGGGAGCGGCCAGTTCTTCTATAAAGTCCCTGTCCACAGCCAAGGGCTCCAGCATACAGATTTTCATTTCGTATCCTTCCTTCCATACGAGCTTTTTTCGGGAATCCATGGAAAACATTTTCTTCGGCCTGCCGGCCCGGTTGCCTTTTGTTTCCTATTTCGCTGCTACAGCACATTACAGTACATTTTAGATAGGAAGCCGCCGCACCCCCTCCGGCTCTTTCCGCCCCGTGTCCAAGCTGTTGGAAAAGGAACTGCCGGACGGCGGCGCCTCGCTCGGAGGACTTTTTCTTTTCTATTTCATTTTGCGGCCCCTCCGGTCAATGGCAAAAAGCAAGAGACAAAAAGCGGCCCGCAAACCGGCCCCAAACTCTCCGGCCTGACGGCGCTCCGAGGTTTCAGGCCCCAGGCCCCGGGCCGAGGCCCAGGGCGGTTCGGCTTTTCAGCGCGGAGGGGCAATCTCCCTTATCCTATGCTTCCCAGAACAGAACCCAGAATAAGCACCAGAAGAGTCACGCCGCAGAACACATATTTCGCCATGGGGTAAAACCAGCCGCCCAGAGGCTTTTTCCTAGAAAGGTTCACCTGCTCCAGCACATACTCCTTCCTGCACACCCAGAAGAAGAGCACCCCCGCCAGAAGAGCGCCCAGCGGGCAGATATAGATGGAGCAGACGTCCATCCACTGAGACACAATGGGCGCTATCAGAAGCCCCACCACAATGCCTATAAGGCCGATCACAGCCACGGCCGCAGGGCGCCTGAGATGGAAAAACTCCTGCAAGGTGGCGATAGGAGCTTCAAACAGGTTGATCAGCGACGTAAGCGCCGCAAAGGCCACTGCGATAAAGAACACCGCCAGGATCACGCCCCCGCCGGGGATCTCCCTGAGCACATTGGGCAGGTAGATGAACATCAGCCCGGGGCCGCCCGCATCCAGCGTTTCTCCAGCCGCCGCCATGGCGGGGAGGATCACCAGAGCCGCCAGGACCGCCGCGCAGGTATCGAACACGGCCACCATCCGGGCGTCTGCAGGGACATCGGATTTCCGGCTCAAATAAGAGCCGTAGACAAGCGTCCCGTTCCCCGCAATGGAGAGGGAGAAAAACGCCTGCCCCAGGGCGAACACCCACACCATAGGATCCAGAAGGCCCTCCGGCTCCAGGCGGAACATATACTGATACCCCGCCGAGGAACCGGGCACAAACAGCAGATACACGGCAAGGCCGATAAACAAAAGGAAAAACAGGGGCATCATGACCTTATTGGCCTTTTCGATGCCCTTCCCCACACCGAAAGCCAGAATACCCACCGTTACGGCCATCCCCAGCACCTGCCACAGCACGTTGGAGGAAGATGTGTCCCCAAAGAATGAGGAAAAGCCTTCCACAGAGGAAAGGCCCATCAGGGAACCGTCCAGTGAGCCCGCCAGATACTTGAATATCCAGCCTACCACCACGGAATACCCGATAGCCAGCGCCAGAGAACCCAGGACCGGAAGCAGCCCCAGGAGCTTTCCGGGTTTTTCCGCGCCGAAACGCATACCCGTGGCCTTGCCGAAGGCGTCCACAGGCCCGGACCTTGCCGCCCGGCCGAAGGACATTTCCCCTATCACGCCGGTGGACCCGATAATTACCACAAACAGGATATACGGAAGCAGGAACGTCCCGCCCCCGTATGCGGAAACTCTGGTGGGAAAGAGCCAAATGTTCCCCATTCCCACGGCGGAGCCGATACAGGAAACGATAAAGCCCCATTTGGAATTCCACGAATCTCTCTCCCGCGCTTCGGCGCCGCTTTTTGCCGCCCGCTTCGTATTTTCTTCCGCTGTCAATGCAACCACTCCCCCTGCAGGTCCCGCCTGCGGTATTGTAAAGCGGTGTGAATTCTTCTCCGCTTCGTTCGTATATGGAAGAGTATAGCATTTCATACGAAAAAAGTCTACGGCAGACGGTTTTTCCTCCCTCTGGATATAGGGCCGGATGGGAAAAGGGGACCTTTCCATTCCCGGAATATGCACATTTTCACATTTACACCCTGTATGATCTTTGCTATACTTAAGGCGTAAAGGCGCAGAATGTCCTATACTGCGCACAGGCGCTTTCTGTCTGAAGGGATTTTACCTGCTTACAAAAAAACAAATATCCGCATGAAAAGATACGAGGATACGGCCGCAGGCACAGAGGCGTTTTTGAGACTGTTTCGAGCGCAGGCCGGGGCACAGGATCGCATCCTCCGTTTGAGGCGGCTACGCATGCCAGGTTTTTCGTGCGGAAACTGTGCAGGAACCCCTCTGCATCTTCTATTGTTTCTATATTTATTGAAAAGGAGAGAGTTGCCATGCAAATCGAACGTTACTACGAAGATCCCTCCGCCCTGCATATCGGGACCATGGAGAACCGGGCCTATTACATGCCCGATGCTTCCAAAGAATGCGGACTTCCGGCCGAAACGGCGGAGGAATCCCAAAAAGCTCTGCTTTTAAGCGGCTGCCAGTGGAGTTTCCGCTACGACAGCTGCCCCGAAGACGTACCGGAAAGCTTCATCCGGGAAGACTGCTGTGAGGAATCTCTGGGGTATGCTCCCATCCCCGTGCCCGGCTGCTGGCAGAACTATGGCTACGACCGGCACCAGTACACCAACACCCGCTACCCCTTCCCTTTCGATCCACCTTATGTGCCGGAAGAAAATCCCTGCGGTTCCTATCGCCGGTGGTTTGAGCTCACCGAAGAAGAGGCCGCCTCTGAAAGCTTTCTGAACTTTGAAGGAGTGGATTCCTGCTTTTACGTGTGGGTGAACGGCTCCTTTGTGGGCTACAGCCAGGTCTCCCATTCCACCAGTGAGTTCCGCGTCACGGAATTCGTCCGCCCAGGGAAGAACCTTCTCTCGGTGCTGGTCCTCAAATGGTGCGACGGAAGCTATCTGGAAGATCAGGATAAATTCCGCATGAGCGGCATTTTCCGGGATGTATATCTTCTGTTCCGGCCCCAAGCTCATATCCGGGATTATTTCGTTCACACGCCCGTCTCTTCCTTCTCGGAGGACGGCCTCACCGGCAGCGCCTCCATTCAGATCGACCTTTCCTGGTTCGGGCAGGCCGATGAAGCAAAGGCTGTGCTGTATGCTCCTTCCGGTGAAAAGCTGTCTGAAACGTCCGGCTCGGGGACTCTTTCCTTCCAGCTCGAAAAGGCGGAACTTTGGAACGCCGAGCGCCCCGCTCAATATACTGTGGTGCTTTCCGCCAACGGGGAAAGCATTCGCCAGATGGTAGGCATCCGCCAGATCGAGATTCGGGATGCGGTCATTTACCTGAACGGCAAAAAAATCAAATTCAAGGGCGTCAACCGGCACGACAGCGACCCCGTTACAGGCTTCGCCATCAGCCGCGAACAGCTCATCACCGATCTTCGCCGGATGAAGGAGCACAATGTGAACGCCATCCGCACCAGCCACTACCCCAACGCACCCTGGGCCGCCCAGCTCTATTCCAAATATGGTTTTTATGTGATCGACGAGGCCGACCTGGAAACCCATGGCTGCGTGAATATTTACGGCGGCGGCTCTGAGCACAGCTACTTCCAGAAATTTGTGGAGGATCACACCTACGGCCTTATTGCCCACGATCCCCGCTTTGAGGAGGCCATTGTAGACCGCACCCAGCGCAATGTGACCCGGGATAAGAACAACGCCTCCGTCGTCATGTGGTCCCTGGGCAATGAATCCGCCTACGGCCCCAACCTGGAAAAGGCTGCTGCCTGGGCCAAAGCCTATGATCCCTCCCGCCTCATTCACTATGAATGCAGCGTTTACCAGATGAAAGGCTATAACAACGATATTTCCAACCTGGATGTGCATTCCAGGATGTACGCCCCTGTGGAAGCCATCGACTACTATTTCACGGATGAATTTAAAAAGGAGCTCAATAAACCCTTTATCCAGTGTGAATATTCCCACGCCATGGGCAACGGCCCCGGGGATCTGGAAGCCTATTACGGAAGAATGCAGAAATACGACGGCTACGCCGGCGGCTTTGTGTGGGAATGGTGTGACCATGCCATCTATGCCGGCATCACAGAGGAAGGCAAGCCCATTTACCGCTACGGCGGCGATTCCGGCGAGTTCCCCCACGACGGCAATTTCTGTATGGATGGCCTTGTGTATCCTGATCGGACACCTCACACCGGCCTTCTGGAGTTCCGCAACGTTATGCGCCCCATCCGGGCAAGCCTTGTTTCTGTCTCTGCAAACAGAGTGAAGGCCCGTCTGCAGAGCCAGGTGGATTTCCTGAACGCCAGGGAATTTGTTTCTCTCCGCTGGGAGCTGGCCGCCGAAGGCTCTGTGATCGCCGAAGGCACCGTCGAGACGCCCGGCCTCCCCGCCAAGGGTGAAGCGGAAATCGAGATCCCCTGCGCCCTGCCCGAAGACGCTTCCCTCCTTACCCTGCGCCTTCTCTACCTGCAGAAGGAAGACGCCCCCCTGACCCCCGGAAGCATGCTGCTGGGCTTTGATCAGCTTATCCTGAAGGATGCCGCCGCTGCGAAACAAGCTTCCGAAACAGAAACGGGCTGCGGGACCGTCGCTATCCGGGACTGCGGAGCCTCCATCGTCGTGGAGGGGAAAGCCTTCCGCCACGTGTTTGATAAGAAGAAGGGAGTATTTTCCTCTGTTTCTGTAAACAACGTATCCCTTCTGGATAAGCCCATGGAATGGAACATCTGGCGCGCTCCTACGGACAATGACCGCAATATCCGCCATGAATGGGAACGGGCGGGCTACGACCGTTCCACCGTGCGCGTATACAGTGTGGAAACTGCTCCTGAGAACGGCGGCGCTGTGATCTCTGCGGAGCTCTCTATTTCCGCCCTGTTCATCCAGCGGATCCTGACGGTCTCCGCCCAGTGGCATATCGCCCAGGATGGGACCATCCGCATTGAGGCTGAGGCAAAACGGGATACCGCCCTCCCCTTCCTGCCCCGGTTCGGCCTGCGCATGTTCCTGCCCAAGGCCTTCTCTCAGGCGGGATATCTGGGCTACGGCCCCTATGAGAGCTACTGCGACAAGCATCACGCCTCCTATCTGGGCCGCTTTGAAAGCCCTGTTTCCCGCATGCATGAGGATTACCTGATGCCTCAGGAAAATTCCAGTCATTTCGGCTGCCGCTGGGCTGCGCTTCAGAGCGAAACCGGCGATACGTTCAAGGCGGAGTCACCTGTTCCCTTCAGTATGAACGTTTCCCTCTATACCCAGGAGGAACTCGCAGAAAAGGCTCACCCCTATGAGCTTGCTCCCTGTGGTTCCACCGTCCTTTGTCTGGATAGCCACATGTCCGGCGTGGGCTCCAACAGCTGCGGCCCTGTGCTTATGGAAGAATACAGGGTGGACGGCGAAATTCTCAAAATGGATTTCACCCTTTCCCTGAAGGCCGGAAAATAAGCTGCAAAGCACCTCACAAGTTGATTTCCCTATTCAGGAAGCCCTCTCCAAAATGGAGAGGGCTTCTGCTTTCTGCCGTTTATGCGTATTTCATTCCATATTGTATAGCGATGATACTCTACGTCCCTGAGACGGGATACGGGATACGAGATACAGAATCCACACCAACCCCGGTCTCTTCCGATCCCCTCTACCGCAGGCTGTCCCCAGCCACCCGCCGCAGGGCGGCTTCGTCCAAAAGGGCAATGGAACCTCTGGTGAGCTTCACCAATCCCTCGTTCTGAAAATATTTCAGCATTCGTGTGACAACCTCCCGGGCACTTCCCAAATGGCGGGCGATCTCCTCATGGGTGATGCTGAGCGCCCCGTTCCTATCCTCCCCAGTTTCCAAAAGGGAATCTTCCTCCAAAAGGAAGGCCGCCAGACGGGAATCCAGCTTCTTATACAGCACCTGGTTCAGAAGCCACATCACATCGGAAAAGCGGGCACCCATGACTTCGTTGGTGTAGTTGGAGGCCGCAGCCGATTCCTGCATGACGCTTCGGTAAGCATCGGCGGGGATATGCAGATACTCTGTCTCCTCTTCCGTTGCGATGGAAAGCTCAAATTCAATGCCTTTCATCATACAGGAAGCAGAAAACAAACAGAAATCCCGGGGAAACAGCCGGTACAGTGTGATCTCCCTACCTTCTTCGGAAAGGATATAGGCCCGCACTCTGCCTTTGATAAGCACCAGAACGCCCACGCAGTCCTCCGCGCCGTTGTGAAGGACCGTGCCGCGGCCCGCTTCCTCCAGAGCCGCCGAAGCCTTCAGCCGGCGCTGCTGAACCGGCGTCAGTTCTCCCCAGAAGGGAATATATTCCTTACACAGGGCGGTCAGCTCTTCCTCACTGGCCGGCCGTATCCTCGTTCCCATTCGTCCGGTTCCCATTCTCGCACCTCCGTATTCCGCCGGGCAGGGCGTCCCTTCCCACTTCCCGGTTTTCAATTCTATAAAGACATACGTCAATTGTATCCCTGCTTGCAAGAATTAGCGTTTTAACGTTCCTGCCACCGAATCTCTCACATAACCCAAGACAGCCCATGCAGGATAGTTGCAAGCCGCGAACTTATTCTCGATACTATATGCACACCCAGAAACCGTTAAAACAGCGGTTCAAAAGGTAGTCCCCCGGTCTTATGGATTTTATTTTTCCCGGTTTTCTGCCTCCTGAGCGCCATTTCCCGCCTCCCGGGCCCGAATCTCCGCCCGGAGAGCCTCGATCTGCCGCATGCGCTCCACCACCCTGGCTTCGGAGCCGTGACCCGCAGGAGTATAATACCTGCGGCCTCTGAGAGACTCCGGCAGGCACTCCATGGCGGTGAGCTTTTCCTCCCGATCATGGGCGTACTGGTACCCCTCCCCATAGTGCAGCTCCCGCATGAGATCCGTCACTCCGTTTCGGAGCCGCAGAGGCACGGGCTCCGCCAGCATGGCCGCCGCGTCCTTTTTCGCCGCCTCATACGCCATATACAAAGCATTGGACTTGGGCGCCAGAGAAAGATATGTGACCGCATGGGTCAGATGGACGCTGCACTCCGGCATACCGATAAAATGGCACGCCTGATAGACGGCCACCGCTATTTCCAGGGCGCGGCTGTCCGCCATGCCAACATCCTCGCTGGCGAAACGCACGAGCCTTCTGGCAACATAGAGAGGATCCTCCCCGGCCTCCAGCATCCGCGCCAGCCAGTATATAGCCGCGTCCACATCGCTGTTGCGCATGGATTTATGCAGCGCCGAAATGATATTGTAGTGCTCCTCACCTTTTTTATCATACAAAAGGGATTTTCGGCTGGTGCACTGCTCCAGCGTTTCCCTTGTGACCACTGTGCGGGCATCGTTCCGGCCGCTGTTTAAAATAACCATTTCCAAGGTATTCAGAGCCGTCCGCGCATCCCCGTTGGAAAAAACCGCTATAGCCGACAAGATTTCCCCGGAAATATCGATTTCCTGGCCCCCAAACCCCCTTGGATCCGCAAGGGCTCTTTTCAGAAGAGAAACGATTTCCTCCTCTGAAAGAGCGTTGAGCACGAACACTTTGCAGCGGGAAAGCAGCGCGGAGTTGATTTCAAAAGAAGGATTCTCCGTGGTGGCCCCGATCAAAATAATGCTGCCCTTTTCCACATAAGGCAGAAAGGCGTCCTGCTGGGCTTTATTGAAGCGGTGAATCTCATCCACAAAGAGGATCGTCCGCTCTCCCATCCGCCTGGAGGCCTCGGCCTTTGCCATAACCTCCTTGATCTCCTTGATGCCGCTGGTCACCGCGCTGAAATTGATAAAATGAGCCCTGGTCCTGTTGGCGATGATCCTTGCAAGGGTCGTCTTTCCCACCCCCGGAGGCCCCCAGAAAATCATGGAAGAAATCTGATCCTGATCGATCAGCTGGCGGAGAACCTTGCCCTCCCCCAAAAGGTGGGTCTGGCCCGAAAACTCCGAAAGCTCCCGGGGCCTTAGGCGGCTGGCCAGCGGCGCGGAGGATTCCTTCTCCCCGCCCATAAAAAAGCTCTGCTGCTCCTGCAGGTCCTCTTCCCAAAAAGCCACTTTTACCGCTCCTTTCCGCCCCGGAGCTTTGCGTATCCCCGGGCTCCTCTTACCGACTTCCCAAAACATTTGTTTTACAGAAAGTATATCATATCCACCTCTAAAAGGGAAGATTTCGCCCTCTATGGTCTCCTGATCTTTGCCGGCAGGAGCCATCCGACCCTTGTATACGCTCAGGCCGTAAACCGGCCCTGCGCCGTCCCGGCGCGAAAGCCCTGTTCAGCTTTTCCAAAAGGCATACAAACCCTTTCTTTGCGGTCCTCCGCTTTTTATAGGGGGATGGATACCCGAATACCTGCCTCTTGATTTCTCAAGCCGCAGAAAAACAACGGTATGAAAGAATCTGGGAGGCCCCGGAATACGCCTTCCCTATAATCGATGAATCCCCTTCCACAAATATGTTTCCGTCTTTGGTCTTTCTCAAACGGCTTCCTGTTTTTTGCCTCTACCCATGAAGTACGAAGAGCAAAAAGCAAAAGGAGGGCCGAAAGCTTTGCAGGATACAGAAAAGGACGATAACGTGGCACATTTTCTAAAAACCTTCGGTAATACGACATATGCACGGAAAATATGTCGCAAGAATCTCTTACGAATTCCCTGAAAAGGGGTATAATGAAAGCGGAAAACACGAATATCCCGGCGGGGAGCCTCCGGATATCCGAGAAACGGCGGCGCCCAGGCGAAGAAGGCCCCAACAGGCTTCAGAGCCGGGAAACGGCTTATCCGCCATAACTTGCAAGGAGGAGATACAATGGAGCAGATCCCAAAGACGATGATGGGGGCCACGCTGCCCGGAAACAGCACGGTGGAGATGAAAGAATTCGAGGTGCCCAAACCCGGCCACGGCGAGGTGCTCATCCAGACGAAAGCTTCCACTATCTGCGGAAGCGACATCCGCTGCATCTACAGAGAGCATGTGGGGAAGGGCCCGGAGGGATATATTCCCGGAATGGTGGCGGGCCATGAACCATGCGGCATTATTGTGGAAGAAGGAGAGGGCCTCCGGCGCTTCAAGAAGGGCGACAGGGTGATCGTATACCATATTTCCGGCTGCGGCGTATGCAACGACTGCCGCCGGGGATATTATATCTCCTGCACGAGCCCGTACCGCCGCGCCTACGGGTGGCAGCGCAACGGGGGCATGGCCCCCTATATCCTGGCGGAGGAAAAGGATCTTATCCTTCTGCCGGACGAATTGACCTACAAGGACGGGGCTCAGGTAGCCTGCGGCTTCGGTACGGTCTATGAGGCAATTGAGAAGATCGGCATCTCCGGAAACGACGCCGTTCTGGTGACGGGGCTGGGGCCTGTGGGCCTGGCGGCCCTGATGCTGGCCAAGGCCATGGGAGCCAGTCAGCTGATCGGTGTGGAGATGAACGAATACCGGATCGAGCTTGCGAAAAAGCTGGGGCTGGCCGACTATATTTTCAAACCCGGCGACGGCGCTCTGGAGGAGATCCTGCGCGTTACGGGAGGCCACGGCGTGGAAAAGGCCATCGACGCAAGCGCAAGCGACCCGGGCCGCCAGCTGGCTATCCGCGCCACACGGCCGTGGGGCAAGATCGCTTTTGTAGGCGAGGGCAACACCTGCACCTTCAATCCCAGCCCGGACATCATCCACGGGCAGAAAACTATTTACGGCTCCTGGGTGACCAGCCTGTGGCGGATGGAAGAGCTGGTGGAAAGACTTGTCCGGTGGGGGATCCATCCGGAGGAGCTGATCACCCACGAGTTCCCTCTGGAAAAAGCCGGAGAAGCGTACGCGCTTATGGCTGACGGGGACTGCGGCAAAGTCGCTGTGGTGTTCTGAGCGTTCTGAGTGTTCTGGGGCCGTATCGCCGCCTCCCTCACAGCGCGCAGAGTATTTTCGACGTTCAGACCGCGGTCCTGTTTACCTGCGGAACGCTTCCGTGCGGCGGTGCAGCGGCGCAGCAGCGCGACCTTTTTGCCGAAACGGCTTTTCAGAAGCCTAAAACAGGACGGCGGCAGCTGAAGGCGGCTGAAGCACGCCCGGGGTCTCCGAAAATATGCAGAACGCCGTGCGGCGCGGTCCAGACAGGGAAAAACCAGCAGCTGCCTGCGGCCCCGGCGGGAAGCAAAAACAGGCCGGATTGGAACACCGAAAGGATTTAGCGGGACTGTACGATCCATAAAAATATTCTTCTGCTTCTCATATGCAAAAAAGAAGGCCGTTCTTTCCAAGAGAGGAGAGAACGGCCTTCCTTTTCGGCCCGGACGAGGGATACAGCCAGGTTGGAGCCGACTGAGGACGAACGCACAAACGGCCAAAGCATCCGATGCTTTACGGTTAGGCCGCGCCCGCAGACGATATGCGCCTGTGTAAAGCTGCGTTTCATCCTATTCCGCTGCCGCCGGTGGGAGACAAGGGGAAAAGCGCTGGTGATGAAAGGAACAGGCATACGGCGGGAGATGAAAATGAGGAGAGCTCTGTATCTGTACCCCTCTTCTCAAAAGCCTATTAAAAACAGAGGGCAGAGGGAACCCTTTGTTTTTACCAAATTTGCATTCTAATATTCTTCTTTTTATCAGTATACTCCAATATTTTCGTCTATTCAACATATATACCGAAAATATCGTCTAATAAATTCACCAAAATCTGCTGATGATACAATGAGGACAAAATTACAGGCGGAGGCGGTGAGCGGATTGATGCAGCTGGGGAATATGCTTTCAGAGCTGAGACAGGATAAGCACCTGACGCAGGAGGAACTGGGAAAGCGGCTTGGAATTTCCCGCTCTACCATCGGTTCCTATGAGCAGGACCAAAGCCAGCCGCCTTATGACGTGCTGTTGAAGCTCGCGGAATTGTACGATGTAAGCACGGATTACCTTCTCGGCCGTACCAGGATTCCCAACGAGAGGGCTGCGTCGGTCCTGCTGCAGGATAAGGCGGTGGAAAGGGTAGCGGCCTCTATGCTTTCTATGAGCCGGAGGCACAAGGAAATGATACTGGAGCTGAGCGAGTCCTTTGCGGAGCTGGACAAGAGACGGGCGCAGGATCCGCCGGAAAAGGCAGGAGAATAGCGGCCCGCCAGGGGCTGATGGCTGAGAGGCAGACCCAAGGAGCCGCCGGAGCTTTACAGGAAAAGGACAAGCCGGCGGGGCGGAAAGGCATCCGAACGGCAGGCGCAGCCTCTGAGCCATGTGTGCCGGATATGCCCGCCGCAGAACAGAAAACTGCATCCGGGCCGCCCGGGGATCACGTCCCCTCGGGCGGCTTTTTCCGCGCCCATTTTT
>OFOK01002150.1_pt1 | contig 12222 bp, 16 predicted proteins | sample 1542001 | NCBI WGS metagenome assembly OFOK01 (sample SAMN04209242, study PRJEB22552) | human gut metagenome | biome: gut; material: feces | host: Homo sapiens | place: USA: Oklahoma
ACAGATCTGGAAAACGATGTGTTTGAGAAACAGCAGCAGGAGACAAACGGTGTGTTTCTATTTGGAAACTTAAAAATTCAGTGGGGAACCATTGATAATTTGACAGTTCCTGCATCTGGCTCCATGACCACAGAAGCAGTAACTTTTTCGTATGCTTACACAAAACCGCCTTTTATTACTTGCGTTCCATTAGGGAATTACTATTTGATTGTGAATCCGACGAATAACGCTGCATTAGATAAAGCAGTTTTTCGGGTAAGATCGGGAGATGGAGCAGAGAGAACAGACCGTAGTATTTTGTGGATAGCGATAGGGTATTAAAAAGACTGACGAAGTCTTATTTTTGGAAAGGAGAACACTTATGAGCGTAAAAACAGTAAAACTAGAAGTAAACAGCCAGACGTATAACCTGACCTATAATTCAGGAACGGGCTATTGGGAGGCCCAGGCCACCTCGCCGGCAAAATCTTCCTATAATCAGGAAGGACATTATTATGGCATGAAGTTGACGGCTACGGACGATGCTGGAAACTCTACGATGGTGGATGATAAAGACCCTGCCTTCGGGGAAGATTTAAGGCTGGTGGTAAAAGAAAAAGTGGCGCCAGTTGTCACCATTACCAGCCCGACCAGCGGTGCGTCCTTAATCAACAATAAGCCGACCATTACTTGGGAGGTGACAGACAATGACTCCGGTGTCAACCCGGATACCATTAAGATCACGGTAGACTCCGGCGCGCCGGTAATGGGAAGCGCGATCACCAAGCAGGCGATAGAAAATGGCTATACCTGTTCTTATGTACCAAGCCAGGCTCTTTCGGACGGAAGACATACCATCAAGGTAGACGCTTCTGATTACGACGGAAACGCTGCCACCCAGAAATCCGTAACCTTCAAGGTTGATACGGTACCACCTACCTTAAATGTTACCAGTCCGGCGAATAACCTGGTAACAAACCAGGCATCCCTGACCATCAGCGGTACCACCAACGATGTGACCAGCAGTCCCGTGACGGTGAAGATCGCACTCAACGGCCAAGACCAGGGAGATGTAACCGTAGGAAGCGGCGGAAACTTCAGTAAGACGGTTACTTTAAAGAATGGGGCCAATACCATCGTAATCAAGGCTACAGATAGCGCAGGGAAAGAGACCTCCGTGACCAGGACGGTAACCCTGGATACGGGTGCTCCGGTATTCGAGGAAATCATCATTGAACCGAACCCAGTGGATGCAGGTGCAACCTATCTCATCAAAGTGAAGGTGACAGATGCCTGATGGTAATACGTTTAGTAGGGAACATCGATGGGAAAGAGATAGTTTTGGAACGGGTGGAAGGGGATTGGTGGGAAATCGCCATTCCCCCACCGAAAAGCGGAACCTATATTGCGGATTTTACCGCTTATGACGACGCAGGGAATGTGGCCTACTGCACGAAAATCCTGGTGACTTTCCACCTGGAAGACCTCTGCCTGCGGTTGGAACCCTACCCCTATGATGCGAAAGCAGAAAGACCGGTATGGGAAACCAAAGTTTTAACGAGCTATTATTATGCAGAGTTGGTAAGGAGGGCGGAATGCAGAAGATACTGATGTTTGACCAGGGAGAAGAACGGCATGTACGTCTTCAGATAAAAAATATAAGGGGAGACCCGTTTACGATTTTAAAAGCGCAGTTTGAACTGGTTTGTGGAACGAAAGTAGAAGATTTTGGGGACGCACAGATTCTGGACCATGTGATTGATGTGCTAATCGCCCCGGAAGAAATCGGAATCTATAAATTAAAGATCACCTACTGGATTGGGGATGAGACCTTGATTGAGGTGATACGAATTGAGGTGAGAAAATGAGGGCGATGCTGAAAATCTTAAGCGTCGAAGTGTTGCCGAACCCCGTGGAAACAGGCGCTGCCTATCGGATTGTTGCAGATGTACGTCCGATTGTCCCGGTGTTGGCGACGAAGGACGGAAAACTGCTGACAACGAAAAACAGAAGACCAATTCAAGTAAAGGAGGGGAACAGTGGCTGAAATTTATGAGAGAGTGGCGATTGGAGAGCTGCAGGAGAAAACATCCCTGGAAGGAAGCGACCAGATCGCGCTGGAAGATGCCGAGGGAACTAAAAAGGCAACGCTTAATACGTTGAAAACATTTTTGGAGAAGGACACCGGCTGGATGACATTAACACCAGACGGGAATTATGAGGTGGTTTACGGACATCGGCCGCAGGTAAGAAAACGCGGAAACGTAGTGGAATTGTCAGGCGGAGTGAGAAATACGAAAAATAGCATTGGAGGTTCTACGACGGAAGTGCGGATAGGGATTACGTTGCCGGAAGAATACCGACCTTCTAAGATGGTGATTTGTCCAGGTTATACAAATGTGGACAAAGTTTTTCAGATTCATGTAAACGTGGACGGAACCGTGACAGTATCCCGTGCGTTTTCTTCGGATTCCGGTGGCTATGAGGCCATACAGGCAAATACAGCCATCTTTTTACACGTGGTTTATTTTGTGGATTAGCGAGATGGATATGTGTGTGAATAAAGCTATAGAGATCAAAAATGTACAGTCTGAGAAAACAGTGGTGGAAACCGGGGAGAAAATAAGGATTCAGTTTGAAGTGTGGTATGAAATAGATTATCCGTTTGATTACCCTTATGATTATCCAATCACTTCAATAAGGAAATAGGAGGAAAAGTGAATATGCGCACGATCAAACAGGCTTTTGTCATGCTGAATGGAACAAAAATACTGGCAACTTATAGTGAGGATACAAAGCTTTGGACGGCGGAAGGAAATGCGCCGGAACAGTCGTCTTGGAGTCAGCCTAATCATGTATTTACAGCGGTTATTCATGCTTTGGACGCTGCAGGTAATGAGGCAATTTTAGATAGCTTGGACGAAACTTATGGGGATGAACTGAAATTCAGAGTCTTGGAAAAAACGAAGCCGACGGCTACAATCGTATCTCCGACACAGGATTCTGTACTTGGGGCATCCACACAAAATATTGTAATGGAATTACAGGATGCCGGCGGTTCAGGTCTGAATATGTCGTCGGTGGTGTTTAAGCTGAATAATCAGCAGATTACAGAGGGGCTTTCCTGGGCAGATGGGGAAGATGGAAAGAAGACTTGTACGTACCAGGCAACGGGATTATCGGATGGTTCCAACAGTGTTAGTTTGTCTGTTCAGGATAATGATGGAAACGTCTCTGATCCAGCAACGGTTACCTTTGTCGTTTCCACGGCGGCGCCGACGTTAAATGTGACCAGTCCGGCGGATAATCTGCTGACCAATAATAATAAGGTGACTGTGGCTGGCACGGCGGCTGCTGGCTCTGAGGCGGTGACACTTGCAGAGGTGACGATCAATGGGGAAAAGGTATCTCTTGAAGAGGGCGGAGCATTTTCCAAGGAAATCACGCTAAATGAGGGAGAAAATACCATTACGGTTGTCGCGAAAGATTCCCTCGGGAAAACCACGACTGTTACACGTAAGGTTATCCTGGACACGAAAGCTCCGGTTATCACGGAAGTTACCGCCGAGGCAACTACTGTGGATGCAGGAGGAAGAATTCGGATTACCTTTAAAGTGACAGATCAATGATTGTCCGGGTATGGGGGACGGTAAACAGCACAGAGATCGTATTTACACCGGTTCCTGATAGACCGGGCTATTGGGAAGGAATGGCTCCCAGAGTTCCGGGACTGCAGGAAATTGAGATTTGGGCGGAGAATGATAAGGGTGCGCGCGGACATCTGCAATGTACAGTACAGGTTTTCTGGCATACGCATACGGCGGCGAAGCTTGTGTTGCTTCCGTATGTGGCCGGTCTGCTCTTATCTAAAAATGTCTGTTTACGGCCGGAAAAATATAATACGCGGCTAAATAGCAGCAGAAAGGCGGCGATATGACGGAAAAAGTGAAGTTTGCCCTTGGGGAGAGAAAATATGTGTGTATCCAGGTGCGCAGTTCTTGTATGCAGCCGTTTGAGATTTGCTCAGCGAAGTATGTGCTGAGACTGGGAAATGAAATCGAGAAAAGCGGTGAGTGTGAAATACAGAAGAAGAGTGATTCGGAAGTCCTGCTGTCTGCATTGATTCAGCCGCAGGTGAAAGGGGCAGTATATGCGCTGGAATACACCTATGAGATTGCGCCGGAGATTTTAAAATATGAAGTGAAGGTATGTGTTTCATGATAAGGAGCGGAGGGTATGAGGAAAATGAATTACGTAGAACCGATCATTGACGGGTATAACGTGATTGTGGGGACGGCAGTGGCCGTCCTTTCTTATATTTTAGGGGAACACTGGATTTTATTTGTGGCTTTTTGGCTTTTGAATGTGGCCGATTGGTTGACAGGGTGGATGAAAAGCCGTATAGCCAAGAAAGAGAATTCGGTTAAAGGATGGCAGGGAGTCCTAAAGAAGCTAGGTTACTGGTTGATGGTAATGGTGGCTTTTGGGGCGTCCGCCGTATTCATTGAGATTGGCAGGGCCATCGGTGTAGATTTGGGAATCACTACGCTACTGGGATGGTTTGTGCTGGCGAGTCTTCTGATGAACGAGATCCGGTCGATTTGCGAGAACTTTGTGGAGGCAGGTTTTCATGTGCCTGTAATTTTAATCAAAGGGCTGGAAGTGGCAGATAAGATTGTGAATAAAGATTCTAAGGAAGATTTCGATCAGGAATCTTGAAATAGAAAACTGCATATGCTATAATGCCAGTAGGCAAAAGTTATAAGTGACTTCTATAAGTCAGCAAAAACCCCGGAGGCGGCATCCTCTGGGGTTTTCTATTCCGTTTTTGCAGGGTGGCTTATGCCCTAGGCTGGTTGCCGGCTACTTCTCTTTGTCCAGCCATTTGCAGATGAGGTGGCAAACCACACCTGCCGTGACAGAAAGAAGAAAAGTTATAAGTGTCTCTATAAGTCAACCTTCCCTCCCGTGCCGGTATAAGAGTGGCAACACAGGTATTATAGCATATTTTGTCATTTGTGAGAATCCGAAAGGGTTCTCTTTTTGCGTTTGGAGGAATGTTGAATGGAAAAAACGATTTGGACAAGATTGATCAAAGCCGGCCTGACCCCAGCGGGGGCGGCCGGAATGATGGGAAATCTATATGCGGAATCAGGGCTGATTACCGGACGGGTTGAAGTGCTGTGCCTTAAAAGGCTGAAAGAGCACGGAATGAATTACAATGATACAACATACACCGCTGCGGTAGATAATGGGACGATCAGCAGGGCAGAATTTTTAAATCCATTGCCGGGAAAACAGTATGGCTATGGACTGGCGCAGTGGACAACCCCGGCAAGGAAAGCAGGTCTTTATGATCTTGTAAAGTCAAGAGGTGTGTCGATTTCAGATATAGATGCGCAAGTGGATTATCTTCTGTCAGAACTTCAGAACACTTATAAAAGTGTTTGGAGTACATTATCATCTACTGCATCTATAAAAACTGCGTCCGATGTAGTCCTCACAAAATTTGAATGCCCGGCAGACCAGGGAACAGCAGTGAAGAATTTGAGAGCTGGATACGGACAGAAGTATTATGACAAATACAAAGATTTAGATATCAATGGGGGTGGAAGTTCTATGAGTTATACTGTTGCTGATGCAAAAAAGCGAGTCCTTGATATTGCGCGTGCCGAGATTGGTTATCTGGAGAAACGCTCCAACAGCCAGCTTGATGATAAGACAGCGAACGCTGGCAGCAATAACTACACTAAGTATTGGCGGGATGTAAAACCGGAGTGGAATGGACAGGCATGGTGCGCGGTTTTTGTGTCCTGGGTGCTGATGCAGGCATTTGATAAAACAACTGCCACAAAGCTGTTAAAGCACTGGCCGTATGTGTACTGTCCTGATCTTGGAAACCGGTTTACCCAGTATGCAAACCCGGAGGTGGGAGATATCGTGATCTTTTACCGCGGCGGCACGTTCGCCCATACCGGAATTGTGACAAGTGTTGTAGGCGACCGTTTTGAGACCATTGAGGGGAACACTTCTGGGGCATCCGGGGTGATTGCAAACGGCGGCGGTGTCTGCGCGAAATCCTATTTTAACAGTAAGCTTCCAGGGACAAAGTTTTGCCGGATAGATTGGAATGCGGCGGCTGCCTGGATGAATGGGAATCTTGGCGGCAGCGAACAGAAGGATTTCCTTTGCGAAGGGGACCAAGGAGAGGCAGTGAAGTCCTATCAGAAGAATTTGATTGAGATCGGTTATAACTGCGGAAAGAACGGAGCGGATGGAGATTTCGGCCCCGCCACCAAAACAGCCACAGTGGAATTCCAGGGAGACTATGGTCTGGAACAGGACGGAAATGCGGGACCTGCAACGCAAGCGAAGCTGAGTGCAGAGGTGAAGAAAAAAGGACAGACACAAAAAGGGTTCGCTCGGTTTGTGGGGGAAGTGCAGAAGACGTGTGCGGTCCATGAGGCCGCCAAGAAAGCGTCTCCAGCGATCACAGGATATCCTAAATTGTCCAAGGGAAATCTGGTGGATGTCTTGGGCTGTTATGGCTATCAGGACGGCTGGTATAAAGTCTGCATTGCGGATGAACATATCGGCTATGTCTGGGCGGACAGCGTCAAGCCGGTGGATGCGGAGGCCTATAAGGACAATCGCACAGAACAGGGATTTACCCGGTTTGTGGGCGAGGTGCAGAAGACCTGTGTGGTTCACCTGGGACCCCAAAAGGCTTCTGATGCGATCACGGGATATCCCAAATTGTCCAAAGGAAACCTGGTAGATGTCTTAGGCCGGGACGGCTATGAGGACAACTGGTACAAGGTCTGTGTGGCCGATCAGTACATAGGGTATGTTTGGGCGGATAGTATTAAAAGAGTATGACAAAATCCCCCGGTGAGCGGCCGGGGGACTCTATGACAAGGTGCATATTGTATCATCTTCGGGTGAAAAATTTGCCTACCATTTGCCTACCGTGAACAGATTTTGCTAGATTTTTTCAGGTTATTTCAGAGAATCACAGAGGCGCTGGTTTCTCAAAAAACCTTGATTTTACGGGCATTTCAGAGCATTTTAGAGTTTGGTGGAAGAAGGGAAAGTGAACGTCTGGTATTTATGAAGTATATGGAGACCTTGGAGTACTAAGCCGCCATAAGTAATTGCGAAAAAAGTGTGTAGAATGTTGCAAAATGGAGAAATTGCAGGTATTATGTGAGAGTATCCTTTTGCAGCATTTTATTTGTATCAGGAACTTGTTTCAGTTTTTGATTGACGGCAAACAAAAGCTGTGAACAGATGATATGTGATAGCAATGTGAAATTCGGATAAAAAAGACTTGCATTTTGCAGGATATATGTTACAATTATGTTACAAAATAATTAAAAGATAATTTCGTTGCAGTGTGAAGATTATATAGGAGGATTCTATGATTGATTTAGAAAATGTCAGTAAGTCTTATGACAAAGGCCAGCCGGCAGTGAGCCATGCGACTTTACATGTTGACAAAGGAGAATTTGTCTTTGTAGTTGGCAGCAGCGGTTCAGGAAAGTCGACCTTGATTAAGCTGCTTTTGAAGGAATTGGATGCCACTGCAGGTACGATAGTTGTCAATGGACAGAAATTAAACACGATGAAGAGGCGTCAAATAGCGAAGTATCGCAGGAAATTAGGAGTTGTTTTCCAGGATTTCCGTCTGTTAAAAGACAGAAATGTCTATGAGAACGTTGCGTTTGCGCAGCGGGTGATCGGTAGGCCGACCAGAGTAATCCGTAAACGGGTACCGGAAGTTCTCACGGAAGTAGGATTGGCGGAGAAATATAAATCTCCGGTTACAGAGCTGTCCGGCGGCGAGCAGCAGCGTGTCGCTATCGCCAGAGCTTTGGTGAACCGCCCGGATATTCTTTTGGCGGATGAGCCGACTGGAAATTTGGATCCGCAGACTGCTTTGGAGATTATGAAGCTTCTAGAAGAAATCAATGACAGAGGAACTACGGTTTTGGTAGTTACGCATAACAAGGATGTGGTAAACAAACTGAAAAAGCGTGTGTTGACTATGCGCAAAGGTGCTATTATCAGTGATGAGCAGGAAGGAGGGTATCACTATGAGGCCTAGTACTTTCTGGTATACGCTAAAACAAGGATTTAAGAACATTCGTAGGAACTGGATGTTTTCCTTGGCGTCGATCATTACGATGGCAGCCTGTATTTTTCTCTTTGGTATTTTTTATTCGATTGTGGAGAATCTGAACTATATCACCAGAACCGTGGAACAGGATGTTGCAGTTACAGTTTTTTTCGACGAAGGAACTAAAGAAGAGCAGATTAAAGAGATAGGGAAGAAGATTGAGGAACGTCCGGAGACAGCCGAGGTTGTATATGTTTCAGCCGATGAGGCTTGGGAGGAGTTCAAAGAAGTATACTTAGGTGGTTCAGAGGAAGCCGCAGAGGGATTTAAGGATGACAATCCACTGGCAAATTCTTCAAGCTATGAGGTTTATGTCAATGAGATTGAGCAGCAAAGTCAATTAGTTGATTACATTAAAGGGTTGGATCATGTCAGGGAAGTCAAGCAGTCTGAGGAAGCAGAACAGACATTGACGTCAATTAACAAGCTGATTTTCTATGTCTCTATGGGAATTATTTTGGTGTTGTTGATTATTTCTGTATTTTTAATCAGCAATACGGTGTCTGTGGGTATCTCTATTCGAAAAGAGGAGATCGGTATCATGAAATTGATCGGGGCGTCGAATTTTTTCGTGAGATTTCCATTCCTGTTGGAGGGAATTATACTGGGATTGATAGGTTCAGCAATTCCGTTGACTGCACTTTATTTCTTATATAATCAAACCGTGGAGATGGTTTTGACTAAATTTAATGGATTGTCCAATTTTATGCAGTTCATTCCAGTGAATGATGTGTATCGTATTTTATTGCCAGTGGGCCTGGTTTTGGGTATTGGAATTGGTTTTCTGGGAAGTTATCTGACTACGCGGAAACATTTAAAAGTCTAAAGTGATATTGAAAATCATAAGATACAGAAGGGGTTGTTGTGAGATGACAGCCCCTTCTGTTAGTGCTTGTAAGGAGAGAAGATGGAAGACAAGAAAAAATATGTAGCGGGTTTTTTAGGAGGTATTCTGTGCACTGTGGTCATTGCGGGAGCTCTGTTTTTCGCCTATGTGAAGACACAGCCAGAGACAGTGCTCTCAGACCTTAGCCACAGGAGAAAACTGGCATATCTGGAAAACTTGATTGACCAGTATTATTTGGAAGACAAAGATGAGGATGAACTGGCCGAGGGAATTTATACAGGGTTGATATATGGTTTAGGAGATCCTTATTCTGCGTACTATACTGCAGAAGAGTATGAGCGGGAGAGTCAGTCTACAGATGGAGAGTATACGGGAATAGGGGTCACAATTACAAAAAATCAAGATAACGAGACGGTTATCATAGATTGCTATGAAGGAGGGCCCGCAAAGCAAGCTGGAATACAGACTGGTGATATACTGAAGAAAGTAAATGGAGAAGATGTTTCAGGCATGGAACTTGCGGAGGTAACCGAACGCATAAAGAATTCGCCTAGCGATGAAGTGATCTTGGCGATTCAAAGGGAAGGTGAGAAGAATACAAAAGAGGTGAAGGTCTCTGTGACCGGCGTGGAAATTCCATCTGTCAGCAGTGAGATGCTAGAAGAAAACATTGGATACATTAAGATATCTAAGTTTACCGGTGTCACCTATGAACAATATCATGCAGCGTTTGAAAAGCTGAAAGAGCAGGGAGCAAAGCAGTTGATTGTGGATTTGAGAAATAATCCGGGTGGACTTATGACAGCTGTCTGTGATGTCTTAAGGGAGATACTGCCGGAAGGTCTGATTGTATATACGGAAGATAAGTATGGAAATCGTGTGGAAGAGACGTGTGACGGCAAATCACCGCTGAACATGCCGTTAGTCGTTTTGGTTAACGAAGGAAGTGCCAGCGCTTCAGAAATCTTTGCGGGAGCTGTGCAGGATCACAAAGTGGGAACCATTGTGGGGACGACCACGTATGGAAAAGGAATCGTACAGACTGTGCGTCAACTAAGTGACGGGAGTGCGGTGAAGCTGACAGTATCTAAGTATTATACACCGAATGGAAACAATATTCATGAGGTTGGTATTCAACCGGATGTAGAAGTGGAACTGAGTGATGACGTTACGGATCTTTCTCAGGTGGAACAGTCGCAGGATAATCAGCTTCATAAAGCTCTCGAAGTAGTGCGAGGTAAAACCCAGTAAAATGAAGGTTGAATCAGGGCCGCTTTAGTGATATTATTATTCTGAATAAATTTTTATAGATCTTACGGCCAAGAACAGGAAAACTTGTGCAGCGTATATATCTGTGGCGAGTTACCGCAAGATTCTTTAGAATAAATAGAGAGGCGGAGTTATATTATGAGAGATTATGTGATTACTACGGATAACAATTCTGATTTGCCGGAGTCCTATTACACGGAGCATGGAGTTGGCTGCACATATTTAAGCTACACAATGGATGGCCAGCATTACAGCCATGAGAATTTTTTGCCCGTGAAAGAATTTTATGACCGGATGCGAAAGGGCTCTATGCCTACGACAGCGCAGGTGAATCCAGAGGACGCCAGAGCACTGATAGAACCTTATCTGAAAGCTGAGAAGGATGTCTTGCATATTGCTTTCTCTTCTGGATTAAGCGGAAGCTATAACAGTGCTAGGATAGCGGGTGAGGAGCTGCAGGAAGAGTATCCGGACAGAAAAATTGTGGTAATTGATTCACTGGCGGCATCCCTAGGACAGGGGCTTCTCGTTTATTTAGCCCAGAAGAAAAAAGAAGAAGGCAAAACTATGGACGAAGTTGCACAGTGGGTTATGGAACATCGGCTGAACATGGTTCATACGTTTACTGTGGATGATTTGAATCATCTTTACCGAGGCGGAAGACGACTGCAGTTGTCGGCGGTGTGCTAAACATCAAACCAGTACTACATGTCGATGACGAGGGAAAGTTAATTCCTGTGGGAAAAGTCAGAGGCAGAAAAAAGTCTTTGTTGGCCCTAGTGGATATGATGGAAGAAAAGTTGGGAAACTATAAAAATTCTTGTGACACTATTTTTATTAGTCATGGCGACTGTGAGCAGGATGCGCAGTTTGTGGTTGACAAAATAAAAGAAAAGTATCCGATTAAGACGGTACTGATGAATCATGTGGGAGCGACGATCGGCGCGCATTCCGGTCCAGGTACGGTAGCGCTGTTTTTTGTGGGTGAAAACAGATAAAAGCGGCGTGGACTTGACAACGGTGGATAGGAAAGATTTTCTTCCTCTATTTGCCGCGAGTCGGGCTTATCGTGCATATAAAAAGAAAGAACAAGTTTTAGGAGACCTGTTCTTTCTTTTTATATGTGCCGGAAAAGCTATTTGGTTTTTGTCTCAGAGAGGCGATCTGAGAAATCAGAGGGAGATGTCTGTTGATTAGATTTACAAATCTGCCCACGATGCAGGCTGAGAGAATCGTGCCGATTCCTAATCCTGACAATCTATGAAAGAATAAGAATGAGAGAAAGGCAGCCCCTATGACTAAAGTGGTATCAAAAATTACTTTGACTGTACCGAAACGTCTACGGGAGACTTGGGAGATTGCTTTTACAACTCCCTCTCCAGGGACGACTAACACGTCGGGGGCTACTTCAATACTGATGCCAAGGGCCAAAATCGTACAGCCAACGATCAAAGCAGCAAACTGAACGGCCAGATTTGCAGGCTCGAAGAAAAACAACAGATTCATGCTGACGTCAATACAGAAGCTGAAGAGGACATTCACGGCAATCTGTAGATATTGAATGGCATGGAAGTCTTTTTTTAACAGAATGACCTCTAACAAAATGAAAACCATATTTAATATGAAAGTAAACTGTCCAAGGGTCATGGGAAACTGTAAGCTTAGTACATAGGGAAGGCTGGAGATAGGAGAAGTTCCCAAAGCAGCTTTTGTTATTAACGCAACGCCAAAGGAATTGATCAGGATTCCCGCAACAAACCAAAAATATCTCAACAAATTATTTTTCATCTTCTGACTCCAATTCTTTTAGATTTTCCAAGATATTTTGAAAAGTTTGAATAAAATGACAGCGATCTTCTTGGGAGATGCCCTGCCAAGCAGCTTTATTGACGGAGTCACAGATGAATGCTACTCGTTTTGCCAAAGTGCATCCTTTCTGTGTAAGATA
>OFOK01002156.1_pt1 | contig 12197 bp, 8 predicted proteins | sample 1542001 | NCBI WGS metagenome assembly OFOK01 (sample SAMN04209242, study PRJEB22552) | human gut metagenome | biome: gut; material: feces | host: Homo sapiens | place: USA: Oklahoma
GTCTGATCAAGGCTATCAATACATTCAACCCGGTAAAGAATATCAAACTGGCGACATATGCATCACGTTGTATTGAAAATGAGATTCTGATGTATCTGCGGCGAAACAGTAAGACGAGAATGGAAGTATCTATTGATGAACCATTGAATGTGGACTGGGATGGCAATGAACTGCTTCTTTCGGATATTCTTGGAACTGATGATGATGTAATCTCCAGGAAACTGGAGGATGAAGTGGAAATCACACTTCTGGGAAAAGCAATCAACAAACTGTCACCAAGAGAACAGACGATCATACGGCTGCGTTTTGGACTGAACAATGCCGACGGAAAAGAGAAGACGCAGAAAGAAGTCGCAGATCTTCTTGGAATCTCTCAGTCCTATATTTCCAGACTGGAGAAACGGATTATGAAACGTCTGAAAAAAGAAATCGTAAAGTATGAGTAAGGTAGTAAGAAGCCATACCGCTGCATATACATAGAAGGAATATGCAGCGAGGTGTGCATGCATGAAAAAATTCAGAAAATACAGAATGGAAATGGTCATGGCCTGTCTGCTGCTGGTAAGTTTTTACCTGCTGTCCAGACAGGCTGCTGTTGTTTCAGTACAGATGAATTTTCCGAAACTGATTCTTATAGATCCCGGACATGGGGAGGATGATCCTGGGATGATCGGTGCAGATGGACTGGAAGAGAAAGGAATCAATCTGGCGATATCACTTCTGCTGAAAAGTGAGCTTGAAACAAGGGGCTATTCTGTGGCAATGACAAGAGAAACAGATAAAGGACTTTATGATGCATCAGCAAATAATAAAAAAGCACAGGATATGCAGCGTCGCATAGCAATGATCGGCGAAAAGTCACCGGTGCTGTCGGTAAGTATTCACCAGAACAGCTATCAGCAGGATGCATCTGTGCATGGACCGCAGGTTTTTTATTATGAAAGTTCTGTAGAAGGAAAGAAGCTTGCAGAGGCAGTACAAAGCAGCCTGAATGAAAAGCTGGAAATAGACCGACCAAGAGAAATCAAGGGAAATACCAGTTATTATCTGCTCAAAAGAAGTCCCGGAACGCTTGTGATCGTAGAATGTGGTTTCCTGACCAATCCCGAAGAGGCCAGAAAATTGCAGACAGAATTGTATCAGCAAAGAGTAGCGGCTGCAGTGGCAGATGGAATTGATACATATCTGCATGTGGATAACCGGAAAAGTTACAGCTAAAAAGTGTAAATATTGTGAAAATCAGGAAGTTTGTTTGCTATATGAAAGTTCCTTTGTTATACTAAATCCGTATGAGCAGAGAAAAACGATTTTACAGGCTCTGGCAGGTATAAAGTGTAATATATTCTGTACGAGATTTAATGACGAGGTGGATAATGTTTGGTATCATATATATAGTACTGAGCCTGCTGGCTGGTAAAGAACTGGCAGAAATTCTTCTGTTTACAGGAAAAAACGCTCAGGAAGCAGGCAGCAGGCACGGACAGCACAAAGCTTTCTGCAATCAGATATGGGTTCTGGCGGCAGCCGCTTTTGGAATGGGAACACTGGTATTTGGATGGACAACGTACATGATCTCCTGGGCGGCCAGCGAAGCAGGTGCTAAGAAACCACTGATCTATGGAAATACAGCTGTTCTGATCATAACGGCAGTTGTTCTGGTTTTGCTTTATTGGAAACGATATCGAAAAACAGGAACTGTATGGAACGTGGCAGACAGGAAGCTGATCAGTGACAGCAGGGCATTTCGAAAAGAGTGTATTTTATTTGGATTCCTGTTGGTATTTCTGACGTGGATCATGTTTTATGTTTTTTATATAAGAAATGGCGAATTGTACAGTGGGTTTTCCGTATACGGGGATTATGCACCACATACAGCGATGATGCGCTCTTTCTCAAAGGGCAATAACTTCCCGACAGAGTACCCGCATTTCGGAGGACAGGATGTCAAATATCATTTTATGTTTCAGTTTCTTGTCGGAAATCTGGAATTTCTCGGGATCAGACTGGATTTTGCATATAATATAGAAAGTGTTCTGGCGCTGCTGGGATTTCTGATGCTGCTTTACAGCATTGCAAAACGACTGACAGCAAGCCTGGCAGCCGGAATTCTGACATTGGTACTTTTTTTCTTCCGCAGTTCACTTTCATTTTTTCATTTTGTGACAGAACATCTGCAGGCAAAAGACCTGTGGGCAACGCTGAGGGACAATACAACATTTATCGGATATACAACCAATGAAAACTGGGGATTATGGAATTTTAATGTATATCTGAATCAGAGGCATCTGGCATTTGGACTTCTGATCGTTTCTCTTGTCATCTGGTTATTTATGGACTGGCTGGATATCGGCTGTGCCGAGGAAGAAAAAGGCATTGTCTGGCTTCGTAACCGATTTTTTACAAAAAAGGCGTGGAGATGTATCTGCCCGGAAAATGCACTGATGGCAGGGATGTTCCTAGGATTGACATCGTTCTGGAATGGAGCAGCGGTGATCGGTGGCCTGCTGATCCTGCTGGGCTTTGCTGTTTTTTCAGACGGGAAGCTGGATTATCTGATCCTTGCAGCCACATCCGTGATCTTTTCGGCGCTTCAGACCAGGATCTTTATCTGGGGGGAAGCAGTAAGCCCTTCTCTTTACTGGGGATTTCTTTCCGATGATAAAACCCTGTGGGGAGTACTGTGGTACCTGATCCAGATGAGTGGGATTTTCTTTGTCGGCGCAGTTGTGCTGGTGTTCTTGATGAAAAAACGACAGCAGAGAGCAGCTCTTATAAGTTTCCTGTTTCCGGCTGCATTTGCATTTTTTGTATCGCTCACTCCAGATATTGCAGTGAATCATAAATATATTATGATCTCCTATGCATTTACCGCAATTTTCTGGGCATGGGCACTTATGCAACTGTTTCAGAAAAAGATACTTCACAGAATTGTAGCGGTACTACTTGCTGTCTGTCTGACCATTACCGGTATTTATGATTTTGTTGTGATCATACGAAATAATGGCCCAGGGCACAGAGTCAGCGTGAATATGAACAGTGATCTGACAGACTGGCTGGAAGAACATCTGACGCATGAAGATCTGATCCTGACTCCGGAATACAGCATCAATGAGGTAACGATGTCGGGAGTCATGATGTATATGGGATGGCCATATTATGCGTGGTCGGCTGGATATGATACTTATTATCGCGCAGCACAGGCAAAGACTATTTACAGTACAATAAACAAAGCAGAACTGAAGAAACTTGTAAAGCAGGAAAAAATCACCTACATTCTGTATGAAGAAGGAATGGAATACGAACAGCAGTACTGCAGAGAAGAAACAATTGCCAGTGTATACAAGCTGGTATATGAAACAGAGGACGGGAGAATAAGAATTTATGAAACCTGATAAAATAAAAAAATTAATCATGATGATCATACCGGCAGCAGTATTAGTTGCATTGTCGGCATATCTGCTGCAGGGCGATGTATGGACTTTCTGGACCTGGTACCTTTTGGCATTGGTGCTGGGAGTGGCAGCCATGCCATTGACGGGAAGACTGTTTCGACGTTTTGACGATAAGGGATGGATTTTTTCAAAAGTAACCGCAATCGCGATCACCGGTTTTCTGACATGGTTTCTGGTAACTGTGAAGATATTGAAATTTACAGCAGTTACCTGCGTGGCGGTGACTGTTATCTGCACTGTTCTTTCTATATTATTATACCGAAAAGAACAGAAAGACGGATTCGAGTGTATTCCTTTTGCACATCTTAATCTGGTATATGCGGAAGAGCTTCTTTTCTTTGCATTCTTTCTTATGTGGACATATTTTGCAGGATTCCATCCGGCAGCTTATGGAACAGAGAAATTTATGGATTATGGTTTCATGGAAGCAATGATGCGAAGCAAAACACTTCCGGCAACAGATCTCTGGTATTCTGAGGGCAAGATCAATTACTATTATGGCGGACAGTATTTTGCAGTATTTCTGACAAAGCTGTCAGGCACGAAAGTAGAACTGACCTACAACCTGATGCGTACTTTTGTGGCAGGGCTTGCCTTTATTATGCCATTCTCACTCGTGCATCAGATGGTGAAAGACCGACTGGGCAGAAACATCAGCGGATGGAAGAAAAAGCTGCCGTCTGTAACAGGATTTCTGGCCGGAATCGCAGTTTCCGTGGCCGGAAATATGCACTATGTTGTTTATGCATGCGTGATTCCATGGATCCAGAAATTGAAAGGAGAGGAAGTCAGCAGTTACTGGTTCCCAGATGCGACCAGATATATCGGATTCAACCCGGATGTAGATGACAAAACGATTCATGAATTTCCATGTTATTCCTTCGTACTTGGAGATCTGCATGCACATGTTGTGGATATCATGTTTGTTCTTTTGATCCTTGCATTGCTTTATGCCTGGATGAAAAAGGTAAGAACAACAAAGATCACACTCGAGAATACAGAGAAAAAAGAATTCTGGCGCAGACAGCTTCTGATGCCACAGCTCCTGGCAGCTGCAGCCCTTCTGGGAATGTTCCACTGGACAAACTACTGGGATTTTGTCATTTATTATACAGTGACCTGTGGTGTGATCCTGATCATGAATATTATCGGACAGGAAGGAAAGGTAAAATGGATCCTTGCCGTGACAGCGGCGCAGGCAGCGGAGATCCTGATACTGGCAACACTGATCATCCTTCCGTTTACGATGCAGTTTGACAGCAGTAATATGGTACAGGGAATCGCACTTGCCCAGCATCATTCCCTTCCGCATCAGCTTCTGGTACTCTGGGGCCTGCCGACGATCCTGACTGTACTGTTTATCATTTCTCTGCTTGTTGAGAAATTAAAAGTGGCAGAAAACAGATCTCTGTATCGGCTTTTGAAAGCAGTTACACTTCCGGATCTTTTTGCTGTGATCATGGGACTCTGTGCGATCGGTCTGGTGCTGATTCCGGAACTTGTTTATGTACGTGATATTTATGAAAGCGGAAATGCCCGTGCCAATACGATGTTTAAGCTGACCTATCAGGCATACATTATGTTTGGGCTGACTATGATCTACGCAATCTTCCGTCTGCTGATCATAGGAAAGAATAAGATCCTCAAAGCATTGGCATTGATCGGACTGATTCTCTTTGTATGGACCTGTGGTTATTTCGGAAACAGTGTGCATGCGTGGTTCGGTGAAGTATGGAAACCGTCTGAATATAAAGGACTGAATGCAACTGCCTTTCTTGAGACTGATTTCTCGGAAGATGTCGGCGGAATCAAGTGGCTCAAAGAAAATGTCAAAGATGTAGAAGTGGTGCTTGAAGCAAACGGTGACAGTTATTCCGAATACGAACGGGTATCCGCCATGACCGGTCTCCCGACGATCATGGGATGGTACGTGCATGAGTGGCTATGGAGAGGAGATCTTGCTGACATCAATGCCAAGATCGCAGATGTCGAGAACATTTATACTTCGACAGATGAAGCACATGTGAAGTCCCTGTTGGAAGAGTATGATATATCGTATATTTTTGTGGGATCGTGTGAGCGAAAGAAGTACGGTGCCCAGTTGAATAACGATATGCTGAAGAGTATGGGAGAAGTCGTTTATCAGGATGATGAGTGGCAGACCTATATCGTAAAAGTGAAATAAATGAGATGAAAAAAATATCGCAGAGTAGCATACTCTGCGACGTTTTTTTAATCGCATACATTCTAGCACATAAAAAATATTATGTAAAGATGCAAAAATATGGAATAAAATATCTATATAGTACGAAATTCTTTTCGTTTTTTCGATATTACAGGGCATAAGAAGTGTTATTCATAAACAAAATGAGCAATTACAATATCATTAGCCGTCAAAATTATGGTCTAGTGAAAGGAGCACAAATTATGCCAAGAAAAGGAGAAAACATTTACAAAAGAAAAGATGGTCGCTGGGAGGGACGTTTCCGCAAATACAGAGACGCAAATGGCAAGATCAAATATGGTTATGTCTATGCCAGAAGCTACACAGAGGTAAAAATCAAGCTTAACAAAATCAAACAGGAAATAACTATTCCTGCGGAGTCTGGCACTGCTGATATTATCGTACGCACATTTTCAGAAGTGGTGAAGGAATGGATCACCTACAAGACACCGCTGCTAAAAGAATCTTCCGTAGCCAAATATACCAATATCATAAATCTGCACCTGCTTCCATTTTTCCATGAGCAGACAATGCAAAGCATTTCCGTGCAACGCCTCGAAGAATTTTATAAAAAACTGCTTCTGAAAGTAACACCAAAAGGAACTCTCTTAGCGCCCAAAACAACACTGGATATTCTTTCGGTAATGAAATCCATTCTGGTCTATGCAAATACAAAAAAATATCTGCAATATTTGCCGCCTCTTCGTTTTGAATGCCGGCCTCTGGTGAAGAAACTGGTAATCTTAAGTGAACGGAATCAAAAAATCTTATCCTCTTATTTATGCCTGCATCTTACATACCGGAATCTTGGAATTCTCATATGTATGTATACCGGAATCCGTCTGGGAGAAATCTGTGCACTCACATGGGAAGATATTTCTCTGACGGAAGGTTCTATTTATATAGACAAAACGATACAGAGAGTTCAAAAAGAACATAATGGAAAGAAAACAATGCTTATCATAGCAACGCCAAAGACACCATCTTCTATCCGAACCATTCCAATTCCAAATCAATTATTGCAGATCATAAAAAGCAGTGAGCTTCCTCAAAAAGGATATCTTCTGACCGGTTCCACAGAGAAATATATAGAGCCCCGTACGTATCAGTATCATTTCAAAAAGCTTCTTCAGAGATGTAAAATCCCAGAAACAAATTTCCATGCATTGCGCCATACTTTTGCTACCAGATGTGTGGAACTCGGATTCGATATCAAAACACTCAGCGAAATTCTCGGTCATTCCAGCATCAATATCACCTTGAATCGATATGTACATCCATCCTTTGATCTAAAAAAACAAAATATGAATAAAATGAATGAATTAATTTCCTTTAGATAAATTGTCAGAAGTCCTGTGTTTTTGCAGAAATGCAAGCCCAGGGCTTCGATTAATATGGAATAAATTGTCGAACGATTACGGTTGTAATTTGTATGAAAGAACTGTTATAATTCTGATATCGGATATCAGTAAGTGATGTCCAGACATCTGATCCGGCGCTTCTGCCAGATAATCCCAGAAAAAGTTATAAAATCAGAAAAGAATGTTGCTGTCCAGTTGCAGTGATTGTATAATCAATATATAGAACAAACTGGCGTAATATTCTTTTGAAAAGTACGAACAGAGTATCAACATATCTACGGAATCAAAGAAGGGAGGTTTTACTATAAATCAGCTTAACAGAAAGAATGAACGCCAGATAAAACGAAAGATAAAGACAAGCGGTCAGGTGAAAAATCCTGTTGCATACCAGAATAAAGACATCATATCCAAAGTCTTTGGTGAAAGTATGAGGAACAAATCCTTTCGGGCATACGGAATGGATATTCCGGAGATTGTTGAAATCCTGCCTACGAATCTTCCAGCAGTGGAAGCAAATGAGATGCGTCTGGACAATCTCTTCCGGCTGAAAGATGGCACGATTGTGATCGTCGATTATGAGAGCACCTACAGTTACGCGGATAAGATCAAGTATCTCAATTACGTTGCCCGGACTACAAAAAGGTATGGATTAAGTGAAAAACAAAACCAGCCAGTAAGAATGATCGTCATTTATACTGGAAGCATCCGAAGGGGAACCACCAGGGCAGATGTTGACATGGGATGCCTGCAATTTACGGTAGAAGAAGTATTCCTCTCCGACCTGGATGCACAGGAAATTGAAACACGTTTCCAGAGAAAAATCCACTCAGGAGAGATTCTGTCGGATGAAGAACAGATGCAGTTTATCATCCTGCCGCTGGTACATAAAACAAAAGAGGAAATGCAGGACTGTATAGTAAGATGCTTTGAGATGGCGAAAAAGATCGATTCGCCTGAAATACAAAGAATTTTTATTATCAGGACTGATCGTGTTTACAGATAAGGTGATTCGCAGAGAAGATTCAGAAAGAATAAAGAGGTGGATAGAAATGACGAAAGTTGGAAGACTCTTTGAAGAAGAAAAACAGAAAGCCGTACAAGAAGCCATAAAAAAAGAAAAAGCAGATAAGAAGAAAGCTCTCCAGAGAGCAAGCGCAGATAAAGAGAGAGCTCTACAGAAGGCAGCTGCAGAAAGGAAGCAGGAATTGTTGGACGAGAAAATATCTATCGCAAGGAAATTCCTCATGGATGGTATTCCCGTGGACAGCATCCTGAAATGTATCGATGGTCTGGATAGAGCAGAAATTGAAGCATTGAAATAAATTTAATAACCGTCAAATAAATCGTCAAGAGCCCTGTGGCTTTGCAGAAATGCAAGTCACAGGGCTCTTTTGTCGCAGAGTATGCTACTCTGCGACAAAATTGAGGTGTTCCCGTGGAGAAACCACAGTATTACTCCATCACAGTTAAAAAGATGAACATCCTGACCAGACATTCCGACTGGTTGGTAAAAACACAGGAACTGTATAACCAGATACTGGAATTTTATTACAACCTATACCTTGACACTTTTCAGGATGGAAGACCAGGTTCCATGGAAGCACTCCGCACACTGGAAAAGCTGACAATCCCAGGCAGAGACCGACAGCCCGTGCAGTACCCACTGCCATGGCAAAAGGTTCCCCTGTATTTCAGGCGAGCTGCGATCAACAGTGCAATTGCCGCAGCCAGCAGTTACCTCTCCAGAGAAAAACAGAAGATCCGTTCCACTTCTTTCACAGAATCCGTTACCTGTTATAAAGGCATGTATCGTGATTTTGAAGGAAATGCGATCACACTGAAAGTCTGGACTGGAGAAAAATGGCTCTGGAATCGCATCAAGCTCCGTGGCAATACCATACCGGAAGAAGGGCAGATGATGTCACCTTCTATCGTCCTGAAAAAGACAGGCCCTGAGCTGCACATCCCGTGGAAAACTTTTGTAAAAGACGGCAGAACTGCCAAAGAACGAATGGCAGCAGGTGAAAAAATCTGTGCCGTAACGTTTACCAATCAGGATGCACTCACAGTCTGCTGCGTGCTGAATTCTGACGGCGCAAAAGAAAACGTCTTTTTTGTAAGAGGAGGAGCTGAGTATGCCCACCGATGCAGGCAGGTTACTGACAAAATCAAAAAATCCGAAGCATCAGGAAGCAGTGGCAGCAGCGCAATCCCCAATTCACGCTACTGGATGAAATTAAAAAATTTCAACGATTTTTATTCTCATAGCATAAGTAGACAAGTTATAAATTACACAATTAAGCAAGGTGCAAAGATTATCGTTCTTCCAGAATATGAGAAAGAATACAGCAGAATCCTGATGTCAAAAGCAGGAAACTTCTCACCGATACATCTCAGCACCGCCATTCGCGAAAAGATAAAGTACAAAGCCTGGCAGGAAGGACTTGTTGTACTGGAACTACAGCAGCATAACATCAGTTCCACATGTGCAGCCTGTGGAGCCTCCTTACATAAAAAAGGACAGAACTTTGTCTGCAAGAATGGGCATCAGGGAAATTACTACCTGAATGCATCCTGGAATCTCGGATTAAAATGCATCCGCGGATTTCAGCCAAAAGAGCCGAGAACAAGCGACTAAAACGCTGTTTTCATAGATACAGGAAACTGTAAACAGGATTTTATCTACAGGATAAAGTCTTTGGGTGGAGCACCGCCCACCGGAGTCCACCGTGGAGCCCGGAAAGAATGTGATCATTCGATCACGAATGTGCTCGAAGTTATTGAACAAATAAATTGTGACTGGAAACAAGGTTTTAAGTAAATAACAGGGAATGAAGATGAAGAAGAAAAATAAAAGCTAAAAATGAATAAGTGTATTCAGCCTGCTTACTCAGGGAGTGAAGCGGGCTATTAGTGTGTGAAAAAGAATGGGAGAAATAAACAATTAAGAGAAAAATGAAGAATAATAATTTAAAGAACATTCGATGGATGTTAGTTCTGTATGATGCGGCAGTCTTTATACTAGTATCGATTTTGATGTTTGTATTTTATGAAGGAAATAACAAGCTCTCATACATAGGAATTGTTCAACAATCTATGTTAGCGCTTGTATGTGTGTTTGGCAGCAGGTTGGTTGGTAATGTATATGGACAGATTTGGAGATATGGAGGCATTCAGTGCTATATAAGACTTCTTTGTACTGATGCGATTGCTTTTCTGGTTTACATGGGATTTGAACTGTTATTACCGATTGAGAAGATTACTTTCCCAAGAATGTTGTGCCTAAGTTGTTTAAATCTGCTTGGTGCATTGTCACTTCGCATGGCTTACCGCTATGTATATAAATGTGGTAATCAGGAGACTTTGGTTGGTCGGTTTCTTTCTTGGATATTATACACAGTTTCTGGAGTTTCAGCAGCAAATAATAAAGAATCGCAAAAGATCAAGATTGCCATTATTGGTGCAGGACGGGTAGGAGTCAGCTTTGCAGAGGAATTGCTGAATAATGAAGAAGCTGCCTACATACCAAGATGCTTTATTGATAATGATGTCGATAAGGTAGGGCGTGAAATTCAGGGGATTCCTGTATGGTCTGAGGATAAAGCAACATTTAGAAGGCTTAGTGAGTTAGAAGTTCAGGAAATTGTGTTTGCGATTCCTTCCATGGATGTAGAAAAGAAAAAAACGCTTTATGAATATTACAAAAACGCAGGATATAAATTAAAGGTTTATGACTATCCAATTGTTTATGCAGCAGGTGGTAAGAGACATCTGAGAGAGTTTGATACTGAGGATCTTCTGTTCAGAAAACCTTTGGTTGTAGCAGATGAACGTACCAATGACTATTACAAGGATAAGGTGATATTGATTACGGGAGGCGGCGGTTCCATTGGTTCTGAACTTTGCAGACAGCTTGCGAAGATGTCGCCAAAGAAGATTGTAATTTTGGATATATATGAAAATGGAGCATACGATGTACAGCAGGAATTAAAGATTGCATATGGCAGTGAGTTGAACCTACAAATTGAGATTTGCTCTATTACTCATAAAAAAGCGCTTGAAAAAGTCTTTGAGAAACATCATCCACAAATTGTCATAAATGCTGCTGCACATAAGCATGTTCCGTTGATGGAGCATAATTGTGTAGAAGCAATATACAACAACATATTTGGAACACGAAATCTAGTTGAATTGTGTGAAAAATATGAAGCAGAACGTTTCATGATGGTTTCCACAGATAAAGCAGTAAATCCTACAAATGTAATGGGAGCCACTAAGCGTATGTGCGAAATGATCGTACAGAGTGCAAGCACACATGGAAAGGTAAAGTACAGCGCAACAAGATTCGGAAATGTACTTGGAAGTGCTGGCTCTGTTATTCCGCTGTTCCGAAGACAGATTGCAAACGGCGGACCGGTCACTGTTACTGATAAGAGAATCATCCGTTATTTCATGACAATTCCGGAGGCATCCCAGTTGGTACTGCAGAGTGGAGCAATGGCAAAGAACGGTGAGCTGTTTGTACTTGATATGGGAAAACCTGTGAAGATTTATGACCTGGCTGAGAATATGATCCGTCTGTCTGGCGTACATGGAGTGCAGATTATTGAAACGGGATTAAGACCAGGAGAAAAACTTTATGAGGAACTGCTGGTTAAAACAGAAGAACTGGATAAGACTGAAAACAGCATGATCTTCATTGAGAGAGATACTGCACTGAGTGAAGAAGAAATCAGCAGACGTCTTGCCCTGTTGCAGGATGCCTGTGATACCGGTGATGATGACATGGCACGTGAAGCATTGAGAAAGGCTGTGCCAACGTTCAGGAAACCGGAAGAAGTTAACAGGGAAGCTGATTTGAAAGAAAAGGTTGAGGAAAAAGGTAATTACAAACTGAAAAAATCTGGCTACAAAATTGCAGCCTTATAAAAGGAGAAAATGATGTTTAAGAAAAATGATACGTTTGAGAAATTTCCGTCAAAGGTTTGGCTTAGCAGTCCGACTATGTATCCGGACAGCATGAAATACGTTATGGAAGCTTATGAGACAAACTGGATGTCAACAGTTGGTGCAAATATCAATGAAGTAGAACACCAGACTTGTGAAAAGGTTGGATGTAAATATGCAGTAGCATTATCAGCAGGTACCGCTGCATTACAT
>OFOK01002157.1_pt1 | contig 12195 bp, 12 predicted proteins | sample 1542001 | NCBI WGS metagenome assembly OFOK01 (sample SAMN04209242, study PRJEB22552) | human gut metagenome | biome: gut; material: feces | host: Homo sapiens | place: USA: Oklahoma
CTCGTTGCCGTCCCAATCCACATTCAGAGGGTCGTCGATGGAGATTTCATTGCGCAGCTGGGTATTTTTGCGCAGAAACATCAGAATTTCATTCTCAATGCAGCGGGAAGCGTATGTGGCAAGCTTGATATTCTTTTCGGGCCGGAAGGTGTTGACAGCCTTGATAAGGCCGATGGTTCCGATAGAGATCAGATCTTCCATTCCGGCGTTGCTGGATTCAAATTTTTTAGCTATGTAGACTACCAGCCGGAGATTATGCGTGATAAGAGGCTCCCTCGCCTCCTCCTTCCCCGAAAGGATCTGCCGCATGATTTCTGCTTCTTCCTCCGGAGACAGAGGCGGAGGAAGGGTTTCCGGCCCGTTGATGTAATGCACCTCCGGCATTAACCGAAGGCGCAGCAGCGCTGCCGTAAGCAGTCTGCCGAAAAAATCCCCTATCTGTTTTCCCAAATTCATGTGCTATGTCTTCCTTTCTGCCGTGAGGCCATATTACATTCATTCCTGAGCTACAGGATCAGATCCGGATTGATAAGTGCTGAGAAGGTTCCTGCGGAGAGAGGCGTTTCGCTTATGGCGATATACACGTTTTTACATTCCATCTCTTTTTTGTCTAACCGAATGACGACCTTCTCCGGGCGAAAGGCCTTCAGCAGCCCCTCTGTATGTACAGCCCGAAACGGGATATACCGGCAGGCATCCTCTTCCGGCAGGCTTTGGAGCTTTTCTTTTTCCATCACGATGACAGGGTATCCCGAGAAGGGTTCTTCCAGCCGGTTGCCCGTATCCACGCAGGCAACGCAGGATGCTTCCCGTCCTTTATAAAAAACCGTCACCCGGCATTCTGTCTGTTTGACTTGGTTTTTACCGGTAATTCGCTGCAGAAGGCGAATCATCAGATACGAAAGAACCGTCAGACATAAAAAGAGCATGGGCGATACGGAAAAATACACCACAGAATTTCGGACCGTCAGGCTTTCAGGGGCGATAAAGTACCATATAGCCAGCATAAAGCCTGCAAAAGCAAAATTCATCAGATAAAAAACAGCCACGGCCTTAAAAAAGGGCGCCCAGCCGCGAAAGGGCCAGGCGATCCGGATAATAAGTCCGGAGACGAACAATTTCAGAAGAAGCGAAAGAGCATCCGGCAGCTCTGGGAGAAGAATTGTCAGCGAATACAGGGAACCTGCCAGGGAGGCCAGGAGGAGCCTCCTTCTCTTCCCCTCCCACAGAAGGAATTTGGAGACTGCCAGCAGCAGAAAATAGTTGATAAACAGGTTCAGGCCCAAAAGGACATCCACGTATATCGTTCGCATCGTTCTCCCTCCCTGCGGATATACTTCATTATAGGCCTGTTTCCATGCTGTTTCTGTCAAAAAAAGGACGGTTCCGGAGGAATCTCCTCCGGAACCGTCTGCCGTTTAGCGTCTTTTGTCACTGAGGCTTAGCGTTCTCGAATTTCTGCTTTGCCTGCTGGATTTTCTGCTGTTCCGCCTGCTGCACAGGGTACCAGCCCCGCTTGCTCATCTCGTTGAATACGTCTGCCTGGATCTGATGCTCTTCTGTGAGGATATCCACAAAGCTGTCACGGATAGAGGGCGTGGAGCATTCGTTGGCAAAGGTATTGTAGGTGCCTGTGATGCTTTTCTGAGACGTGAGAACGTCGTCGAGAATTTCTCTTTCCTGCATGGGAGCCTGTGCCATGGTATTCACCGTCCTTAGTTCAAAAATGTCAGCAATTTTTCATAATGCGTCTGATGCTTGGAAGCAATGGCTTCGCATTTCTGCTTCAGTTCCTGATCTGTGCACATCTGAGCGTAAGCTTTGAACTTTGTAACAAGCAGTTTTTCGCCGCCCAGAAGATCCTCCAGAGCGCTCAGCTCCTTTTCTGTAATCGCCATGGATTTTGTCACCTCTTTCTTATTGGATAGATCTAGTATCTGCATGGCTTCTGTCTCTTATACTATCGTTTCTTGGCCGTCTATGTAGCCTGACGGGAGGGAGCGTCTCCTCCCAGACCAAAGCTAATAGAGAGAGCTTCGTCTACTTTATTCATGCTTCCGGTATCAAGCCGCCCCATCCGCTCCTTTAGCCGATGCTTATCGATGGTGCGGACCTGTTCAAGCAAAACAATAGAATCCCGGGAAAGGCCTGTTGTAGCGGAATCCAGCAAAATATGCGTAGGGAGGTTCGCCTTCGATTTTTGACTGGTGATAGCGGCAGCGATCACCGTAGGACTGAAACGGTTCCCCACATCGTTCTGAACGATCAGAACGGGCCGGATGCCCCCCTGCTCAGAGCCGACTACCGGGCTTAAATCAGCATAATAAATATCTCCTCTTCGGATGTTCACCTTTTTCACACTCCGCAATCGTATGATTTGTCGTCCGGACCTGTTTGTATTTTTGGCAGGGAATGGATGATTTATACAGATCCTATTTTCATAATATTAGGGTTTTCTTTTTTTGACAGCAATCGCTATTTCAGATCAACAAAAAAGCAGACCTTTCTTTTTAAGAAAGATCTGCTTATACTGCTTTTTGAATGCTATATTCAGGAATGTTCAAATACAGCCCGAAAGCCTGCTCCGTCACAGCGGATCTCCAACAGGCTGCCTGTTTTTCCATCTGCCTTTACAATGAATTCCCCTCGCCCACAGGAGCCTCTGAGGGTTTCGCCGTCCAAAGATTCCATCTCTCCTTCATAGATTTGCGAGAGGAATTCCTTCAGCTCCAGGGCATACGAGCTTTCCGGCAGAGTACAAGAGCCCTTTTCAGACGCAAGACCAGCGCAGGTTTCATAAAACTGCCCGCCGCTCCAATAATAGGAAATCGCGTCGCCTTCGCAGGAAAATCCGTTCTCTGCCGTATGAGAGACCGTCGCCTGCCATTCGCCCGAGGAAGACACGATTGTTGCCCGGCATCGGAACTCCGGAGAGAGCTGTTCCTGACTGAGATACGAGGGCTGTGCTCCGTTGCACCCGGTCAGCAGCAGGAAAACCGCCGCACAAGATAAACAAAATAGCTTTCGCATAGCCCTCCTCCTTTTTTGTTTTTCGGATTACGGCATCTCCACGGAAAGGAATATTTCCGGAAGATGTTCGATCAAATCTCCGGGCAGCATGGCGGTCTGCGAGAGCTCCCTTGCGCAGAGATCTCCTGCCAGACCATGTAAGAATACCGCTGCAGATGCTGCCCGTTCCGGCGGAAGGCCCTGGGCGGCGAAAGAGGCCGCCATCCCGGCCAGTACATCGCCGGAACCTCCTTTGGCCATGCCGGGATTCCCGGTCGCGTTCAGGAAGAGCGTTCCATCCGGGGATGCCGTAATCGTTCCGGAACCCTTTAAAACCACAGTAACATTATGAGAAAGGGCAAAATCTCGGGCGAAATCCAATCGGTTTTCCTGAATTTCAGAAACGGACCTTCCCGCCAGCCTCGCCATTTCGCCTGGATGAGGCGTAAGAACAGCAGGCGCCTTTGCCTCCCGCAGTATATGTATATTCCGGGAAAGGAGGTTTATTCCATCCGCGTCCACAAAGACGGGAACCCCGGCTTCTGAGAGGCAGAACTTCACCAGCTCCTCCGCAAAAGGGGAAACGCCCAGGCCGCAGCCGATCAGCACAGCCGACGCCTGAGAGAGCTTTTCCAGAAGGCGCTCCCTGTCGTTTTCTGTTAAACGCTCCTTTCCTTCCAGTGGCAGGCAGACCGCTTCCGGCGCCCCCGCCGAAACTATGGGATAGATGCTTTCCGGCAGAGCCGCGCAGACCAGCCCCGCACCGCAGCGAAGGGCCGCGCGGACGCTCAGAAGCGCGGCTCCTGCCATGCCGTAGCTTCCGCAGATGCAGAGAAGACAGCCGTAGTTTCCCTTATGGCTGTCAGGCTTCCGAGGATGCAGGAGGAAGCGTATATATTCCGTATCGGGCACCTGAAGGCAGTTTTCCTGCGCGTCTATGAGCGCAGAACTGATGCCTATAGGGGAAACCGTTACTGCGCCGCAGTATCCTTTCGCAGGAGGAAGCAAATGGGCCGGTTTCATAGTGGAAAAGGCGACGGTATGTTCTGCCTGTATGCAGGGACCGTAAACGGAACCCGTATCGCATACGGCGCCGCTGGGAATATCCAGAGCGATCACAGGTGCATATGATTCACATGTCCATTTGAAAAGGACGTCCAAGGAATCTTTCACCCGCCCATGGAAGCCGATTCCGTATATTGCGTCCACAATCAGATCGGCAGAATATAAAAGCGCAGAAACCGTTTCCGCCTCGGAATCATAGCGCACGATACGAAGGAACACGCCGGAAAGCCTTTCGTACATTTCCGCAGCAGGCTCCGCTTTTGGGGTTCCCTCCACAAGGACGACAGCCACCCGGGCCTCCTGCTGAGCCAGCCGCCGTGCCATCACAAAGCCGTCTCCCCCATTATTTCCCTTTCCGCACAGAACGACGATTTTTTTCCCTTTGATCGAGTATTTTTTCATCAGGAAACGGACGGCCGCAGCGCCGGCGTTTTCCATCAGTTCCATATACGAGATGCCGGAGGCGGCGGCCCTTTCCTCTAATTCCCTGGATTGGGCGGCGCTGAATACCTTCATGACGGTGCATCCTCCTTTTCTGCTATAACGATCACAGTGGCTAATTCGCGCGTATGGGTCACGCTCACGGAAAAACGCAGCTTTCGTTCCTGCGCCATCGCGAGGGCTCTGCCGGAAAGCTGCAGAAAGGGCGCCCCCAATTCATCCCGGAGAAGCTCCACCTCCCTGAGCCGGAACCCGCGGACCCCTGTTCCCAAAGCCTTGGAAAAAGCCTCCTTTGCGCAAAAGGAAGCCGCCGCGCTTTGCGCCGGAAAACCGCGTACTGCAAGAAGAGAGTATTCGGCTTCCCCGAATACTCTCTGACAAAAACGCGGATTTTCCATGGCTCTTCTCACCCGGCTGATCTCGATAGAATCGATTCCGACAAAGAGCATGATATTTTCCTCCGTCTTATGTTCCGCTTGTTCCGCTGTTGATCTTCTGATTCGGCCTTCCGAACACCTCAAAGGCCAGCTGGCGCGGCAGGAAAGGCCGCATGGCCTCCAATACGCGGTCATTGGGATCGAATACCAGGAGAACATGGCCAAATTTCTTGGTTCGGGCGGATACATACCAGCCTTCGGCTCCGTCAGCGCGGATTCCTACGAAAAGTTTTTTGTCGTATGATTTCGCGGCATGATCCTGGGCCTTGTATTTTCCCATAGCGTCCACATCTTTGCAGTCCAAAGAAACGACGCGTTTGCGGCTGCGGCGGTTGATGATCTTATCCACCGTCAAGTCGCCGTTGGTAACGCTGTATTCAAATTCCAAGTTTCTGGAGCTTACCACCCAGTAGATGCCGAAACACACGCCGGCAAACACAAAGAAAAGAAAGCTGGGAATGTAGAGAAAGCTCACGATCATCAGAATCAGCCCGGCCAGCGTAATGCCGAAGGTGATCAGAAGGTCGATGGGAGACATTTTTCTGTGAATGATCTGTTCAACAAAAATATCCATGTATGCAATTCCTCCGATAATTTGATACCAAAACATTGTATCATAGGATTCCGAGAAAAACAATTCCGAAACTGTAAAAATTATATAAATCCGCAGAAAGAAGGCGTTTTCTGTTTATTGGACGCACAGGCTCTTCCGCTAGGGGTTGCAATCAGGGCGCTTCACTGCAGGTTCAATCGGGTCCTCTGCCATAGGTAGCCGCCAGACTCTTCAGCGTTCCCGCCAATGAATCGTTCAGCTGCCCGGGCAGAAGGCGCCACTGCCAGTTTCCGCCCATGGTGGAGGGGAAGTTCATACGGGCTTCACCTGGAAGCCCCAGCACATCCTGCGCCTGGAAAATAACCGTGTTGGCCGGGGAGGCATATAAAAGGCGCATAGCGGCTACAGGCAGTTCTTCCGAATCTACAACGTTCAGAAAATCGGAAGGAAACCGCCTGGCCTCCTCTGGAAGATTCTCATACCACCCCACCAGTGTATCGTTGTCATGGGTCCCGGCGTAGGCCACCAGGTTGCGTTTATACATATACGGAAGGTGGTCGTTATCCTTTCTTCCGTCAAACGCGAACTGAAGGACCTTCATGCCCGGATAACCAGATTCCGCCAGCAGTGCCTCCACTTCCGGCACAAGGACGCCCAGATCCTCAGCGATGATCTCAGTTTCCCCTGCGGATTCCCGGATGGCTTCTATCAGCTTCATGCCGGGACCTGGGCGATAGCTTCCATTTTTCGCCGTCGTATCCTCCGCCGGTACGGAAAAATACCGGCAGATCCCGATAAAATGATCGATGCGGACACAGTCAAAGAGCCCGGCGGCGGCTTTCATGCGTTCGCGCCACCAGTTGAAATCCTCTTCTTCCAGCAGTTCCCAGTCGTAAAGAGGGTTGCCCCACAGCTGACCGTCCGCTGAAAAAGCGTCGGGTGGGACCCCGGCGACTTTTTTCGGCCTGTGTTCTTCATCCAGCTGAAAATACCGGCTGTGAGCCCATACGTCGGCGCTGTCCATAGCAACGTAAATAGGCATGTCGCCGATGACCCGGATCCCTTTCCCGTTGGCGTATTCCCGTATCCGCTTCCATTGCCGGAAGAATACAAACTGGCAGAACTTCCAGAAGTCCGTTTCCTTCTTCAGAAGCGCCCCGTATTCCGAAACGGCATCCTTCTGGCAGAGCCGCAGAGCTTTGGGCCATTCCTGCCAGGAAACGCCGCCAAAATGGGATTTGCAGGCCATAAAGAGCGCATATTCCTCCAGCCAAAAGCTGTTTTCCCGGCAGAAGCAATCGAATTCCTCCGTCTTCTGATGGGAGCTTCTGGAAAAGGCCTTTTTCAGAAGGACAAAACGGTTTTCATAAAGAGCAGTATACTCCACCCGGTCTGCTCTTTCCTGCCAGGAGATTTCTTCAGTCTCTTCCTTCGTCAAAAGGCCTTCCGCTATAAGGATCTCTAAGTCGATGAAATACGGATTGCCCGCGAAAGCAGAAAAGCTTTGATAAGGACTGTCTCCGTAGCTCGTGGGACCGACAGGCAGGACCTGCCAGTATTTTTGTCCGGCCTTTTGAAGGAAATCCACAAAACGGCGGGCTTCCCTCCCCAGAGTCCCGATACCGTAGGGCGAGGGAAGAGCGCTTATGGGCAGCAGAATCCCTGCCCCCCTTTTGGAAAGGGAACGGTGTTTTTCCGGAATATTTTCCGATAAACAGGCGTCGGATGCAGCCGCGGCGCAAATGGTTTGCAAGCTATATCACCTTTTTTCTTATTAATCTTATAGGAACGAATGTATCATAGCATTATTCCACAGCATCTGTCAAATAAATCGATTGGAAACGGATTTGTTTTGTTAAAAGTATATAAATATATCTCTCCTATTCTATGAAAGAGCCAAAAAACAGAATTGACTTTTGGGAAAAAATTGCTACAATGCAGATAGAAGAACACCCAAGACAAAACCAAAGCGGGGCGAAAAGCATGAAAACCATCCGGGAAATGGTAAATCGGGAAGAATTCCCTGTCCGTATTCTGCAGTTCGGCGAAGGAAACTTTCTTCGCGCGTTTGTGGATCAGATGGTGGATGAAGCCAATCAGAAAAACGTCTTCAACGGAAGTATTATTGCTGTAAAACCTAGGGCGGGAGGTGATCTTTCCCTCTTTGAAAAGCAGGATTTCCTTTTTACCGTATACCGCAGAGGAAAGGAAGCTGGGAAACTGGTTTCAAAACCGCAGGCTGTGTCCTGTGTGAAAAAGGTTATTCACTGCTATGACAGCTATGAGGAATACATGGCTTTGGCCGAGATCTCTTCTCTGGAATTTGTCATCTCCAACACTACGGAAGCCGGCATAGTATTTTCACAAGACGACACGTTTGCTATGCGCCCTCCCGCTTCCTTCCCTGCCAAAGCGACCCAGTGGCTGTACCGGCGGTTCACGCATTTTTCAGGGGCGCTGGATAAGGGCATGACCTTCCTCCCTACAGAGCTGATCGAAAACAACGGCGGAGAACTTAAGGACTGTATTCTCCGGTACGGGCAGCTTTGGAACCTGGGAACGGAGTTCCTCCGTTGGGTGGAGGAGGCCTGCGTCTTCTGTTCCACTCTGGTGGACCGGATCGTAACAGGCTATCCGGAAGACGCCTCCGCATGCTTTCAGAAACTGGGATATGAGGATGCTTTGCTGGATGCGGCGGAACCCTTTGGCTTCTGGGCCATTGAGGATAAGGGGAATGTGGCAGACCGGTTCCCGCTGGACAAGGCGGGGCTCCCTGTGCTTTTTACCCAGGACATTACGCCTTACAGAGAGCGCAAGGTCCGCATTTTGAACGGGGCACATACCGGGACGGCCATGGCCGGATATCTGGCGGGAGCGGATACCGTCGGCGAATGCATGGAGGATGGCCTCATACGAAGATTTATGGAGCGGCTTGTGAAAACGGAACTGGCTCCAACCGTTCCCCTCCCGGCTGAAGAAGCGGCGGATTTTACAAGAAGCGCCTTTGAACGGTTTGAAAATCCGTATCTGCATCATTCGCTTTTATCCATAGCGCTGAATTCCGTTTCCAAATGGAAGGCGCGTCTTCTTCCCTCTCTCAGAGATTTTTTGCAGGAACACGGCGCGCTGCCTCCCTGCGCGGTATTTTCTTTTGCCGCTCTTTTGGCCTTTTACAGCGCCGGATATGTTCAGGCTCCGAAGGGACGCAGGCCGGAAATCCGGGACGAGACCTCCGTTACCGCCTTTTTTGAAGTCCATGGCGGGGAGGCTCCTCAAAAGCTCGCGTATTCCGCCGCTTCCAATGCCTCCTTCTGGGGAGAAGATCTCTCTCGGATTCCAGGCTTTACAGAAATGGCGGGAAAATGGCTGGAGGTTATTCGCAGCGAAGGCATGCGGGCTGCTCTGGAAAAGCTTCTGTATCCCCTTGAAAAGGAGGCGGGCGTATGATTTCGGTTCTGCAGATCCATCCCAAGGACAACGTGGCGGTGGCGCTCTCTTCTCTTTCCAAAGGGGAAACGCCGGCTCCTCTGCGCTTCCCTTTACGGGAGGATATTCCCGCAGGCCATAAAATAGCCCTGCGGGATCTGGCTGAAGGGGAGCAGATTATAAAATACGGCAGCCCTATCGGACATGCCGCAAAGGAGATCCCACAAGGCGCGCTGGTACACACTGGCAACACAGCTTCTGATTTGGAAGGCCTTTTGGAATATGCCTACTCTCCCTCGTATCAGGAAACAGAACCAGCGCCGGAGAAAGCGTTTTTCTGGGGATACCGCAGGCCGGACGGAAAAACAGGTATCCGCAATGAGCTTTGGATCGTGCCCACCGTAGGCTGTGTAAATTCTATAGCCCGGCAGATCAAAAAGGAAGCGGAAAAGCTCTGCCCCGATGCTCCCGATGGGATCCACGCCTTTTCCCACCCCTATGGGTGTTCCCAGCTTGGAGACGATCTTCTCAATACACAGAAGGCCCTTTGCGGGCTGATCCGGCATCCTAACGCGGGAGGTGTTCTGGTTTTAGGCCTGGGGTGTGAAAACAATACGCTGGAAAGCCTCAAAAAAGAACTGGGAGGATACGACCCCCAACGGGTGAAATTCCTTATGTGCCAGGACTGCGAGGATGAAATCTCCGCAGGAGCCTCTCTCATGCGGGAGCTCTGTGACTACGCGAAGACCTTTCAGCGGGAAAAACGTCCGGCCTCCGAGCTTATAGTAGGACTGAAATGCGGCGGCTCAGACGGCTTTTCCGGTATCACGGCGAATCCCGTGGTGGGCGGCTTTTCAGATTTTCTCATATCCCAGGGAGGAGCCGCCATTCTTACGGAGGTCCCGGAAATGTTCGGGGCCGAGCAGCTTCTGATGAACCGCTGCAGGGATAAACACATCTTTGAAAAACTCTGCAATCTGATAAACGGCTTTAAATCCTATTTTATGCGCTACGGGGAAAAGGTCGATGAGAACCCCTCCCCCGGGAACAAAGCGGGAGGCATCACCACTCTGGAGGATAAGTCTCTGGGCTGCGTCCAGAAATCCGGGAGCGCTCCCGTGGAGGATGTGCTATCCTATGGGGAGCCGGTTTCAAGAAAAGGCCTGAGCCTTCTGCAGTCTCCGGGGAACGATCTTGTGGCGTCCTGCGCCCTGGCCGTTTCGGGAGCTCAGCTGGTGCTCTTTACAACGGGCCGGGGGACGCCCTTTTCCTGCCCTGTCCCCACCCTGAAGATTTCCAGCAATTCCGATTTGGCGGCCCGGAAACAGCAATGGATCGATTTTGATGCAGGGCGTATGCTGTCCGAAGGGGCGGAACGCTCTTCCCTGAGCCGGGAACTCTTTGACCTGGCGCTCACCGTTGCATCCGGGGAAACGAAGGCCAAAAGCGAGGGCTTGGATAAAAGCGAATTTGCCATTTTTAAAGACGGCATCACTCTGTGAGTCCTTCTTTCTGCAGGGTGGAAAGAGGAAAAAACAGTTGATTTTCCGGATTAACCGTGGTATTATTGATAGTGCTTGAAATGCAGATAGATAGAACGCGTGGAAAAAGGAAGTACCCTTATTTCCCACCGGGCAGAGAATGTATGCCAAGGGCTGGAAGCATACTGCGGTGCAATAAGGCGAAGTTCCCTTTGGAGCGGCACAGCTGAAAGAAAACAGTAGGCTGTGACGGCTGGCTTCCGTTACAGAGCCTCAGAGTTGTTCTCCGGCAAAGAGATTATGTAATCCAGCCGGACGACATAAATGAGGGTGGTACCACGAAATCAGGCTTTCGTCCCTTTGGGATGAAAGCCTTTTCTTTTTGTATTTCACTATTTTGGATTTCAGCCGCCGGGTTTCCCCGGGGCCTATGAGGAAAGGATGGATTCCATGAAACAGGAGCTTGAGGCGATCCGCCGGAAAGCGGAACAGGAGCTGAACGCTGCAGAAAGCCAGCAGGCGCTGGAAGCTCTGCGTGTGCAGTATCTGGGAAAAAAGGGCGAGGTGACGGCTATTTTGAAGAAAATGGGCGGCCTTTCCCCGGAAGAGAGGCCGGTTATCGGCCAACTGGCCAACGAAGTCAGAGCGTTTATTGAAAACGACTTGGTAAAGCGCGCCGCCGAACTGAAGGAAGCCGAACTGAAAAAGAGGCTGGAAGCGGAAACAATCGACGTGACCATGCCCGGCAAGCGCCATGAAACAGGCACGCAGCACCCTCTTTCCGGCGTTTTGGAGGAAATCAAGGAAATTTTTGTGGGAATGGGCTTCGATATCGTGGAAGGCCCAGAGGTAGAATACGACTATTACAATTTTGAGGCCCTGAACATCCCCAAGGATCACCCAGCCCGGGACACGCAGGATACTTTTTACATCAATGACAATATTGTGCTGAGAACGCAGACCTCTCCCGTGCAGGTGCGCGTCATGGAAAAGCAGAAGCCTCCTATCCGCGTCATTTCTCCGGGCCGCGTATACCGCTCCGACGCGCTGGACGCCACGCACTCCCCCCTCTTCCATCAGATCGAGGGCCTTGTGGTGGATAAGGGAATCTCTTTTGCGGATCTGAAAGGCACCCTTGAAACCTTTATCAAGAGGCTTTATGGGGAAGACAGCGTGGTACGCTTCCGCCCCCATCACTTCCCCTTCACAGAACCCAGCGCAGAAGTGGACGTGCAGTGCTTCAACTGCCACGGCGAGGGCTGCCGTCTCTGCAAGGGCGAAGGCTGGATCGAGATCCTGGGCTGTGGAATGGTGCACCCCAAGGTGCTATCCAACTGCGGCATCGATCCGGAGGTATACAGCGGTTTTGCTCTGGGCATGGGCCTTGAGCGCGTCGTTATGCGCCGTTATGCTATCGACGACATTCGCATGTTCTATGAAAACGACGTGCGTTTCCTGAAGCAGTTCTGATGTGGGCTGCCTTATTCTGAGAAAGAGAAAGCGTGGTATTGAAATATGAATCTATCCATGAAATGGCTGCAGGAATTCACAAAAGTGCCGGAGATGCGCATGCGTGAATTTACAGAGGCAATAACTATGAGCGGTTCCAAGGTTGAAGGCTGGACCCAGGAAGGCGCTGAGATCGACAACGTGGTGGTCGCAAAAGTAGAAAAAATGGAGCGTCACCCGGATTCCGACCATCTTTGGATCTGTCAGGTGAACACAGGGGACGGCCCCCTTCTCCAGATCGTCACCGGCGCCCAGAATCTGAAGGAAGGAGACA
>OFOK01002179.1_pt1 | contig 12076 bp, 10 predicted proteins | sample 1542001 | NCBI WGS metagenome assembly OFOK01 (sample SAMN04209242, study PRJEB22552) | human gut metagenome | biome: gut; material: feces | host: Homo sapiens | place: USA: Oklahoma
TAAAACTGCGCCACAGCCTTGGCAGGCCATCGCGCAGCGATTTTGTTCAATCGGAATTTGTCAAGTTGGTAGTAAATTTTTGCAATAATGAAGGTACTGTTGCTGATGAAGTCGATCCGGAACTTCTGCCAAAAGTATTGGCAAATCCAGAGATGCGGGCGTTGCTCAATTCGCTGGCAAAGACGATGAAGTAATAAATTCTATATCCAAATGAGTATATTTATTGTGCATATGGAGAATTTATCTCCATCAAATCTATTGAAATCTCCATCATTTAGCATTAAAATGATGGAGATAAATTCAAAATGAAGGAGATTTCAATGAAAAATTTTGATTATATTACAAATCCTGCGAAGTTGCTGACACCTGAAATTGTTCAGATGGTTGGCAGTATTCATGAGCATAAAGGTAAACAGGAATTATTTCTGGAAGCAAACATAGATGAACTGAAAACACTTCTGGAAGTTGCTTTAATTCAAAGTACGGGAGCATCTAACCGAATTGAAGGTATATTTACAAGTGATAAACGTTTGGAAGAACTGGTAAGTCAGAAAGCAGAGCCACGTAATCGGTCTGAACAGGAGATTGCCGGCTACCGTGAAGTGCTGGCTACGATTCACGAAAGTTATGAATATATCACTCCAAGACCAAACATTATTTTACAGTTACATCGTGATTTATATTCTTATTCCCAAGGAAACATCGGTGGTACCTATAAGAATTCAGACAATGTAATTGCAGAAACCGATGCCGAGGGACACCAGAAAGCTCGTTTTATTCCAGTTCCAGCTTTTCAGACTGCAGAAGCAATAGCCGAACTTTGCGCTCATTTTCTTGAAGCATGGGAAGCAAATCTCATTGATAAACTGATTTTAATCCCCATGTTCATTCTGGATTTTCTGTGTATTCATCCTTTCAATGATGGAAATGGTAGAATGAGCCGTCTGTTGACTTTATTGTTGTTCTATAAGGCTGGATATATCGTTGGAAAGTATGTCAGCATGGAAATGCTGATTGAAAAAACGAAAGAAACATATTATGAAGCTCTTCAAGCAAGTTCTGTCGGTTGGCATGAGGATGAAAACAGTTATGAGCCTTTTGTTAAGTATTATTTAGGTATTATGCTGAAAGCATACAATGAATTTGAAAACCGTGTAGAACATTTGAAGTATCATAATCTTTCCAAGCCGGATAGAATTAAGGCGGTGATTGATAATAAGGTCGGTAAGATAACGAAGAAGGAAATTATGGAACTATGCCCTGACATAAGTAAGGTTACCGTTGAAAGAACACTGACGGATTTAGTTAAAAGTGGGTATATCGCAAAGGTCGGTGCAGGTCCATCCACCGGTTATGTCCGTATTTGAAAAATTATTTTCAAATAAATTACTTGTTTTGCTTTTAATTTCGATAAGAAGCATGTTCTTCTTTTACGGCCTGTAATTCGTCCGGATATTCTACCTGGAATACTGATCCAGATAAGCATTGTTACAACAGACACAATCTTTGCTGATGTAGGTGTTATGATTATCGCCGTATTAAATGCAATTCGCTGTCTGTTTGTGAAGAAACTGTAAAAGGCAGGTAGAACATGGATAAAGAAAAAGAAATGTTATCCGATGAAAAATTGTACCGTCTTTCAGAATTTTACAAGATTTTTGCCAATGAATTGTGTACATAGCAGAAATCCTGCAAAATCCTCAAGCAGCAAAGAAAACTGCGAAACAGAGCGTATGAAAATAGATCATACGCTCTGTTTTTTTGCAATATTTTATTATCTTGCGAATTTATCATTGTAACGAATATGCATATCTTTCCAATCCATGAACAATACGTAAAATACCTTTCCGTATTGCGAGTTCTCTACAATTCTTCCATGATCAAGCACAGAAAAATAAGTTCCGTCAGCTTTTCGAAGATGGAAGTGAATATAGTCATTTTCATTACCACTGTCAATCTGTTCCCAGATACTTGATTCTATCTGTTGCTGTTCATCTTCCCGGATCAAGTTGCGAAAACTTTTCTTAGTAAGTCTGAACAGTTCATCTATATCTTTATATCCGGACATATGAAGAAATTCATCATTTGCAAAAAATAGTTCATCATCTTCTTTGTCAGCTCTGTATATGATGAATGCACCTGGAAGATGTTCAGAGATATCCTTGAATGCGAATCCAAGCTGTTTGCGGGCACCTGACCGAAATCCTTCTCTGTAGACCATACATCCATTTTTTCCATGAAGCTTTATTTCATAAAGAGCGGCATCTGCGCAGCGCATGAGTTGTGAACGATTGGATGCAAATGTTGGATATTCTGCATATCCTAGAGAAATATAAAATGCATGTTCCTTACCATGGTATGAGAATGATTTAGGAAGTTTGGTGAATTTCTGCAGCTGTATATCTGCTTCTGCAAAGGTACAATTTGGTAAAAGAATGCAGAATTCGTCACCACCATTTCTTCCAAGTAATGCATCGGATGGGAAAAAAGTCTTCATGCTGTCTGCAAGATTCTTTAGTGCCCTGTCTCCATAATTATGTCCATAGATATCATTAATAAACTTGAAATCATCGATATCAAGGAGCGCAGCCACAAAATGTGCTTTTGGATTTTTTTGAATCATTTTTTCTGCAAATTCATCAAATCCATAGCGGTTATAAATATTTGTAAGAGAATCTGTGCGCGCCAGTATCTGAAACTTTTTCTTATGTTCTTTTGCTACTAACCATACTCTGGTAAGAACTGACAGGAGAAGGCTTATTGTAAGAAATATTCCGATGATGATTATCAGTAATGTGGCATTTCTCCATCCACTTTTAGGAGTTACTTCAAATTTCCAGTTTTCATCTCCTATTGTAAATGTATAAGAAACAGGACGATTTATTTGCCCATCTGATTGATAAACCACTTTATAAGTATCACTCCATGGAGCGTCTGTTTTTGAAATTTTGTATTCGTATCCAAAATTTGAAAGTGCACTGATTGAATCTGAAAAAATATCCGGAACACGCAGGATAACAATAGTAAATCCCCAGAAATACTCATGTCCGTTTTTATCTTTCAGGTATACGGGATTGCGTACTGCAATTCCATATCCTCCCTGTTTTAATTTGAAGGGGCCCTGCGTAATGATTGTATGGTTGTCTCTTGCGTAACAGGAAATTTTTCCGCGGTCTTTATCATGGATCAAATCAATCTTACCTGCCTCCTTTTCATTAGCCGGATAAATATCTGTAACAACACCATTAGGAGCGAGCTGTACACTTTCAATAGAATCAGACATAAGATTTCCTGCAATTGTTTCAAACTGATGGATTTCGCCATCTTCACTTATTAAGATTTGCTTCAAGGTATCTGTGATCTCAATTCCATTTGTAATTTCATTCTTTATTCGTTCGCCATAGGTGGCTACGTTTAATTGTGCTGTTATGTGTCTCTGCTCTTTTTCGTGGGCGTCTGTTTTGTATACAATCAAACTAACAAGGCATATGCCCAGTAAAAAAATGATAAGAGGCACAAGTGTTTTCTTTTTCACTTGGTTCACCTCATTTTGTCCATGGGAATTATTATAATAAAGCATTATATCACAGAAGTTGAAAAACAGAATAAGTTTTATGAAAAACGGACTGTGCATAATCCTTATACATGAAATGAAAGAAATCCTTGGTGATGAAGTCGATCCAAAAGACAAAAGAAACATATTATGAACCCTTCAAACCAAACCCTCAAGTTTGCCCCTCAAACCATTATTAATGAAACGGATCAAAAGCTCTGTTCTTTCATGAGTGAAAGTCTGTATACACGTCTGCCGGTTTCTTCATAATGCTGATCCAGAAGATCACAGGTTGTCTGGAGATCGTTAATCCGGATGGTCTCCAACAGACATTGGTGTGTCCATACTGCAGCGCTTCCGTTATAAGAGGTATTTTGATCCGGTGTGTTTGGTTCTAAGCATTTGGCATTCTGAAGCGTTTCAGCATCTCCGCTTAACTGTCCAAAGCGATTAGCATTTTGAACCGAGAGGAACATGGCACCATTCAGTGGACTCAGCAGCTCCCACATTTTGGTCAGTCGGTTAAGCTGGGCAGAACGAATGATCTGCAGGTGGAATGTCTCATCTGCACGAACAGCCTTCATAGTATTGCCTTCGAGAATAGCCTTTCGAAATTCTTCAATACTGGCTTCCATTATCATGAGACTATAGTCACTAAGAAGGCAGTTACTTTTTTGGATTGCCAGTTTTTCAAGGCTGCCGCGCAGAAAAAAGACTTCATAAGCGTCTTGTGGAGAAAGCAGTGCGACTGTACATCCTTTGTTAGGACAGTAATCGACTAAACCTTCGACAGCGAGCTGTCGGAGTGCTTCGCGCACAGGACCTCGGCTGAGTCCGAATTTCCGGGCAATTTCAGCCTCTACCAGTTTTTCTTGAGGCTGAAGGATTCCATTGATGATCTGCTCCCGCAGAGATTCAAGAACAATTTCTGATGTAGTAGTATTTGATGTTTTTCTTTGTTTCTGCATATTTACCTCATAAAATTTTCAGAATAAGTATCCGTTTTCGATAGGTACGCTTGGTTCATAGTAGAACATACCGCCAATTTCTCGCATGTTTCATTTCCTTACTAATTAATAGAAAAAATTATACGGATGTCTTTTGTCCGTTAGCAAAAAACTTATTATAATTATAGTGGATTGTTAGCAAAAACGAAAGCACTATTTTCCCGCTGTTAACATTAAGTTGAAATTGTTGACAATCATATTTGCATGGACTATACTTGGGTTATCAAGAGTAGCTCAAAAATTCTGCATTGTCATAAAAAAATCCTAAAGGGGAATAGGAAGCAACGCAGTAATTGATGGATGTCGGACTGTCTGGTTTCCGAATAGTCCGATTTTCAGCTGAGAAGAATAATTATAGTAGGAAGGAGAGAACTTATGAGACTTACAAATTTGACTTGGCCGAAAGCTCAAGAATATTTTGAAAAAAACGATATGGTACTTATTTCTATCGGCAGTATTGAGTGTCACGGCCGTCATATGCCGCTTGGAACCGACACACTGATTCCGGAGCATTTGTTGGAGAAAATCGAGAAAAAGAGTGATGTTTTGATTGCTCCGACCATTCCATATGGTTCCTGCCAGTGTTTAGCTCCATATCCGGGTACAATTGATATTGACAATGAGGTACTCTATCAGTTTTGTCGCCAGATTTTTCTGAGTCTGTATCGTCACGGCGCAAGAAAATTCGTTTTCCTGAACGGGCATGGCGGAAACATCAAGATGATTGAACGCCTTGGCATGGAATTCGAAGATAAGGGCTGTCTGGTGGCTATGCTTAACTGGTGGCTGATGGCATGGGATATGAACCCGGCGTGGAAAGGCGGCCACGGCGGTGGTGAGGAAACAGCTGCGATTCTTGGAATTGATCCGTCTTTAGTTGATAAGAGTGAGATAGGTGGTGAACTCCAGTTTAAGCACCTGTCTGATAATCTGAAGACAACCGGTTTCCGTTCTGTTGAGTTCAAGGGAGTTAACGTTGATATTATACGCAATACTCCGCATGTAACAGACAACGGCTGGATCGGACCGGATCATCCGAGTACCGCTACAGAAGAGTGGGGCAAGGAAATGCTTGAGACTACAGCAAACTATATTGTTGATTTCATGGAAGAATTCAAGAAAGTAAAACTTTCATAAAGAGGTGTCATAATGGATAAAAAAACAACATTGGAAATGATTGCAGCAATTTCAAATGCAAACGGTACATCCGGTTTCGAAGATGAAGTGGTTGCAGCGATTCGTCCTTACGCAGAAGGACTCGGAGAAATTACAGAAGATCGCATGCGCAACCTGTATATCCGCCGTAAAGAAAATAACGGCAAACGTCCGGTTGTTCAGCTTGACGCACATAGTGATGAGGTTGGTTTTATGGTGCAGGCTATCTGCCCGAACGGAACTCTCCGCATCATTCAGATCGGAGGTTGGGTTAACCACAATATTCCGGCTCATAAAGTCTTGGTTCGCAACCGGTTCGGAGAATATATTCCGGGGCTTACTGCCAGCAAGCCTCCGCATTTCATGACAGAGCAGGAGCGTAAAGCACCTCTGGATATGAAAGATATCACGGTAGATGTTGGCGCTGTTTCTAAAGAAGAGGCGGTTGAAAAATTCGGCATTCGTATCGGTGAACCCGTAGTGCCGGATGTGACATTTACATATTCAGAAACCACAGATCTGATGGTTGGCAAGAGCTTTGACTGCCGTCTGGGATGTGCGGCAATTCTTAAGACTATGCATACCCTGGCTGGTCAGGAGCTGAATGTGGATATTGTTGGCGCTTGTGCAGCACAGGAAGAAGTTGGTGTACGCGGTGCCACTGTAACAGCACAGGTAATTAAGCCGGATATCGCAATTGTTTTTGAAGGCTGTCCGGCAGATGATACCTGCGTTGAGTCGTATATGGTTCAGACAGCTATCAAGCGAGGACCGATGCTGCGTCACATTGATGCCCGTATGATCACCAATCCACATTATCAAAGATATGCGCTTGATTTAGCAGAAAAACTTGGCATCCCGGTTCAGGATGCAGTTCGTAGTGCCGGTTCAACCAACGGTGCAGCTATACATCTGACTGAAAAAGCGGTTCCGGTTATCGTTATCGGAGTTCCGGTTCGCTATGCACATACACATTACGGAATTTCAGCTTATAGCGACTTTGATAACGCTGTTAAGCTGGCATGCGAAATTCTTAAAAGACTTGACGAAGAGCAGGTTATGAGTTTTTAAATACAATACATAAAAGAAACAAAGCATTTTCGAGACATACTAACAGAGAATTGTATTGCTACGCTTGAATGTTACCTAAATCATAAACAAAGCATTAGAAACACTTCAGAGCTAGCAGAAGGTTAAACATGGAATCCTGATAAATAGGGATACACCAAAAAAATAGGGGCTGCCGCACTAATGCGACAGCCTCATTTAGCATACATCTTCAGTAAATGAATTATTCCTGATCAAGTATGGACTGAATTTGTTTCATTAATTGCTCGTAGTTTGATTGATCATCGATTCCGCCCATGAAAGGTTCGCCAACGATATTTCCGTCTTTATCTACGAGAACTGTTGTCGGGAATGCCATAATGTTTCCTGCATATTTTCCAACTGTTGAATCGGAGTCGAAAGTCAGGTTTTTGTAGGAAGCTCCCTTGGCCTTCAAGATTTCTTTCGCTTCTTTGATACCATCCTGATTATCATCTAATGTATCTGTATTGATACCAACAACTTCACCGCCCATTTTCTTAATTGTATCATTTAATTCATTCAGTTTAGAAAGTTCTTCAACGCAAGGCTTGCATCCACTGAACCAGAAGTTTACAACCGTAACTTTATTTTTGGCGAAAAGGCTTTCATCTACATCGTTACCATCCAGGTCTTTCCCTTTGAAACCGTGAAACACACCTGTAGAGTCATCTGTGCCAGAGGAACTACTGCCGGAAGAATCAGCTGCGGCAATTTCTTTTTCAAGTTTTGCAATTTCTTCTTCAATACCGCGGATCGTTTCAATGTCTTTACTCAGAGTAGCATATTCTTCTTCGGAGAAAGAATCTTTATTTGATTCTATTATATTTGCAAGAAAGTCCGCATAGTTTTCATTCTTGGTATCATCGTCAACGTTCTTGCTCATAAAGCCAAATGCTTTGTCCCACACATCTTTGTGATCTGCAAAGATCTGGTTTTCCTGTTGGTAAAGGTCATTCAGCTTTTCATTCAGATCACCCGAACTGCTTGAATCTGTTGTGGAAGTATCTTCCTGCTTTGAGCTTTCAGTTGTTGCGGAACCGGATGAAGTTTTGCAACCTGTGAATGCAAAAAGAATGAAAACGGCAAGAGATGCCGCAATTACTTTTTTTAATTTCATTGAGTTTGTTCTACTTGTTTTGTTTTTCATGATTTTTAATCTCCTTTTGAATATCATTTGATTCATTTTTGCTTATTTATTGTCAGCCTGTTTCTTGCCTGAAAATCCGTAATGATAGCAGATCGCATTTGTCGGACAGGCTTTCATACATGCTCCACATCGGATACATTCCGGGTGATCCGGTGTGTCTACTACATTTACATCCATTTTACAGGCATGGCTGCATTTTTGACAGTTAACACATTTTTCAGGATCCACCTTAATCTTAAGTAATGATATTTTGTTAAACAGCGAGTAGATGGCACCAAGCGGGCAGATCCACTTACAGAATGGGCGGTAAAACAAAATGCTTAAGATGATTACAAGTACAAGGATTGTAAACTTAAACGTAAATAAGTGTCCGAGTGCCGCGCGGATTCCCGAATTAACAAGTGCCAGTGGAATTGCACCTTCAAGTACGCCTTGTGGACATATGTATTTGCAGAAGAATGGATCGCCCATCCCCAGCGAATTAGTCACAAATGCCGGAAGCAGTATAACAAAAACGGCCAGAACCGCGTATTTCAGATACCGCAGGGGTTTTAGTTTTGCAGTAGACAGTTTCTTACCCGGAATTTTATGCAACAAATCCTGAAACCATCCAAACGGACAGAGAAAACCGCAGATAAATCGTCCTAACAGAACTCCCAGCAAGATAAAGAATCCGGTGATGTAGTAGGTGAACTTGAATTTTGATGAACCGACTACAGCCTGGAAAGCTCCAATCGGACAGGCACCTGTGGCAGCCGGGCAAGAATAGCAGTTCAGTCCGGGTACACATATTGTTTTTACCTTTCCCTGATAAATTTTCCCTTTAAACAGATTCGGAATATGAAGATTGGTCAGCAGTGTTGCAGCTGCCTGAAACCATCCGCGGAAACGAACCAGGAAGTTCTTGTTTGATTTTAATTTCTTATCCAATTCCGACACACTCCATACATAATTTTATTGCCTTACTGAGTACAGTTGCAGCTTCTCCACGGTAAATCCCGACAAGGAAAAATACAAGACCGGCTGCAAGTAAAAAAATTTGTGTTGCTTTTTCTGATTTCATTAAGATACCACTTGTTACTGTAAATAGTAACTGCTCCTTTCAATGTTATTGCTCAAAGTCGGCTTATTGACCGTTCAGTGACTACATTATATAATATGGGATGTAAATTTCCTGTTAAGAAAATGGAGAAAAGTAAATTGAGATTATTAGTTGTTGAAGATGAAAAGAAATTATGTGATATGATCGCGAAAAGTCTGCATCTGGCAGGTTATGAGGTGGACATGTGTAATGACGGAGAGCAGGCACTGGAGATGATCTATGCGGAACTGTATGACCTGATCGTGCTTGATCTTAACCTGCCCGGGGTGGATGGGATGGAGATCCTTCGGGAACTTCGCAAAGAAAATGAAGAGACAAAAGTATTGATCCTGTCTGCGAGAAGTCAGATCGCAGATAAAGTTGAAGGATTGGATTCCGGTGCAAATGATTATATGGAAAAACCATTTCACCTGCAGGAGCTGGAAGCGCGCGTGAGAAGCCTGACAAGAAGAAAATTTATACAAAAAAATATCTGTCTGGAATGCGGAAAACTTCGATTTGATACGAGAGAAAGGGTTGCATATGCAGACGATAACCCGGTTGCGTTGACGAGAAAAGAAAATGGGATTTTAGAATATCTCCTTTTAAATCAGGGAAGACCGATCAGTCAGGAAGAACTGATCGAGCATGTCTGGGATTCTTCTGTGGATAGTTTTAGCGGTTCCATCCGAGTGCATATGTCTTCTTTGAGAAAAAAACTGAAAGCAGGACTCGGATATGATCCAATCGTGAACAAAATCGGTGAGGGCTATAAGATAGGGGGAAATAGCAAAGCATGAAGAAAATATCACTCCAGTGGAAATTAACACTTCTTACAACCGTGTTGATCACCATATTATGCGGATGTCTTACCTTTTTCTTATATAAAAACGGAGTCTATTATTTCGATACGCTTCAGGAGTCTATCACGGATCAGGGCACCGAGCCGGAATCGGTGTACATTGATATTCCGGATAATGAGTGGGATGACTTTGTGGCACAGTTTTCCACGAAGGTTTATAACTCCAAATCCGATTATAGAAGCAGAAGCCTTCTGATTACTGCTATTGTAGCGCTGTTTGGCGGCGCAGCGACTTATTTTATCAGTGGACGGGCATTGAAACCACTCAGGAAATTTTCAGAGACAGTGGAAAAAGTTCAGGCACAGAATCTGAAAGATTATACGATCGAAGAGAATAAGATTGCAGAGCTGGACAGACTTCGCATATCTTACAATAAGATGCTTATACGGCTTTCAGAATCATTCGAGACGCAGCGCCAGTTTACGGGAAATGCAGCACATGAGTTACGTACTCCACTGGCTTTAATCCAGGCACAACTGGATCTATACCATACAACAGAACATCCGGAGAGTACCGCAGTGGCAGAAGAGACAATTCAGATGGTAACGGAGCAGAATGAACGTCTTAGCAAGTTGGTCCGAACGCTTTTGGATATGAGCGAATTACAGACCGTATCGCGAAATGACAGAATTGAACTCCATAGTCTGATCGAGGAAGTGCTGACAGATCTGGAACCGCTGGCACAGGAAAAAAAGGTTGAACTGATACAGAAGTCACAGGGAGCAGGAGCAAAGGCTGATGAAGAATTGTTTTTGACAGGGAGTGATATTCTGATTTACAGAATGCTATATAATCTTGTGGAAAATGCGATTAAATATAATCGGGAAAATGGATCCGTTACGGTATCAGCAATAAGGGAGAAAAACGAAGTTGTTCTGACGGTTTCGGATACAGGAAATGGAATTGATGAAGCATTCAGGGAGCAGATCTTCGAACCGTTCTTCCGGGTAGATAAGTCAAGAAGCCGGGAACTCGGAGGTGTGGGGCTTGGCCTTGCGATGGTGCGAGAAGTTGTGCGGGTTCATGACGGAACGATTGAAGTTTATACAAATAAGCATAGCGGAACGACATTTGAAGTGAAAATGGGTATAGGGGCAGACTTTGAAAAAGCAGTATAATCGAAAAACAATTCGCAAATCGATCATACTGATGTTTATCGCTTCCACCTGCCAGAACATGGAGAATCCGTCTTACAATTCACTTACCGTATCAAAAATAAACTAAGGATTATTATTTTTGATACGGTTTAAATTATTTCAGACAGACATCCATAAAATCCTGCACTACCGCCGTCGGCTTCCGCCCCTTCTGCCAGATCAGAAGGATCTTCGTCACAAGATCCGGTTCATCAAGCACCTGACAAGTCAGCCCTTCGCAAAGCGGCTCCATGGACTGTGGAAAGATCGCCGTGGCAAGTCCTTCCTTCACCCAGAGGGTAGCGCCCCTGGCATCATCACACAGGCAGAACACCTCCGGAACCAGATTCTGCGCGTGAAATGCATCCATAATCAGCTTTTCATAACGCCGGTAGAGAATTAACGGTCTGTGGACTAAATCTTCAAGAATGAGCGATTTTCGTCCTTCTGAAGGCATCTCCGGATTGGAGACAGCAATCATCGGCTCCGAATGCAGGACTGCAGACTCCACATCATCCAGCCGGAGCGGCGTGCGGACAACCGAAATATCGATGATCCCTTCCTGAAGATAATCATATAACGTATACGTGATCCCGTCGTGAACCTCAAAATTCACGTCGGGATTTTTCTTTGAAAATTCTGCGATATACGGCATGACTGTGCCGACCGTCGTCGGCGTGATCCCGATTCTCAGAACCCTTTTTTTACCCGTTTGGGACACCTCAAGCTCTGTCGATCTGGCATAATCCAGAAGGCTCGCCGCACGGTCATACAAAAGCTTACCCGCCGCCGTCAGGATCACCCCTTTATGGGTACGCTCAAACAGCTGCACGTTCAGTTCATTTTCCAACTGCCTGATCTGATAGCTGAGGGGCGGCTGTGACATATTGAGCTTTCTCGCCGCTTCATTGATGCTTCCCGTATTCGCGATTTCCCGGAAATATTCCAGCTGTCTGAGTTCCATTTTCTTTTTTCCCTCCGTTTAGTTATATGATGATACCAGGGTCAAAAGGTCAGAAAGCCGATGCAAGCTTGCTTGCAAGAG
>OFOK01002183.1_pt1 | contig 12032 bp, 8 predicted proteins | sample 1542001 | NCBI WGS metagenome assembly OFOK01 (sample SAMN04209242, study PRJEB22552) | human gut metagenome | biome: gut; material: feces | host: Homo sapiens | place: USA: Oklahoma
TAAAAAGTAAGGAAGAAGGACGCCTGCGGTTCCCAGCGGTCTAAAAAACTGGGTTTCCTGAAGCATTCTGAGCGCGTATACGGAGGCGGTTCCAAACGTATAGACGTGCGGGAGGATTTTTTCGAAATCAGAGGCCGCTTTTTGAGACGAGAGCCGGGAGGTCAGGCTTTATAAGCCTTGACCAGGAGGAAATTCGGTTTGTGGGCCTCTTTTTTCAGGGAAGGCAGGCGGCTGAGAGCGTCCTCCGGCGGCAGGGGTTCCCGCAGCTCCTCAATGCGGAAACCGGCCCGGCACAAGCCGTTGAGTATATCGGAAAACGTGCGGTGGTATTTTATTACGCCGCCCACCATCCAGGAAACGCAGCGCTTGCCCGGCTGGGCGTAATCCGTTAGCACATAACCTTCTGTTTCTCCGGAAGCGCTTCGCAGCCATCGGACGCCTTCCTTCGGAGCTGTGGTCAGCGGGTGTTCCTGGGAAAAGAGAAAGAGGCCGCCTTCTGTTAGGAGGGAATATATGTCCCGGGCGAGCCTTTCAAAATCTTCCACGTAGTGGATGGCAAGGGAACTTACTATTATATCAAAGCGTTCCAGCATCAGGGCGGATATGTCCTCCATGGGCATATGCAGGTAGCGGATGGACTCCCCAGTGCTTTCCTGCTGCGCCACAGCGAGCATTTTTTCAGAGATATCCGTTCCGGTTACGGAGCGGGCGCCCATTTTAGAGAAGGCAAGGCAGTTTTCCCCATATCCGCAGCCAAGATCCAGAATACGTTTTCCCTTTATTTCTCCCAGCATGGAGAAAAGGGCGGGCTTTTCCGTAAGATTGTTGGCGCAGTCCGGGTTTTCCCGCAGAGCGCGGTAGCCTTCAAAAAATTTTTCATTATCAAATATGTTTTGCTTGGACATGCTTTGTTCCTCCTTTTTGGTTTGGGTATAGGTATCAGCTCCCTGTGCTGCGGTAATGCCGCACACCAAAACGCCACATCAGAAGGGAAAGGCACAGGAACGCAAGGCCCGCAGGCAGTGCAAGAGCTCCCTTCCACAAGGGTTCGCCCCACCCGCAGAGAACGGAGGCAGGGTAATAGCTCACCGCCAGAATAGGGATGAGAAACGTAAACATGGTTTTCAGCGGCCGGGGCATATAGGGCATGGGGCAGCGGGTAACCTGGTAGCCTGCGTTTGTAAAGATATAGATCCAATCCAGCCCCTTGATGGAAAAGAAAGCTATGCCGGAGGTCAGGATGAAGACCCCCATATAGAGCAGCATGCCCCCGGCAAGGGTATAGATAAGAAAGAGGATCCGAAGGAGATCCATACGGATCTGAAGTCTCCAGAGGCACCAGGCTATGGCAGCCAGCCCGCTTACCACCCGGGCCGCTCTGTGAATATGAAAAACGGATCCCATTACCTGCACTACCGTAGAGCGGGGTCTTAGCAGCACCCGGTCAAATTCCCCGCCCTGGACCATTTTCCAGGGAAAAGAGTCGAAGCCACGGCAGAAGGTTTCCGCCAAGCCAAAGGCGGTTACGGCCATGGAATACATGAGAAGGATCCGTTCCATGCTCCATTCCCCGATGGAACCAAAGCGGGAAAACATAAAGATCGTGCTGATGGGATCGGTTACCACCACCAGAAATACCTGGGGGATCATCATCCACCAGCCCTTATACTGGACCCCGGAAAGAAACTGCAGGCGGATATAGCGGAAGTAGAGAAAAAAGCCATTCATAGGCTTTTCCCGGTCAGAAGGCGGCCTGGCTGTGCGGGGCGATACTTTCATCTGTGTTCCTCCTTTCAGAGTTAGGGTTTTACGCAAGAGGGTGGGAGGGTGATTGCATGAGCCTAAGCCGTTGCAGGGGACGCCCCTATCCGCCTTGTACCACTACGGTTTTCAGGCGGCGCTTCATTAGGAATTTTCCCCACAGGAGGAATATGAGACTCCAAAACAAAGGCAGGCCCAGACCCAGCCATGCCTTTGAAAGGGGCATGGTTCCCAGATACAGGCGCATAGGGAGATCGGTGTAGCCCGCAAAGGGCTGCAAAAGAAGGAAGGGCTGCAGAAAATCCGGCCAGAGCTGCAGGGGGAGATATGTTCCACCCAGCACCATGGCGATGAGGAGGATCATATAACAGGGGCCGTTTCCCCAGGGCACATTCAGGCGGATGACGCACATGAAGGTGGAAAAGGAGAAGCACAGGAACCAGGCCCCCAGGCAACCCAGGAGAAAGCAGAAAAAAGCTCCCGGGGAGGCAGGGCCGGAAAGGCGCAGGGCAGGCGGCATGAGAAGACCGGTCAAAATCACCGGCACCCCTCTCCAGAGAAGGGGAGAGGCCGCCCGAGCCGCATTCTGAGCCGCCCACAGGCTGTGGAGATCTATGGGCCGGCAGAGCTCGATGCCCACGTCTCCGCTGTCGATTTTTTTCTGAATGTCCGGGTTGATGCCGCTGGGCTGCATGAGAAACAAAAACTGCCCCAGCCAGGTGTAGCTGATCACCTGAGAAAGGCTCATGCCGTTGGAAACACCGGGCATGGAGGCTTTATCCGCATAGGTGAAGAAAACCGTGTAGACCGTGATTTCGATCAGAGCCCAGAATATGCTGGTGGCAGCCCCTGCCAGGCCTGCAGCCCTGTATTGGATGGCTTCCAGCAGCTGGATGCGGAAAATGGCGGGATAAGCCCTCCAGGTTTTCCGGTTTTTGCCGCAGGAAGAAGAATCCTTTTTCTTGGGAAGCTTGGTCCTGCTTTTGCGGGAGAGGTTTTCAGAGAAATTTTCAGCGGTTTTTTCCCCACCGGGAAGGGGCGGAGCTTTTTCTTTTCCGGCAGCCTCCTCAGGGAGCTTTTTTTGTGTGCTCATGGGTTTCCTCCTTTCAGGAAAGATCCAGAGATTGATACATGGAAGCCACCATTTCATCCACGCTCTGTTCCTCCACCACAATATCCTGCAGGGGAAGAAGCTCCGCCAGGGCGGCGATCAGCCGGTGGGCGGGCGTTTTCCGGGAGTCGAAGACGGCGGTGCAGATTTTTCCTTCCAGCTTCCAGCGGAGAATGCCCTCCGGCGGATTTTCCGGCAGACAGGCGGGGCTCTGCAGGGTAGCCCGGATGCGATGGAGCGGGGCGTAAGTCTTCTTCAGCTCCTGCAGGGTGCCGTCGTAGAGCAGGCGGCCATGGCCGATGGTCATCACCCGGGTGCAGAGAGCGTCGATATCGTCCATATCGTGGGTGGTGAGGATCATAGTCACGCCGTTTTTCCGATTCTCTTCCTTGAGAAAATCCCGCAGAGCCAGCTTTGAGACGGCGTCCAGCCCGATGGTGGGCTCGTCCAGAAACAGGATCCGGGGGCTGTGCAGCAAAGCCGCAGCCGCTTCACAGCGCATTCTCTGCCCCAGGGAAAGCTGCCGGACAGGCACAGAGAGCAGGGGAGCCAGTTCCAGGGCCTTGCTCAATTCCCGGAGCCTTTCCGTGTAGCGGGCTCGTGGAATTCCGTAAATGTCCCGCAGAAGCTCAAAGGAATCCCTGGCGGGCACATCCCACCAAAGCTGGCTTCTCTGGCCGAATACCACCCCGATGTTGGCCACGTGGGCGGTGCGCTCCTTCCAGGGGGTGCGGCCCAGGATGGAACAGTTCCCTTCCTCCGGCGTCAGGATGCCGCTCATGACCTTCACAGTGGTGGATTTTCCCGCTCCATTGGGGCCGATATAGCCCACCAGCTCTCCTTCCTCAATGGTGAAGCTGATATGTTTGAGAGCTTCCACTGTGCGCTTTTCTCTGTGAAATAAGCTCTTGAAAGCAGAGTGCTTTCCTTTGGGCCGTTGAGAGATTGTAAAGCGTTTAGAGATATCCTCCAGCTGGATTTGATGCATAATGTGTTTTCCCTCCTTTATAGGAAAAGCAGTGCCTGCCCTTCCTGCGGTCTGTGGCATCCGGCGTCCGGATGATCCGCGGATGGGGCAGAAGAGCAGCGGACAAAAGGCCTCCGCCTGAAAGTGCGGAAGCCGGATGGTGATAGCCTGTGGCATATCGTACGATCGTACTATGGATGTTTGGAATGCTCTCAGTATACCGGATGGCAAAGAATCTGTAAAAAGGGAAAACAGGCGCCCTGCGTCCTTTTTTATAAGGCATACAGTGATCGGAGGCTTTTTCGCTTTTTTTCAAATTAATACTTGACAAATGGAGGTTTTTTCCCTATGCTATATACATAATCGATGTGAAATATACACCGGTCTTCTATATTGTTACCTTTTTGAGGAAAATCGTAATAGGAAAATATGAAACCACAGCCTATTGATTGGGGCTGTGGTTCTTTTTATGCGTTATGCGGCGGTAAAAAAGGAGGGCCGGTACGAAGACCGGGCCCTCCTCTTTATGAGCCTTTAAGCTTTAATTTGTAATATCCCGTATGGTATCCATCACACTCCTTTTGCACATTCTGGAGATAATGATTTTACCGGAGATATATTGGATCAGAATAAGGAGCACGAACACTATGACTGCCGCCGGAAGCACATGGGTGAAATAAATATCCGAGGTTTCCACCGTCTTCCAGCCTTTCTGTCCGCTCCATATCAGCACAAAGCCGAGAGCGGCGCCCAGAACGTACCCCCAGAATATGGCCAGGATATTGTTCTGGATTTCCAGCCTGACGATATCGCCGGAAGAGATCCCCACAGCCCGCAGAAGGGCATAGCTGTGCATGTTGTTCTGGGTCTGGGCCGAGGTGATCAGGAAAATGCAGATCATGGAAATGAACAGCAGTATCCCCAGAAGCGTTAGAAACAATGCGATCCACTGCTGCTGGCTGCTGATGTACTGCGCCTTTATGGCCGCCGTATCATCCATAGAGCAGTAAACGGACTGGCTGAAGGCCCGCTTCATAATGTCGTTGGCCTTATCGAAGGAAGCGCCCTCTTTCACGCTGAGGGATATGCAGTCCCACCGGGCGTTGGGATTCTGCTCGGAAAGGAAGGGGTAGGAGCAGAAGACCGAACCGCTGAGAGTAGAAAGGGAATATCCCGCTTTCTCCCCATCCGGGATATGTATCACAGCATCCACTGTGACCTGCCTTTCCAGAACGGTGGGCTCCCCGTTGATATACGATTCTGTGGAGCCCTCCGGCAGGATGGGGGAGATCGCGTCGATGGTTTCCCCCAGCTCATAGATATCGCCGTCGGCGACGACTATCTCGCCCTTCAGGAATTTTTCCGTATCGATTTCCCCGGCCGTCACATAGGGGCGAAGAAGCTCCAGGGTCGCCGTATCCACGGCGCACAGAGGCAGGGGAGCCGCCGCATACCCTTCCCCGTCCTCCAAGTACGAGAGCAGGCGCTGCTGATCCTCTTTTTCCAGGGAATTGAGTCTGTATTCCTGAAATCTGCCTGCGTCGGCAGGATCGATCTTCTGGAAATGGACGGTGGAAGAGGCGGAAGCGATGCAGTTCACATCAAAAATGCCGGAATCCAGGATGGAATCGACCATTTCTTCCGTTGCGCCGCTTCCCTGAGGAAAGGGCATATTGAATGTAGAAGACATGCAGGAATTACCGAGGGTATGCAGAGCATAGTCTTCTTTCCCCAGGGTCTTGAGCAGGGGTTCGTAAAAGGCCCTGGCGCTGGCTACCGACAGGAAGCTCACGTATACGGTGATCATGGCCAGCAGCGCCACCATACCCGAGAAGGAGAGCCGCTTCAGGAAATTGGAGCCCCTGACGGCCCTGTTCCAGAGCTTTGGGAAATCCGGGATGAATTTGTGGGTCATGAAGCTGCGGCGGTTTTTTCCATGCATAAGCTCCACCGGGCGGCTTTGATATACGCGCTTCGTTTTCAGCAGATAGGGGATAAGGAGCGATAGCAGGGAAATACCCGCCGAAAGGAAAAACGCTTCGCCGGATACGATAAACCGGGGCACAACCTCGTAAATGCGTATAGCGCCGGCCAGGGAAAAGGCGGGGAAGAGCATGAGCAGCCCCAGCAGGCACCCGGCGCAGAAGGAAACCAGCCACAGGGAAAAGGCCTGCAGCGCGAAGAGCAGCAGGGACTGCCGCGGGGTCGCGCCCGCGCATTTCAGGATGATCAGGTATCTCCTGCGGTTTTTCATATCCGTTTCGGCTATGTTGCAGGTCCCCACGGCCAGGATCAGCAGAAAAGCGAGAGTAAGGGTGAAGAAAATCCCGTTGATGACGGCTGTGCCTTCCTGGATATATGCGGAGGCGGAGGGGTAATTATTCACCTGGCAGCCTCCATAGACGCTCAGATCGGAGGTTGTGTCTCCACACAGGATATTGACTGCGGAAACGGACTCCTCCTCATAGCCGGCAGTGAGGATATTGGGCCAGTGGATCTCCTCCCTGTATTCCGCTATGTCTGCATACTGCATGTCTAAAAACAGGAGGTCGGCGCTGTAATCCTTCAGAATGCCGGAAAGGGTATAGGTTTTTTCCACGGTTTTCCCGTTTTCGATTACGGGGATCGTGAAGCTTTCCCCCGGGGAGGCCGTCAGCCCCAGCTGGTAATAGGCCTTTTCCTCCAGGGCGGCTTCGTTTCCGCTTTTGGGGTAGTCGCCCTTCAAAAGCAATAGGGGCTTATAATAGAATGCCTTTTCATCCATGTGCCCCAACAGGGGGTACGCCTTCGGATCCATATTTTCCACCGGGACGGTTCCCTCCATGTGGATAAAACCCAGCCCCGCTTCTTTTCCGGCTTCCGTCTGTTTTTTTACTGCTTCGGGGGAAGCGTTGTATACGATTCGCTCATACCGGCCGGATTCCGCATACATGGCGTCGCTTTCCGCCTGCAGATAGGAATCCCGCAGGGAAAGGGCGAGAAAGACCCCGCAGACCAGCAGCATGATACAGGCGGCGGACTTGATAAAAAATTTCCGATGGGAACCGATATACCGGAGATTCAGCAGCCAGAGCACTTTCATGTCAGATCACCCGATACCTTCCCATCCCTGACCGTGACCCGCCTTTCATACCGGCCGGCGATCTCCAGGTTATGGGTCACTATCACCAGCGAAAATCCCAGCGTATCCGAAAGCTCGTTTAAAAGCCGGATCACGTCCCCGGCGCTTTCCGAATCCAGGTTGCCGGTGGGCTCGTCGCAAAACACCACCTGAGGTTTATGGCACAGGGCCCGGGCGATGGCTGCCTTTTGCTGCTGCCCGCCTGAAAGGGCATAGGGCATGTGGCGCAGGCGGTCCCCAATGCCCAGGGAGCCGCAGATTTCCTTCAGATAGGCTTCGTCCGCCGGGGTGCCGTCCAGCAGATGGGGGAGAAGGATGTTTTCCCAGGCTGTGAGCTCGGGCACCAGGTTATAGGCCTGGAACACAAAGCCGATATGCTTCCGGCGGAAGGCCGCCAGCTCCTTTTCTTCCATGACGGCGATATCCTGCCCGTCATAGAGGATCCGGCCCTCCGTGGGGGCGTCCAGCCCGCTCAGGATATGCAGAAGAGTGGATTTCCCGGCGCCGCTGTCCCCTGTGATGGCCAGGCGCTCCCCCTGGGAGATTCGTATGCTGCAGTCCCGGAGGGCATGCACCCGCACGTCCCCCGTCCCGTAAACCTTCCGGATGCCTTCTGCCTGAATGACAGCCATGAGAAAACACCTTCCTTTAATATACGTTGTTAAGCCTTATGCATTTTTAAAATCATCGTATACTGTTACCGTCCGAACCGCTGTTGTTCAAAGCCTCCATGAGGATAAGGTCAGGGCTTTTTAATATCCAATATCCGTACCGTCCGAATTTTGGCAGCCATATGCATTCCTCTCTTCTATGCGGCTGGTTGCATGGCTGTATCTGTGACAGAACGGAACTGTGCGGTTACAGTTTTTGCCCCAGTTAAACATGCAGCAACCCATAAACCAGATGGTTAAAAGATGGACATCTTAAATATGTTTTTTTACTATTGATAAATCTCTTTAGCAAAATCGTAGCACATATTTTTGTAATTATCCAGATTAGAAATATATAAAAAATATCAAAAAGATTTGTTGAAAATTATGTCAAAACTGACTATTTTGTATTTTCTTTGTAAATTATGCAAGATCTTGCATTTCTTCCCCTCTTCCCTTTTTCCTTTTCATGGAGTATACTGGAACCATCTTGGAAAAGCCGCGCGCTTTGGCGGCTCAACTGATATGAATACTGGTCATAGAAGGAGGTCTTTGTATTGAGTGTGAGCAAAACACCGGTAAACGGAGAGATTATGGAGAAGATCTCCCAGTGGATCGACGGCCACAGGGAGCAGATCACAGCAGATATTCTGCGTGTGGTGAAGATCATCAGCGTTTCAGACCCCCATTCGGAGGTAAAGCCCTTTGGGCAGCCCTGCCGGGAGGTTCTGGAAGAAATGATGAAAATCGGCCGGGAACACGGCTTTCAGACGGAAAACTATGACTACTACTGCGGCAGCATGTGGCGGGAGAAAAGCGGAGGGCCCGTGGAAGAGAGCATTGGTTTCTGGGGCCATTTGGACGTCGTCCCTCTGGGGGACAACTGGCAGTTTTCTCCCTATGAGCCTTTTGAAAAGGACGGCTATATCGTAGGCCGGGGTTCCCAGGATAACAAGGGCCCCACTATTGGCACCATGTACTGCATCCAGTGCCTGGATGAGCTGGGCATTGAGCTGAAGCACCCCCTGCGCATGTTCTTCGGCTGCGATGAGGAGCGGGGCATGACGGATATGGAGTATTACGCCGAAAACTATCCCTGCCCGAAGATGTCCATCATAGCGGACTGCGGCTTCCCTGTCTGCTATGGGGAAAAGGGAATTATCGAGACCAATCTGGTTTCCGATGAACCTCTGAGCGGGGATGTCCTCTCTCTTTCCGGCGGAGTAGCCAGCAATATGGTCCCGGATTTGGCGGAGATCGTGCTGAAAAAGACGGATCGGGTGAAAGGCGCGCTGGAGCTTCTTCCCAAGGAGATCACGGTAGAGGAGAAGGAAGATTCCTATAGGCTCACAGCCAGGGGGATTTCCCGGCATACGGCTTTCCCGGATGGGGGCGTCAGCGCCATTGCGCGGCTTGCCAGGGGGCTTTTGTATGCAGGGGCCCTTTCAGATGAGGACGCGGAAAAATTCATGTATCTCTGTGAAGCCGGGCAGGATTTTTATGGCCGCGGCCTGCAGATCCGGTGCAGCGACGAAATTTCCGGCAGGCTGAGCTGTGTGGAGAGCATGTTCGGCCAAAAAGAGGACGGCCGCCTGTGGATGCATTTTAATATTCGATATCCCATTGAGGCCGATTCTGAGAAGATCGTTGAGGCCATCGGCCAATCTGCCCGGCGCAGAGGCTTTTCGCAGGAATTGATCCGGGACAGCAAACCCAATTACTTCGACCGGAAGCACCCGGCTGTGGATCTTCTCACAGGCGTATTCAATGAGATTGCGGGCATGGAGACAGAACCCTATGTAATGGCAGGCGGCACCTATGCCAGAAAGCTCCCCAGAGCATTCGCCTTTGGGATGGGGATCCCCGGCGAAGGGTTGGAGCATCCCATGTTTCTTCCCGGTCATGGCGGCGGTCACGAGCCGGATGAAGGCCTCCGGTTAGAGAGCCTCTTCAAGGCTATGAAAATTTTCTGTATGGGTCTTATCGCCTTGAACGATGTGGAAATCTGATCCGCGTTCCGGCGTTTTGCATCCTTCCCGGCGCGCAGGATGAGGCAGCGGTAGAGCCGAAGAAGTTTCGGCGAAAGCGGATGCTCCATGTTCAGGCTGCTTGCCTTCCGGCCATACCGTTTCGAGGAAGAAGAAAGCCTGGACTGCCTTTTCACGGCCCAGCCTGATGAGGCTGAAAGGGGTAGGCGTTTCCTGCTGTGCAGGCAGGGGAATAGGAGAGGACTATTCCCAGAAGCAGAGTAAAATTTTTCCGCCTTGAGTATTTTTTCTTTCCAATCGGATACAGTTGGGCTATAATGGATTATAGTTGAAGGCGGCTGGAAATTTCCCGACACAAACTGGGCGCTTTACAGGCGTTTGAAATTTTATTGGCGGCAGTTGCAGATGAACTGCGCAGGGAGTAGGAAAATGAGAAAAGGTTTTGCATGTTTGCTTATCGTATTGCTTGCGGCTGCAGGCGGATGCAGCCATGCTTTTGAGCCGGAGGATACGTCCTCGGTTTCTCAGGAGGAGAGTTCCAGCGAGGCGCCGTACTCTGAAGCATTTACGCCGTACCAGATAGAACTGGGCCGGGGGCTTCCTATATATCAGGGCCCCGGTTACGGCTATTCTGTGGTCGGTTCGATTTCAGAGAGAGGCACATATGGAGTAGTCGGTGAGTTTTTGGAGAACGGAGAGTATGGAACCGTTCTTTGGGGAAAGCTGGATACAGGAGAAGGCTGGATCAATCTGGATGAGGTCGAAGCGTATGAAGTGGGAAGCTACATATTGCCTTTCAGCTCCTCAAGGGCGCTGACACAGGAGGATGTGGCCGGTTTATCCCGCGAAGAGCTGGTTCTCGCCAGAAACGAAATATATGCCCGGCACGGTCGGATCTTTCAGGATCCGGAGCTCCGAGCGTATTTTGAGTCGCAGGTATGGTATAGCGGAACGATAGAGCCGGAAGATTTTTCACAGGATCTATTTACCGAAACAGAACGGGAAAATATAGAGTTTATACTGGAATACGAGGCATCTCTGGATGGTGCGGAGGACGGGCCTTCTTCGCAGATCGGCGAAGAGGAAGAAAGCTCGGCGCCCCCCTCTTCCGATCCTGGGGACGGCAGGGTTCCTTCAACCGGAGGCGCGCAGTCGAAGCCGGCGGAATCCAGCCCGGCGGCTCAAATGCCTGAGGCTGTTTCACATACTGTGAAGGGTGTGACGTTTACCTATATTGGTTCCTATTCATATGAAGCGGAATATGTGGATGCGGTCATAGACTACGACATAAGCATGGATATCGAATACTGCGAGCCCGGCGACTATATGTCGGAGAGCGATAGGATCATAGGGATACATAATTCCGGCGGCTTGTATGAGAAAGAAGAAATAGGCAGTCTATACCGTTCGGCGGGCACAGATGATTTTGCGGTATTCAAGATCACGGTGAAGGGAAAGTATGAAGATGAGTTCTCAGGAGGCTATAAAAATATAGAATACCGGAAATATAATTCCGGCGGCGCTCTTTTGAAAGATGCGGCTTCGGGGATAACGGACCATGAACTCATGTTGATCAGTGAAAATTCCGCACCCGTAAAAGGCAGTATTCAGGAAACGTTTTATATGGGGTTTTACAGGAGCGAAGTGGCGCGTGTGGATTTCAAAATATTAAACGTCGGTCCAGGCGGATTGGGAGAGTGGTAAACCGGCCCAGTCGAGAGGTTCTGAATCAGCCGGGCGGCAGTGAAGTTGCGGCCGCTGCGGCGTATGCCGACTTTTACATACTATAATATTCAGTAAGAGCGGTAACGGCAGGCAGAAGTTCTCAGGACGCTGTATAAATATCTGTATATATTTTTAAGGAGGCTGCATTTCATGGCAAACAGAATTATGCTCAACGAAACATCCTATTTCGGCAAGGGAGCCATTCAGGAAATTGCAAACGAGGTCAAAAACCGTGGCTGCAAGAAAGTCATGCTCTGCACGGATCCGGATCTTTTGAAATTCAAGGTCGCTACTAAAGTGACGGATGTGCTGGATAAGGCTGGCATTGCATATGCTGTTTACGACGGCATCAAGGCCAACCCCACCATCGAAAACGTGCAGGAGGGCGTGGCCTTCTGCAAAAAAGAAGAGGCCGATGTCATTGTAGCCGTAGGCGGAGGCAGCGCCATCGACACCAGCAAGGCCATTGCTGTAATCATGACCAACCCGGAATTTGCGGATGTCCGCAGCCTTGAGGGCGCTGCTCCCACAAAGAACAAATGCCTGCCTATTATCGCTGTTTCCACCACATCCGGCACAGCCGCTGAGGTCATCATCAACTATGTGATTACCGATGTGGAGAAACGCCGCAAATTTGTATGCGTGGATCCCCACGATATCCCGGTTGTGTCCATTATCGACCCGGATATGGTCATGAGCATGCCCAAGG
>OFOK01002202.1_pt1 | contig 11943 bp, 8 predicted proteins | sample 1542001 | NCBI WGS metagenome assembly OFOK01 (sample SAMN04209242, study PRJEB22552) | human gut metagenome | biome: gut; material: feces | host: Homo sapiens | place: USA: Oklahoma
TTTTGTCCATTTTAGTAAGAAGTAGAACAGGATCTCCGCTACAAAAAAGCAGTAGATAAACCAAGCTCTGCCGGTGTATTCATTCATATTCGGCAGTCCGCTGACAGCGCCCAGCAAGAACGATTTGCCCGGAAATGCAACGCCTCTGATCACTTGCTTGGCCACGCCTACTACAGCGCAGCACACCAAATACAGCAAATAGGGCAGAAGCAGATAGACGCATTTCTTCTTTAGAAAAGCACCGAATTTAGGCTGTTTGGCGCTGAAAGTCAGCCCGGAGGCAAAGAAAAACAGCGGCATAAAGTAGGACCCGATCCAGCCGTTCACCACGGATGGCAGTGCCTCCGTATGGTACAGGATCACCGAGCAAATGCCCAGTGCCTTGAGTATATCTACGCTGCCGATCCGCTTAGCCATCCCGGTTACCTGCCTTTCTGCTTCCACTATACCATAAAAGGCTGCAATTTCCAAGTGGTACAAGTTGCTTTTTTGCCTTGCCGTAAGGTCGGGGGTGTGCTATACTACTTGCAAAGATCAAAAAGGGGGTGTCTGCTTGCAGAACCCATTGTCTATATTGCCTACCCGGCTGCTGCCCTGGTTTGCCCGGAACGCCCGACCGCTGCCTTGGCGGCAGGACCGCCGGCCGTACCATGTGTGGCTGTCGGAAATTATGCTGCAACAAACCCGGGTAGAGGCGGTTTGGAACTACTATTTGCGCTTTCTTGCCGCTTTGCCTACGGTGGAGGATTTAGCTGCCGCGGAGGAAGACAAACTGCTAAAATTGTGGGAAGGTCTAGGGTATTATAATCGCGCTCGTAATCTGCAAAAGTGCGCCCGGGTGATCGTCAATGACCTGCACGGTGCATTCCCTACAGATTATGACGGCTGGCTGGCGCTGCCGGGAATTGGGCCGTATACCGCCGGAGCGGTGGCGTCCATCTGCTTTGATTGCCCGGTGGCGGCGGTAGACGGCAATGTGCTGCGGGTGATTACCCGTTTTACGGAAAATGCGGCTCCTATTGACTTGCAGACCACAAAAAATCGGATCAAAGCAGATCTGGAGCAGGTGTACCCGGCAGGGGCTTGCGGTACTTTCACGCAAGCGCTGATGGAATTGGGCGCCTGCGTTTGTACGCCAAAATCGCCGAAGTGTTCGGTTTGTCCCTTAGGCGATGTGTGTGCCGCCAATACTTCCGGTAGCCAGACGGATTTTCCGGTAAAGTTGCCTAAGCGGGCAAAGCGGCACCAAAACCGTACGGTGTTTTTTTTGACCTGCGGGGACAGAGTGGCCCTTTCCAAACGAGGCGATAAGGGGCTGCTGTCCGGTCTGTGGCAGTTGCCCGATACAGACGACTTTTTGAACGAGGGGTCTGCCATTGCTTACTTGCAAAATGTTGGTTTGGAGCCGCTGGAATTGCAAAAGATTGTACATGCAAACCATGTTTTCACGCATATTCACTGGGATATGCGCTGCTATTATATGACCGTGCGAGAGACCGCCGGGAGTTACACCTGGGTGCCGCTGGAGGAAGTGCGGCGGGACTATGCGCTGCCTACGGCTTATCGCCAATTTTTTGAGGTAGAAGATGACCACTGATTTTATACACGGCAGACCGATGAAGCAGATCGTTGTGTTTTCGCTGCCGATTATGCTCAGCTCCCTTTTGCAATACACCTATAATATGGTGGATAATATTATTGTTGGGCGCTATGTGTCTACAAACGCGCTGGCCGCCGTGGGCAATATTGCGCCCATCAGCAGTTTTGCCATCGGCGCTGCATTCGGACTAACCGCCGGCTTTACCATACCGGTGGCGCAGTGCTTTGGTGCCGGCGATCAAGAGGAAACCAATCGCCAGGCCGGTAACGGTATCGGTTTGTCGCTGATTACAGGTGTGCTGTTTTCCGCGCTGGCGCTGCTGGTCCTGCACCCGATGCTGGGGTGGATCCATACCCCGAAAGAGATCTATGACCTGTCTGTGCAGTATGCGGCAATTATGTATCTGGGTGTGCCGGCGCAGCTGCTTTACAATGTGTTTACCGGTATTGCCCGCAGCGTTGGGGACAGCAAAAAGCCCCTGTTGTTTTTGCTGATCAGCGTGGCTGTTAATCTGGTGTTGGATCTGCTTTTTGTGGCACATTTCGGTTGGGGCGTGGCAGGCGCCGCTTGGGCAACTTTGATCTCTCAAATCGTGGCAGCTGTGTCTGCCGGGATTTATGTGTTCCGGGGCATACCGGTTTTGCAGCTGAAAGCGCGTATGCTGGTACCTACCGCTAAGCGTACCCGCCGCCAGCTGGCGCTGGGCATTCCGGTGTCCTTGCAGTTTACCATTACCAGTATCGGCTCTATGATTTTGCAAAGCGCCGTGAACGGCTTTGGCGCCAATGTGGTGGCGGCGTTTACTGCCGCCGGTCGTGCGGAAAGCATCACCAATATTCCTATGAGCAATCTGGCGGTGGCCGCGTCTACCTTTGTGGCCCAAAATTACGGCGCCGGGCAGTATCGGCGAATTCTCACCACCGTGCGCAAGGTGTTTGTGGTGGATCTGGGGTTGTCTGTTCTCTGCTCCCTGGTACTCTTTTTCGGCGGAGAGCAGATCGTGGGTCTGTTTATGACGGATTATAACAGCCAAATTGTGTACGCTGCAAAAGAATACCTGTTTGCCATCTCCCTGTGTTACAGCTTAGTCAGCGTACTGTTTGTGCTGCGTAATACCCTGCAGGGGCTGGGCTGTACCTACGCAAATGCAGTGGCAGGCGCCGGAGAGTTAATAGGCAGAATCACCGTTTCGTATCTTTTTACACCGCTGTTTGGGTTCAAAGCTGTCTGTTTTGCCGGTCCTGTGGCCTGGCTACTTGCAGACCTACCCCTAATTGTGCTATACTGGAGGAAAGCCAAGCAAATGCGTAAGTTGTCAAATCAATAAGGGGGATTCATAATGACTTATTACATTGCTATGGGCATCGGCGTAGCTGTTTCGTTGGCCTTCGTCTTTGTCCGCTCCGGGGGGAACTCTGTTCGAAACCTGATTTTCAAATCCGTGTCCAGTTTGTTCTTTATGCTGTCGGCGGTGTTTGCTGTAATCGAGAATTACACCAATGCTGCCCAGTATGGCTCGCTGATCATTATGGGCGGTGCCTTGGGACTTGTGGGCGACATTCTGTTGGATTTGAAAGGGGTTTACAAAAAGGACGCCAATAATTATCTAAAAGGCGGCTTTATCTTCTTTCTGATCGGTCATGTGTTTTATACCGCGGCCTTGATCTATTTTACCAAGCTGGATTGGTGGAAGGTTCTGATCAGTGCAGGTATTGCCGTTGTCGTCGGCGTGGCTCAAATTGCCACAGCCAATATCATGCGGGTGCATTTTGGCAAGTATCGCCGTATTGTATTCTTTTATGTGTGCTTTTTGATCATGACCAATGTCACCGCTATTTTCGCCGCCTTTACTACCGGCGAAAAGTCCATGATCCTAATGGCCGTTGGTGCAACGCTCTTTACCATTTCGGACGCGATTCTCAGCAATACCTATTTCGGTCGCGGGTTTGACGGCAGCATTTGGCTGTTCCTGAACCACTTTACCTACTACGCCGGACAGTATTTGATCGCTTCCTCTGTGTTCTTCTTTGGCAAATAATATCACTGCTTTTCGGCTCCTCTTGTGTGCAAGGGGAGCCGTTATTTTCTTTATGGGGCGGTGGCTTGCTCCCGCTGTTAGAGTCGCCGAATTTGGTGTGGTTGTGACCCTCCGATTTTGCCAAACTTGCATTTTTTCCTCAAATGGGGTATAATCTTATGCGTTTGAGTAATCGCTCAAAGGGGGAACTTTTATTTCTATTCAGAAAAAGAAATTGGCTGCAGCTGCCGTTAGCGCTTGCCTGATCCTGTGCAGCGCCGCGCCGGCATTGGCTTCGCCTGTTGCCGCTGCTACGGCGCAGACCCAGATTGCGCCCGGTCCTGCCTTGCCGGTGAACATTATGAACACCGAGCAGCAGACGAACGCGGTACACGCCAAAATCAAGGTCACCGACCTGACCGGCAAGCATGCCACCCTGTCCTGGGACAGCGGCAGTCCCTTTGCCATCTATAATGTGTACCAGTATGATTACATTCTCAAAAGCTGGAGCCTGCGTACGCAGGTGCGGGTAAATACGGTGGAATTGACGGACCTGACCCCGGCCATGTTCTATAAATTCAAGATCACTGTGCCCGGCAGCGACATTCTCCAGGAGAGCACCGTGGGGGAGACGGATTTTTATACCCGACCCTCTGCCAGTAAAATGGCGTTATCCGTGCTGGGCGCCACAGAGGTGACCGTGAAATGGAGCACCAAGCATTCTCCTGCTTACTACGAACTGTACCGTGCGGAGAAGAACGGCAAGTACAAAAAAATCGCCAAAATCAGCGGCAAAAAGCGCACTTTTACCGATATAGATGTGTCGCCCAAGACTGTGTATTCTTATAAGATTCGCGGCGTGGTGGAAAACAGAGAAGCCAAGACCAAAAGCCGCTTTTCCGATCCGGTGACGGTGAAAACGACCAAGACCCTGAAGCTGCCGAAAGTCTCCGGGGCCTGCAAAACCTACGCTTATTATGATGCGGTAACTGATAAAACATCGCCTGCCTATGCGGTGCTGAATTCCGGTACCTACCGGGGCGTAACCTACAAGACCACCACCGACGAGACCACCGGTATTCGTATGGTAGGGGAATATTATTGCGCCGCCCTGGGCACCTTTTACGGCACCACCAAGGGCACCAAATATAAGGTCACCCTGGACACAGGCAAAACCTTTAAGATCATTTTGTGTGATACCAAATCCAACCGCCATACGGACAAAAAGCACCAGTACGCCAAGAAAAATAAGGATGTGGTGGAGTTCTATGTGGACCGCACCAAGATCCCCGCAGGGGTCAACGGCAATTATAACCGCTTGGAGCCGTTTCACGGCAAAATTCAGTCCATCGAGCGGTTGACGGAATGGGATCGTGCGGAGTCATAAATGCATCAAAAAAGCACCCGATTGGGTGCTTTTTTTGTGGTTAAGAAGGTGTTTGAATTACAGAATTTTCTTGCGGCCGGTAGGGTGCACCCTGTTTTAATCACCACTGTTTCATTAAATGTCTATTCGTTCAAAAAAAGCTTGCATTTTGTAAAAATCGGTTGACATTCCATATATTAAAATATATAATACCCAATGGAAAAAGGAGGAGTGGGTGAATTGTGCCCATTTCTCCTGCTTTTATATCTTGCGGCGCAGGTGCGCTGCACAAAATGGAGCGTGAATCTTTATGGCAAAAAAATGGACAGCTGTGCTGATGGCCATTCTCATGGTGCTTACCGCATTTCCGGTGACCACCGCGATGGCAGCCGGCAGCAGCGAGGCAATTAAGCCGGCAGACGGTACGACTCAGGGTCGTCCCTTTGTCAGCGATAATCCGTCTCATTGGTACCGTATTCCCAGTATGGTTACCCTGGATGACGGTACTGTCGTGGCAGCTGCTGACGCTCGTTGGGACGGCGGTATGGACGGCGGCGGTAACGATGTGATCACCGCGCGTTCTACGGATAACGGCGACACTTGGTCTTACACATGGGCCGGCTATTACGGCGATAACGGCAATGTGTTTAATAAGGCGTCTACCAGTTATTGCGACAGCAATATTGCAACTGACGGCAAGACCCTGTATATGCTGTCTACCTTCTTTGCTTCCGGCGTTGCCATTAACGGCACTTCTGCGAACGCACAGCCTTCTAAGGACACCGGTTTGGACAGTCAGGGTCGTCTGCTGCTTGCTCGTAACGGCGGCGACTATGACTATTATGTGGGCGCGGTAGGTGCTGACGGGTATGCCAGCATTTATAGAACCAGCGACAGCACGGTTGTCAGCGGCTATAAGGTAAACGGCGAGTTTGAGCTGTTTAAGAATGACGCTTATGTTGGCTGCGTTTGGTATTCTAACTGTGAGTTCCAGGCCAAGAAGTGCCAATACCTGTTTTTCCGTACTTCCACGGACGGCGGCAAAACCTGGAGTGCGCCCTCTCTGGTAAATGCCAGAAAGAGCGGCGAGAAGTTCTTGGGCGCTGGTCCCGGCCGTGCCATTGTCACGGATGACGGCACCATTTGTATGCCGGTTTATGTATACGGCGACAATGCTTGGGGCTCCGGTGACGCTTCTCAGGCAACCAGCTTTATTTACAGTAAAGACCAGGGCAAGACCTGGAGCCGTACGGCGAACTTTACCAGCACATCCTCTTTTGGCGGCAGCGGTTGGTCCAGTGAGGCGCAGCTTGTAGATTTAGGTAACGGCGTAGTGCGCTGCTTCTACCGTAACGGTAAGAAAAAGATTATGTACTGCGACGCCACTTGGACCGGCTCTCTGTACAGATGGGGCGATGTGGTAGATACTGGTATTGACATTTGGGGTAACTGCCAGCTGTCTGCCATTATGTATCCCTATTTGATTGACGGCAAGCGTGCCATTCTGGTTTCTTCTCCCTCCTCAACAGAGGGTCGTAAAACCGGTGCCATCTTCACCTTGCTGCTGAATGACGACAATACTGTTTCTACCGAATATGCCAAAAAGACCATTACCGCAGAGGGCGCCATGTTTGCCTACTCCTGCTTGACGGTGCTGAAAGACGGCCGCGTGGCAGATTTGTACGAGACGGACGCCTGTGACTTTACCTATAAAGTTTTTGATATCCAATCCCTCACCGGTATGGATGCGGATGTTCCAACCACAACGGATATTCAGATGAATGTGGGTCAGAAGAAGACCTTAACCTTCTCTGCGCAGAATGTGAATAACTCTGCAAGCGATGTGGTGTCTTTGTCTGCCGCGAAGGAAGTACCCGGTGCCACTGCCAATAAGGCAACGGATGCCAATTACAGCGGCGATTCCATTTCTGTAAAGCGTGCTTTGTACACCTTTACCTCTACCGGTACAGAGTACACCATTGCCCACGCAGGTATGTACTTAAGTGTGGGTACAAATGGTAAGGCCGGCTATCCCGGTGCGTCTACGCCTGCCAATGTTACATTGCGTGCAGTAGACGGCGGCTTCCAGCTGTTGCAGGACGGTCATTACGGCCTGTATTTTATGGAAAAAGATTCCAAGGGCAATGTGGTGAACCACTTTGAGCGTTGGGATTTTGAGGGTAAAGATAAGGATACCAAAACAGAGGCAGAAGTACTGAAAGCCACCACCTTCCAGCTGTACCGCAGAATCCGCACCGGCGAGACCGGCAGCACGGAGCTGCCCGGCTACATTCAAGTGAATACCGTGGATGACGGCGAGGAATATTTGATTGTCTATCACGGTACGGACGGCTATTTCCTGCTGAATCCCTCTACTTCTACAACGAATATGTATGCCCATTGCTTAAAGGCAAACGGCGGCAGCACCATTGACGGTTACAATGTTACCGTTACTGCCAACGCAGTAGGTAATGCTGTGGTACAGGCAGGGCTGAATACTTATAATATTACGGTTGTGGACGGCGACTTGGCTGTGACCGGTGTGGTTAAGTATGACCCGGTGATTTATACCCACGGTGATGCTTCAGGTAAGGGGCAGCCCTATATGTATTGCGGCTCTTTGATTTCAGACGGTTCCCAGGCCGGCGAAAAAGAGACCCATTATACGGTTAATGACAGTCGTTATACCATTACCGGCATAAAGTGCGTGGAGGATTCCGCTGCGAATATTAACTATGCGCACGGTAAGCTCAGCGGCACTTTGCATATTGCAGATACTGCCGAGTATGCAAATTATAACAAAGGCGAAACGGTCACCATTGAGACCAATCTGACGGATACGGACGGCAATATTTGGACCCAGACGGATAAGCTGTATGTGGCTTCTAACCCGGTAGCGGGGCACTCTGTTGGTACACAGAATTTGTACACAAATGTAGTCGTTGCGTCTTCTGCTTTAGGCGCTATATATGTGGCAGAGGATTCTTATGGTAATACTGACAGAAAAAATTACACCGGCACAATGGGTATCGAAAATGCGTATAATATCGAAGATGCGAATGCTTTAACTTTTGAAGATAGCTGGGGATCAGCCCGCGGAAATTTGTATTCTACTAGTGCCGGTGATAAAATTGCCGGTCTGTCTGACAACTACAAGAAAGCCAGTGGAGATAATTGTCTTAAAGTGAAAGACAACTCAATGGTATCTGCGTACTACTATTATGATATGAGTAGTGATTCAAATGCAGGTATTACCCGGAATAATGCAGACGGCACCAGTTATTCCTTTAAGCTGGCCTATGTGCCTATGAAGAGTAGCGGTTCCCGTACAGACAGCAGCACGGTTTCTTTCCCGTCTGCAGATTCTCTGAACTATGTGACCGGTACCGGCTTCTCTGCCGATCGTATTTACTTTGACAATTACACCATGGGTGCCGGTGTTAAACAGTATCAGACCATAACCGGCACATCTTCCGTGCAGCCTAATCAGCAGGAAGAGCAGTCTGTGTTGGCTGAGACTCAGTCTTATTGCACGAATACTAAGAAATCCGGCCTGATTTCAAATACTGTTAAGAACTATTTAAACCTGGGTTTGACCCTACGTGTAAAGGTCTGCAACAAGAGCAATGAGCGTACGCCGTATAATGAGGCGGTGAGCAAGGTGCGCGTGTCCACGGACTACACCAAGGAGACTTGGGACAAGTACACCACTGCGCTGTTGAACACAGAGGCATACCTGAACAATTACACCCTGCTGACCACGGACGAGACCACCCAGGATGTGGGCACGGTTTTGGATTCTACTTATACGGGCCTGACCAAGCGTGCCGACTTTACGGAGTTGGAAAAGGTGGTAGAGCAGAACAAGGCGGCTTATGACAAGGGCTTTGCCGGCAATGTAACCGATACAGACCAAAATAAGTACACAGTGGACAGCTGGCAGAACTTTGAGAACGCCTATAAAGCCGGTACGGATCTGCTGGCGCAGTATCCGGAAAAGGGCAGAAACAATGTGGCAGGCTTTACCGTAGGTCCCGATTCTGCGGAAAAGACCACCCAAACCCAAATTGACGAAACCGCAACCCAGCTGAAAAACTCCGGCCTTGTGGTTGCTGCTGACGCCAGCGCCTATGAATCTGCCCGCAGCATCAGCGCCACCATCGACCGCACCGCGTTCCCGGACGGCGGTACCGCCATTACCAATACGGTAACCAACGGCAACGGCACCATTTATAAAGTCTACAACGGCAAGGATTATGTGAATGTGCCTGCTGCGCGGCAGGATACGGTAGACGGCTTTACTGCGGATTTGCTGAGTAATATGAATGTAGGCGAGTCCTCCGAGAGCGGCCGCTCCTTTAACGTTGCCTGCACCGTCAACGGCAATCCTTTTGAAACCAGAGAGCAAAAAGCGCAGTACCACTACGGCACCATTGCCCATTTGGATTTCTCTGCTTACAAGTCTCAGGATACCGTTTGCGTTGTGCATACAACCGGCGATACAAAGATTGACCTTGACAAGTGCAATTATCAGTTGTCGCTGCTGGTGCAGCAGGATACCACCATTACGGTTACCACTGCCACCAGACCCAATGTGATTGTTGCCGACTACTTTGGCACGATTTTAGGCGCTTTTGAGGGCGCTACCAGCGTAACCGTAAAAGGCAACACCGTAACGGTGGGCGATACAGTGATTACCGCCAAGGATTCCCCCAAGTACACCTTTACCGGTTGGACTTGGAGCGAAGGCACCCATGTGATTCCGGCGGGTCAGGTTGCGAAGATTGTGCAGAGAGGTACACCCACCGGTGTGAATGTGGACTACACCGTCAGCAACAGCGGCACGGCGGCAAACGCCTTGATCAACGGCGCTACCCAGTACACCGCACACGTTATCAACAAACCCTTAAAGCTGACCTCTGACAACGCTGCGTACTGGACCCGTACCGTAAACGGTGTGGAGACTTTGGCTTCCTACGAGCAGAATGTTACCCTGTTCAGCGCAAATACGGATACCACTTACACGGCATACGCCAGCTTAAATGATCTGCCCAAAAATTTGCAGGAGCAGGCAGAGAGCGGCACGCCGGCTTTGAATGGCGTAGGCTTCTTTGCAGACAACAAGTTTACCTTGTCCTGTGATTATTCTGCCGGTGCGGAGGTGACCGTTTTGGAGGTGGGTGTGATTTACTCCACCACTAAGAATGGAAAGGACACCCTTGTGAAGGGCGGCGACGGTGCGACAACGGTTGTGTCCCGCAATGTTGCCAACTGGACAGGCAGTCCCAATTCCGGCACCTTTACCATGACCAAGAAGGGCAGCGATACCGGCAGCCATTATATGCGTATGTATGTGAGCTACCGTACTTCCCGTATGAACACCCAGGTACCCTTTGTGGTTTATGGTGATATTTATCAGTGTGTAAACGGCGTTGTTTCCGCAGTTAACTAAAGAAGGAGGACAATAGAATGAAAGCATACGATACTCCGACTTTAGATGTAGAGTGGTTCACCGCCCAAACAGCGCTGAGCCAGAGCACCACGGACCCGGATAAGGAAAATCCCGGCACGGAGTTCTAATCAAAGCATAGAAAACACCCTCGACCAAATGGTCGAGGGTGTTGTTTTTATTCAATACCGGGTTTAGCCGTTCACAACGTTCTGCGGTTTGCCGTCTAAGTAGGCGGCAATATTTGCTTGCAGAATGCCAAGCAGTCTGGCACGGGTCTCATAGGCCGCCCAGGCAATGTGGGGGGTAATGCGGCAATTTTTTGCGTGCAGCAGGGGGTTGTCTGTTGCCGGCGGCTCGGTAGAGAGCACATCCAGCCCGGCGCCTGCCAGCTTGCCTCTGTTTAACGCTTGCGCCAATGCATCCTCGTCCACCACCGGTCCGCGGCTGGTGTTGATAAAGATCGCTCCGTCTTTCATCTTGTCAAAGGCCGCCGCGTTCATCATACCCTGGGTGTCCGGTGTCAGGGGACAGTGGCAAGTGATGATGTCGCTGTTTGCCAGCACCGTATCCGCATCTGCAAATCGGGTGCTGTGCAGCCCGTCCAGGGATTTTTCGTGCGGGGTGCACACCAGCACTTGCATGCCGAATGTTTCTGCAATCTGCGCCACTCTGTGCCCGATTGCGCCAAACCCAAAGATGCCCAAGGTTTTGCCGTCTAATTCCATAAGCGGTGTTTTCCAAAAACAAAAGTCCGGGCAACGGCACCATTCACCGTTTTCTACCGCCTGTGTATGCACTGCAACCTGGTTGGTAAAGGACAGGATAAAAGCAAACACCAGCTGTGCCACCGCATTGGTGGAGTAAGCGGGAATATTGCACACGGTAATACCCAGTTCCTTGGCTGCCGCACAGTCTACCACATTGTAGCCGGTGGATTGCAGTCCAATGTATTCCAGCTCCGGGCGCAATGCTTCCAGCGTTGCACGGTCAAGGACGGTTTTATTGATAATCAGCAGATTTGCACCTTTGGCGCGTTCTACCACTTGGTCAGCCGTTGTACGGTCATAAACCTTATAGTCGCCATAGTTGCCCATCCAGTCCCAGCTTTGGTCGCCGGGGTTGGTGGTATAGCCGTCTAAATTTACAATTTTCATAAAATCACGCCTTTCTGTCCAAATTATAACCCAGTCTGTCTTAAAATGCAACCTGTACTTGCGCCGGGCACGCCGGGCGGTTATAATAATAAGTAAGGACGCACCCGCATAGTATGTACGGGTGATTTTTGTGAAGCGTGTTTTTCCCGCTGCGCTGTGCGTGGCGTTTGTGTTTGTGACCTGCCTGTCTCTGCAAGTGCTGTTGCGGCAGTCTGTGCCCTCGGCGGTGCAGTACCCCAAGGCGCGCTACAATTTGGTCATCGACCCGGGCCACGGCGGCATGGATGTGGGCACGGTGGCGGCGGACGGCACGGCAGAGAAAGAGATCAACCTGGCCATTGCCCGGGATTTGTA
>OFOK01002213.1_pt1 | contig 11881 bp, 9 predicted proteins | sample 1542001 | NCBI WGS metagenome assembly OFOK01 (sample SAMN04209242, study PRJEB22552) | human gut metagenome | biome: gut; material: feces | host: Homo sapiens | place: USA: Oklahoma
TATACTCTTATATTCTACACAACTTCCGCATACTTTTCAACAGTTTTTTATGAAAAGCTCGTGTGTGCGGGAATTTTTTATAGAACGGCATATCTATTCCATAGTTTTCCAGTTTCAATCCCCTTTTATTCTGTCAAACCGGCCTGCATTTTTCCTCTTACTTTATATTTTTTCGTTCTGTTTCCGTGCTATAATACAGGGAACTTCACGGCGAATGCCGGTGTATAACGGAGGATGATCGTATGAAAAGAAAAAATCGGGAAATAAAAGACAAAAAAGAACTGGAAGAGATCGTCAGCACCTGCGATTCCTGCCGGATCGCCATCAATGCGGATACTTTTCCCTACATCGTGGCCCTGAACTACGGCTATGAATTCCGGGACGGCGTACTGACCCTTTATTTCCACAGCGCCAATGAAGGGAGAAAGCTGGAGCTGCTCCGGAAGGATCCCCATGTGGGGTTCCAGATGGACTGCGACCACGTCTTCCGCCATTTGGACCGCGGCATGCAGTGCACCATGGATTACCGGAGCATTACGGGAACGGGAATCGTCGAGTTTGTGGAGGACCGGGCTGAGTTTGAAAAAGCCACCCGCCTGCTTCTGAGCCATCACGGTTCCCCTGACGGCTTCGCCGTTACGGACGCGCATTTCAAAGCCACCACTATTCTGAAGCTCACCGCCCTTACGCTCACAGGCAAAAAGAAAACTCCTTTCAACTGAAACGGCTCTTGTCTTCCGCCGGAATCTGCGCGCCCTCGGAACCCCGGGTCCCTTCCGCTCTTCTCCCCCCTTTCGCCAAAAAAGAGCAGAAGAGCAAAAAGCAGAAGGGCAGAAAGGACAAAAAAAGGAAACGCGAACAAAAGGCAAAAGGGAAAAGGAGCAAAAGCCGAAAGAGGCGGGAAGACGGACCGCAGGTTCTTCCGGGAATACTAATTTTTCCGCCGGCCTTCCCAGCCTGCAAAACCACGGAGACGCAGGAGCGAAGGCATACCAAAAGCAAAAGATCCGCCTCCCCTGTTTCCGCCGCGCCCACACCTTTGAGCGAAAAATGGTTCGAAGCGTACAAACAGCGCAGATGACCGAACGGAACAAAGAGAAAAGGCCGCGTTTCGACGCGGCCTTTTCCTATATGCTTCGTATTGCTCAGTTGAGGATGGTCTTCTCGGTCTCTTTGTCGAAGAGATGCATCTTGTTCAGATCGAAAGCCATTTTGATGGTATCGCCGGGCTTCGCGGTGGAGGTAGGCTCCACACGGGCGGTGATGGCGTTGCCCTCGCACTCAACATAGAGATAGATTTCAGCACCCATCAGCTCGGTAACTTCCACATTGGCTTCCACAATGCCTTCTGTGACTTTTGCCAGGAAGTCGGGTTCGTCATGCACATCCTCGGGACGAATGCCGAAGATAACGTCCTTGCCCACATAGTCGGCCAGCTCCGGAACAACCTTGGAAGCCGGAATCTTGATGGAATACTGGCCGAAGGTCATAGCATAGCCGTCGCCGTCCTTGGCAATGGTGCAGTTGATGAAGTTCATCTGAGGAGAACCCATGAAGCCTGCCACAAACTCGTTGCAGGGATAATCGTACAGATTCTGAGGAGTATCTACCTGCTGGATGAAACCGTCTCTCATGACCACGATGCGGTCGCCCATGGTCATAGCTTCGGTCTGGTCATGCGTAACATAGATAAAGGTGGTGCCCAGCTTCTTATGGAGCTTGGAGATCTCGGTTCTCATCTGCGCACGCAGCTTAGCGTCCAGGTTGGAAAGAGGTTCGTCGAGCAGGAAAACCTTAGGATCGCGGACGATAGCACGGCCCAAGGCAACACGCTGTCTCTGGCCGCCGGAAAGAGCCTTCGGCTTTCTGTCCAGCAGATGGGAGATGTCAAGGATTCTGGCAGCCTCTTCCACGCGGCGCTTGATCTCGTCCTTGGGGGTCTTGCGCAGCTTCAGGCCGAATGCCATGTTGTCATACACCGTCATATGGGGATACAGAGCATAGTTCTGGAACACCATGGCGATGTCGCGGTCCTTCGGCGCGATGTCGTTGGAGAGGGTGTCGCCGATGTAAAGCTCGCCTTTGCTTATTTCTTCCAGACCGGCGATCATACGCAGGGTCGTGGACTTGCCGCATCCGGAAGGTCCGACCAGAATGATGAATTCTTTATCGGCAATCTCCAGATTGAAGTCGGTAACGGCCGTTACGCCGCCGTCATAAATCTTATAGACGTTTTTCAATGATACGCTTGCCATAATATGTCCTCCTGAATCAATACGTTTAGGGTGCTTTATGCCTCGATTTCAGCTTCCCCTATGTTTATGTACAATACTATACCAGAATTTGAAGGCCATTAACAGTCCTTTTTTGCCCAAAAATCAGTATGCAGGTTTATGTGAATCTGACAAATGCCAAATCTTGACCTTCATTTTCGTGAAGAATTTCCTGCTTATTTGTCAGAATAAAACAAACTTGGGGGGCAAAAGATTTCTGTTCCCCTTTTGGGTGGCCTGAAAGCCAAACGAAACGCCGTCATACCGGAAATTTCTTCCATTTTGCGCCTATATTTCCATCCCTGCTGCGCGGGACGGCTCAACCGATCCAGGTCCTTTTGCGAAAACCAGGGCGGTCTCCTCCGCAGTCATCAGCCTGCATTCTCCCGGGCCAAGGGCCGCATCCAGAGAGAGCCCGCCGATCTGCAGCCGGCTCAGAGCCGTCACCTCCCGGCCTACGGCGCTGAACATCCTTTTGACCTGATGGAATTTCCCTTCACGTATCCGCACCCGCACCAGGGAAGAGGATTCCCCATCGGGCAGATACAGCTCGGCAGGCAGGCAGATCCTGTCCCCTATAGAGACGCCCCTCAGGAACCGGTCCCGTTCTTCAGGCCCCACGGGCCCGTCCAGCTTTGCCTCATAAAGCTTCCATACATGGCTTTTGGGTGCCAGCATCCTGTGGGCGAAATCCCCGTCGTCCGTCAGGATCAAAAGCCCGCGGGTATCCTTATCCAGTCTTCCCGCAGGGAACATCCCTCTTCTGCGCCACTGGGCCGGGAGAAGATCTACCACCGTCTCCGCCTTTGGGTCCCGGGTAGCCGAAAGCACCCCGGAGGGCTTGTTCATCATAATATACAGATGTTTCCGAAGCGTGAGCTCCCGCCCCTCTACAGAGACCGAATCCCGCTCCGGATCCACCTTTTCCTCCGCCCGCCGTGCCGCCGTGCCGTTCACCAGCACCAGCCCGCGGCGCACCAGCAGGCCCGCTTCCTTCCGGCTTCCCGTCAGATGCAGGGCCAGAAGCTTATCCAGCCTTTCCGTTTTTCCCGTCTTGCTCATTTTTCCATTCCTTCCAGACACGGCGCCTTCCCAAAACCAGGCTTCCGCCTGCGGGGCCCGATGGGGGACGCCGGTTTTTTCGCCCCGCATCCCCGCAGCCCGTAAGGCCTTTCGCACCGCCGGTTTTCGAAAGCCCATATATCCGGTGTTATACCTACCGGTTTGTACCGTATGCAGTAATATAATAAGTATACCGAATCCGCACCTGGGGACGCAAGCGTTTTTTCTGCAGCCCCAAAGGGATGCGCGGCGAATTTTTCGCCCGCGCTCAGTCTGTCGGCCACGCGTCGTCGGGTATGACATCCGTGCCCGCGCTTTCTGCCGAAATTCCGGAAGACTCTCCCGAACTGGAGCTCCCTTCAGCCGCATCGGATACGCTCTGCTCCCCGTTCTCTGAAGAAGCCTGCGTCCCGCCCTGAGATCCCCCGGCGTCCGAAGCTTCCAGCGCAGAGGAGGACGGTGCTTCCGAAGCTCCTCCTCCCTGATTTCCCGTCTGGCCTGCAAAACCGCACAGGAAGCCGTCCAGCTCCGTGCTGCTGATATCCCCGCCGACGATCTGGCCCTCATATACCAGAATAGTCGCCTGAACGGTTCCTTCCTCCGGGTAATTGTTCACCCGGTAGATCCACTGCCGGCAGGTTTTTCCCGCATAAGGAGCCAAATCCATCCCCTGGGATTTCTGCACCTCGTTATACTGCTCGTATACCTGGTCGAATTCTTCAGGGATGGTCACATCTCGTATCTCTACGGGCTCTTCCTCCACCTCCCAGCCATATTGTGCCAGGAACGTCACCCGCTGGCTGTTGGTCTCCCCCGGTATCCCGCCTGAAAGCTCCGGCTGAAGCTTCGGGATCACGATCAGCGCCAGCAGAAGCACACCTGCCGCCACCGCCACAATCCCCCACTTCTTCTTCGCCTGTATGGAAAGCACAAACATTTTTCCGCCTCCTTTCTCTCTGCCGCCTTCTGCCCATATATATGCAGGCCTTTTGGACTTTCATACCGGAATTCCCGTGAAACCGGCAAAAGAAAAGGCGCGGACCAGCAGAAAGGCCGTCCCGCGCTTGTATATGCCCGGGACGGCCTTTCTGTTTTTACAGTGTTAAGCAAAACGACAGGAGAACCGGGTAGCTGTCAGCCCTCTATGAGCCTTGCCTCCACAGAGCGGAACCGTTCAGGCAGATCCCTGTCTTCAGTCACATCCAGCATAGGCTCCCCGTCCACGTCAAAGTGAACCCGGCGGGCGCCGGAGGATCTGGGCCCTTTAATGCCCTGTCTCCCATGGTAGAAATTCCAGGTAAGGCCGTCCGTATCCTTCAGGAAAGAGTTATGCCCTGTTCCGAACTCCCCTTCCAAAGACCGGGAGGACTGCAGGGGATATCCTATTTTTTCCCAGCTTTCAGGATCCAAGATATCCTTTCCTTTTTTCAGCTTCAGCAAGCCGATCGTGTAGGTAGCGTCTATCAGTGCGCCGGAGTAAGCGACGAAGAGCTCATTCTCCGCCTCCAAGCAGTAAGGGCCTTCCACTACGAAGGTATGGTTATTTTCCCAGCCGAATTCCGGCTTCTTAATGCAAACGGGGTCTGTGACCAGCTTCCAGGGTTCTTTTTCATCGATCTGGGCAATGTAAAGCCAGGCCCCCTGATCTACGGGGACATACTGCCTCTGGGACCACATTGCATAATATTTCCCTTCGTAAGGGATCACCGTCATATCCAGAGAAATGACCCTTCCGCCCTCTGTCAGCCGGGAACCATCCTTCTTTACTACCGGCCTAGGTTCAGACCAGTCTTCCCGGCGCATGGGGTCTCCTCCTTCCTTCAGTTCCCTGACGCGGGAAACCTGCCAGTAAAACTCGCTGGGAGTAGCCGCATGGAACATATACAGTTTCCCCTCAATCTCATGGAACTCAGGAGCCCATAAAAGGCCTTTTACATCCGGATAGGTTTCGGAATCCAAAAACAGCTTTTCTTCCGCCGTTGCGATCCCCTCCAAAGAAGAAGAGGAACGCATATACAGAGTATGATTGTGATCTGCATCGTTGGTAGCGATGAAGTAATATTTCCCATCCCGATACATGCAGCAGGGATCCGCCCTGTTTTCCGCAAAGGGGAAATTAAAATGCGCCTGATGGACCCGCCCTTTCGCTACACCTTTATCCAGGGCGGAAAGATCCCAGTCGATATTTCTCTCTACCCGGGCGCCGTCGCTGTAAGTGGCCACGGCCTTCACTCTTTTGAGCTCCTCAGCCGTGAATGGTCCTTCCTCAGAAAGGCGCATATCCACGCAGACGGGCGCCATCAGCTTGTTTTTCAGGTAGCTTCCCGCCTCTTCCGGGATTTCCAATATATTCCCCGGCACGGCGCCCTCGATCTCCGCCGTATCGCCGGAAGAAGGAACGGCTCCCTCTACGCAGGGGCCGTCCGCCGCCGCTGCCGCGCCCGGGGCTATCCCGGATTCCTCGAAGAGACGCGCTTCTCCCTTCATCCAGGAGCCGTCCTCCCTCTGCCAGGCCACAAGATACACGCCCTTTTCCCCGTCGTAGGCGCACCGCGCCTGGCGGATATATCCCGTTTCCTGCAGGCGGAAAAGCCCCGCTTCCCTGTAATGCACCAGATCCTCCGTATGGAAAAGCAGGATGCAGCCCTCGCTCTCAGAGTCGTCCTCTCCCTCTGCTTCTGTCCGGACGGCAGCCGCGCCCCAGCCCCTTTCCGCACAAAAGAGCCACGGTGACCGCAGGCTTTTGGCGCAGAGAGTGCCGTCCTCCCGGGAGACCGCCTGCGCATACAGAAGCCCTTCGTTATGATGCAGGGGAATAAACCCGTCTCCTTCCCGCTCCCGCAGGGCCAAATGTACGCTGAAGGCCAGCCGGTTGGCATAGATAATGTCTTCCAAAGGTGTTCTGGTATAGCAAAGTAATTCCATTTGCATTGCCTCCTTAATCGCTTGTAATTTCCTGCAATGTGCCGTAATGGACAGGGGGATGATGTTCCCCGGGCCCCGCGCCTCCCGTATGTCCCGTATAACCGCCCGCGGAAACCCTTTTCCGGCTCCCCCCTCTTTACCCTATTAGAGTATCAGCTTCTCTCCCGCCCGGTCAAGTCAATATGTATACAGATATGGTCAAATGATTTGAAAACAGCCGGATCCCTTCGTTCTGAGCCCCGGAAAATCCCGCCTCTGCGGTGGTATGCAGAGAAAACCTGCGCTCTCCGGCCTTTGTGCCCGCGCATTCGGGCAGCAGGGAATTCAAGTCCAGATATCAAGACAACCAGATCTCCCAACAGCCCAACAGCCAAGCGGCAGGGCGGCAGGGCATTAGGAAAAACATAAGAGGGAGACGGCCACACCGTCTCCCTCTTTAATTCAATCGCCGTATACAGCTATGCCGTACATACGCATTATGCATATCTGCATCTTAAATATGCGATATGCGCAATACGCCCTTATCTTTCGCCTGCTGCCCTTCGCCGGGAACTCTTCCGCCGTCACGCCGGAGAAGGCGCGCAGCCCTCCTCCCGGCAGAAGAGCCTCTATTTATTCGCCGGCGTCCTCCTTAGCCGCCTCGATGACCTTCTGCGCCACCGTATAGGGCGCTTCCTCATAGCGGGCGAACTGGAAGGTAAAGCTTCCACGGCCCTGGGTCGCCTGACGGATAAAGGTAGTGAAATCATACATTTCCGCCGTGGGAACATCCGCTTCGATGGTCTGATATCCGGAAGCAGCCGGTTCCATCCCCAGGACGCGGCCCCGGCGCTTGTTGATCTCGCCCATCACATCGCCCATGTTAGCGTCCGGAACTGTTACTTTCAGGGTGCCGATGGGCTCCAGGAGAACGGGATCCGCCTTGGGCATACCGGCTTTATAAGCCAAAGACGCGGCCGTTTTGAAGGCCATTTCAGAGGAATCCACCGGATGATAGGAGCCGTCGTACAGAGTAGCGCGCAACCCTACCACAGGGTAACCCGCCAGCGGACCCTTCTGGATGCACTCCCGGAGGCCCTTTTCTACAGCCGGGAAAAAGCCCTTGGGAACGGAGCCTCCCACCACTCGCTCGCCGAATTCCATGGATTCGCTGTCGCAGGGCTCGAACTCGATCCATACGTCCCCGAACTGGCCGTGGCCGCCCGTCTGCTTCTTATGCCTGCCCTGAACGGAAACCTTTTTGCGGATGGTCTCCCTATAGGCCACTTTAGGCTGCCGGAGCTCCACCTCCACGCCGAATTTAGTGCGCAGCTTGGAAACGATCACATCCAAATGCTGCTCGCCAAGGCCGGAAAGAAGCATCTGGCGCGTCTCCGCGTCGTTCACATAACGGATGCTGGGGTCCTCTTCCAGAAGGCGGAAAATGCCCTGCGCCGCTTTATCCTCCTCGCCCTTATTCTTGGGGGAGACGGCCATGGTCAAGGTGGCATTGGGATATGTAATACCGTCCAGCACAACCTTTCTGGCGGGAGCACAGAGGGTATCCCCCGTATTCACACCGGAAAGCTTCAGCACTGCCCCGATATCACCGGCCACAATGGCAGCCTCATCCTCCTGCTTCTTGCCCCGCATCATCACGATCTTGCCGATTCGCTCCATATTGCCCGTGCGCATATCCATCAGCTGGCTGTCGGGCACGATCCTCCCGGAAATCACCTTCAGGAAAGAAACCTTGCCCACAAAGGGGTCGGCAATCGTCTTAAACACAATGGCAGCTGCAGCCGCATCCTCATTCACAGTGAGCTCCACCGGCTCGCCGTCCATATCTGCGGCGATCTCTCCAGCCTTCTCCTCTGCGCTGGGAGCCAGCCATACAAGGCCGTTCATGAACTGTTCCATGCCCCGCATGAGCATGGCATCCCCGCAGAACACGGGAGTGATGGCGCCGGACTTCACACCACGGCTCACGCCTACGATCACTTCCTCCGGCGTAAAGGCGTCGCCGGAAAAATACTTCTCAAACATCTCGTCGCTTGTTTCCGCCACAGCCTCGTAAATAGCCGTGCGCAGGCCCTCCAGACGGTCTCCCATGTCGGGCATCTTCACCTCTACAGGCGCGCCGCCGGAATAATCATACGCCTTATATTCCAGAATGTTGATATAGATATTGGCTTGGCCGTCTACGATATAGGGCACCACCACCGGGCAGATGGAGGGGCCGAAGCTGGCCTTCAGATCTTCAAACACCCGGTAAAAACGAGCGCTTTCATCGCAGAGGCCGTTTACAAACACCATTTTGGAAAGCCCTCTGGATTCCGCCGCAGCAAAAGCCTTTTCCGTTCCCACGGCCACGCCGTCCTTCCCGGATACCGTGATAAGCACGGAATCCGCCGCCCGGACAGCCTCGCACAGAGCGCCCTCAAAATCGAAAAGGCCGGGAGCGTCTATCAGGTTGATTTTTTTGTTTTTCCACTCTATGGGAGCCACGGCGGCGCCCACAGTGGTCTTCCGGCGGATTTCCTCCGGATCGTAGTCGCAGACGGTGTTCCCGTCGCCGACTTTGCCGCGGCGGTCCGTAGCTCCGGAAAGATACAGCATCGCCTCCGCAATGGAGGTCTTTCCCGAGCCGCTGTGCCCGGCTATCGCCACATTCAATATATTTTTTGCAGCATATTGTTTCATCCTAATAAAGCCCCTTTCAGAAAATATTACGACCATACTACAACTCATACAATTTATTTGCTGAAGTTAGTTCTAATTATATCCTGTTTCCACAGTGAATGCAATGCGGTAAATAAAAAATCTACCAACCTCCTGCCAATTATAGACGTTTTATTTTGTGAATTTTGTCAGTTGCAGAGGGATATCGTACATACTTTCCGCAATTTTTTCGGCTGCACGTTCAAATGATCCTCATAGAGAAAACCGCAGCCGAGGGGGCTCCCATTCGCCAAAACGGAACTCCGTCAGAACCTCCAAATAAAAAGGGACGGCCAAAGCCGTCCCGTTCAGGCTGCCGGTTCCGGCAGCCCTCGTCCGTCTCTATACGCTCTACGCTGCACAGCCCCTGTGCACGTGCAAACGTCTAATAATGTATAAATGCATCCGCCGGCCGGAGGATGCCGGAACCTTATCCAAGTCGCCCATCGCAGTTCCTTCTCAGGGGCAGTCTCTCCATTTTTGCCTCGAAGGCCCGCAAGGAGCCACAGGCCTCTCTGCGAAAAGTCCGCGCCGGCGCCCGCCCTCGGGAAACTGTTCAGGGAAAGCGCCGTTTAAAAGGCGGCGCCCTTCTAACGCCTTTGGAAGCTGCCTGCCGCCTCCTTCTTCGGACAAGGGCGCCAAAACCGTTCCCGGGCATATATCCCGCCGCCTGCCCCGGCGGGGGTGCGGGCGGCTCAGGTCATATTGGCGAAGCGTTCCACCGCCTTCGTGAATTTTTCAATCGTCTTGTCCGCGTCCCCGTGCTCGATGCCGTCGCGGACACAGTGATTGATATGCCCCTCCAGCACAATCTGCCCCACCCTGTGAAGGGCGGATTTGGCGGCGTTGATCTGAGAGAGGATATCCTCGCAGGGAATATCTTCTTCAACCATCCTGTCGATAGCCTGTACCTGCCCGATGATCTTTTTCAGCCTGCGGTGCAGATTCTCCGCATCCATACATTGCTTCATAGTAAAATCCACCTCCAAGGCCCCGAGGCGGGGCGCGTCAGTACGTTTGTATTCTTATATTCCTGTTCCAGGCTATACCGCCGGTGTGCTTTTCCTCCCGACATTGTGCCGGCCCTTTTGAGGAACACAGGCTCGAAGGGCGAAAATCTGCCTGCAGCCGGAAACGCTTCCACAGCCATCCTGTTTTGGCAGTATCCGGAAAAACAGGGAAACCCGCGCAGTCTCCGCTCCGGCCCGGATCCAGCGCGCCGCGGGCCGCAGGCCGGAAGCTTCAGCCCTTATGAAAAAAGCGGCTGCCCTGCGGCCAGGGCCAGAATGCGTTCCACAACAAAAACCGCCGCACAGGCGGAAAGCGCCACGGTCAGCAGGCTCTTTTCCCGCAGGGAAAGCAGCACCGCCGTCAGGAACCCTGCAGCTGCAGAAAGCACGGAGCCGGAGGAATACAGGATCGCGGGAAACGTCATAGCCGCCAGGCATGCGTAGGGCACATAGTAGAGGAAGGACCGGAGATAGCGGTTCCGGATCTTTTTCTGAAAGAGCGTCAGCGGAAGCATCCGAATAAGATAGGTTGTCACCGCCATAACGGCGATATACGCATAGATCACGGCCTTTCCCTCCCTTCAGAAGCCGCCGGTTCCTGTGCGGAAGGGGCCTCAGAGGAATCCTCTTCCTCCGGCAGGGGAAACAGGAATGCCGCCAGCCCGGCGGCCGCCAGAGTGCAGATGATGATGACAAAGCCGGGGGAAAGGGAAGAAAGGCCCGGAATGTAATAAAACGCTGTGCTGATAACCAGCGAAACGGTGACCACCGCCCGGACAGAACCCTGCTTTTTCATGGGCGGCACTACGATGGCGATGAACATGCCGTATAGGGCGATGCCCAGCGCACTCCGGATAAAATCCGGCAGAAGAGTATCCGCCACGGCGCCTGTAAGGGTCCCGAGGCTCCAGCCGAAGATGGGAGCCGTCATCAGCCCCAGCATATATTGCAGGCCCAAGCTGCCCTTCTGCGAACTGGCCACGGCAAAAATTTCGTCCGTATTTCCGAAGGCAATCACGCAGCGCTTCCATGTGCCCACCGATTCATGCAGCTTCTGAGAAAGAGAAAGGGACATGAGCGCATACCGAAGATTCACCACCAGCTGAGTCAGAGCCATCTCCACAAGGGAAGCCCCCGCGGCGATCACCGTGATGCCTGCAAACTGGCCTGCCGAAGTCAGATTGGTCAAAGAGATGAGAACGGCCTCAAAAGGCGTCAGTCCTCCGGAAACCGCCTTGATGCCAAAAGCGATGCTCACAGAAAAATACCCAAGCCCAATGGGGATTCCGTGCCGGAAGCCCTCTGAAAAGCTGTTGTGAGAAGGCTCCCCCTTCAGGCATCCGGGCGGCACAGGCCGCGCCTTCTTCCGGGTGTGCTTATGCAGGACAGGCATAGATAACAGGACCTCCGAAATCGAAATTTTAAGCCTATGGACATCATTCCAAACGAATGCGGTTTTTGAGGTTTTTGAGCTCTCTGCCCTCTGCATAAGCGGAGAGATTTTCCAAAGCGATCTTCCAAACCCGGCGATACGTTTCTTTCATAAGAAATCCGCCGGCTGTATGGGGTGTCAGCAATAGATTCCGACAGCCCCACAACGGATGGTCAGGAGGAAGGGGCTCGGGATCCGTCACGTCCAGGCATGCGGCCAGAAGGGGCCCTTCCTGAAGAACATCATAAAGGGCATCGGAATCGATGAGGCTCCCCCGCCCTGCATTTAAAAGGATAGAACCGGGCTTCATCTTTTTCAGCATAGCCCGGTCAAACAGCCCCTGGGTCTCGGGGGAAGAGGGCAGAACAGAGGCCGCCACGTCAAATTGAGGCAGGATTTCCGGCAGCTTATCCAGGGGATAGACTGCCTCCACCCAATCCGGTTTGCAGGAAAGATCCCGCTTTACACCGGAGACAGAG
>OFOK01002218.1_pt1 | contig 11837 bp, 10 predicted proteins | sample 1542001 | NCBI WGS metagenome assembly OFOK01 (sample SAMN04209242, study PRJEB22552) | human gut metagenome | biome: gut; material: feces | host: Homo sapiens | place: USA: Oklahoma
CGTCTGCAGTTTTCTGTCGGCGCAAATTCTACTATGTGAGGAAGGATACTGTGAAAGAAAAGAAATACAGCGGCCCGAAGAGAAAGCTTCCGGCTAAAATCGTGGTCCGCAATGCTGCGATTCTGGTGTTCAGTCTGATTTTTATCGCGGCGGGCGGCCTGTGCGTATACGGAGAAGTGCTCATGAGCCGCATGAATTACGTGGACGACGGGCAGTCTACCGGCCTTTTTGAAAGCACGAAGGAGGACGAGGCTTCTTCCGATACGGAATCCGGACTTACGGTGCAGGGCGAAGGCGTCAAGCTGGTAAACGGCCTGTATCACGACGATATGATCGTCAATGTGCTGGTCATGGGTGTGGACGATTATCAGGCCAACGACGTGGGCCGCACAGACAGCATGATGCTGGTTTCTCTGGATACGCGCCATAAGAAGCTGAAGGTAACTTCCCTGATGCGAGACATGTATTTGGCCATCCCCGGACGCGCGGAGCCAAACCGTATCAACACAGCCTATTCCACCGGGGGGCCGGAGGGGCTCGTAGCCACGGTGGAGGCCAATTTCAAGATCGATGTGGATCGTTGGGTGGTCGTTACCTTCGACGCCTTTGAAAAGATCATAGACGCTATGGGGGGCGTGGATATCACCCTCTCTCAGGAGGAAGCGGATCAGATCAACCATGAATCCGGGGATCCCCGGCATAATCTTTCAGAGGGGACCTTCACCCTCAGCGGCAAGCAGGCCCGCTATTACAGCCGGATCCGGAAAATCTCCACCGGCGGCGACGATTTCATGCGGACCCAGCGCCAGCGGAACGTGATGAACAGCATTGTAACCAAGTTTAAGTCTTCTGATATTGGGACGATCAATAATATTCTGTATAATACTCTTCCTCTCATCACCACCAATATGCAGAAAAATGAAATATTAGGGCTGGCGGCCAACGCTCTGGAATATCTCAACTATGAGTTTGAGCAGGAGCGCATTCCCGGCGACAATGAGTACAGCGGCGAGTGGGTCGTGATCGCGGGATGGGATCAGAACGTTCTGGTGCCGGATCTGGACGCCGCCAAAAAGCGGCTGGTGAGCTTCATATTTGAGGCGGAGGTTTCCTGAGGGATACCGATTCTTCCGCGGGATCGTTTTATATGCGTATGACAGGCGCCGCCCATATATACAGGGCGGCGCTTTTCAGGTTTTCTCCGTTGAAAGCTACAGAAATGTAGCAGGTATATACAAAAATTTCATTTTTGTAACGGATGCAGGGTGGTAATTTTCCCTGAAAAGTGGTATACTTAACTACAAACATAAATCCGTGCTCTCACGGGCGCAGGAAAGAGAGGGATCTTGTATGAAATTAATTCTGGCTATTGTTAGCAATGATGACAGCAGCATGGTTTCTTCTGCTTTGACCAAAAACGGATTCTACGCCACCAAGCTTGCTACTACAGGCGGATTCCTGAAGGCGGGCAACACCACGTTTATTGTGGGTGTGCCGGATGAGAAGGTCGATAAGGTCATTGAGATCATCTCTCAGCAGAGCAGCCGCCGCACACAGCTGGTGCCCAATACCACTTCTATGGATGTGGGCATGTATACCTCTTTCCCCGTTTCCGTAACGGTGGGCGGCGCGACCATATTTGTGCTGGATGTAGACCGCTTCGAGAAGGTATAAGGCATTCTGAAACCCTGCCTTCAGAGCATGAGGTACGACAGAAACGTATCCGCCGCAGACGGAGCGGGATGCAGGGCGCAGGGGGCACGTATGCCGTTCGGGAACGCCTGTTTTGCCATACGGAGGCTTTTCTCCGGAGCTGCAAAAGCGGGGAAAACATCCGCGCTGCCCGGGCTGATAGGGCTGATATCCTGGGCTGAGCCTGTGCGGATGTGGAAGGCATAGGCTGTGAAGGCTGCCGGGAACGTCGAAAAGCGAAAGAGCAGGCGGCGCTGCGGCGGGGCCGAGGCCGTCTGCTTTTTTTGATCTGTCTGCCTGTGCCGCGGCGCCGTTGCCGCCGTTATCCTCCTGCGGTGCTTTTGAAAGCGTTAGGCCGCTTTAGAGAGCGCTTAGAGTGTTTAGAGTACAGAAGGAACATAAGGCAAAAGGCGGCTGAAATACAATCCCTCGAAGGGAAAGGGAGGCGTTTATGGAATTTGGCTCTCTGCCGCTGGCGGAAGAAACAAAGAAAAAGCTGGCTGGTTTTTTCGAGACCGGCCAGCTTCCTCATGCCCTTTTACTGGAGGGAGGCTCCGCCGCGGACCGAAAGGAGCTGACGGAGCTTCTTTCAGCGGGCGCTGTTTGCCGCCGGGAGGGCGCCGGTTTTCCCTGCGGGGTGTGCCCGGGCTGCGTAAAGGCGCGGGCCCGTTCTCACCCGGATATTTCCGTTTCCGGCGGCGGGGAAGGCCCGGCCCTGCGCGTGGATGAGATACGGCGCATCCGGCGTGACGCCTCCGTAAAGCCCAACGAGGCGGAGCGCAAGGCGTATGTGCTTCTGGAGGCCCAGGATATGACGGAGCAGGCTCAGAACGCGCTTTTAAAGATTTTGGAGGAGCCTCCTGCGGGAGTCGTATTTATGCTGACGGTCCCCTCCGCTTCCCTGCTGCTGCCCACCGTCCGTTCCAGGGTGCAGCTTTTCCGTTTGGAAGAGCGGGCGGAAGAGGCGGAGGAGGAGATCCGGGAACTGGCGTCCCGTATGGCTGAAGCGGTGACTCTGCCGGGGGAGTCCGCCCTGCTCTATGCCGCCGCTCCGCTGATCCGGGATAAGGAGAAGCTCCGCAAGGTGCTCAGTCTGTTGGTGCTTTTGTTCCGGGATGGCTGCGTCCTGCGGGCAGGGGGCGCGGTATGCCTTTCCGGCCTGCCGGAAAACGCCAGGGAGCTTTCGGAAAAGCTGACCAGGGGCCGTCTCTTACGCCTGCTGGAAACGGCGGAAAAAGCGGGCAAAGAGCTGGAGGGGAACGCCAACGCAGCCCTGATGGTCACTTGTTTATGCGCGAGAATGCGGGTGGCCGCAGGCCGGTAGCAGAGAGATCCGCAGGCGGTTGAAAAAACGGAGGAGAAAGCGTTCGGCGGCTCCGGGTTTCCAGGCTGCCAGGCTGCCGGGCTGCCGGACTGACCGGACGCCAGGATGCAGGCGTATGGCGGCGGTGATTTTCTTCCCCGGCGCTATAGATGCGGCGGATAGGATATACTATACCTATATAGCGTTATAATGTCGGTCAGCTGCAGGCCGCGCATGTGTGCCTCGTTGGATCAGCGGGTCGGCGCACGGGCTTTTCAGCATTTCAGATTTTCAGTGCTCCGCTGCACGGCGATTGCTGTGCGGCGCACGATATGAGGCTGCCGGTAACCGGCGGCTGTTGAACCGCCGAACTGCGGTGCAGATAGATAAAATGGAAGCAAACCGGCGGAAACGCCGTTGACAGCCCCGGAGAAAGCCCGGGGCGGATAGAAAAAGGAGAAGGTTACATGGCGGCTGTGATAGGAGTCCGGTTCAAGAACGTCGGAAAGGTATATTATTTTGACCCTGAGGAGCATGTTCTGAAAATCGGGGATAAGGTCATCGTGGAGACGGCCCGGGGAATCGAGTGCGGCGAGGTGGCTATGGGCAACAAAGAGGTGGCGGAGGAGGAGATCCCTCAGCCGCTGAAAAAAGTGATCCGCGTAGCCACGCAGGAGGATCTGGCGCGGGTGGCGGAAAACGCCGTTCGGGAAAAGAGCGCCTTTGCCATCTGCAATAAGAAAATCGAGGCCCATAAGCTGGAAATGAAGCTGGTGGATGTAGAATACACCTTCGATAATTCCAAGATCCTCTTTTATTTTACCGCGGACGGGCGCGTGGACTTCCGGGAGCTGGTAAAGGATCTGGCCTCTGTGTTCCGCACAAGGATCGAGCTGAGGCAGATCGGCGTCCGGGATGAGGCGAAGATGCTGGGAGGTCTGGGCGTATGCGGAAGGCCCCTGTGCTGCTCCACCTTCCTGGGGGGCTTCCAGCCGGTCTCCATTAAAATGGCAAAGGAGCAGGGGCTTTCCCTGAACCCGGTAAAAATTTCCGGAACCTGCGGAAGGCTCATGTGCTGCCTGAAATATGAGCAGGAGGCTTACCAGGATCTGCTCCGCAGTACGCCCACGGTCAATTCCCTGGTGATGACGCCGGAGGGCCGCGGCGTGGTCACAGACGTAAACCTGCTCACCGGTATTCTGCACATTAAGCTGGATAGCGACCAGGATACGATGACGCGCGTCTATCCTGTAGACCAGGTGAGGGTCCTGCGCTCGGGCAAGGTGCACGTGAACCGGGATGAAATGGAAAAGCTGAAGGAGCTGGAAAAGGAATAACGGAGAGCGGCCCTGCCCGGGATGCAAAGAAATCCGAAAGCGCACGTGAAGACGAAGGGCCTCGCATGGGAAAAGCGCGGCGGCGAAAGGACGGCGGCGCTTATCAGGCGGCTGGGAGCTTCTTCAGCCGCTCATGTTTCGGGCGGGCTCTCCCAAAACATCCCATCCCGGGCAAAGGGGGTAGAAAGCCGTATGAATGGAGACATATATCTGACCTCTTCGATCACAGCCGCCGCTAAAAAGGCCATTCAGACCGGTGGCGGCATACAATATACGCCGCCGGTGCATGAGAATATTTCCTTCACCTTTCTGCCTGTGAAAAGGTTTTTTGGAAGATTTGGAAGAAAAGTATATGCTGCGCCGGATGTGCCGTCATGGTTTGCGTACAGCAGGCGGCGGGGACTGGAGGATGTGAAATTCCTTTGCCCGGTTGCTGTAGAAAACAGAGAACTGTTAGGGTTCGCCAATACCGCCCAGGCGTGTATCCTTTGTTTTTTTGACGATGGCCGGGCGACATGCTTTACATCCGGATGGTATACGGATCGCCAGAAAAACATGTGGGACATCGTGTATACCGAGCAGGAATATTCTGTTCCTCCGGCGGAAAAGCCCCGCTTTGCAAACAATCTGGATTCCTTTCGGAAGGCTTTGCTGGAGATCCAGGACTTTGCTGTTGAGATCGGATGCGAAGGGTTTGCGAATACGTTTGAAGAGGCGCGGAAGATTCTGGAGGGCGGCGATATAAAGCGTACTCCGGTCATGCCGGAGCTGCCGGAGCTGAATCTTCGGCTGTTTGAAGCCGCCGGCAAAGCGGACGTATTCCACGCCATGGGTTCCTGGAACGACAGCCCGCCGTATATGGCGAGCGAAAAGGGATTGGAGGAAGAATTCGACAGGGTATCTGAAGAGCTTTTGAAAAATATCCGGCTTGCCGTTTTGTATGCCGTGAACGAATGGTAGAAGCACGAACCTTCTCATCGGGAGTTTCAGGGCGCAATTCGGCGGGCGGGATGTAAAGATATAGAGCGGTAAACGCGCTTCTATAGGTCCAGAAGGCTTTCAGAAGGCTTTTGAGTTTTGCGTTTTGAGGCAGGTTCGAAAAAAGGATGCCAAAAGGACGCCGTACAGAGATACGGCGTCCTTTTTTATGTCTTCAGCCCTTTTGGCATGGTATTTTTCCATTTCGTCCACTGTTGCGGGGCCTTCGGAAGCGCTGAAACTGCCGCAGTTTCCAAAAGGCTTTCAAAAGAGTTGATAGAAGTTGATATATGCCGTTTGGTATACTGTAAGTGAAAAGAAAACAAATGTTCCTGCCAAACGCGCGGACGGCTGAAGAACGGCATCGGAAGGTCCCGGCGGGAAAGGGAGTGGAAAACAGAAAAGGGCGGGAAGCAAGAGAGGAACGGCGGTCGGGTGTTCCGATCCCGCAGGCATAGAAAAATCGTTTTATATGGAGGTTTACTATGGCAGAAATCACATCGAAGGTAAAGCTGTCGTACCTGAAAAACGGAGCGTGGAAGAGCTTTGCCTCCAAAATCCAAAGCAGCATAGACGGCTTGAAAATCCAGACGTCAAGCAGCGCGTATTATCTGCAGTACCGAACTTGGAACCAGGGGAAAACGGCCTTTTATCCCTATGTCCAAAGCACGGTGGACGATTATGCGGGCATGACAGGAAGACCCGTGCAGCTTCTGCAGATCCAGGCCCTGAAAAGCGACGGGACCCAGCTGGATTCCGGCATCGTGGTTATGTTCCGCACCTATACGGACGGGAAATGGCTCCCTTGGGTAAGCAACGCCGACCCCAAATGGATGGAGAGCGTGCAGAAAAAATATAAGCTCGGCGGCACGCTGGATACCAGCGGGGCCTATGCGGGGCTTTCAGGCAAGAACGCCGACGGCGTGGAGATCCGCGTTTTCGAGGAAGGCCCTCTTGGGAATTTTGAAGGCGGCGAGGTAAAGGCCGGATTCAGCTATATGGCGGACAGCGAATCCAACTGGACGGAATTTTCATCCGCTGCCCTTGCTCCCTATATGGATGGCATCAAGATCCAGACGCCTGCAAATAAGGGCTATTATCTGACCTACAAGACCTGGAACGAAGGAAAGGATACCTATTACCCCGCTGTGAAGAGCACCGTGAACGATTATGCCGGCGCCCCCGGAAGGCACATCCAGAGGCTGGCCGTCAGCGCCTATAAAAACGACGGCACCGTGCTGACCTCCGGCGTGATCGTTATGTACCGCGCCTTTGTAGAGGACCGCTGGCTCCCCTGGGTGAGCAACGCCGACCCCCAGTGGATGCGTTCTATCAAGGAAAAGCACGAGCTGGACGGCACCCTGGATACGTCTTCGGGCTATGCGGGCATCAGCGGAAAGAATATCGGCGGCATTGAGATCCGCATTTTTGAGGACGACGCTCCCAACGCCGGTTCCGACCGGTTCGAAGGCGACGAGATACCGCTGGAACTGAGCTATATCGCAAACAGCAATACCTGGCACAGCTTCACAAAATCGGTGAAAGCTTCCCCCATGGACGGCATCAAGATCCAGACTTCCGCCTCGGATTTTTACCTGGCCTATAAGACATGGAACGAAGGAAAGGGGAATTATTACCCCGAGGTGAAGAGCACGGAGAACGACTACGCCGGTATGGCGGGGCGGCCCATCCAGCGGGTGAGCATCAGCGCCTGCAGCGCCGACGGCGCAAGGCTGGATTCCGGCGTCGTGGTGATGTACCGCGCTTTTGTAGACGGCCGTTGGCTTCCCTGGGTGAGCAACGCCGGGGCTGAGCATATGAAGAACGTACAGAGCCGCTTCAATCTGGACGGCACGCTGGATACGGTTTCCGGCTATGCGGGCATCAGCGGCAAAAATATCGCGGGGCTGGAGATCCGGGCCTTTAAGGGCGAGCTGGATGAAGGCATACAGGATCTGCCCGGAACGGAAAGCGCCCCCGCCATGAGCTATATGTACAGCAATATCTGGCAGTCCTTCCCCGGAAGCATTCTGCACGACCCCATAGAAGGCGTGAAGATCCAGACCGCCTCCAGCAAGCCCTATTACTTCACCTATAAGACCTGGAACGAGGGCAAAACCTGGTATTACCCCGCTGTGAAGAGCACGGAGGACGACTACGCGGGCATGTCCGGCAGGCCCATCCAGCGGCTGAACATCCAGGTTTTCCGCAACGACGGCACGGCCCTGGAATCGGGCGTGGTGGTCATGTACCGGGTATATGTGGAAGGCCGCTGGCTTCCTTGGGTGAGCAACGCCACCAGAGAGTGGATGCAGAGCGTCCAGGATAAATACCAGCTGGGCGGCGCCCTGGATTCCACAAGCACCTATGCGGGCATCGGCGGCAAAAACATCTCCGGGCTGGAGATCCGGGTCTATGAGGAAAACCAGATCACCGATACCCCTATCACCCCCACCGGGAAGCACAAGATCATCGATGTGGATTTTATTACCCAAATCGACAAATATCCCACCGGCTGCGAGAGCGTAACGGCGGTAATGGCGCTGCATCATATCGATTTCAATCTCAGCGTGGATAATTTTATCGACCACTATCTGGATATGCAGCCCTACCCCTTCGACCCCTTTGAAACCTTCGGCGGGGATCCGTACAGCTACAACGGCTGGGGCTGCTATGCGCCGGTGATCAAGAAAGCGCTGGATAAGGCGCTGGCAGGCCTGCCGTATTACGCGGAGGAGCTCAGCGGGGTATCGCTTGAGAAGCTGTGCACGGATTACATCGATAAGAATATCCCGGTGATCCTGTGGGCGACCATGGGTACGCGTGCGGCAAGGACCATCAGCTGGAGCTACAACGGAAGGCGTATCGAATGGGTGCAGCCGGAGCACTGCCTGCTTCTGGTGGGGTATGACGAAAAGCATTATATTTTCAACGATCCCCAGAAGTCCGGCCCCCTTACCTATTACACCAGGGAGTCGGTGGAGACCGCCTATAAAGCACAGTTCAGCCAGGCCGTGGTGATTTTGAGGAAAAAGGAGGAACCGGAGGAGAAAGAGATTGATATTGAAAAACTGAACCGGATCGATAGAGAGGTGTTGATGAATTCATATTATTATGGCGCTGACTATAAGTCGACTTATCCATCATTGATACTCTCAGATGGGTTTAATGATTTTACATTTCTGTCATGTCTTCAGCTGCTATTTTCCTATTATTGGGACAAGGGGGATCGGGAGAAAGCAGATGTAATGTTTGATGAAATGCTATATCTGCGGACAAGACACCCTGATTATAAAAAATATTACTCTGATTTTCTTAATACAAAGGGTGATTTTGACTTTGGATATGAGTATTATCATCGGGATAAAAAGACCACTCGTATCGATTTCGACAAGGCGGAGTATTTTACAAAGGAAGGAATTCAGAAGCGGCATCAGGCAGACGACTGGTTCATATTTTTTGCCAGTTTAATCCCAGGAACATCTGGATTTTTTGGTATCTTAGCTGAAGTAACCCGCGATATTGAGCAAAACGGTTGGACTGGTGTCAGCAATGATATAGTTGATGGAATACATGGAGTAAAATATGATAAAATTTATGATGAATTAGTTAGAATTCTTGGCTTACCATCATGGGGATATACAGCACTTAGTACCTTTGTTGATTTTAGCAATACTTTATACGGAATGGGGGATAAAACTAAAGAAAGATATAATATAAATGGGACAATCGTTCAGGAAGATGATGCATTTATTCAAGTGACGATTCACTATGACATGGGAAACGAATATCGCCAGTTTCAATTTTATTTTAGAAATGGGTATCCATACGTGACAGATCTAGAGCAGTATGTGGTTCGATGGGATACGGATTATCGTTCAAAAGGCGAGGCTAAATTGATTTACGATCGATATAAAAATGCCAAATTTCAACCCAGTGAAATGCATGAACCCCGAGGCCCTTACTGGCCAGGCAACGAATAACAATTTATCATACGCCTTCTCCCACATAGGGAGAAGGCGTTCTTTTTTGTTTATGATAGAAAAATCTATATTTTTATAAAAAAGGATGATATACTGTAGTGGAGGTGATATACAATGCTGACACACAGATGCCCCTGGTGTGGGGAAAAGATGAATTTGAGGCTTCCATTTTTTGTGGAGAATCCTATTTGGTGGAGAGGTAAGGAACCCTTGCACTGCCCTGCCTGTAAACGGAGATATCGTTCCAAGAGTAATTGGTTCAAACGGATACTGACTACTGTGGCGGTTATTTTGCTCTGCGGCGGTGCTGCGGGGCTGCAGCTATTGTTGCACCCTTATCGGGTTTTCTGGCCGTTTGAAATCTCTGCGTGCATAATATTGATGATTATGATTTTCTTTCGGCTGGCGGAGCCTTATGAACGGCGTCTCTCAAAGGAAGAGAAAGTATCAGCTAAGGATACAGCTTCTATTTCATTACAGTGGGGCTCCGAGTCAAAAGAAAGTATTTGGTATCCACCTTTTCAATGTCCAAACGGAGAAATCTTCCCGGCTTGCTTTATGGATGAAAAGGGTGTGCCCATCAGCAGGGCGTTGTGTGTTGTATTGGAGAATATAAAGTGGTCGGGTTCAAGAAGCTGTAAGTGTACGATTCAGTTTGTTTTGGATGATATAGAGCCTGAAACGTATTTTCAGAAGGGAAACCGCCTGAATCTTTACTGTGATTACAGAAAGATTGCCGAAGGCGTGGTGGAGTAGGATAAATATCCCGGTGCTTTTGCGATGTAGTACTTAATTTTATATAATACTTACTACTATCCCCTCCGACTGTCAGCCGGAGGGGATAGTAGTTTAACAATAAAAGAACCAGTTGGCTCCCAATTCCCGAAAATCTGGATATGAACTTTTTTGTCCGGAAATCCATTCTTCATATAGTGTTTGCCCAGTATAGCTTTCACTTGACATATCGCCGTAATAATATGCAAAAGTAAAACCATCTGTTTTTTCCGTATTGATATAGACAATTGTAAACGTCCTTTGAGAATTTACAGATACCTCGTAGGGAGTTGTTTTTTCAAAAAACTCACGAATTATTTTTTGTTCTTCATCTGTAAAATACTGCATTTTCTCCATATCATTGGGCGACATAATCCAAGCATGAGCCGCTTCTTCGTCCCGGCGGGCCTTTTCCCAAAATGTATCATTTTGGATAAAAATATCAGCGAGTTCCTGAAAAGGCGCTGGATTTGAATGAAATAAATTGAGCATTTCTTCTTTGTCACGTCCCTGCCATTGATAGGGATCATCCGAATGACAGGAAGTACCGATAAGGAAAAATAACAGAATGGATATAAATGGAAGCACTTTTTTCATTTTATATTCCTCCCGTAATAGATTTAATGTTTTAAAGTATATAGCTTGTTTAAAAATTTATGAAAAGATCGCCGAGAATATGGGAGAGCATTAAAATGGAAAGAATATGAGGAATTTGTGTGCTCTCTTAATTCTTCCAAGTGGTAAGGGCTGGGCGTCAAACTTTGCAAAGGGTTAGAGGAAGGGGGCCGCTTTCGGCCCCCCTCTATGCTATCCTTATTAAACGAATTTTTTCGGCAATTCCGGCATTATCAAAAAATATATAATAATATACATCTAAATCGGAATATCCCATTACTTGAGCACCGAAATTTGCCGTGCCTTTCTCAGCCAAGTATCGTCCGATTTTTAAGCCGTCTAATGTATATCCTTCAAATTCCAAGGGTCCATATTCTGCCTCAATATTTTCGATGGTATTGCCGATAATGAACCTGTCATTAAATTTGTAATGTGTTGGATGATTATACTGAAAAATTTTAATTGATAAAAACAGTGTAAGGCCTATTAAAATTAGAAAAAGTAAAATAATAAAAATTACTTTGTGCTTTTTGATAAAAGACATGCTTAGCACCTCTATCCTCTGACAACTATAATTAAAATATTTAATAATTATAGTATAGATTATATATGGTTTTATATTTTTCCAAATAACATGTAATCAAAACCAAACTGTAGAACTTTTCGGCGGCAATCCCCATAGTCAAAACGGCTGGGGCTGCTATGCGCCGGTAATCATTATAGATTTAAATAAATCTAGCCTCATGGTTTATATCTTCATCAGGATTTTTTACACTAATTCTGTTTAATTAAACATCGAAAGTATGGATACAATTCCTGTCAATAAAGAGATACCATAGTAAGTATATATCGCAATTTTTTTGTTCTGTTTATATACTTTTAAAGTTAAATATAGGATAGTAGCAATGACTGCAATTAAAATTAATAAAAAAACAATTCCTATAAATACCACAATATCTTTTTCTGATCCCAGATCGACTCCAGCACCTTTTGTGGTGCCAGTTAAGCATACCCAAACTAAAGAGAATATAAAAGGTGATAAAAAGCCAACTAAAGCAAACCAACATGCAATGAAAAATGATTTTAAATAGGTTTTATATTTCATAAGCATCCTCTATTTATTGTTGATTAAAAATATTTAATATTAAAATAACA
>OFOK01002222.1_pt1 | contig 11811 bp, 9 predicted proteins | sample 1542001 | NCBI WGS metagenome assembly OFOK01 (sample SAMN04209242, study PRJEB22552) | human gut metagenome | biome: gut; material: feces | host: Homo sapiens | place: USA: Oklahoma
ACACATAAGGCTGATACCCATGTTCGATTGCATAACGCTTCAGGATTTTTTTCTGAGACGAGATTTGTCAAGGTATGTTTTTGTAAAGAAGTGTGCAATTCGCATTGACAAGAAGCAAAAAGAACGCTACGGCAAAAAATACTGCCATCACTCGCCGAGCATTGAGGAAAGCCTGCTGCAAGACGCTGTTATGAGAGCCATCATGCAGACGGCAAAGCAAAATGTCGAGGTGTTGAAAACACTGAAAATTCATATCGGCATGGGGCTTACGGATGAAGTCACCGAGGATAAGACGCTCGACATTCAGATACGCATTGCCGAAATCAACACCGAGTTTCAGAAATTGCTCAAAGCGGTATCTGCCGACAATGCAGACGGTATAGATGAGGAACGCATCACCGAGCTGATGAATGAAAAGCAAAGACTGACCGTACAGCTCGAACAGTATGCAGCCATACGCCAAAAAAGAGAAAGTGCAAAATCCCGACTCGATGAGATTTATACCATACTTGACGGACTGCAAAACCACCCGATGGAATATAACGATAAGCTCGTCCGTCAGATCATCGAATGCATAGTGGTGGAATCAAAAGAGAAAATCAAGGTGGTCTTTATCGGCGGCACCGAAATCGAGATGACGCTGTAAACAGCCTTGAAAACAGAAACGGAGTGATGTAAAATAATTGTGACGAGTGTTCAAATCAAGACAGTGAAAATGCAAAAACATCTCTATTGTCCTGTCTTCACAAAAACCACCCCTCGGGGGTGGTTTTTCTTTTCGTCCCGGTAGTTTTGGCCCTGCTCTCCCGCAGAGAAACGGCCAGCGAAAAAAAGAAGATTGCGGCAGCCGCGTCGTCACGCCGGAGGGATTCTCCCGCCGGCTGAAGGAGTCTTGAAAAATCAGAGGAGGCGAACCCATACGGGTTCGCCTCCTCTGATAAACGTATACTTCACGCGCGTTCCGGAACAGCAGGGATTCTTCGCAGCGGCAAAGCAGCATCGCTTATTTGATTAAGCTCATTTCTTCAGATATTGCTTTATCATTTCACCAAGAATGGGGATACAGCGGGCAATATCCTCCTCTCCTGTGGTGGAAAAGTTCAGCCGCATGGCATTCTTGCCGCTTCCGTCGCAGCAGAAAAACTGACCGGGCACATAGGCAATGTTCTTTTGAAAGACGAAGTCAAACATCTCCAACGCATCTGTGCCTTCGGGCAGATCCACCCATATGAACAGACCGCCGCCGGGCAGGATGACCCGTGTACCCTCCGGGAAGCTGGCGCGGACAGCCTCCGCCATCACATCCCGCCGACGGCGATACACATCGATCACTGTTTTCAGATGGCCGTCAAAATCGCAATCCTTCAGGTAGTGGTACACCTGACGCTGGGCAATGTTGTTCACCTGCAGGTCATCCCGCATTTTCAGATATACCAGCTTGGTAATGCTCTCATGATCGGCAATCAGCCAACCTATGCGGAGTCCCGGAGCAATGGTCTTGGAGGTTGACCCGGAATAGATGACCCGTCCATATGTATCAAAGCTCTTGATCGCCGGCATGACCTGTCCGCCAAAGGAAATCAGGCTGTACGGACCATCCTCCACAACGAAGGTGTCGTACGTTTCCGCCAGCTCTACCAGCTTTTTGCGCCGTTCAACAGACATACAGCGCCCGGTGGGATTCTGGAAATCTGCAATGGTGTAGATGAAAGCCACCTTTTTGTGCTGCTGCAGCACCTGCTCCAGCGCATCCATCTTCATACCGTCGTCATCCATGCCGACGCCCACGATCTCCGCACCGTAGGAGCGGAAGGTGTCCAGCGCACCCGGGTAGGACGGGTTTTCCACGACGACCACGGACCCCGGCTCGATCATGCCCTTAGCGAGGTAAGCCAAGCCCTGCTGGGCGCCGCTGGTAATGAGGATATTTTTGTAGTCGATATTGTTGACCTGATAGCGCTTCATAAACTCCACCAGATACTGACGCAGGGGATCGTAGCCGTCAGAGGCGGCATATTGAATCGCCTCGCCGCCCTCCTCGTCAAAAACCTGGTCGGTGATGCGGCGCAGATCCTCCAGCGGGAAAAACTCCTTGCTGGGCAGACCACCGGCAAAGGACACCACCTGAATACCGTCTTTTGCCTTGTCGCGGATCTTGGCCGTAATGCTTCGAATGGATGAGGGGGTCAGTGCATCTAGAAACTTACTGCTGATAACCATAACGGATACTCCTTATATATAAAGTGAAAAGGTTTCGCGGGATCACTCGCCCACGTTGACATCCGCTTCCTTCAGACCGTTGAACACATCCGCGTCAAATTCGCCCTCGGACTTGGCAACGATCACAGTGTCCACAGAGTCGCCCAGCACATTCAGTACCGTCTTGAACATGTCGGGGAACTTGTCGATCGCCACAATGATGGCGATCGCCTCCAGCGGGAAGCCCACGGACTGCAGCACCACGGTCAGCGTGACCATGACCACGCCGGGCATGCCGGGGGAGCCGATGGTGCCAAGGGTAGCGGCGATCACGATGGTAACGATCATGGGCCAGGTCAGCTCAATGTTGTACAGCTGCGCCACGAACACGGCGGTCATGCCCTGCATGATGGCGCTGCCATCCATGTTCAGCGTGGCGCCCAGAGGCAGGGTGAAGGATGCCACCTTCTCAGAAACGCCGATGCTGCGGCAGAACTCGATGGAATAAGGCAGGGTGGCGTTGGAGGAGGAGGTGGAGAAGGGCACCAGCGCGATACGGCTGTACTTTTTGAGGAAGCGGCCATAGCTCAGACCGGTGAAGATCTTCAGCATCAGGCCGTAGACGATCAGGCCGAACAGGAAGAGCAGGAAGATCTCGGAGGCGCAGTACTTGGCCAGCGTCACAATGATCGTGAAGCCCAGATTGGCAACGGTCTTAGCCATCAAAGCGCACACGCCATAGGGAGTCAGCTGCATGACGATATTGACGATCTTCAGCATGGTATTTGCCAGAGACTCGTTGAAAGCCTTCACCGCCGCCGCTTTTTCGCCGATAAGGCTCAGGGCAATGCCAAAGAACACGGCAAAGACCACAATGTGGATCATTTTACCCTTCGCAAAGGATTCTACAATATTCGTGGGGATAAAATCAAGGATAACGCTGGCAAACGAGGTGTTGACGTTCTCGTAGGTGTTGGACAGGTCAAAAGAGCCGAGATCTACGCCTACGCCGGGCTTGAGGATCATGCCGCCCAAAATGCCGAAGGCGGAGGCGATCACTGTGGTAGCTACATAGATGAGCAGGATCTTGCCGCCGATACGTCCCACCTGCTTGATATCGGTAGCACTGGAGATGCCCATGACCAGGGATGCAAAAACAAAGGGGATGATGGTCATCTTGATCAGATTCAGATATCCGTTACCGACAATGTTCAGTATGGTATTGATGACGATATCATCACGGATATAGCCGTTCGGGACAAAGCACAGGATCGCGCCCAGCGCCAGGCCAAGGATCATGCCGATAATGGATCTCTTTCCCAGAGTAGCGGCTTTTTTGCTTTCGAGGGTTGCCACAGTGATTCCTTCCTTCTTTTTTTGATTTTTAGGACATGTGCACTGTTATTCTTGTGTGATCTCCTCCTTATTCGCCTTCTCTCCTGATATATTTCCACGCGTGCAGCAGGGTATCTTCATCCCCGAATGCACCAGATTTTGTGACGACCGGTATCCCCCGGAGCGGACCATCAGCCAACAGTCCGGCAGGGGTTCCGCTCTGTACCTCCTCTAACAGCAGGAGCTGCGTGGTATGCAAGCTGCGGCACACCGCCACGGCGGTGTCACCGCCAACTAAGATCAGTCCATCATACAGCGTGTGATCGGTACGCTCCAGCACCTCACCCAGCTTGGCTGCCAGACTCTTTCCCACCTTCCGTGCGGCGACATCGTCGCCCGCAAACCCGGTCTGGCTGCAAAACAGGCTGTCAAAAGCCAATATCGCACCGTCCTCCCGCCGCAGCAGCTCTGTTAGTCTCTGTGCAGCGTGGGAAATCTCTTCCGGAGCAGGCTCGTGTAGTAAGCGCGCTGAATCCAGTAAAACCTTGTGCAGTCCACAGACAGCCTCCAAGCGCCGGACCTGTGCCGCCGTCTCCTTCTTCTGGGAGCCGGTAACGACCAAAACACGCTTGGCAGCCTGTCGGCACGCTACATCGGGCTGCTCTCCTCTCACCGGCAGCGCCTCTGCCAGTGCCGCACTGCCGCAGTACACGGGAGGCGTATCCAGCGCCTGCCCGATCTCCGCCGCCAGCGACAGATCCTCCTCTGTCATGGCATCGATCAGGCACAGAAGCGGTGCTTCCCTCCGGACGAGGTCGGCAGCCAGGCCAGCCCCTTCCTCCCGCAGGCGTGCCAGCGGGATGTGACAGACCGCCATGTGTGCGCGATCCCTGAACAGGGCCAGCAGGTCTTTCGCAGAACCATCCGGCAGACGGAGTACGCCACCGTCTACGGTACGCCCCATCCTCGGAAAGCTGGGCGCTGCCAACGCGATCCGGCGGCCGGAAGCCTCCAGCGCAGCCTCCAACTCCTCCACAGGATTTCCCCGCATAAGCGAGTCGACCTTCTTAAACAATGTATCCTGATCGCGCAGGACCATGCGCCGCAGGACTTCCTGTGTGCGGTCCCTTGCCTCCTGCGGGCACAGCTCCCGGGAGCTTGCATTGATAGACAACGCAGTGCGCTCACCCAGGCAGGCCGGTGTCTCCCTCGGCGGCTCCACCAGCACTGTGGTGGCAATACCGCGCTTTTGGAACTGAATTCCCGTATCGGTTGCGCCGGTCAGATCATCGGCGATGATGAAATACATATAGGCCCCTCACTTCACGGCGGATGCGTTTTTTTTGGCATTTGTCATACGGATGGCGTAATCCATGGCATTTACAAGACTCAGTTCATTTGCAACTCCGGTTCCGGCGTGTCCAAAAGCGGTCCCATGGTCCACGCTGGCCCTGATAATGGGCAGTCCCAACGTTACATTCACGCCTGCCACCGCATCCCAGCGGCCCAGTTCTTTGTTATATACAAAGCCCACGACCTTCAAAGGGATATGCCCCTGATCGTGGTACATGCAGACCACGATGTCATACCAGCCGCCCAGCGCCTTGGAAAAGGCGGTGTCCGGCGGGAGGGGCCCAAGGGCTTGGATCCCCTCAGCCTTCGCCTGTTCGATAGCAGGAGCGATCTCCTCGATCTCCTCCCGCCCAAACATACCGTCCTCACCTGCGTGGGGGTTCAGACCGCATACGCCCACCCTGGGCGCCTCGATACCCAGCTCCAGACAGGCCTTGTGGGCGATACGGATGACATCCAGCACCCGCTCCTTTTTTACCAGATCACAGGCCTGCCGCAGGGATACATGGGTGGATACGTGTACCACCCGCAGGTCATCGTGTGCCAGCATCATGGTGTACTTGTCCGTTCCGGTGTAATGGGCATAGATCTCGGTATGCCCGTTGAAATGGTGTCCGGCAAGATTCATGGCCTCCTTGTTCAGCGCGTTCGTAACGGTAGCGTCTACCTCGCCCGCCATAGCCAGCTCGATGACCTTTTTCACGCACTGAAAAGCGGCATTTCCACACATGGGATCTACCTTGCCATAGGAAAACCTGTCCCAGTCCACCAGCTCCAGATGCAGCACATCTATGGTGCCGAATTCATACAGTCCCTGACTGGGTCTGTCCACCTGATGGAGCTTCAGCTCCGAGTGGTTCGTCACCCGCAGCGCATCGCGGATGCACTTGATGTCGCCTATCACCAACGGCCGGCACCGCTGGTACACCGCGGCATCGGACAAAGCCCGGACGGTGATCTCCGGACCGCAGCCGGCGGGATCTCCCATGGTGATCCCCAAAATCGGACGATTCATATGGTTAACGCCTCCTTGTGATTCTTCTGCGGCCCTTACAGGACGCTTTGATAAATAGCCCGGATCTCCTCCAGCGTCAGTTCCTTGCGATTGTTGTCCAGCAGGCGCCGCTGCTGGCTGCCGGAGGTGACCAGGAAATCAATGTCCGACGGCTGCACACCGTAGGGCTTGAGATCCGTGGGGATATCCGTGCGGCGGATAATATCCTCGATGGCCGCAATGACACGCAGAGATTTTTCCTCGGCGCTCTGCCCATGGCACTTGGGATACACCGCATCGCACAACTGCGCCAGCTCCTTTTCGCAGGCGGGACGGTTGCAGCGCATCACCGGTGCAAACAGGATCGCATTGGATACGCCGTGGGCAATATGGAATTTGCCGCCCAGAGGATAGCTCAGCGCATGTACGGCGGTGGTACCGCTGGCGGTAATGGCCACGCCTCCGTAAAACGCCCCCAGCATCATGGCTGTCTTGGCTTCCATATCGTCCGGGTCCTCATAGGCGCGTACCAGATTTTCAAAAATCAGCTTGGCGCCGGTCAGGGCAAACATATTGCTGAAATCCGTAGCCTTCAGCGAGGTATAGCACTCCACCACATGGGCCAGCGCATCTACACCGGTGGCGGCTACAATGGCTTTCGGCAAATGGCGGATCGTCAGCGGATCCAAAACCGCATAGTCCGGGATCATGGCATCGTTGACGATGCCCTTTTTCACACTCTCCTCCGGGATGGCTACAATGGCATTGCAGGTAGCCTCCGACCCAGTGCCGCAGGTGGTGGGCAGGAACACTGTCTTTACCTGCTTGCGTCCCTGTGTGGGGTCCTGCAGCAGATCTCGGACGGTATAGGGCGCGCCCTTGAGGATGGAACACAGCTTCGCCGTGTCCATCACACTGCCGCCGCCTATCGCCACGATCAGGTCGCACGCCACTGCCTCCAGCTGCGCGGCGATTTTCTCTACGTCCAAGTAGCTGGGCTCCCGCGGTATATCGTCCAGCACCTCATAGGAAACATCTGTCAGTTCACGAAGCAGCACGTCGCATACGCCAGACTGCCGCACGCCCTGATCGGTGAACACGACAACCTTTTTCGCGTTCTCCCTGCGAATGATTTCCGGAACAGTTTTCACACTGCCCTCCCCCAAGTGGGTACACGCAGGCAGCTTCAGACTAATCATATCTCCGCACCTCCTTGTCAGCGTTTGTAGGCCGCATAGTATCGGTCAATGGTATCCAGAATGGCGTTGTCTGTCTCTTCGCTCACCATTCCGAAGGGCTTGCGGCACGGACCCAGAGGCTGCCCGATCAAGTTGGCTGCCCGCTTAACGATAGAGTTGGGGTTGCCGTACTTGAAGCAGTCACGGATAGGCTGAATACCCTGCTGGGCAGCTTCAGCGGCAGCCATGTCGCCCTTCTTCCAGTTCTGGTAGATACTCACCATCATTTCCGGCAGAATATTGGCAACTGCGGTAATTCCGCCCTTACCTCCGTTCTGCAGCGTTTTCAGGATCAGCGCATCGTTGCCGGAAAGGACGGAAAAGTGCTCCGGATCTGTGCCGTGTATGTATGCCAGGATGTTTTCAAACTTTCCGCTGGAATCCTTTACGCCCCGGATATTAGAAAAGTCCTTCGCCAGCCGGGATACCGTTTCCGGCTCAATGGCACAGCCGGTACGCATGGGGATGTTGTACATCACGATGGGCAGCGTCACCGCAGCGGCAATATCCGCATAGTGGCGGTACAGCTCCTCTTGGCTCAGCGCCGCGAAATACGGGGTGATAATGGACAGCACATCTACGCCGATCTCCTGCGCCGCCAGCGACAGGTCAATGGTGTCCTGCGTACCCACACAGCCGGTCCCCGCATAGACGGGCACCCGCCCCCGTGCCTCATCCACGCAGATGCGCATGACCCGCTTTTTCTCCTCCGTGCTGAGGATGTAGAACTCTCCATTGGTACCCAGGCAGAAGATGCCGTCAACACCGGCCCGAATATGCCGATTCACCTGATTGCGGATTTCGGACTCATTGATACTGCCATCCTCATACATGGCGGTAGCCATAGCGGCAATGATACCTTTGATCTCCATATATACCTCCCTCGGGGTCTGCGCCCCGCATTTTTTTACTTTCTATTCCTTTTTTATCATAGAGATCTCATCAAATCAATGGTGAAGCCAAAAAAGTAAGTTTCATATTGCAACACTTTTATAATTGATGTAAAATAAATCCTGAAACACGAAAAATGTGTTTCAAAATAAGACAGGTGGTGAATCGCATGATCCCGTGCAGGATTCTGGTCATAGCGCCCTATGAAAGCATGAAGAATATTCTGCTGTTTATCTGCAAGGACAGGCCGGAGGTCCGTCTGACAGTGATGGTCGGCGACCTCGGCGAGGGAGCGCGTCTGGTGCAGGAGATCGACGAGGAGGAGTTTGATATCGTCATCTCCCGCGGCGGCACAGCGGAGGTGCTGCGGTCCGTTGTTTCCATCCCGGTGGTGGAGATCCAGCTATCCAGCTATGATGTACTGTCCGCCTTAAAGCTGGCGGAAAACTACACCGGCCGTTATGCTCTGGTCGCCTATCCCAACATTGCCCGCATGGCGACACTTCTGTGCAGCGTGCTGCAATATGATGTACCAATTTATCCGATCGCGCAGGGAGATACGCTGGAAAAGACGGTAGATGAGCTAATTCAGCGGGACGTCACCCTGATCATAGGCGATATGGTGACAACGCAGTATGCCAAGCAGCATTCGCTGGACGCTATTCTGATCACCTCCGGCGTAGAAAGTCTGGAAAACTCGATCCGTCAAGCGCTGCAGCTGCATCAGCTAATGACCGCAGTCCGTGTCCGGGACGCACTGCTGGAGCGTCAAGCCCGTCAGCACCAATGGGAACTGGCTGTTCTGCAGGAGGATCAAACGGTATTTTGGGAAAGCCCCTCTCTCGCCCGAAAGCCCCGGCTGCGCAAAATGATGCAGAAAATCGCCGCACGTGCGGACGCCGCAGAGGGCGGTGTGCAGATCCGGCGGATCCAGGAACAGCCGTGGAAGATTTCCTGTCAGCGAGTATTTCTGGAGGGCTCCCCCTATTTCTTTCTGCAGGCCGAGCCTCTGCCGGAAGACATGACCCGCAGCGATGTCGTGAGCTTTTTTAGCTGCGAAGATATTTCGCCGCAGTATTTCAAGAAGTACATCAACTCCGCCCTTCACCAAAATCTCCAGCGCTATGCGGCTTCCCATTCTCCTGTGCTGATCCTTGGCGAGATCAGCACGCACAAGGATCGGGCCGCCAACGTTCTATATACCAACGGGCTGCATCGTGACCACCCTCTTTGCGTGGTGGATTGCGACCGGGCGGACAGCAGATTCTGGCAGAGCTTTGTCACGCGAACGGACTCCCCGCTATACGATACCGGCTGCACCTTCTATTTTAAGAACAGCAACTGCCTCACTGGGAAGCAGGCGGATTCTCTGGCTCGGCATATTCTATCGGGAAGGAACAACCGTTTTCTGTTTTCGGTCGTCACAGACACTCCTCAAGCGGAGGACTGTCCCATCTGTCGGGTCCTGCGCCAGCAGTGCTCCTGTCTGACGCTGCGGATGCCTCCTCTGCGGGAACGCGTTTTTGAGATCCCTGCCCTGTGCAGTCTGTACCTCAACGAGTTTAATGCCGAAAGCGCCCATCAAGTCATCGGTTTTGTGCCGGAGGCGATGGAGCTTCTGCAAAGCTATCCGTGGCCCGGAAATATGGACCAGCTAAAACGAATCATACGACAACTGACGCTGACGGCGGAACGGTCCTATATTTCCGCCGAAAGTGTCCGCCAGCAATTGCTGTTAGAGTCTCCTCAGCCCATGTCCGAGGCCCCGGCGTTTGACACAAATCGTACTCTGGAGGAGATGACCCGTGAACTGGTAGAGATCGCCCTGCGCCGAGTCCACGGCAATCAAAGTCAGGCGGCGGTCCAACTTGGCGTGAGCCGCTCTACTCTGTGGCGGATGCTGCACAAGGAAAAGTAAATGTCCGTCTCGCTGTAAGCTGCGGCAGCTTCGGGATGAGCTGCTGTGCGGTGTCTTTGGGGCAAGGGAGGTCGACCAGCTTTTGGGCAGGCGAAAGGGGCTGCGCCTTGCTGCATGTACCCCTTTTCTTTCGAGGACTTGCCTGCACACAGCACAAAAGGCAGGCACCCTTTGGGCGCCTGCCTCAGCGTGTCGAAAAAGTCCAGCCCAGCTGGGCTTTTTTGCGTTTATATGATAAAATGGTTCTGGGTGATGAAAGATGCTGGAACGAGGGAAACGGGACCGAGACCTGGTGGAGTTTGTTGTGATAGACCAACTGGTACCGGCGGAGCATTTACTGCGGAAAATAGATGCGGCGGTGGACTTTGATCGCATTTATGAGATGGTGGATATCCTGTACAGCGAAGATAACGGGCGGCCCAGTGTGGACCCTGTTGTGCTGTTCAAAGTGGTGTTGATTCAGCATCTGTACGGCCTGCCGTCCTTGCGGAGGACAGCGGATGAGATCAGCGCAAATATCTGCTACCGTTGGTTTTTGGGATATACGCTGCAAGAGGAAACGCCGCATTTTTCCACGGTGAGCTATAACTTCCGGCATCGGTTTACCGCAGAAACCGTGGACCAGGTCTTTGCGTGGATACTGGAAGAGGTGGCGGAAGCGGGATATCTGTCCCCCAAGGCAGTTTTCATAGACGGGACCCACATCAAGGCCAACGCCAATACGAAAAAGCGGGTAAAGGCCGCGATCCCAGCGGCCTCGAAGCACTACGCGAAGGAACTGATGGAGGAAGTCAACGCAGACCGGGAAGCCCGAGGGAAGAAGCCTTTTGAAGACGACGATGAGCCTCCAAAGCCACCGAAAAAATGCAGAGATAACACATCCAAGAAGAAACTGGCGAGGCGAAAGAAAGAGAAAACACGGATCGTCACCCAGAGCGTGACCGACCCGGACTGTGGCTTGTTCGTAAAGGGCAGCCATGAGCGGCAGTTTGCATACGAGGCCCATACGGCCTGCGACAAGAACGGTTTCGTGCTTGAGACAGTGGTAACGCCCGGAAATGTCCACGACAGCGTTGCCTTTGACGAGGTGTACGACAAGGTAACGAAGACATTTCCCGAAACAGAGTCCATTGTTGCCGATTCTGCCTACAAGACGCCCCATATTTGCAAGAAAGTATTTGATGACGGAAGAGTTTTATCCACAGCGTACAAGCGGCCGCAGACGATGAAGGGCGGACATGAGTGGTGGAGATACGTCTACGACGAGTTCTATGACTGTGTGATCTGCCCGGAATACCAGATCCTCAAATATGCGACAACAAACCGGGACGGCTGCCGTGAATACAAGAGCTTCGTGGGTGTTCTTCACCACGAACCGTTCACTCTCAGGGCGCTCCACACGCTGCTTGTTTTTGTAGGAGATCGTAGTGGTGCGAAGCCCAACCGAGTGTCCGAGGTAGACCTCATTGTTCAGAATACTATAACAGATGAGATGCTCTGGCGGAAGCCTCCCCGGGGGATATTTTTTCATCTTTTATCGCTCAAAGTCGTTCTTTTTCCATACGCTGCGCAGTGGGCTTTTCTGCTGTGCTGCCTGCCGCTGCATACTCATCTGCCGCGCCTGCCGTTCTTCTGCATTCTCTCCGATCAGGCGGGATGCTTCCTGCTTAGCGCTGAGCAGCATACGGAGTGATGGCTTTTGCTGAGAGGTTTCTTCCAACTGTGCTTCGACTGCCTTCTCCTGTGCGGGCCGGATAGCCTGCCGCGCTTTATACAACTCCACCGGATCAAAATCCGATGCCTGCGCTTTCAGATCAGCGTACTCAGACAGCGCCTTATCCAACTCGGCAGAGTATCTTTGCTCCTGCGCCTCCAGCTTTTTC
>OFOK01002227.1_pt1 | contig 11787 bp, 6 predicted proteins | sample 1542001 | NCBI WGS metagenome assembly OFOK01 (sample SAMN04209242, study PRJEB22552) | human gut metagenome | biome: gut; material: feces | host: Homo sapiens | place: USA: Oklahoma
TTTCCGCCCGCAGCGGAAGAGCTGCTTCCGTCTCCGCTGCATCCTATCAGTGCCGTGGAAATCATGGCACAGGACAGGAGCGCCGCAAGAATTCTCTTTTTCTTCATTTTTTCGATTGCTCCTTTCGATTTGGGGTTCTCAAGGTTTATATTTCAATACTATTCTGGGGATTGTCTTATGTTCAGAACAGTATCAAAAACAAAATTATGGTATATATAATGATGTAAACCGGATTTCTCAAAATACCTTCCAGCAGATCTGTGAGTATAAGGGATAGGAAATGAGAACACAGCTTTAAAATGGTTTATGCTGAGCTTATACTGAGCTGCTGGATACACGTATACGCTTTTTCTAACGGAAAACTGCATCCACGCAGACCCAAAAGGGATACATTAAAGCCCGCCTGTCTTCCGCATTTGCCCGCATTAGTCAGAATGCACAAGCAGCCTTATGAAAAACTGTGCTTCTTAAAAGTGCGTTCATACTTTGTAGCATGTTTTGATTATATAATTTGTGCATATTTCACACAACTCCGAGTTTTTGAAAAAACCTATATAAAATTGAATGATTTTTTGAATTCTTGAATGCAGAAGATTAGATTCAAGAATCCGATGTGAAATATTACAGATTTGCCGTTGCTTTCTAGGTATAAATTAATATAAAAGACAAAGAAAAGGTTCTTTTATTTCTGCTCATCAGGAGAAAACAAAAGCTTTTATGAAACTCGGAGGTTGTAGTTGAAGGTATATATCTGTTTATTTCAAACAGCTTTAAAGAAGAGGCACAGGAAATATGGGAAGTATTTCCCGGGGGATATCTGAGAGCAGAACGAAATGTTGGGGCCTAATAGTGTGAAGAAAGCGATTTATATAACAGAAAGGGAGGTACGGCATCAGATGCAGAATATCTGCATGAAAAAAGCTGCCTGGGGTTTTTCAGCAGTTTTGTGCATGCAGGTAAGAGACATGAGCTTAAATGGCAGGAAGTCAGCCAAATACCTTCAGATCAAAAGAGAACGGTTATCTAAGCGAAAGGAAGTATAGAGACCAGCAGGATATACTATCGAGATAGTGCATCAGCAGCCGGATAATTCTAGGAGGCTGAAGTTTCTTGGAAAAGGGTTGTATGGAAGAGTGGAGATTGCATATTTTGGTGGGGTATTGAAAAAAGGATCTGTAAGGGGCTGTGTAAGACCCTGGATTTGACAGAATAGCGCTTTTATCGGTATATAGAGCAAAAAAACAGAAAAGGCCTCTCTTAATTCCATGCATGGAACTGGAAAGAAGCCTTTTGAAAGATCGGGATCCGCGCGCAGCGCAGCCGAACAATCGGATTGCGGGCCGGAAAAAGCCGTCAATTATTCGGTTTTTTTATCCTTTTGCTGGATCTGGCTGCGGTACTGGCTGGGGGTAATGCCGCGCAGGCGCTTGTAGGTCTCTGTAAATACAGGCGTAGTGCTGTAGCCGAGCTTTTGGGCTATTGCTTGGATTTTTTCACCAGCGGCCAGCATTTCTTCAGCCTTTGAAATACGGAGTTCATCGATAAAGCGGGAAAGAGTCTTGCCTGTGAGTTTTTTGAATTGATGGCTCAGATTTGAGGGAGAGGTCCCGAAAACGGCGGCCATATACTTGATAGAGAATTCCGGGCTTGTAAAATGCTCCTCAATGAAATGCATGATAGTATGCAGATTGCGGGGAAGCGTTTTCTTTACAGGAAGCGGCTTATCCTTTTTAACTCCTACAAACTGCATCAGCCATTCGTCCAGCAGAAGTGTGCATTCACCGGAGGTATCCGGCGGATCAAACTTCATTTCGCCGTTTCCCTGGCAAAGAAGGTCATATACTTTTTTCATAACGGTTTTGCGCGTTGCCGGGGTGTAGCCGTCCATGTCGTTTTTGATCATACGCAGGGCGAATTCGACCTTATCTATGTTTTCCGTTTCCACAGCTTCCTGTATGAGCTGAAGCTCCACCAGAGGATATTGCGAAGAGGAAGGTGAGATTTCCAGCCGTTTTTCCGGCCAGCAAACAGATGTGTATGCCTGCCGGACGTTTTGGATCCCTTCGATCACTTCGCTGATCCGTACCAGCTCGGGATCTTCTCCCGCCAGTCCGGAAAGATAGGCTTTGAATTCCTCCTTCGGCATATCGGAGGCCAGCAGGAACAGGTATTTATTTTCCATGATATAGAGCGAATAAACATTTGTTTTCGTTTCATCGCTTTCCTCTTCAGAAGTCAGCTTTTCGAAAAGGGCGTAATTTTTTTCGGAGTCCTCCATAAGGACACAGGCAAAATAGGTCCTGTCCACACGGATGCCTTCGTGAAGGCATTGAGAATAAAGAGCTTTTTCTGTTTCCACCTGGTTATCCAGTATGTAAAAGAGGTATTTTTCCCGCCGGAGCTCCTGAACGGATTCCTCGAAGAAATGCTTGGAATAGGCCAAGTCGTCCAGAGCGAAATTGATATACTTGAATTCGTCCATAGGATAGTCTCCGCCGGAAAGGGGAGGGAGTTTTTTCAGAAGCTTCTGCACGGGCTCGTATGTTTTCCGGGATATATACAGCATCAGCATCAGGCCCACCGCCATTACGAAAAAGGTGACGGCGCCCTCCAGAATGATGGTGGGGATCAGCTTCTGCATGAGGAAACCGCGGCTGATGCTCCAGCGTATCTGGATTCCCTCGCTGCCGTAGGTAAGCGTATCGGGAGAACGGAATGCTTCCGGTATATCTTCTCCGTTATAGAGGGATTCGCAGATTTCAGGGTCGGAAGAATAAATGGGAGCTCCGTTATATAAAAGGACGCATGTTGTGCCTGCGCTTGCATTTACGGTATTGAAAAGCATATTGTCTGAAATAGTAAAAAGCATATAAGAAAGGGGAGGCGAACCGGACTGCACCTCAAGGGGAACGGCGAAAAGGACCCCGTCGCTGGAATTGTCTGCATGGCGGATGCGGATGGTACGGATATGATTGCCTTCTTTCTCCAGGGATTCTCTGTCCCAGGGCTGCAGTTCCAGGGAACCGCTGGCAGAGTAGGCGGCTCCGCTGCTGCCGTTGCCAAAGTATTCGTCGGAAGATTTCGCGCTGTTCATTTGATATACGAGGCCGTTTTGCGTATTATAATAACTTACAGTGGAGAAAAAGGAGGCCCACATAGCGTCTTCTCTGAGTTTCTGAATGATGGGATAATAGGCCGAACCCGTTTCAGCCTGCGTCTTTACGGAAAAAGTTTTGTCCGTCCGTTTCAGGCTGACGATTTTGGACATGGAATTCAAATGTATATTCAATGTCTGGACTGTACGTTCGGATTCCATACGCAGGTCGTTCTGCGTAGTTTTCATAGTATTGGTATATAAAATGAGGAAATTTACAATCGAAACGACCGCTACCGAAAGCAACACCAATGTGCACAGAAACAATGTGTTTTTATAACGGAAGGTGTGGCGGTATGCAGCCCGGTTTTTCTTATGCAAAACGATCCTCTCCTTTTACGGTTCCTTGTTCTCTGCTTCACCTTTCAGCATGCGAATGACAGTCTATATGTTTCCAATCCAAGAAAATAAAATCAAATCGTCTGATTTATGCCTCATTTGATACGAAATGAGGCGTTTTTTATTGTAGATATAAACGCACGGAAACATATACCTTTTCTTTCGCTCAGCTTTTTCTGCCGCTACGTATTTTGATGTAGAAAGAGGAATGTAAAGATTGTTTTTTATTTCTAACTAGAATTAAGCGCTCTGAATGATAAAGTATATATTTTCTTTCAGCGCCGGCTATGTCGACTATGTAACCGGCCAATGAAGAGCTTATGTGCATCATAGCCTTCGTATGGAACAAGGGCCTTATATGGTTTCAGCTTGATCTCATCCGGGGTCACCCTATTTCTGGGTGAGGAGAACATATGTGGAAAACTTGCCGGAGCATGTATTCTGTGATGCTCGGAAGGGCAGAGGCATCCTCCAGGATCAAGCTTTGCAGCCGTTTGGCTCTATGACCAAAGAGGCAAAACAGCTTTAGCATCTGCATGATCGCAGGAGAAAGGTTTTCCCCACCACATTGTACCACAATTTCCCAAATATTTTAACTATAATTTACAGTTTTTTCTTTTATTTTTCTTTTGCTGCTGAATTTTACAAGGACCCTACACTATATAGCAGCTAATACGGGCGCTATATAAGCATGAAATGCCCATATATTGGAATGAAAGGTTTTGTAAAATAAAAATACACATTTTCTTAAAGCTGAGAAAATTTCAACATTTCTACAGAACTTATATCATCGGGACATATAGAATAGAAGAAAAAGCGGAAGTTCTCAAAATAGTGATAATACGTATATCATATGCAGGGAAATCTGTAGAATATCGAAAAAAACGTTACAGACGGCCAAGATCATCGGCTGCCATTTCTATTTTTCGTCGTTTATCTGCAGGCCGTGAAATGCAGAGACGACAGAAAGCGCCTCGGAGAGAATTTTTCTCTGAGGCGCTTGTGAAATAGGTATGCGTTATGTACGTTATGTGCGTTATGGCTTCAGCAGGGTGTCCAGTCTGCTGAAAGGGAATGGAGGTGCGGCCAGCGGCCTGACGGCGATAGAGAGAAGCAGGGCGGGGTTGTCGTCCGCGGCAACCCGGTTGGAGCTCAGTGCTCCGCATTGGGTGCAGCGGTGGATGACGGCCCATTCGCCGCCCTTCCGGGACCAAACGCTGACCGCCTCCATCACTCCTCCGCAGAGGGATGCTCTGTCTCCCGGTTCAATATCTACATGAAGGCTGGAAAGACATCTGGGGCAGTGGTTTCTGTGCCGGGTTCCCGCTCCTTCAGGGCTTACTGCGGCGCCGCATACCCTGCAGATGAAGGTCTCATTGCATGGCATATGACGGTAATCGGGTTTTTCGTTTTTTCGGGTCGAAGCTGTTTCGGCACGGGAAGCGCCTTGGGTTTTTTGTGAAAGCCTCCGATAAGCGTCGTAGCGTTCTCTTGCAATCTGCTTTTTTCGGAGATCGTCCAGAACGCCGCAGTTATCTTCATGGGTGTGGGAACAGTTCGAGTAAAAGCAGGACTTGGCCGCTCGGGCGATTTCGGGGAAGACAGCTTCCAGCTCCTCTGCAGTCATATGGGGAAGCAGGAATTCCCGAAAGCCCGGGGTATCGATCAGAAAGGTATTTTCCGGCCCGGGAAGAAGTGCGGCGGAATGTGTGCCGGCAGGCGTACAGGCTGGTGAAGAGGGATGCAGGATTTGGAAAACCCCGTGAGCCAGGGTGGTTTTCCCGGCGGAGCGGTCCCCCAGAAGTACGGATGTTTTTCCGCGCAGGGCTTCGGTGAATTCTGCGGGCGGCGCATGAGTGTCGCCCATGCATACAAGCTCGAAGCTTTCGGAATACAAACGCAGCTTTTCCCGCAGGAGACGGCGGGCCCCATCGCCGGCCAGATCCCATTTGGATATGAAGAGGATCGCTTCCATTCCCGCTCTTTTTGCAGCGGCAGCGGCAATTTCCGGGAATCCGGACGAATGCAGAAGATAGTCCGCCGGCACTACTGCGGTCAGGAGCCGGGCGTTAGCGGCCACCGTAAGCAGTCTGCCCGGGCAATGCCTGTCCTCACGAATGAGAGCGTTTTCTCTGGGAAGGAGGCGCAGAAGCCGGTATTCCCCTTCGCGTAGCTTTTCGATTTCCACCCTGTCCCCCACGGCGGGGAGCTGTCCTTCTCCGAAAAAACTTCCCGGGAGCAGGCAGGGAAAGAGTTTTCCGTCCAGAAGGATCCGGATGCGGTTCCTGTCTGTTCCGGCTACCAAGGCTGGGAAGATCTGCGGCTGCGGTTTTTCGGTATTGCCTGAAAGTATCCGTTGTTTTTTTGCTTGTTTCATATTTCATACCTCCTGGTATGGGCATCTGGAGGATACGATTTTCCTCACAGTTTCAGTATACAGGCGTCTATGCTCTTTAGACAACCGCCCATACGGTTCATAAACGAAAAAGCGCCGCAGGAATTTTCTGCGGCGCTTGGAAAGAACCTAAAGGAAAATACGGAAGCTTATGCCTTCTGCGTTTCGGCCCCTTAGCTTTCAGCTTTTCATTCTGGCAAGGATCTTCTGTATGGTTTTCGGCGATAGATAATACTGCTCAGCAAGAAGGGCCACTGAAAGCCCTTCTCTGTATCTTCTGCAGATTTCCTTGTTGCGTGAAAGAAGCTCTTCTCTGCATTTCGTATTTTCACCCCAGCTTTTGCGGTTGCTTTCCTTTCTGGGGATATATATGTATTTTCCGTCCACATACTGCTGGAGCCGGTCTATCAGCTCAGGGGGCAGTATGTCGGCTGCTTTGATATAGCTCATGATGCTCCTCCTAAAAGGTTCGTTCAGAAATGATTCAGGAATGAGCAAGGGCTATTAGCGGCAGATGCTTTGCAGGCGGCACAAGCCTGCTTTTTTACCGGCTGCAGGCAGCCGGGCCATAGCCCTTGCTGCACATGACAACCGCCGAATGACTTGACTTTGTATACATATAGAATACCTCCTGTTTATACTCGGAAACCGTATCCTGCATTCGTTCAAAGGATTTTGGGAGCTTCAGCGGAACATAAAAAAGCCCGCCGGACGTCTCCGCACACAGCTGTGCAAAGTACTTCCGACGGGCTGCCGTTATTCTCTGAAACAAAGAGCATATGCGGATATGCGACTGAGAAGCGGCGCCTTTTTCCTGCGGAACCAAGCAGTGAAAATAAGACAGCCTCCTCGTTGGATCGCATAGTATCAGAAAACAGCCTGGCTTTGGAAATGATCCATAAGCTACAGGTCCAGTTTTTCCATGAATGCAGTCAATTCAGAAAAAGGAATGTGAAGCGCTTCTGCTGTGTGCGTTTTCATAAAGGCAGCAAAAAGGATCGTTCCTTTTACATCTGCCCTTTGCCTTATACAATTCAGTCGAAAACCACTCACAGCAGCGACATACACACACCGTCCCTTCTCCATTTTTCTATAGTATACCATTGGAACGCATTGGCGTCAACCTTCGTCTGCCTGCGGGAAGCGAACGAAAATTTCCTCGGAAAATCGACTGGCATTCACAGATATGGTAAAATATTAGAAGATATCGCGGGCACATGCTTGGGATTCTATTGTATTAGGATATGGAGGACAAGCGATGAAAAAGGTCAGAATCACGGTTTTGAAGACCACTTTAGATGCAGAGCTGGCGGCGGAATACGGGGCTGAAGGGCTGGGAGCATGTCCTATGCTGAGAGAGGGCCAGGTGTTTTACGCGGATTACGCTAAGCCGGAAGGGCTGTGCGACGAAGCCTGGAAAGCTATTTATCAGTATGTATTTGCCCTGGCTCATGGTTCCGGGAGGGAACTGTTTTATTACGGAGACTGGATCCGCAGGCCCGGCGTGGCCATATGCAGCTGCAACGACGGCCTGCGGCCTGTTATTTTTAAGCTGGAAGCCACGGAGAAAGAGGCCGTCGTGGAGTATACGCCCGTCCGCTGAACATGTACCGGGCTTTCCCGGAAGAAATCTCCCGCAGAAGCGCGGCGGGTGAGAAGGCTGACAGCGAGGCCGACGCGGGAACATGTTAAGCATTTGCCTTTTCAAACAGAAAGATACGTTAACATTTGTCAATTCTCATCGGTTCTTTTTTTCTCTTTCCTGTGGTACTATGGTGACAGATAAAGCTCCGTTCCGCAGGGGCTCGAAAGCGCAGAGATCTGGGGACGGAAATTGACTGCGCCCCGGCAGAGCGGGGACGCATATCGAAGGAGGAAACAAGCATGTTTACCGTACATACCAGCGGCGGCTGGACAAAACAGCCCGCCGAAAAACGCATTTTCGGCAATTTTATGGAATCCGGCTTCGGAAGGCAGATCCCGGGAATGTGGAGCGAAATGATCTATAACCGGGCTTTCCGGGAAATCCCCCCCTATACGGAAGCTACCTGGGAATGGCTGGGGCTGGATAAGGAGCACTATAACGAGAAGATGCCTTCCTGGCACAGCGGCTATGAGGAATACGACTGGGAGCCTGTGGGAAATCCTTCCCTGAAGCATCTGATCGGCACAAGAACGTATAAGGGCACCAGCGCTCTTCGGGTGACGAATCCGCAGGAGGGCGGCGAGTGCGGCCTGAAACAGAAGGGCATCCATCTGGAGCAGGGAAGGGAATACCGTCTGCGGTTCCAGATCGGCGCGGAAGGCTCCCTGAGCCGGGCCGGCCTGGAGGGCTTCGGCACTACGGAGCATACGGCGGAAAGGTATCCTTTTGTCATCCGTCTGGGAGCTTTGGAGCATACCATCGAAATCGGCACGGTGACGGAAATCTATGAATGGAGCTTTACGGCTCCCAAAACAGAGACCGCGGAGCTTTCCCTTCTGTTCTCCTTTAAGGGAGCGGCGGTATTTTCCAGCATATCCCTCATGCCTGCGGACAATATGGGCGGCTGGCGGCGCGACGTGGTGGAACAGCTGCGAAAGGTGGCTCCCCCGGTGGTGCGCTTCCCCGGAGGCTGCTTCGTGAGCTTTTACAACTGGGAGAGTTCCATCGGGGACCGGGAAACGAGGGATCCCATGCCCAGCTACTATTGGGGCGGCCTGGAGGAAAACGACGTAGGGCTGGATGAATTTCTGGAGCTTTCCAGGCTTGTGGGGTTTGAGCCGCAGATCTGCTTCAATATGATGACCTCAGAACCTTTCAAGGCGCGGCAGCTGGTAGAATATCTGAATGCGCCCGCCGATGTGGGGATGGGGCGCCTGCGCATGCTGAACGGGCACAAGGATCCGTATGGAGTGAAGCTCTTTGAAATGGACAACGAGCCCTGCCGGAAGTGGACGCCTGTCCAGTACGCAGAGCAGTGCGTACGTTTTGGGGAAGAAATGCGCCTGGCGGATCCCTCTGTCGAGCTGATGATGGCGGCGTATGACAGCCCCGAAGAGGCCCTGCCCCATATGCTGGAGATTGCCGGCAAAACCGTGGATTATGTTATTTACAGGCAGGGCTGGCCTGCTTTTGTGGAAAAAGTGCTTCCTGTGATCCGGACGTATAATGAGAAAAACGGTACCAATATCCGGCTTGTGAATACGGAATGGCTTCCCAGCTGCGGCTCCGTGGAGCCGTTTGAGGATCCCTCCATCCCTATGAATTTCCGTTGGCACGGCGAAATCACCAACGATTACCGCTCTGTTTTCGGTACGCACCAGGGAAGCTGGAACTATGCCCTCAACGGGGCGGTGCGCCTGATGGATTATATGAGCTACGGCGGCGAATTCGCCTTGGCCAATTTCAACAATATGTGCAATACCTGGGGCCAGAACGTGATCGAGGCCACGAAGGATTCCTGTTATCTTTCCTGCATGGGCCAGGTGTTCTGTTTCTTCAACCGGAATTTTGAGCCCTGCTATGCCGTCGGGACCACTGTTTGCGAAGAGGGAGATGCTTCTTGCTGCGGCCGTCAGGGCGGAGAACTGCGGGGATATGATTCCGACGAAAAGGTGACCGCTCTTCTCACCAAAAACCTGGAGGGAGTGGAAAAGCTGTACCTTGTGAACCATTCCTCTTCCGAGGAAACCGTGATTCTTCCGGAAGGGAGCTGGACCTGTGCGGACGCGGTATATGCCGAAGGCAGGATCGTCCGGGCAAAACCGGATGAGGATGTGGTGAAGCCCTGCGATATCCCAGTGAGGGAGGGCAGAGCGGTGCTCAGAGGGATGTCTCTCTGCTGTCTGGTCAAAGCAAAGGGCTGATACGCTTCGACGCCGCGGCTCCGCCGTGTAAGCGGCAGGGCTTGGCGGGGGCCTTGGACCGGCGGTGAAAATCGGGAAATAAAAAGCGCCTCCGAAAGGGAATCAAAGACAGACGTCCGAATCCTGGATAGGTATAATGCGGGAGGCGCTGTGCAACGAAATTTTCTCAATGTAAAGGGATGTGGAAACCAAAACAGGTTTTCACATCCCTTTGCTTTTGCCGTATGAGGATTAAAATTTGAACCTTTTGAAGGGAGGGGAGAACAGAGAGCATTAGCCTGCGGCCTTGCAGCAAAAGCGGCAAAAGAAGAAAAGGGCGGCGAAACCTCTGACAGTCTTTGGAGAGCATAGAAGACCCGGACGGGATTCAGCGTATATGGCGCATTTCATCCACATCCTGCCATTTGACTTCGAAGCCCGCCCCGTGGGAGCAGAAAATGGAGCTGGAGGGATTTTCCATATCCCGTTCTTTGTCATAGGCGATTTCCCGGATGACCTCCTCCGCGTTGTGGCAGGGCCGGTATCCGGCAGGGCGCAGCTGAATACTGCCTTTCCCCTTGGAAAAGGAGGCCAGCTCCAATGGGTATTCCAGCATGGTGGAAACAGGCGCTTCCCCTTCTATGCAGGAGCTTTCTCCCTCTGTAAGAGGAGGCTCAAAATTTCCCTGTCTCTGCTGGATGTCGGAGATGACACGCCCGGCAAGCTCCAGAGGCGCCTGGATCCGGAAAGCGTACCAAGGCTCCAACAGAACGCTTTGGGCTTTTTCCAGCCCCTGGCGGATAGCTCTGTAGGTTGCCTGGCGAAAATCGCCGCCTTCCGTGTGCTTCAGGTGGTTCTTTCCCGCCGTTAAGGTGACGGTCACATCTGTCAGAGGAGAACCGGTGAGGACGCCTCTGTGTTCCTTTTCCAAAATATGGGAGAGAATTAGATTCTGAAAGTTCCTGTCCAGCTCGTCCGTCCGGCATTCGGACCGGGCACGGAGCCCCTGTCCCGGCGCGCCGGGTTCTATGCGGACATGCACCTCTGCGTAATGCCGCAGGGGCTCATAGTGACCGTATCCCATTACAGGCGCCGAAACGGTTTCCTTATACAGGATATGGGGCGGGCCGAATTCTGCCTGCCAGCCGAATCGCCGGAGCAGGAGCCCGCGAAGGATCTCAAGCTGAACTTCGCCCATGATCTGCAGATGGATTTCCCCCAGCTGAGGATCGTAACGGATCTTAAGCTCCGGCTCCTCTTCCTCTATAAGGGCCAGCTTCGGGAGGGCCGCGGCGGGGGAGATTTCCCCGGGCAGGCGGAGCTCGGCGGAGATGACGGGGGTGAGCAGCGGGGAAGGAGCCTCTGTTTCCGCTCCCAGAGAGGTTCCGGGCCTAATGGCGGTGAGGCCCGCAACGGCGCACACATCCCCCGAGCGAGCCTCGGAGAGGGGCTGCCACCTGGTTCCGCTGTAGAGCCGTATCTGATCGATTTTTTCCTGTATGGGAGCCGATGCCCCCTGAGGCGTGTATTCCACCACTCCCTTTACCTGCAGACTGCCCCCTGTGATTTTCAGAAAGGAGAGACGAGTTCCTTTACCGTCGTAACGGACCTGGTAGACTTTGGCGGCAAAATCCCTCCTCCGCCGGGGAAGCGGCGCCAAATGCACAAGACCCCACAATATGTTCTCGATCCCCGTCCCCTCCAGGGCAGAACCCCAGAAGCATGGGAAGCAGCGGCGCTCTTTTGTCAGTTCCGCGGCAGCCGAAAGCCATTCTTCCGGAGAGTAGGCGTTATCCAGATATTTGTCCAGCAAAGTTTCGTCCATACCGGCCAGCTCCTCCACAGCCTGGGAAGAGAGAAAAGCCCCTTCCGTTTCCGCCCAGAAGCACCCGGGGCTCAGCCTCCGGCGGAGTTCCCGGAGACAGGCTCCCTTGTCCGCTCCAGGGCGGTCAGCCTTGTTGAGAAAGAGAAAGGTGGGGATTTTATACCGCTTCAGGAGCTCCCAGATGGTTTCCGTATGGGGCTGGACGCCTTCCGCCGCGCTGAAAACCAGCACTGCGTAGTCCAACAC
>OFOK01002232.1_pt1 | contig 11773 bp, 9 predicted proteins | sample 1542001 | NCBI WGS metagenome assembly OFOK01 (sample SAMN04209242, study PRJEB22552) | human gut metagenome | biome: gut; material: feces | host: Homo sapiens | place: USA: Oklahoma
TGCTTGAACAATTTTTACTTCAGAATATTGTCTAACTTTTTGGGGTCACTTCAAACCGCAGCCATGGGCTGTTTTATTTTATATATTTCTGTACAAGCGGGTGCAGTCTGCGAATGTACAGGACGATCAGTCCGTTCATCGAGTAATCGTACAGTACAAACACCACATTCAGCATCACCGCCAAAATCGGGATGGACCATTTGCCGAGCACTTCCATTTCGGAAAGCGGGATCTGCAAAACCCAAACCGCCAGCGCCGTTTCCAGCGCCATAGCCAGATTAAACACGCCGAATTTCGCAAGCACACGCAAAGGCTTACGCTTAATGCGCATCAAAAGTCCGTACAGCGTCGGGTAGTAACCGAAAAATAAAATGTAAAACAAAATCGCTTCTCTGTCCGGTGTCAGCAAAATTGCCAGCACACTCACAACGCAATACACCGCAAAGCCGTAGCGCACATTTGTCTCCGCCACAATGGCAATCGTCAAACAGCCCGCCAATGCAGGCAGTGCAATCGTCGCAATAGGCACAATGCCGGTCATCAGCATCAGCACCACGGAAAGTGCAGAAACCACACCGCACAGCGCGACCTTCGCCGCTTTAGAGCGCATGAAAACGCCCCCCTTAGCAGCAGGGGATCAGGTCGCCGCCCATGCACTCGCAACAGCAGTCCGCGCAAATCAGACCGTTGCAGATGTCACAGGCGTTGCACCCACCCGCATTGTTCATGTTCATATTCGGATTGTAGCCGCCGTAAACGCCGCTGCGCTGGTTCATGGCCTGGTTCAGCGCCGCCTGATACTCCGGGTTGCCCGGGTCCATCTGGCACGCGCGCGTGAAATGCTCCTTCGCTTCCTCCAGCCAGCCGCGACGGTATAAAACCGTACCTTTTAAGAAATACCATTCGGCGTTACGGCTTTCCACCGGCACGCCGTTTAAGATCTGCTCCGCGTCTGCAATGCGCCCCGCCATAATGAAACGGCGTACATCGTTAAAGCCGGAGGCACTGCTGCCACCCGCATACCCGGCGTTATAACCCGCATTGTACGTGTTATAGTTGTTGTAGCCGTAACCGTTATTGTTCGCACCGCGGTTTTTGCGTTGCGAAACAATGGTGTCGTACGCCTCGTTGATCTCTTTCATCTTCTCGCCCGCAAGCTCGGAGAGCGGGCTGTCGCCGTATTGATCCGGGTGGTACTTTTTTGCAAGCTTTCTGTATGCGTCTTTAATTTCTTCATCCGTCGCCGAGGGCGACACCCCGAGGACCTTATACGGATCAGTCATGTCGTTTCTCCTTCTTTATATGCAGGAAAAGGATCTCCCTTTGCATTTCCGGGAGCCCTTTTTCAAAAATATTCTCCAAAATTCGGGTAAATTTGCCGCTCGGCAATAGGTTCACCGCCGGCAGCAGCCGTGCAAGCGAGCCGTTTAATACCGCATTGCACTCTTCGTCGGCCCTTTTGCGTTCTTCGGGCAATAAATGTAACCCGCGCGAGCTTTCCAGTCCCAGCTTTTGAATAAACGGGTTGAATTTCTGTTGCAAAAGGTCGTCCGTGAGATCGTCCGCTGCATCCATAATGTAGATCCAGCGCCCGAGGAAATACCCCACCTCGCTCAAAACGGCCTTTTCGCCCGCATTGCTGCCAAGCTCCGCGCAGATTGTCTGCAGCATCTCCGCCGTCGGCGCACTGCATCGGTCAATGGAAATTTCCTTCGCGTGTTCGGCGTCGGCCTGATCGTCCATCATTTTCTGTACGGCGTCCGCCATAAACGGATAATCATTGCTCGCCTTTTTCATCGCGCGTCGCGTAAACAAACGCAGAACGCGCGCACCGAACGCTTTCAGCCCGTCTTCGTCCGCGGCGGTATCGCGCAGCTTGTGCACCGTCATAATGATGCTCAGCGCCGCCGCCTTGTGGAACGCCTCTTCGGCAAACACATTCTCGTTCGCGGGGCACACATACGTGCACTTTTTCATCGGGTTGCAGCAGCATCGCTTTTTCTCCGCCTTTACATCGGCATCGCGCTGATTTAGTGCCAGCATCGCATACAGCGTGCAGTCGTAGCTCAGCGTCAGCCGCATCGGAAAACCGTAATATTTTCCGAGCGCCCGGCAAAGCTGACAGTAAACGCCTTTATATGCGTCGTATTCTTTCACGAGCATCTCGCCCTTGAACGGACGCACATAGCCAAACATACCGCAAACCTCTCCTTTCCGTTCTTCATTCTACCCGATTTACACGCAAATGTGTTGAACAAAATGTAAATATGAACCGCCCGCACCCCTGAAAGACGCAAAATTTCCGGCTTTATATCTTGGACAGATTCTTTTTTCGTGTCAATCCGTTTAAAGCCGCAAAAACGCCGCGCACCCGAAAACCGGGCCCGCAGCGTCATACGTCACTTTGAATTTGTCAGGCTTTCTGCTCCGCACTGCGCTTTTTGTCACGCTCCAGCATCATTTTGATATACTCGCCGGTGTAGGAACCCTTCGTTGCCGCCACTTGCTCCGGTGTGCCCTCCGCGATGATCATGCCGCCCTTGTCGCCGCCCTCTGGGCCGAGGTCGATGATATGGTCGGCCGTCTTGATGAGGTCGAGGTTGTGCTCGATGACGATGACCGTGTTGCCGCCGTCCACGAGCTTTTGTAAAACCTCCACAAGCTTGTGCACGTCCGCAATGTGCAGACCGGTCGTCGGCTCGTCGAGAATATACACCGTCTTGCCGGTCGGGCGTCGGCTCAGCTCCGTTGCAAGCTTCACGCGCTGTGCCTCGCCGCCCGAAAGCGTCGTTGCCGGCTGACCGATCTTGATGTACCCCAGTCCCACGTCGCACAGCGTGCGCAGCTTGCGCGCGATTTTCGGGTGGTCCTTGAAGAACGCAAGGCCCTCCTCCACCGTCATTTCCAGCACGTCGTAAATGCTTTTGCCTTTGTATTTCACTTCCAGCGTCTCACGGTTGTAGCGCTTGCCCTTGCATACATCGCACGCAACGTAAACGTCGGGCAAAAAGTGCATCTCGATTTTAATAATGCCGTCGCCCTGGCACGCCTCGCAGCGGCCGCCCTTAATGTTGAACGAAAAGCGCCCGGAGGTAAAGCCGTGCATTTTCGCTTCCGGCGTGCTGGCGTACAGCTCGCGAATATCCGTAAACACGCCCGTATACGTCGCCGGGTTTGAGCGCGGTGTACGGCCGATCGGTGACTGGTTGATCTGAATGACCTTGTCGAGATTCTCCATGCCGCGAATTTCCTTATGCTTGCCCGGCACCGTGCGCGCGCCGTTCAGCTCGCCCGCCAAACGTTTATACAGCACCTCGTTGATGAGCGACGATTTGCCCGAGCCCGAAACGCCCGTGATGCACACGAGCTTGCCGAGCGGAATGTCCACCGTCACGTTTTTCAGGTTGTTCTGCTGCGCACCGACAATGGTGATTTTTTTGCCGTTTCCTTCGCGTCTGGTCTGCGGCACGGGGATGAACCGCTGCCCGCTCAAATACTGGCCGGTGATGGATTCCGGGCACTTCAAAATACCCTGCACGGCGCCGCTGTAAATCACGTTGCCGCCGTGAATGCCCGCGCCGGGGCCGATGTCCACAATGTAGTCGGCCGCAAGCATCGTGTCCTCGTCGTGCTCCACGACAATGACCGTATTGCCAAGGTCGCGCAGACGCATCAAGGTCGATAGCAGCTTGTGGTTGTCGCGCTGGTGCAGGCCGATGCTCGGCTCATCGAGGATATACAAAACGCCCATGAGAGACGAGCCGATGTTCGTCGCCAAGCGAATACGCTGGCTTTCACCGCCGGAAAGCGTCGCCGCCGCACGGGAAAGCGTCAGATATTCGAGACCCACGTTGCGCAAAAAGCCGAGACGTGAACGAATTTCCTTCAAAACCGCCGCCGCGATCATCTCTTCGCGCGGGGTCAGCGTCAACGTATCGAGGAACGCCAGCGCGTCCACAACGGAAAGGTCGCAAAAATCACTGATATTCTTACCGCCCACCGTCACGGCAAGACTCTCCTTGGAAAGACGCTTGCCGCCGCATGCGTCGCACGGCACCGCACTCATGTACGACTCGATTTCCTCCTTGATCCACGAGGAGGACGTGTCGCGAAAACGGCGCTCAAGATTGTTGATGATGCCCTCAAACTCTGTCTCATACGTGCCGCGGCCGTACTCGCTTTTGCGGTGCACCTTAATCTTCTCGCCCTTCGTGCCGTAAAGCAGAATGTCTACAAGCTCCGGTGAGAGGTCGCGGATCGGCGTATCAAGCGAAAAGTGGTAGTGCTCTGCGAGCGCTTCCATATACATCGTCGCAATGGTGCTGCCCTCCATCGCCCAACCGCTGCCCTTCAAACCGCCCTTACGAATCGATAATCGGTCGTCCGGGATGATAAGCGCCGGATCAATGCGCATGAAAACACCGAGACCCGTGCACTTCGGGCAAGCGCCCGCAGGGTTATTGAACGAGAACATGCGCGGCGAAAGTTCCTCCATGCTGACGCCGTGCTCCGGGCAAGCGTAGTTTTGAGAGAACAGCGTATCCTCGCCGTCCACCACGTTTACGATAACAAGCCCGCCGGAAAGTCCTGTCGCCGTCTCTACGGAATCCGCCAAGCGCGAGCGGATGTCCGGCTTGATGACAAGACGGTCAACGACAATTTCAATGTTGTGCTTCTTATTCTTCTCAAGCTTGATGCTCTCGGAAAGGTCATAAATGATGCCGTCAGCACGCACACGGACAAAGCCGCCCTTGCGCGCCGCCTCAAACTCCTTTTGGTGCTCGCCTTTCCTGCCGCGCACCACCGGCGCCAAAACCTGAATTTTCGTGCGCTCCGGCATCTCCATCACCCGGTCGACGATCTGGTCGACGGTCTGCTGGCGGATCTCTCTGCCGCAGACCGGGCAGTGCGGCACACCGATACGCGCGTACAAAAGACGCAGATAATCGTAAATTTCCGTCACCGTGCCTACCGTGGAACGCGGGTTTTTGGAGGTTGTTTTCTGGTCGATGGAAATGGCCGGCGAAAGGCCGTCAATGTTATCGACATCCGGCTTTTCCATCTGCCCGAGGAACATACGGGCATAGCTTGAAAGCGACTCTACATAGCGGCGCTGGCCCTCGGCGTAGATGGTATCAAACGCCAAAGAGGACTTGCCGGAGCCGGAAAGTCCCGTCAGCACGACCAGTCGATCACGCGGCAGCTTTACATTGATATTTTTTAAGTTGTGTTCTCTTGCACCGGTCACGGTGATGTACTTTGAACTCATTTCGGTTTACCCTTTCGTTTCTTCCCTTTTAAAGCTCGATATTTCCACCCACGCGGGGTAAAAGCCCGTGTTGAGGGCGATGTTCTGCGAATGTAAATTGGCAAGCACTGTGCCGTAAAACGGCGTTTTGCCGAGCGCTTCGATGCGGTCACACAGCAGACTTACAAGTGTTGTGCCGAGTCCATGTCCGCGGTACCGTTCTTTTACGTCGATGCCGACCTGCCACAGTGCGTCCGTGTCTGCCGAAGCACCCGCCAGCGCCGCGATCTCGTCGCCGTCATACGCCGCAAGCGCAAGGACGTCCGGGCGGTCGGGATTTTCTTTTTCACTTAACGCATTCGGAAAATCCGCGTTCGGGTACAACGTTTTCACGCTCGTTTTGTCGAACCATTTAAGTGTAAAGGCACATGGCACTATACGTGTTTTACGCGGCTTACCGGGCAAAAACATGTGGAAGGTCGACGACAATGTGTAGTCGTATTTGTTCAGCTCGCGTTCGATGCACAGCAAATGCGGAAGCTCGAACAACCAATACGGGTGCTTGAAGCGCTCGGTATCGCCCGTAAACTCCTTTAAAAACGGATGCAAAACCTCGTTCGCCGTGATAACCATGCCACTGCCGGTGGATGCCATTTGGAAGAATGGCAGCTCATGCGAATAGAGCCGCACGCCATCGGGCTTCGCCGGCGTTGTGACAGTCACTTGGTTTGCTGTAAAGTCTTCTGGCTTTGCATTGTATTCCAGTGCCAATTGACGCATTGTCTCCGTAAAGCATTTCGCCTTGTCAATCATGTCGAAAACTCCTATTTTTCCAGTTCCTTGATACGGTCACGCAGGTAGGCTGCGTGCTCGAACTCAAGCAGCTTTGCTGCCGCCTTCATCTCCTTTGTGAGCTTGTCAATCATCACGCGCTTTTCGGCGGCCGTATACTTCTTCTTTTTCTTCGATTTACCGCCCGCTTCTTCCGCCTTTGTGGAAATCTCCAAAATCTCGGAGACCTTTTTCACGATGGTCTGCGGCACGATGCCGTGTTCTTCGTTGTATTTTTCCTGAATGGCGCGGCGGCGCTCCGTCTCGCGTATCGCGTATTCCATCGACGGCGTGACAAAATCGGCATACATAATGACCTCGCCATGTGCATTTCTCGCAGCACGGCCAATGGTCTGGATGAGGCTGCGTCCGCTGCGCAGGAAGCCCTCTTTATCTGCGTCCAGAATTGCGACGAGCGACACCTCCGGGATATCAAGGCCCTCTCTCAACAGGTTGATGCCGACAAGCACGTCAAACTCGCCGAGACGCAGGTCACGAATGATTTCCATGCGCTCCACTGTATCGATGTCGTGGTGCATGTAGCGCACGCGGATGCTGTAATTTTCAAGGAAACCCGTGAGGTCTTCCGCCATTTTTTTCGTGAGCGTTGTCACGAGAATACGCTCGCCGCGCGCGGTACGCACGTTGATCTCCGAAATAAGATCGTCAATCTGCCCGTCGGTTGGCTTTACCGTGATACGCGGGTCTAAAAGTCCGGTCGGGCGAATGACCTGCTCCACGACCGCCGCGGATTTTTCCAGCTCCAAGTCGCCCGGCGTGGCGCTGACGAACACCGCCTGATTGACGTGCGCATAGAACTCGTCAAAATTCAACGGGCGGTTGTCATACGCCGAGGGCAAACGGAAGCCGTAATCCACAAGGCTCTGTTTACGCGCGCGGTCTCCGGCGTACATGGAGCGCACCTGCGGCAACGTCACGTGCGATTCATCAACGAACAGCAGAAAATCGTCCGGGAAATAATCGAGCAGTGTGCACGGCTGGCTGCCGGGCTTACGGCCCGAAAGCACGCGCGAATAGTTTTCGATGCCCTTGCACATGCCGATCTCGCTGAGCATTTCAATATCATAGCGTGTACGCTGCTCGATGCGCTGCGCTTCGATGAGTTTATCTTCGGACTTAAAGAACTTGACGCGTTCTTCCATTTCGGCCTCGATCTCCTTGAGCGCGACCGCCATTTTTTCGCGTGGGACGATGTAATGCGACGCCGGGTAGATGGCGACATGCTTTAAATCGCTGACGATCTCGCCCGTGAGCGGCACAACCTCGCTGATGCGTTCAATCTCATCGCCGAAAAATTCGACGCGGATCGCCTTTTCGCTCGATTCCGCCGGGAAAATTTCCACTACATCGCCGCGCACGCGGAACTTATTGCGCGTAAAGTTGATGTCGTTGCGCTCGTACTGGATCTCGACGAGCTTCTGCAAAAGCTCATCGCGGCTTTTTTCCATGCCGGGGCGCAGTGAAATGACCATCGTGCGGTAATCGATTGGGTCGCCTAAGCTGTAAATGCACGAAACGGACGCGACGATAATGACGTCCCGCCGCTCGGAAAGCGCACTGGTGGCGCTGTGGCGCAGCTTATCGATCTCCTCGTTGATGGCGCTGTCTTTTTCAATATAGGTATCCGTCTGCGCAATGTACGCTTCCGGCTGGTAATAATCGTAGTAGGAAACGAAGTATTCCACGGCGTTATCCGGGAAAAACTCGCGGAACTCGCTGCAAAGCTGCGCGGCAAGCGTTTTGTTGTGTGCCAAAACAAGCGTGGGACGATTCAATTCCGCAATGACGTTCGCCATGGTAAACGTTTTGCCGCTGCCCGTAACGCCGAGCAAGGTCTGCTCCTTATGCCCCGCGCGGATAGACTCCACAAGTTCTTTGATCGCCTTCGGCTGGTCGCCCGTCGGCTGATATTTTGACTTCAGTACAAATTTATCCCGCTCCTGCATGGCTTTGCTCCCTCACTGAATTTTTAGAACATACGTTTCGATACGACTTAGTATAACACACGAACGCCCGTTTGTCAATGCGTCCCACCGTTTATGTCCGCCGACGTCCTGTGATGTTCGGTTTTTACGTGATGATCTGCCGTTTTAGGGTGGCGATGTCGTGGCGGAGCTTTTGGAGGACGCCGGTCGCGCGCATGGAGAGGTAATCCTCGTCCGTGAAAATGAAGTGGTCGGAGAGGATGACGTCTATGCCGGAGAGTGCGAGCTCGATCTCCTTGGTTGTTTGGATGTCCTGCCGTGAGGGCGTACAGTTGCCGCTTGGGTGGTTGTGCGCAAGGTAAACGGCATCGGCGTCGTACAAAAGGCACAGCCGGGCGATCTGACGGATATAGATGGGCACGCCGTGCACGGAGCCCTCGTTGACAATGCCCATGTATTTTAAATACCCCTTGCTGTCCAAAATGAGCAGCACGACGATCTCCGTTTTTCTGCCGAAAAATTTGTTCTGCACGGCGGCAAAGGCGGTTTTGGTATCGACAATACGGGTGCGCGCCTGATTTTTCGACTCCATATAGGCACGGAACAAGTCCGGGTAAGCGGCGAGCGCACTTGCAAGGCGCGGACCGACGCCGGAGCACTCCGCCAAAATCTGCGCGGGGGTATCAAACACGTCGCTGAGTTTTCCGTGTCGCTCCAAAAGTGCGGCCGCCGTTGTTTGTGCGGGACAGCTCGGGTCCAAAAGGTGCAGCGCAAACGTCAAAATATCGAGCTCCGTAGGGTTAGACGTGGTATTCAGCTTTAAAAACTCCGCTTCCTCTTCCCTTTTTCGTCTTGCGGCCATGGTTTTCATTCCTTTCAAATGCTTGAAAAAGGGCAGCACCGCCTATGGGTGCCGCCCGGTTTTCAGCGGTCGATATAACGTTCGATAAAGCTGCGCACAGCGCTCCAATAGAGCTTTGGCGCGACGGAAGCGGAAAGGCAGTGGCCTGCACCCGGCACGGTAAGCAACTGCTTGTCGCAGTTTGCGGCTTCGTAAAGGCGATACACCATGGCGCACGGCACGAGGGCATCAGCCTCGCCGTGAATGAACAGCACGGGAATTTTACAGCGGCGAATCTGATTAAGCGCACTCGCTTCGCGGAAGCTATACCCGAACTTCACTTTGGACGCAAGCGACACCGCCGGGATAAGCACACCCATTGTGCCGCCGTACAGATCTTTGACAGCGGCTTTGGCCTGATCCCACACAGAGGTGTAGCCACAGTCTTCAATGGCGAGCTTCACCTGCGGCGGCAGCTGCTCACCCGCCGTCATCATGACGGTGGCAGCGCCCATGGATTCGCCGTAGAGAAGGATCTGCGCGTCTTTGTCGCGGCGAATAATCTCGTAGATCCAGCCGATGATATCCTTACGCTCCGGCCAGCCCATGCCAATCCAGTCGCCGGCGCTGTCACCGTGGGCGCGGGCGTTCGGCATTAAGATGTTAAATCCGAGGTCATAAAACGACTTGCCGCGGTGGCGCATGCACTCTGCGCGGCCGCCGTAGCCGTGGCAGATGATGGCATAGCGGTGGCCTTTGTGCGGGATGAACCATGCAGTGAGACGCATATTTTCGGGGTTGCGGTACGTGACGCGCTTGGCATACTTTTTAAACCATACTGTTGCCGCACGGGTTTCTTCATCGTCCGGCAGCGGGTCTTTGTTCGGCGGGCGGCGGCGCAGGGTATCGTTTAAAACGGCGTTGGAGACTACCACGGCCTCACCTGCAGCCAATGCTGCGGCGAATAGTGCTTTTTTACCCATAAACACGCACTCCTTTTGGTTTACTTTGTGTGGACAGCGATGACGGTATCGATGTCATCGGGCAGTTTTACAGTGTTGGAAACCTGCACGAACACGACGTCCGGGTAGTTTTCAACGATCCAGTTTTTAAGGGGCTTTATCTCGGTGCCGTCGGAGATGAGACGGATAGACTCAACCTCATCGAGCGAAATGCCCTGCAGCGGGATACCGCCGATGGAGTTTTCCATAATGTGATAATAGAGCGTTTTGCCGTTTCTGGTGATGCGACCGTTTTCGGGCTTCGGCAGGTCGCAGCCGCCGCAGCCGTAAATGGAATCGGAATTCTTCTGCATCCACGCGCCGATTTTTTCCAGAATCTCGACGGACTCTGCGGGGATATTACCTCTGGCATCCGGGCCGACATTTAAGAGCATATTGCCGTTTTTGCTGACGCACTCAACGAGCTTTTTGATAATCATTTCGGCGGGCTTAAAGTTCTTATCCTTCGCGCAGTAGCCCCAGTTGTCGTTCATCGTGATGCAGGCTTCCCAACAGATATTGCGGCCGCGGCTGTCCTTAAAGCCGGTCTGCGGGATGATCTGCTCCGGGCTGACATAGTCGCCGCTGTACTCAAGCGGTTCGTCCGTTGCGATGGAGCCGAAGCCACTGCCGCTGACCTCCAGACGGTTATCGATGATGATGTCCGGCTGCAGGGAGCGCACCATACGCACGAGCTCCGACGCACGCCACGCTTCGCCGGTGAGGTCGTCGTAGGAAAAGTCGAACCACATCATATCGAGCTTGCCGTAGTTTGTGCAGAGCTCGCGCACCTGACCGTGCATGTAATCAAGGTAGTTATCAAAGTTATAGGGCTTATCTTTATAGGCAATGTTGTTGCGCATAGGATGCTGGCGGTCGCCGTAGGCGGGGTAATCCGGGTGGTGCCAATCGAGCAGCGAATAATAAAGACCGACCTTGATGCCCTCTGCGCGGAACGCGTCGAGATACTCACGCACGATGTCTTTGCCGTAAGGCGTGTTCGTGACTTTCCAATCGGTAAGAGCGGAATCAAACAGGCAGAAGCCGTCGTGGTGCTTTGCAGTGAGCACGGCGTACTTCATGCCGGCCTGCTTTGCAAGGCGCGCCCACTTTTTCGGGTCAAAATCTTTCGGATTAAACTCGTTGAAAAACGGGATGTAGTCCTTCTCCGGAATCTCTTCCGTGGAGCGCACCCACTCGCCGCGCGCGGGGATAGCGTAAAGGCCCCAATGGATGAACATGCCGAAGCGGTCGTGGGTAAACCACTGCATACGCTTATCATATTTTTCTCTATCAAATTTATACATACAAACTCCGTCCTTTCGCCCGCTATTTCGGGGATTCTTACTGTGATTGTATCATTTTGCCCGGCTTTTGTAAATAGATATTCGCGCGAAAAAAGGAAAGAAAGGCACCGCGCAAACAGCACGGTAGATACGCGTGAACGCGACGCCCTATCCCTCTGCAATTATAGAACAACCTCGTTGCCTTTTTTAAATCGGGCAGCAGCGTTGTTGTATGTAAAGGAGTATAGCTTTATATTTGTATAAAGCTATATAGCTGCACAGATATGCAAAAACGCTCGTCCACTGATAAACTGGGACGAGCGTTTCGTTCACTTATTTAAGCGGATTTCCGATCAATCAGAAGTTGCCGTTGGTGAGATCCTCGACGTAGAGGGTCTTCGGGCCGTTGTTGGCCGGTGCTGCGGGCTTTGCAGCCGGTGCAGCTTCTGAGGCAGGTGCTTCATCCTTATGCGGATTGTCGCGCCACTCAAAGAACTTTGTAGCAACAGCCGGGAACAGTGCGTAGGAGAGGACATCCTCTTCGCTCTTTGCTCTGTCGCCGATCTCTGCTCTGTACTTCTCAAGCTCCGGCTCGATGAGGTCGGCAGGACGGCAGGTGA
>OFOK01002241.1_pt1 | contig 11733 bp, 10 predicted proteins | sample 1542001 | NCBI WGS metagenome assembly OFOK01 (sample SAMN04209242, study PRJEB22552) | human gut metagenome | biome: gut; material: feces | host: Homo sapiens | place: USA: Oklahoma
TGGACCTTTATGCGGGCTTTCGGGACGAGCCGTACCGTGTTGACGCGTTCAGCGCTGCGTGCCGTTCGGTACACATCGCCACGGATTCCGGCCGCCACGGCCACCACGGCTTTGTGACGGACCTGCTGGACCCTGCGAAGTACACCGCCGTGTGTACCTGCGGGCCGGAGATCATGATGGAAAAGGTGGCCAAAATGTGTCTGCGTGCGGGCGTGCGCGTATATGTGAGCAGGGAGGCCAAGATGGCCTGCGGCGTGGGCGCGTGTCTGGGCTGCACCTGCAAGAGCAAAAACGGCGGCGTGTCTGTCTGCAAGGATGGGCCGGTGTTTGAAGGGAGCGTGCTGTATGAGCTTGACTGACGTTACCCTGTGCGGCAAAACGCTGTGCAGCCCGGTCATCGCCGCGTCCGGTACCTTCGGCTTCGGCGGCGAGTACGCGGGCATCGTGGACATGAAAAAGCTGGGCGGTATCTCCGGCAAGGGGCTGACGCTGGAGGGCAAGTACGGAAACGAGGGCGAGCGTCTGTGGGAGACACCTGCCGGGCTCATCAACTCCATCGGTCTGCAGAATCCCGGCGTGCGGCATTTCATTGAGTATGAGCTGCCCGGCATGAAAAAGCTTGGCCCCGCGGTGTTGGCGAATCTGGGCGGCAGCACCATCGAGACTTACGAGGAGGGCGCGCGGCTGCTGGATGAAACGAATGTGGACTTCATCGAACTGAACATCAGCTGCCCCAACGTGAAGGCGGGCGGAATCGCCTATGGCGTGAAAGCGGAAAGCGCGCGGGAAGTAGTGTCCCGCGTGCGGGCCTGCACGAAAAAGCCCCTTATCGTGAAGCTCTCTCCCAACGCGGAGAACATCACCGAAATGGCCCTTGCCTGCGAGGCGGCGGGCGCGGACGGGCTTTCCCTCGTCAACACGTTCCAGGCCATGGCCATTGACCTGGAAAAACGCCGCCCTGTATTCAACAATGTGTTTGCAGGGCTGTCCGGCCCGGCCATCCGCCCCATCGCCCTGCGCATGGTGTATCAGGTGTGCAGGGCCGTGCAGGTGCCCGTGGTGGGGCTGGGCGGCATTGCCACAGCCGGGGACGCGCTGGAGTTCATCATGGCCGGCGCGGCGGCCGTGCAGGTGGGCACCGCCAATTTCAGCGACCCGCGCGCCTGCGAAAAGATCACCGACGGCATCGCCGCCTGGATGCAGGGCCACGGTGTGCGCTCCCTTGCGGAGATCCGCGGCTGCGCGCAGGTCTAAGCCGAAAATACACAGATCTGATTGGAATAAAAAGGAGAATCCACATGAACGATGTGCTTGAAATATTGAAGTCCTGCGACGCGTTTCTGGAGGGCCACTTCCTGCTGTCCTCCGGCCGCCATTCCTCGGCCTACTGCCAGATGGCGTATCTGCAGCAGTACCCCGAAAAATGCGCCGCGGCCATGAAGCCCGTGGCCGAAAAGCTGCGGGAACTGGACGTGGACGTCATCGTCGGTCCGGCCATGGGCGGCATCGTTTACGCCTACGAGCTGGCCCGCCAGACGGGCAAACGCGCTATCTTCACCGAGCGTGTGGACAATGTGATGACGCTCAAGCGCTTTTCCATCCGGCCGGGCGAAAAGTGTATCATCGCCGAGGATGTGGTGACCACGGGCGTGTCTTCTCTGGAGACGAAGCGCGTCATCGAGGAGGCCGGCGGCGAATGCCTGGGCATCGTGTGCGTGGTGGACCGCACCAAAGCGGACGCGCCCTCGCCCATTCCCATCCTGGCCAGCGCCGCCAAGCTGGACCTCCCCAACTATGCGCCGGAGGAATGCCCCATCTGCAAAGAGGGAAAGCTGCCGCTGGTGCATCTGGGCAGCCGTAAGATGAAAGAACAGGCCAGGCAGACGCTGTGAGCGCGCAGAGCTTGAAAAAAGGGGGAGCGCATATGAAAGCATATTTGCTGCTGGCGAACGGCATGGTGTTCGAAGGCCGGGCCTTCGGCGCAGCCGGTACCAGTGTGGGCGAGGTCGTGTTCAACACGGGCATGGTCGGCTACGAGGAAACCCTCACCGACCCCAGCTATTACGGCCAGATCATCACACAGACCTATCCGCTGGTGGGGAACTACGGCGTGAACGGCGAGGATGCCGAATCCGCGCGCATTTGGGCCTTCGGCTACATCGTGCGGGAGTTGTGCGGCACGCCGTCCAATTTCCGCTGCCAAAAAACGCTGGACGAATTTTTGAAGGAGCAGGGGATCATCGGCATCGCGGGCGTGGACACCCGCCGCCTGACGCGCATCATCCGCGAGAGCGGCGTGATGAACGGCGCGCTCACCACCGAATATAAGAGCGCGGACGCCGTGCGCGCCGACGCCGCTTTGATGGAAAAGATCAAAGCCTATACGGTGAAGGACGCGGTGGACAGCGTTACTACAAAATGTATGGAAACATTTAACGAAAACGGAAAGTACCATGTTGCGCTGTTCGATTTCGGCTATAAACGCAACATCCTGCGCAATCTTGTAAAACGCGGCTGCAAGGTGACGCTGGTGCCCGGACGCACCACCGCGGCCGAGCTTGCGGCGCTGGAGGTGGACGGCGTGATGCTCTCCAACGGCCCGGGCGACCCGGCCGAAAATGTGAAGATCATTGAAAACCTGAAGGAGATCGCGGCGCTGGGCCGGCCTGTTTTCGGCATCTGTCTGGGCCACCAGCTCATGGCTCTTGCCACGGGCGCAAAAACGGAAAAACTGAAATACGGCCACCGCGGCGTGAACCAGCCGGTGACGGATTTTGCCAAGGACCGCACGTTCATAACCAGCCAGAACCACGGCTATGCCGTTGTGGCCGGTACCGTGGACCCCGCCGTGGCCGAGGTGAGCCATGTAAACGCCAACGACGGTACCACCGAGGGCATCCGCTATAAAAACATCCCCTGCTTTACGGTGCAGTTCCACCCGGAGGCCTGCGGCGGCCCCAGGGACACCGAATACCTGTTCGACGATTTTGTCGCCATGATGAAAGGAGGCTGCTGAAATGCCAAAGGACCCGTCTATCAAAAAGGTGCTCGTCATCGGCAGCGGTCCCATCATCATCGGCCAGGCCGCCGAGTTCGACTACTCCGGCACGCAGGCGTGCAGCGCGCTGAAAAGCGAGGGCATCGAGGTGGTGCTCATCAACTCCAACCCCGCCACCATTATGACGGACCCGGACATCGCGGACCGCGTGTATGTGGAGCCGATGACCCTGACGGTGCTGAAGCGCATCATTGAAAAGGAAAAGCCGGATTCCATCCTGCCGAACCTGGGCGGCCAGACGGGCCTGAACCTGGCCATGGAGCTGGCCCGCAGCGGTTATCTGGAGCAGGCCGGCGTGCGCCTGCTGGGCGCGAAGCCCGACACCATCGACCGCGCCGAGGACCGCCAGCTCTTCAAGGACACCATGGAGAAGCTGGGCGAGCCGGTTATCCCTTCCAAGGTGGTGGAGAGCCTGTCCGACGCGCTTGCGTTCGCGGGCGAGATCGGTTACCCGGTCATCGTGCGCCCGGCGTTCACCATGGGCGGCACGGGCGGCGGCATCTGTGAGACCGTGGAGGAGCTGCACGAGATCGGCACCAACGGTCTGCGCCTTTCGCCCATCCATCAGGTGCTCATTGAAAAATGCATCTCCGGCTGGAAGGAGATTGAATACGAGGTCATGCGCGACGGAAAGGGCAACGTCATTACCGTCTGCAATATGGAAAACTTTGACCCCGTGGGCGTTCACACCGGCGATTCCATCGTCGTGGCGCCCAGCCAGACGCTCTCCGACAAGGAATACCAGATGCTGCGCACCTCGGCGCTGAATATCATCACCGAGCTTGGCATTGAGGGCGGCTGCAACTGTCAGTTTGCCTTAAAGCCCGACAGCTTCGAATACGCCGTCATCGAGGTGAACCCCCGCGTGTCCCGTTCCTCGGCGCTGGCCAGCAAGGCTACGGGCTATCCCATCGCCAAGGTGGCCGCGAAGATCGCTATCGGCTATTCGCTGGACGAGATCACCAACGACGTCACGGGGCAGACCTGCGCCTGCTTCGAGCCCGCGCTGGATTACTGTGTGGTCAAGTTCCCGAAATGGCCGTTCGACAAATTCGTATACGCCAAGAAATCCCTGGGCACGCAGATGATGGCCACGGGCGAGGTGATGGCCATTGCCAACAGCTTCGAACACGCCTTCATGAAAGCGGTGCAGAGCATCGAGCTGGGGCTGGAAACGCCCACGCTGGAAACGCTGTCTGCGCTGACGGACGAAGAAGTGGTGGAAAAACTGCATGTGTGCGATTCCGACCGCTCTTTTGTTGTGTACGAGGCCATCAAGCGCGGCGTGTCGTTTGAGACGATTTACAATATCACTAAAATTGACCCGTGGTTTTTGGCAAAGCTGCAAGGGTTGGCCGAAACAGAGCTTGCGCTGGCCGGGCTGCGAGGCGGCATACTGACGGAAGAGCTGTACCGCACCGCAAAAATGCAGGGCTTCCTGGACAAGACCGTGCTGCGTCTGACGGGACTGGATGCGCTGCCCTGTGAAAAGCTGCGCGCGTCCTATAAGATGGTGGACACCTGCGCGGCCGAGTTCAGTGCGAAAACGCCGTATTTCTATTCCACTTTTGACGAGGAGAACGAAGCGGCGCAGTTTATCGCGGAACACCCCTCCGACAGGAAAAAGGTGCTGGTGTTCGGCAGCGGCCCCATCCGCATCGGGCAGGGCATCGAGTTCGATTATTGCAGCGTGCACTGCACATGGGTGCTGAAAAGCCACGGCTGCGAGGCTGTCATCGTCAACAACAACCCCGAGACCGTCTCCACGGACTTCGATACCGGCGACCGTTTGTATTTCGACCCGCTCACGGAAGAAAGCGTGGAGCATATCATCGCCACGGAAAAGCCATGGGCCTGTGTGGTGCAGTTCGGCGGCCAGACGGCCATCAAGCTGACAAAACACCTGACAAAGCTGGGTGTGAAGATTCTGGGCACCAGTGCGGACGCCATCGACGAGGCGGAGGACCGGGAGCGTTTCGACGCGCTGCTGGAAAAGTGCGGCATTCCGCGCCCGCAGGGCCACACGGTGTTCACCTGTGAGGAGGCACTGGCCGCCGGCGCACAGCTGGGCTACCCGGTGCTGCTGCGTCCGTCCTACGTGCTGGGCGGACAGAATATGATCATCGCCTACAATGAGAACGATGTGAGGGAATACATGGCCATCATCACCAGCCATGTGGATATGTCGAACCCGGTGCTGGTGGACAAATACCTGATGGGCACCGAGTGCGAGGTGGACGCCATCTGCGACGGCGAGGACTTCCTCATTCCGGGTATGATGGAACACATCGAGCGTGCGGGCATCCATTCGGGCGACTCCATCTCGGTGTATCCGCCGCAGAACCTCAAGCAGAAGATCAAGGGCACCATTGTGGATTATACGGGCCGTCTGGCCCGCGCGCTGAACGTGGTGGGCCTGATGAATATCCAGTTCGTGGTATACAACAACGAGGTGTTCATCATTGAGGTGAACCCCCGTTCCAGCCGCACGGTGCCGTACATCAGCAAGGTGACGGGCGTGCCCATGGTGGAGCTGGCCGTGCGCTGTATGCTGGGCGAAAAGCTGCGGGACATGGGCTATGGCACGGGCCTGTATCCCACGGGCGATTACTGCGCCGTAAAGGTACCGGTGTTCAGCTTCGAAAAGCTGCACGATGTGGACACCCAGCTGGGGCCGGAAATGAAATCCACCGGCGAGGTGCTGGGCATCGACAAAACCTTTGAGGACGCGCTGCTCAAGGGCCTTGTGGGCGCGGGCTACAGCCTGCGGCAGCCCACGCCGGGCAAATGCGTTATCCTGACGGTAAAGGACGCGGACAAGCGCGAGCTGGTGGACATCGCCTGGCAGCTCAAGGACATGGGGTACAAGCTGTACGGCACGTCCGGCACGGCGTACTATCTGGGCCAGAACATGGTGGCCTGCAACGAGGTGCGCAAGCTCAGCGAGGCGCGGCCCAATATCATGGACCTGTTTGAAAGCGGGCTGGTGGACTATGTGATCTCCACGTCCTCAAAGGGCCGCATTCCCTCCCACGACAGTGTAAAGATGCGCCGCAAGGCGGTGGAGCTTTCCATTCCGTGCCTGACGGCCATCGACACGGCGCAGGTGCTGGTGAAATGCCTGCGCAGCGGCAAAACGCTGGCGGATGTGGACCTGGTGGATATTTCGACCATTTGAAAAAGAAAAAGGACCCGCGTCAGCGGGTCCTTTTTTTGTGTTTTATAAAACTGCACCGAAAACAGGCTGCTCAAAATGGGCAAGTATTTCATTGACATCGTGCAGGTCATAAATCTGATGTTCAATGCAGAACAAAATGATAATATCTCGAACCATGCTCTGGGAAAGGGCGTGCCCGGCGGAAGCAAGCATTTCTTCAGTTTGCTCTTTGGATAAATGAAGCGCCAATGATAATGCCAGCGCTGTTTGCTTGGAAGGATGATAATTCGGGTTGGAACGGATTTTGGAGAACAGACGGCGGTCGATACCGGCGCGGCGGTAAACATCCGTATCGGCAAGTTCCATATTGTCGATATACCCGAACAGAAGGGTGTGGAAACTGGGTTTCAGCTCGTTGGCGACAAACTGTTCCAGTTTCCGTCCCTCGTCCGCTTCGCGATTGTTAAGAAGACCGAGGATGTCGTCAAAATATGAAGTGTTATCATCTTCTTCGCAGTTTGGACAGGCCAGAGGCATTGATGGGGCTGCACCTCTAAAGACAGGGGCCTTTGGAACAATTTCGGACTGCGGGTCATTTTCCAGCAGCCCTTTTTGCCTCAACAGTTCTTCTAGCTCGGATAGGAGCTGGGGGTGCAGCATATGGATTCCTCCAATTTGTCGCCGTAGCAGCGACCAAATTTTTTTATGGGAAGCTAAAATAAAAACAGAAAGCTGTTTGGGGGAGATACATGGCAATGAGTAGAGAAATTATTTTTTTGCTTGACAGGAGCAGCAACATGGCAGGAAAAGAAGCAGAAGTTATCGCGGAATATAATGCATTTCTTTTACAGAATGGGCGGGGAGATTACAATGTTACGACAGTATTGTTTGACGACCAATATGTACTGTTGTATTATTGCCTTCCCATCGGTTATGCACAGCTTTATCCCGAGCAGTATTACGTGCGGGGTGCTTGTGCGTTGTACGATGCGATTGGCCGCACTATAACAACCGTCAATGCCTGCCATGCGCAGCTTGCAGAGAGCAAGCGCCCCAAGACCTATCTGTTCATCAGGACGAATGGAGGGGACAATGCCAGCCTGACCTATACGAAAAAAATGATTTGGGAGATGCTGGAGCGGCAGCAGCAAAAGTGTGGATGGGAGATATTTTTCGTTGGCTGCGATGTACAGACGGCGTTGGCGGCGGCACCCACACACAAAGGCATCAACGGTGCGGAGGACAGCCAGGATGATGATTACTTTGATATACTGCGAAGGCTGCTGGAAAGAAGAAATTTTTCGAAGGAGGAATAATTTCAGTATACAAGAAATATAAAAAATTTCAATATGAGACCCGTCGCGTTGATACGCGCGGGTTTCTTTTTTCAACAGGATATGATATACTAAATTTTGTATGAAAAAGAACGGAATTGAAAATATGTGTTGCAGGAGCGAAGCATGAATTACAGCGAACTGAACGTGCCCGAGCAGATCCACAAGGCTGTGGAGCGCATGGGCTTTACCGAAATGACCGAAGTACAGGAAAAGGCGATCCCCCCTATGATGGAGGGCAAGGACATCATCGCCAAAGCGCCCACGGGCACGGGTAAAACCTGCGCTTTCGGCATCCCGCTCATTCTCGGGCTGGACCAAAGCCGGAATTACCCGCAGGCCGTCGTCATGGCGCCCACGCGGGAGCTGGCGCAGCAGATCACCGAAGACCTGCAGGACCTGGCGCATTTTTATCCGGACATCCGCGTCGTCACCGTCTACGGCGGCGCGAATATTCAAAAGCAGATCGAAAAGCTGAAAAAGGGCGCGCAGATCGTCGTGGCCACACCCGGTCGCCTGCAGGACCACATGAACCGCCGCACCGTGGACCTTTCCCACGTTACCACCGTGGTGCTGGACGAGGCCGACGAGATGCTCAACATGGGCTTTTACAAGGATGTGCGCAAAATTCTGGACCAAATCAAATCCCGCCAGCGTTTGGCAATGTTCAGCGCCACCATCAGCCGCGAGGTGATGGACATCGGCTGGCTGTATCAGCGGGACGCCGAAGAAATCACCGTGCAGCCTGTGGAGGATTCCGCGCCCAGGATCGACCAGTACCTGGTACTGACGACAGGCCGCAACAAGCTGGCGGACATGGCGGAGATCATCGTACAGAAGGGTTACAAGCGCGTGATGGTGTTCTGCAACCAGAAATACACCACCGCTATGCTGGCGAACCAGATGGCCCGGCTGAATTTTGTGGTGGACTGCCTGCACGGAGACCTTTCCCAGGCGGAACGCAACAAAATTATGGGCGAATTCAAAGCGGGCAATATCGCTGTGCTGGTGGCGACAGACGTGGCCGCCCGCGGCATCGACGTGTCCGAGGTGGACGCCGTGTTCAACTACGATGTGCCGGACTCCAACGAATATTACACGCACCGCATCGGCCGCACAGGGCGCGCGAAGCATACGGGCGAGGCCTATGTGCTGTACACGAAGGAAGAGCACAAGCGCGTGCGCGACATGCTGCGCTACACCCGCAACACCGCCACACCCATTGCTTTCGATGAGAACCGCAGCATCATCCCGGGCACGTTTTAAGCCCGGAAAACAGATTATAAAAGCCGCCCCCATATCTCATGGGACGGCTTTTATTTTACTGAAAACAATGCGCTGATCTCTACTTCAAGACTTCGGGCGAGCGCATAAACCTCTTTGTCAGAAACCGAACGGGTCTGGCCCTCCAACTTTGATAAACTGGAATAGCTGATATCAGCACCAAAGGTCTGCATTTTAGCCATCAACGCTTTTTGTGTAATACCCTGTTCAAGGCGGAGCCGGGTGACGGTCGCGCCGACAATATTTTTATCACCCAGTGGTGCCACACGTTCCCGCATCTGCCGCTCTCCTCTTTTTGATTCTTTAACAGAATTATAAGGAGAAAACAACTTGATATAATTCCAAAAAAGAATGATGCTGAAATAAAAAGAAACGGAGTGAAAACGATGGAGCGACAGATGGATGCGTTGGGGAGGATCGTACTGCCTGCAGGTTATCGCAAACAAAAAAATCTTCAAGCGGGAGATGTTCTCTGCGTGGATGAGCAAGAGGGAAAACGGATGATTTATCCCAGAAAAGCGCGGTGCGCACTATGTGGTGGAAAAAAGAGCTTCTTTCCCATGGGAGACATACTTTATGTTAAGCCTGTTGGAAAGAACTGCATACATAATTGTATATCTGCCCCAAAATTGACAAAAGGCGCTGCCGCTTGCGCGGCAACGCCCTTTGCCAGTATAGGAGAATAAGGAAAAGGTTCCGTGCCCCGTACCGGACGGAACCGGTACGGGTTCAGTTTACGCCGAACAGAAGATCTGCGTAAGTGGGGAAGGGCCAGTAGTCTTTCCCCGTGGCAAGCTCCAGCGCATCAGCCACCGCGCGCAGCTCGGCCATCTTCGGCAGCACCCTGTCTTTGTAGCAGGCGGCCTCCTGCAGGCTGTCGCCGCGGGAAGCGCCGTCCACGGCGGCCTGCAGCTCGTCGATTTTTTCCACCAGCATGTCGGCCCCGGCTGAGAGCTTGGCCAGCAGCGTTTCCTCAGCGCGGGTGGAAAGGGCAGAGGACAGTGCCTTTTTGCTGCAGGCGGTATCGGCAAGGTCGCCCATGTAGGCGGCTACCGCCGGGACGATCTGTTTTTTGGCCATATCCAGCATGGTCAGCGCTTCAATGTGCAGCGCTTTGGTGTAGTTTTCCAGGCTCACTTCATAACGGGCGCGCACCTCAGCCTCGCTGAAAATGCCGAATTCCTCAAACAGTTCGATATTTTTTCGTTCCAACACACAGGGCAGCGCGTCTACGGTGGATTTCAGGTTGCACAGGCCGCGCTTTTCCGCCTCTTGTTCCCATTCATGGCTGTAACCGTTGCCGTTGAAGATGATGCGCTTGTGGTCGCGGATGGTGCGCTTCACCAGTTTGATAACGGCGGTGTCGAAATCCTCCGCATTCTCCAGCTCGTCGGCATAGCCTTTCAGCTCTTTGGCAACTGCGGTGTTCAGCACGATGTTTGCGTCAGCGATGCTCATGGCGCTTCCCGGCATGCGGAATTCGAATTTATTGCCGGTGAACGCGAACGGAGAGGTGCGGTTGCGGTCGGTCGTATCCTTGGAGAACGTGGGCAGGATATCCACACCCAGCTCCATGCGCGTTTTGGCCGGGGCAATGTAGTCCGCGCCGGAGGCGATGGATTCAATGATGGCTTCCAGCTCCTCGCCCACAAAAATAGAGATGATGGCCGGCGGCGCTTCATTGGCGCCCAGACGATGGTCGTTGCCCGCGGAGGCGACGGTCACACGGAGCAGGTCCTGATACTGGTCCACAGCCTTGATTACGGCCGCGAGGAACAGCAGGAACTGCAGGTTTTCCATGGGCGTTTTGCCTGGGTCCAGCAGATTTTCCGTGGGTGTGGAGATGCTCCAGTTGTTGTGCTTGCCGCTGCCGTTCACGCCGTCGAAGGGCTTTTCATGCAATAAGCAGGCCATGCCGTGGCGTGTGGCAACGCGCTTCATCATCTCCATAGTGAGCTGATTGTGATCCACGGCGATATTGGTGGTCGAGAAAATGGGCGCCAGCTCATGCTGGGCGGGGGCCACCTCATTGTGCTTCGTTTTGGCTGCGACGCCCAGCTTCCACAGTTCGTCGTCCAGCTCCTTCATATAGCCTGAAACACGGGGCTTGATGACACCGAAGTAGTGGTCGTCCAGCTCCTGCCCCTTGGGGGGCATCGCGCCGAACAGTGTGCGGCCGCACAGGCGCAGATCCTCGCGCTGGAGGTACTGCTCCCTGTCCACAAGGAAATACTCCTGCTCCGGCCCTACGGTGGTGGAGACCTGAGGCACCGTTTTGCCGAACAGCTTTAAGATGCGGCAGGCCTGCGTGCTGATGGCGGACATGCTGCGCAGCAGCGGCGTCTTTTCGTCCAGCACCTCGCCGGAATAGCTGCAGAACGCGGTGGGGATGCACAGCACCTCGTCCTTGACAAAGGCGTAGGAGGTGGGGTCCCAGGCGGTGTAGCCGCGGGCCTCGGCCGTAGCGCGCAGGCCGCCGGAAGGGAAGCTGGACGCATCCGGCTCGCCCTTCACCAGCTCCTTGCCGGAAAACTCCATAATAACGCGGCCGTCTTTGGTGGGGCTGATGAAGCTGTCGTGCTTTTCACTGGTCACGCCCGTCAGCGGCTGGAACCAGTGGGTATAGTGCGTGGCGCCGTGCTCAATGGCCCAGTCCTTCATGGCGTTGGCCACCACGTTGGCTACTTCCACGTCCAGCGGCGCACCGCGCCGGATCGTCTCATGCAAAGATTTATAAGTCGCGCTCGGCAGGCGCTCTTTCATCACGTGGTCGTTGAATACCATGCTGCCGAAAATTTCCGTAGTCGTCGCTGCCATACTCCCTTACTCCTTTTCTCCGGTGTATTTTGTATACTTTCCCTGCGGACAGCCTCTGCCTGCCTGAATGCAGACAAAAAAGG
>OFOK01002250.1_pt1 | contig 11704 bp, 9 predicted proteins | sample 1542001 | NCBI WGS metagenome assembly OFOK01 (sample SAMN04209242, study PRJEB22552) | human gut metagenome | biome: gut; material: feces | host: Homo sapiens | place: USA: Oklahoma
ACCTTTTCATATACAATAGAATCATTCTCTTTTTTTATCATTTCTTCATGCCGCCTTTACGAATGTATGTTCGTATTCATCATACCACAGATTTCTTTTCCATACAATCAGCAGAATGCTACATCTGCTTACGGACAACTGCATATTCATCACCATTTCTGTAAAATGGACACTGGAAATAACGATCTGTCATCAGACGGATATATTCATCTTCATCCATATTGATATCGCACATATAACTTTCGTAATCTTCGTCGTATGTATAATAAGTGCAGCTTTCGCAACTATTCTGAGCCATTATAATTCCCCTTTTCTTAATTTGATAATTGAGTTTTTACATTATTGCATAATTTTTTCATTATGATCTGTTTCCCATCGATTATAGCATATTTCTTAGTACTGTACGAAAAAAAGAGCATAAACATTGCGATTACGGGTTGCCCAAGATTTGTTATCCATGCTATATTTTATGTGATATTTTTATCAAAGTAATCACACAAAGAAAAAGTACTAAAGGAAAGGGTTATTATGGATTCAATGTTTAACACTCCACAGGAAGTTGTACAGGCCAACATGAATGGCGCTGTAAAAAAAGCTACAACTTCTAAAAAGAAAGTTTTTTTCATGGGAATCATGGCTGGTGTCTGCATCGCGCTTGGCGCACAGTCCAGTAATGTTGCCATGCATGATATTGCAAATGTCGGTCTTGCACGTCTGGTTGCCGGCTGCGTCTTCCCGGTCGGTCTGATGATGATCGTCTTTATCGGAGGCGAATTGTTCACCGGTGACTGTATGATGACAATGGCCTGTATTAAGAAAAAAATTAGTGTAGCTGCACTCATACGGACACTGGTTATCGTTTATATCGGTAATATGGTTGGTGCTGTTGCTCTGGCATATCTGGTATATCTGTCCGGACAATATAATTATACCAGCGGCGCTCTTGGGGCATTTACGATCAAAGTTGCTCTTGGAAAGGTCAGCTTATCTTTCCTTCCTGCTCTGATTTCCGGAATCTTATGTAACATTCTGGTATGCGCTGCAGTATTGATGGCTTCTACCGCGAAAGATATAGCAGGAAAATCACTTGCTATCTTTTTCCCGATCATGGCATTCGTTGTATCCGGCTTCGAACACTGCGTTGCAAATATGTATTATATTCCGGCCGGAATCTTTGCTTCTATGAATCCGGATTATGTTGCAAAAGCGAAAGAATTATATGGTATCACCGGCAGTCAGATTGCTGCTTTAAACTGGGGAAACTTCTTCACCATCAATCTTCTTCCTGTTACAATCGGTAACATTATCGGTGGCGGATTTATCATCGGCGGATTATTCTTCTACCTGCACGGAAAGAACTGTAAATAAAGGCTTGACGGAATCGTGGATCTTCTGACGATCATTCCCGCTTTCTTCCTTTCCGGATTTGTTATCTTTCGGATGCTGCGTGTAGCATGTCTACACTTCTTACCGTAGGCTATGGTGACATTTACCCAATCACAACTCTGGGACGTATAATGGCAATCTGCATCGCTTATCTGGGGGTTGGTGTCGTTGCTATTCCTATCGGTATTATCAGCGCCGGTTTCGTTGAACAATATCAGCGAAAAAGCAATATTTCCGATCTCAAAGATATGGATATAAAAGAAAATACATTCTACGGTTAAATGATATTATGATCATACGCACAGAAGGCCTGGATAGTTGATACGCTATCCAGACCTTCTATTCTTTTCATCATTTTCTATTCCCGAACCAATCTAGTAATCTTTCCCGGCTCTTATAAGTTTTATTTTTCCAATTCCCGGATCATTTCTACAAGCTTCTCTGCAGTTGCTTCAATTCCAAGCCTGGAACTGTTAATACACAGATCATACTCATATGGCCTTCCCCAGTTTCTGCCGGTATAATAGTCGTAATAAGCTTTTCTGTCTTTGTCCTTTTTTCTTACCATGGCTGTTGCAGACTTTTCATCTATAGACAACTGTTCCATCTTTCTCTTCACACGCCATTCAAACGGGGCTGCAATAAACAGACTAATATGATCAATCTTTGCTTGTTCCAATATATAGTCCGCACAGCGTCCGACAAATACACAATCTCCTTTTTCTGCAAGTTCTCGTATGATCGAATTATATGCCAGATGCAAAGCATCATTCGCCGTCATTCCATTCAGTTCCTGGTTCGGCACATCATACCATACCTCATGCAGCCACGGATTACGCTTTTTCTCATCTGCTTTTTCCAGCACATCTTTTGGCATCGCTATGATCTTCTCTGCTGCCCTGTCTATTAAATCTCTGTCATATAATTCCAGTCCAAGCTTTTCTGCAACTTTTCTTCCGATTTCGTGGCCACCGCTTCCAAATTCTCTTCCGATACATATAATCATAAGCTTTTCCTCCTTTGTAAGTACCGATTCTCTCGTTTATCTTAAATATAGCTCTTTTCGCTGTATTTTTAAACCAACAATCTGAAGGAAATGTCTATTATCAAAATCTTCTTTGCCCGATCTGCATATTTTCTATTTTTTTCTCACAAGCTTCACAACCGTCTCAATATGATCACAAAACGGAAAATTATCCACCGGCTGGATCTTCACAGCCTGGTATCCATGTCTGGTCAGATATTTTAAATCTCTCGCCAGTGTCTCCGGATTGCAGGACACATAGACCACTCTCTTTGGGCCAAGCTTTATCACAGAAGAAAGGAATTTCTCATCACTTCCGGCTCTCGGCGGATCCATGAATACGACGTCTGCTTTTTGGTTCTTCGAAGCCATATCTACCATGAATCTTCCCGCATCACCTGCATAGATCTCGGCATTTGTGATGCCATTTTCTTTTGCATTGATTCTTGCGTCTTTTACCGCATCTTTGTTCAGTTCTACTCCGATCACTTTCTTCGCATTCTTAGCCACGATCAGACCAATTGTACCGGTTCCGCAGTATGCATCGATCACTGTCTCTTTTCCGGTCAGTTCCGCATAGTCCATGGCTGTATTATAGAGAACTTCTGTCTGCACCGGATTTACCTGATAGAACGATTTTGGAGAAATGCGGAATGTACATCCGCATAACTTGTCTTTGATAAATCCCGGTCCGTAGATCGGCTTTTCCTTTTCTCCCAGTACCATACTGGTCTGCTTGTTATTCACATTCAGTACTACGGTTGTGATCTCCGGATGCACTTTTCTCAAAGCCTTCACAAAGTTATTCTTTGATGGCAGGATCGGTGAGCCCAGTACCAGCACCACCATGATCTCACCAGTTTCAAATCCTCTGCGGACCAGCACATGTCTTAAAAGCCCATATCCGGTATCTTCGTTGTATGTCTTAATCTTAAAAGATGGCAGAAGTTCACGGATCGTGCGGATGATCTCCTGACTCTTCTTATCTTCGATCAGACACTCTTCCACTGCGATCACACGGTGCGTTCCTTCTGCATAAATGCCGGATATGACATTGCCCTTCTTGTCACGGTCAAATACCGCATGTACTTTATTTCTGTAAAAATATGGATGTTCCATGCCAATGATCGGGCTGACTTTGCAGAATCCGCCTAACAGCTGTTCTTCCTGCTTCTGCTTTCTTTTCAGCTGTTCTTTATACGGCATCTTCTGGAACTGGCAACCGCCACATTTTTTATCAATCTTACATGCAGATTCATTCTTTGTCTGTTTTCCGTCTTTCTGTTTCTTATTTTGTATCTTACTCTTCTGCCCGGATTGCCCAGCGCATTTTCGTGCATTTCGCACGGCTGTTGCGGAAGCATTCTTCTTTGGACGGTCGGATGACGTCTTTTGCGATCTCACTGTACAGTCCCTCCTTTTTCCATTGCTTGAATGATTTCTTTACAAGACGGTCCTCTCCGGAATGGAATGTAAGGATTGCAACTTTTCCGCCCGGCTTTAATACACCCGGCAGCTTATCCAGGAAATCATACAATACTTCAAACTCATTATTCACATCAATACGAAGTGCCTGGAATACTCGCTGGCTGGATTTCCGTACTGCTTCTTTTCTTTCTTTTTCCGGGATAAATGCAAGTGTCTCTTCGATCACCTGATGAAGTCCCGTTGTTGTCTCGATCTTGCCGCCTTTGCGGATCTTCTCTGTGATTGCTTCTGCGATTTCTTCTGCATATGGCTCATCCGAATTTTCAATCAACATGCCGGTAAGCTCTTCTTTGGAAATATCCCGCAGTCTTTCTGCTGCGCTGATTCCCTTTTCCGGATTCATACGCAGATCTAAAGGTCCCTCTGCCTTGAATGTAAAACCACGGTCCGGATTGTCAATCTGCATAGATGACACACCCAGATCTGCCAGTACGAAATCAAACTTTCCGGCCTCTTCTGCCACTTTATCGATATTTGCGAAATTCTCAAGCTTTACCGTCAGGATATCCGGCCCGAATCCCTTTTCTTCCAGTCGTTTCTTTGTCTTCGCCGATTCGATCGGGTCTACATCCAGACCATAGATATGCCCTTCTCCCTGCAGTTTTTCCAGCATCTTCGACGTATGACCGCCGTATCCCAATGTTGCATCCAATCCCTGCTGTCCCGGCTGAATGTCAAAAAAGTCCAGAATCTCATTCACACAGATAGAAATATGCATCCCCGCCGGTGTTCCGCCTTTCTTGATGACTTTGGAAATGGTATCTGCATACTTTTCCGGATTCAGCTCTTTGTATTTTTCTTTATAATTTCTCGGATGTGTTCCGGAATACCGGACTCTCCGTTTATGTTTCTTCTCCTGATTTTCCTGATTTTCCTGATTCTCCATAATCTCTCTCCCATTTTGTCAGTTGTTCCGGTATATCTACATCCCGAAGTTCTGTTTCTTCTGTTTCGCAGAGCAGCACATCATCCATATGTGCTCCGATGATCTGTTTCCCGCCTTTGTCGCCGGAAAGTCTGCTAAGTTCATCAAAAAAGCATCGATCCCACAATACAGGATTTCCCATTTTGCCCTTTCGCCCGGCACATACGATCTTTCCAGGATATTTCTTACCTATATCAAGCATACGGGCAAATGTTGCGGCTGTCAATCCCGGCTGGTCACATACAATGAACATTGCACCTTTTAATTCCGGATTTTCTTCCAGTGCTTTCTGTAGTCCTAATCTCAGGGAATGTGAGATTCCAAGATCCGGTTCCCAGTTTTCCACTACCAACATACCCTGTGCTTCTGCTGCACGTTCTATCTCTTCGAATCTCGTCACCGCTACCTGTGTACATAACGGAAATGCCCGCATCTTACGAAGGGTATGTTCGAACATTCTTCCCCCGTCCAGTTCTTCTAACAGCTTATTACTGCCATATCTGCTTGACTTTCCTGCTGCCAGAAGGATCATTGCATAATCCTTATCCGCCAGACGTGCTTCTGTCGCCCGCACTACAGAACTGCCGATCTTATTCGCCTTATCCGAAATCAGGTAACACAATTTTCTGTCTTTTCTTGGATCTACATCTCCAATCTTCAGACCTTTTTTCACCTGCACACCTTCCTGCAGCATGCCTCGGATCACACCGTCCAGCTGGGAATATACAGGTTTTCCTCCTGTTACGGCAAGAAGCTGTCCCTTCTTTACAATATCTCCGATCTGTGCCTTTGGCTCCATTCGGCCATTGCCAGACGCACGGATCAGGCGCTCCAGCGCATAACCGCCCACATATCCAGGGACGCCGGTATTCGGAATCGGCTGTCCGTCATAGATGATATCCGCAAGCGTCTCACCACGCATCGTTTCTATCACAGCATGAACATCTTTTCCCGCAGTAAATCCCGGACCGAGACCGATCACATACGGTGCATCCGTCCGTCTGGTCCCCATATTTTTCTTTGCAAGGATGGCATCCACAAGTAGATCCGGGTGAAATTCCTTGCAGATCTCGGCTTTCGGATCTACGATCACGGCAATCTTATTTTCTTCCAGTACAGCCAACGCTTCCTGATAACTCCGGACAAGGATTCCTTCTATCCCTTCCACTTTTGCCCTGCCTTCATAAACGGCTCTGGACATCGCCACTTCCCTTCTTACGGTAAGCGGCACTGCAATATCCGTCATGATCACCTGAAAGCCCGCCCGATAAAGTGCTACACCCACGCCGGTAGCCAGGTCTCCGGATCCCCGGACCAATGCCTTTTTCTTATTTTTATAAATTTCTGACATATCTACCATCTTTCTTCCAGCGGAATCAGGTCCGATGTTACGTGGACTTTGCTGATCTGTCTTGAAAACTCTGTATCTTTTGTATTCTTCTCTGATATATACTTCTCTGACAGCTTCTTTCCAATATCTTCCGCAAGCTGCATTGCCGTCTGTTTCTCTTCCTCTGTATCAGCCTGATTCAGTATAACCTGATATTCCATCTCATCCGTCACACATTTGCGTCCTGCACTCCGACTTAACGCAAGTGTCATGATATCTTCTGGACGCAAAATATCTTCCCCTGTCTTTCCAAGAATTTTCTCCACTTCTCCGATACGAAAACATACATCCTTTATCTTTTTTCCAATCGCACGCATCCCATAGACATTCAGAACTATGCCCGTTTTCTCACAGATCACCGGCTCATGTTCTGCAGGAGCTTTCACTGGAAAATGCTTTGCCCCGTCCGCTTCCAGAAGCAAAAGTACAGGTTCCCGGCTTACTTCTTCCAGAAACTCCTTCTGAAATGATGCAAGCTTTCCTTTCCGTATCTCACGCCCCATCCACACAGCTTCGTAATCCGACAGCTTCTTCCGGAACATTTTCATCGATGGCTCTCCCAGAAAATATTCCGCATTTGTTTTTTGTATATGCGTCGTTGTTGAGACCGCGCATGGAATCCTTCCATCCGAATTTTCCATACATTCCCGGAGCATTGCACGAATCACCGTTGTCTTTCCGCCGCCCCCTACGACCGATACTATCTTATGAAAATCTTCTTTATAAATTCCAACAGCCTGGCATAAACTGCCAGGCTCTTTCCATTCACCATTCGTATAACTTTTTATCATATATGAATTATTTCTCAGCTTTCTTTTGTGTTCTCGGAAGTGTTAAGTTTAACACAATTGCTACGATCGTTGCTAGTACCACCGGTGATTTTCCAAAAATCGTCGTTACCCATTCCGGGAACTGTGCCAGAGACGCATTTGCCTGTGTCACACCCATTCCGACTGCAACCGCAAGTCCTACTACTGTTGTATTGCGGAAATCCATCGGCTCCGTTGTGATCAGTTTGATACCTGTCATTGTGATCGATGCAAATACCGAAATTGTCGCACCGCCGAGTACACAGTAAGGAATCGTTGTCAGTAAAGAAGAAAACTTCGGAATCAGTCCTGCTGCCAGTAAGATCACGGCGGCCATTCCCATTACCATACGGCTGACTACCTTCGTTGTAGATACAATACCTACATTCTGGCTGTATGTTGCCGTCGGAAGTCCACCGAAGAATGCACAGATAATATTACTGATACCATAGCCCACGATTCCACCTGTCAGTTCTTCGTCTGTCGGCATACGGTCCATAGAACCTGTTGTCGTTGCAGAGAAGTCTCCGATTGCCTGTACCGCATTGATTGCGAACAGAATTCCAATTGCCACACATGCAGAAGGCTCGAATTTGATACCAAAATGCATTGGCTTTGGAAGTTGGAAGAATGATGCCTGTGCAACCGATGAAAAATCTATCATTCCAAAGAATAATGCCACAATATATCCTCCAATGATTCCGATCAGAATCGATGCCAGTTTCCACACACCTTTTCCATAATGGTTCAATACCGTAACGATCACAAGGGTAATCAGTGCTACCAGCCAGTTCTGCCATGCACCGTATGATTTACTGCTTGCACCGCCTGCCATATAGTTGATTGCCGTCGGATACAGAGACAGTCCAATAGAAAATACAACCGTTCCGGTAATCAGCGGCGGGAAAAATTTACGGATTCTCTTAATATTCAGTCCGACTAACAATGCGATCACACCACCAACGATCTGTGCTCCCAGAATCGTTGCAATGTCAAAATCTGCTGCGATTGCCTGCATACTCGGAACATATGCGAAACTGATTCCCATCATCACCGGAAGCGCCGATCCGATGCGGAAACTTTTTGTCTTTATAAAAGGAAATAACTGCAATAATGTAGTCAGTGCCGACATCACCAGTGCAGCCTGTATTAAAATAACGGAATCTTCCTGCGAAAGCCCTGCCACACCTGCAACAATGATCGATGGTGTTACACATCCGACGATCATCGCAAGCACATGCTGGATTGCAAGCGGCAGTGCCTGTCCGATAGAAGGTTTCCCATAAAAATCAAATAATGCCTGATCCATCTGTTTTGCTTCTTTTGTACTCATACATATCCTCCCGTGTACATTCTGCTCTCATATTTTCAACCTTAAATATTATATATTTTTCTGCTTTTTTTGGGTAGACCTGTAGTTATTGAATGTTTTAATGAAACCTTATAAGCTGTGGTTATCAGAGCTATTACATTCCGTTATACACGCATTACATTTTATCATGATAAAGTGCTAAAATTCATGATACAATGATAGACAGAGATTAAAGACAAACGGAGGAATGAACAATGGGAATTTTGTCTAATATTGAACCAAAAGAAGTATTTCAGTACTTCGAAGAATTAAGTATGGTACCAAGATGTACCTTCCACACAAAAAAGATCAGTGATTTTTGTGTAGAATTTGCGAAAGCACACAATCTGGAATATATCCAGGATGAAATGAACAACGTTATCATCAAAAAACCTGGTACTGCCGGATATGAAGACAGTGATCCGGTCATCATCCAGGGACATCTGGACATGGTTGCTACAAAGACAACCGACAGCGATCACGATTTCGAGAATGATCCATTAGACCTTTTTGTAGATGGTGATCTGATTGGGGCAAAGAACACCACTCTCGGCGGTGACGACGGTATCGCAGTCGCTTATGCTATGGCAATTCTTGCCAGCACAGATATCCCGCATCCACCGATCGAGGCTGTATTTACAGTTGATGAAGAGATCGGTATGGGCGGTGCACATCACCTCGATACATCCGTATTAAAAGGAAAGATCTGCCTGAACATCGACTCTGAGATTGAAGGCGTTATGACAGTCGGATGTGCCGGCGGATACATTTATGATACTTTTATCCCGATCGAATGGAGTGAAGAAAGCGGAACCAAGATGACAATCTCCCTTTCCAATCTGCAGGGCGGACATTCCGGTGCCGAGATTCAGAAGCAGCTCGGAAATGCACATAAGATCATGGGACGTGTTCTGTATGCACTTGCAAAAGATTACGACTTTAACATCGTAAGTACAAACGGCGGAAATGCGGCAAACGTAATCGCACAGTACAATACGACTGAGATCATCGCAGATCCTGCACAGGCTCAGGATATCATAGATGCTGTTGCCGGACTGGAACAGACTATCTACGCTGAATTTGCCGGACAGGAACCTACTTTATCTCTGAAAGCAGTTTCCGATGGCGAGACGACCTTAAAGGCCTTTGATGCAGATACTACTTCACATGTAATCGGATTCCTTTATGGAGCGATCGACGGTGTACAGTGCTATGACCGTGCATTCCCTACCGCTGTAGAATCTTCCCTGAACACAGGTATTGTTGAGACTACTGAAGACACTGTAAAGATTAAATTCCAGGTTCGAAGCTCTGTCGCTACCAAGTTAGATGATATGCAGAACAAACTGGATCTTGCAACGGATCTTGCAAGCGCATCCCGTGAGATTTCCGGTGAATATCCGGCATGGAGCTACAATGCAGATTCTGTGATCCGTCCTAAGGCAATCGAACTTTATAAAGAAATGTTCGGCAAAGAGCCTACCGTTGAGACAACTCACGGAGGATTGGAATGTGGAATCTTATTCGGAAAGAAGAATGATCTTGATATCATTTCTTTCGGTCCGGATCTTACAGGTGTGCATACATATAATGAACGTGTACATATCGCATCTACACAGCGTATGTGGAACTACCTGAAAGAACTTTTAAAAGCATGTAAATAAACATAAAAATGCAGAGACTTTTGAGGGATTACTTCAATCCTTTTAAAAGTCTCTGCGTTTTTGTTATGTTCTATTACTTCTTCTACTTCATTATATCTGACATTCTAAGAACCGGACGGAATTCCCACAATCAGCTTCTCCTCATCATTTTCCATTATTGTCAGCACCGGCACATGCTTTTTACGAAGCGCATGTACTACCGGATAAGTCGAAAAGACATTTCCATTCACACATACCGCCTCCGGTTTGTATTTCAGAATTTCTTTTACCTGTTCTTTTATCCGCTTTTTCCATTCCTGCTTTTCCATCAAAACTTCTCCATAGATTCCATCTGTCTCCATCTCCGGCGGCTCTGACAGCGGCATCTTATGTACCGTTACATTCTTCATTTCCGGAAGCATATGCAGAAGTTCTTTCACTTCTTCATCACATGTTCCGTAACAGACAATACACGGCGCTTCTACATACTCTTTGAGGCTGATTTCACACGCTTTTACCGCATCCTCCAGATTCTCTGTCGACATCAGAAAGCCGCCTTTATGACAGAATCCTGCTCCTGAAAGTCCGGTTGCTTTCTGTAATGCTTCTCCCTCCAGCCCAAGCCAGGCTTCTGGGAACGCACATTTATAATTCATGGAAAATTCTTTTTTCTGTGGCTGAATGCAATATCCTCCGCGATTTGACGGGAAAATCACAAATGCAATCTCCGTCTCTGACAGCCGTTTCTGGCATGGAACAAATTCCGGAAGAATCAGGATTCTTTCATCACATTTTCCCTCTTCTACTGCATCATCATGTGCCTCCAAAATCTCTTCTATCTTCCTGTCCGCCCTTTCATTTCCACGGAATCTCTCGAACTTGCTTTCCAGTATCATTCCAGCCATACTGACTGCATGAAAGAATGCATCATCATGATTTCCTTTTGCATCCCATGCCGGATTAAAACTTCCGATCAGCGAAGCCAGTTCATTCTTCTCACCGGTATTATCATTCTGATCGAGAGGCTGGACAAAGGATTCATCAAATTTTTCTGCCAGTTCTTCTCCAAGAATCTCCGTTCCTAACTCTTCCCACAAAAGTCCGAATGCCGCATATGGAATCCCGTTTTCCCTGACACGGCTGTCCTTCTGATGATGGTCATATGCTCCCCGTCCGATGTCAAATACAATACCGTCATACTCTTCCGGCACCTGATTTCCCCTTGTAATCTGAATTTCCGGGTTCAGATATAATAACAAGGCCGATGAAAATATATCATCTGCATGAAATTTTCCCCCGTGAGTAAATGCTTTTGCATCTTTCTGTCTGATCTTATTCAATAAATTTTCTTGATTCATAGTTTCTGTTCCTTCTTTGAAAAAGGCAGTTTTTCAACATGTAAGTTCTGAAAAACCACCTTTTTATCATTCTTTATTATATTATTTTGCCAGATATACGTCTGTATTCTCTGTGTCAGAAGCAGATACCTCTGCATGGTTATTTACATAAATACTGATCTGATTTCCCTGGACTTTTCTTCCTGTATCTTCCGCTGTAAATACATGTCCTCCGATAATCACCTTGGTTCCATATGGAATTACATTCGGATCAGTTGCGATTGTCTTTCCTTCTGCAACAGGTGTTCCCGATGCCGTAACTTTAGATGCTTTATCGTAGCAGATCTCGCA
>OFOK01002257.1_pt1 | contig 11674 bp, 7 predicted proteins | sample 1542001 | NCBI WGS metagenome assembly OFOK01 (sample SAMN04209242, study PRJEB22552) | human gut metagenome | biome: gut; material: feces | host: Homo sapiens | place: USA: Oklahoma
TTTACCGGGTGGACAAAAGCCACTCCAAGGAGATCGGCGGCACGGGCCTGGGGCTTTCCATCGTAAAACACGGCGCGGCCTATCTGGGCGCCTCCCTGAGCCTCGAAAGCTCCCCCGGGGAAGGCAGCGTGTTCACCCTTCGGTGGAACCTGCCTGCAGAAGAGGCCGCCGCTGCGGAAAGCGGCCGGGCAGAATAGCCTTTAGCCTCTCTGACAGCCGGCCTGCGGCGTTCTCCCTTCCCGGATATGCGGATATACGATATGATAGATCTGCAAATCTGCAGATACGCAGATTTGCAGATACGGCTATTGAAAAACAATGCTCAAAACAGCCCTCCGTTCGAAAAGACGGCGGGCTGTTTTTCTCTTCCGTTTCCCCTTTATTCCGAACTTTTGAATTTTTAAGTAGATTTTTTCAAATCAGTGTTTTTTGTGACCGAATTGTGACCGCTATGCCGTATACTGATACCAGACGATACGAAATCTAAGGGAAGACCTGCCCCCTTCTCTTATAATTTTGAAAGAAAGAGGATATACAGTATGAAAAACAGCCGGTTTCAAAAAGCAGCAACCCTTCTCTGCCTGTGCGCGGCGCTCATCTGCCCCCCGGCGGGGTTCGCCGAAGCAGAAGCCTGCGCCGCAGAACAGATGCCGGCTGCGTGTTCGGAAGCTGTGTCCATCCTCTCTGAGGAGGGGGCTCTCGATACGCTGGAGGAAATCCCCGACGAACCCGTCCCGGGCGCCGTCGTAATACTGGAGGAAGAAGGTGCCCTTGCCGGAACAGAAATCATCCCGGACGAACCCATTCCGGCGGATACAGCATATACAGCGCATCGAACGGACACGATGGGTACAGCCGATACATCTGATACAACCGCAGCGGACGCCGAAAAAACCGCCCCGGAGGCCCTCCTGAACGACGTGACTATTTTGGAGGAAGAGGGAAGCCTGGACACGCTGGAAGAGATCCCCGACGAGCCCATCCCTGCCGCGTCCCGTTCCGCTGCCCCGGGGGAAGCGGAGCCGTTTCCCGCAATAGGGATCGCTGCGGCGGCCCTGCTGCTTGCGGCAGCTGCAGCCGCTGTATTCTTTGTGCTCCGGCGGAAAAAGAAAAGATTCGCCTCTTCCAACATCTGACGCACGGCACATAGAACGATAGATGCGGAAGATACGAATATAGGGATGTTCAGGCATTTGCACGAGGATATATAAGCAGTTTATACAGTTGGTATATATTCTGGAATATACTGCATCTTATAGTCGAAAAGATTTTTATACATCAAGGAAGCGGGAACCGTTCAACGGCTTCCGCTTCCTTGTTTTTTCCTCTGCTGCGGAGCCCTCCTCTCCCCGCCTGCACTACGCACTACATCCAAATGCTTCCCCAAAAGCCTGGATTTCACCCGCCTGTCGGCACAGGCGATGTATCCCATGCTTTTCCGGGCCGTCTCGCAGAGGCTGTGCAGCGCCTCCATGGTTTGTGGCAAAAGCCCGCCGGGCATCCATATGCGCAGGAAAATACGTTCCCGGCTCAGCCCCGATACGGCAGGATGCCGCCTTCGGAACATCGATCTGGAGCAACCGTTCCTCAACGATCATTTTTGCATGCGCTGCACCTCTGATAACGGCTGAAAAAGCTCTGGCGAAATCTGCCGGCGCCTCTGTTTCCTGACTAAAAGACCAGGGTATCCAAACCTTGGAGAAACCAACGGCTTCTTTTTCTCCGCGTCCAAACGCTTCGCCGCCATACGCTTTCCATGCACCCTCCCAAGGGGCTTTCACATACTGTATACTGTGGGGAAAAGCGCGCCCTTCTCTGCGAAAAAAGAAACGCCTGAAAGCGGCCGCTTTCCCATGAAATCTGTCTGCACACAGCAGACCACAGGAGGTGAATTCCATGCCAAACGGCAGCATAGGCAGGCGTATCCGCTCCCGCCGGGAAGCAAACCGCTGGACCCAGGAGGAACTGGCACGGCGGGCGGGCTTGAGCGTCTCCTATATCGGCATGCTGGAAAGAGGCGAGAAGCTCCCGAAGCTGCTCACCTTTCTCCGCATCGCCAATACGCTCCAGGCCAGCGCAGACGAGCTGCTGGCCAGCGAGCTGGATACCGGCTACACCGTAACGGTGACAAAATATACAGAGCGAATCGGCCGTCTCCCCAAAGAGGAGCAGCAACGTATCTATCAGGTTCTGGACACCATGCTCCGCCATGCGGAGAAAAGGGCTTCCAACGGGAAGTGAAATATGAAATATCAGCAGGCGGCAGGAGCATTTCGCCGCCTGCTTTTTTAACGCCGGACGATTGCGGTCTAGCTATGCGGAGCCTGCGCAAAGACCTCTCGATTTTTTCCTCGTTTCAGCGGTCTCCAGCATGGGTGCGGAGGCTGGAGCCGCATCCCATAGAGAGCGTCAAAACAGGGCTCATATGTCCTCAGTCAGATCCTGCGAGAATGCCGATAGCATACTTTCATCCCCTTCCGCATGGCGCCGTACCCAGAGTATATATTCCCGGGCAGGCGCCCATATGGTTTTCAGTTTTATGCCACGTTTCCCGGAAGAATCTTTATTATTTACAGTATATTAAAAACCCAATTTTATTACAAAAGTTTTCAACAATTCAACCAATACAAATACGCCCGGCTTCTTGTCTCCTCTTTACTAATATGATAGAATAAAGCGTAAAGACAGACATCCGGTCTGCCTGGTTTTAGGAGTTTATTGGATAGGAAGGCGACAGATTTTGCATACGAAAGAGAAAACAGTCAGTCTGATCGGAAGCGGGCGTTCTCCGCTTTCCATAGTCCTGCTTTTGGCATGGCCTATCTTCTTAGAGCAAATTCTCACCACTCTGGTTGGCTATGCGGACACCGCCATGGTGGGCACTTTGGGGGCCACTGCCACCGCGGCGGTCTCTATCAGCAACTCAGTCATCATGCTGGTCAACGGCTCTATCATGGCGATGGGCGTAGGGGTAACGGCCCTTATCTCCCGCAGCATCGGCTCCAACGACTTGGATATCGCCAAAAAACTGGTTCGTCACACCGTTTTGCTGCTGCTCTACATAGGCCTCCCTGTTGGGATCATCCTGGGCCTTCTGAGCCGAATGATCCCTTTGTGGATGGGTGCGGAACCCGATGTACTGGAGGCCGCAACCCAATATAACATGATCACGGCTCTTGGGCGGCCTTTTCAGATCGCTTCCATGCTGTTCTGCTCAGTATACCGGGGCTGCGGGGATACCAAAACGCCTCTTTGGATCAACAGCGGTGTCAACGTTCTCAATGTGATCGGGAACTTTTTCCTGATCTACCCCACGCGGCCGGTGGATATCCTGGGGCTTTCCTTTTCTATGCCCGGCGCGGGCTGGGGCGTCAACGGCGCCGCGGCAGCCACAGCCTTTTCCATGGCGGTGGGCGGCGTTATCGCCGTAGCCCTTGTATTTTGCCGTGAATCCCCCTTCCGCATCTCTTTGAAACAAAGCTATAAGGTGGACTGGCTCCTGACCCGGCAGATCTTCCGCATCAGTTTTCCGGCAATTATGGAACGGCTCTGCATGTCCGGAGCGCAGATCGTCATAACAGCCTCCATCGCCAGCCTGGGAACTATCACAGTAGCGGCGAACACCGTATATCTCACAGCCGAATCCATCGCTTATATGCCCGGCTTTGCCTTTGCCACCGCCGTCACCACCCTGGTGGGGCAGGCGCTGGGGGCAGGAAAGCCCAAGCTGGCTGAAAAATATGCATATACCTGCCTGCTTTCCTCCATGCTGGTCATGGTGGCGGCGGGAGCCGGTCTCTTTTTCTTTGCCGGCCCTCTGGTCAGCATTTTCACACCGGATCAGCAGGTCATAGCCCTTGCCTCCCAATGCCTGTGCATCGTGGCCTTTCTGGAGCCTCCTCAAAGCGGGGCCCAGGTATTGGCGGGCGCTCTGCGTGGAGCGGGCGACACTCTATGGCCTCTGATCATCACCATAGCAGGCATGTGGGGCATCCGTGCCATAGGGGCCGTAATCTGTATCCGCCTTTTGGGTATGGGGCTTCCTGCGGCCTGCACCTGCATGCTGATAGAAAGCTTTGTGCGCCTCGTGCTCTTCTGGCTTCGCTTCCGCACGGGGAAATGGAAGCACGCCATCCAAAAGATCGAAACCTCTGACACAAAAAAAGAGGAAGCACCTTTAACAGAAGCCTGAAAAGAGAAAGACTTCCTATGACCCGGAGCGGCGGCGGAAATGCTATGCCGCTCCGGGTTTTTATTTTTTTGGCCTTGAGGGGAGGAGTAATACAGCTTCCCATTAGGAACACTCGGCCCCAGAGCTTTGTGCCCGCACATGCGCGTAATCCTACCTTTTTTGCTCGTATTTTCCATTGCCGGGAATGCATTCAGAATGTATACTGCAAACAGAAGCTGCCGCAGGCAGCGGGCAAGGCACTCTTTTTCATCCGTAGTGCTGCTCTGTCTGCTGGTAAAAGGAGGAACAACCCATGAAAACATATACAAATCCTGTGTTTGAAAATGCTCCTGACCCGTGGGTATATCGGCAGGGACCGGAGTGTTACTATTTTATCCGCACCACCGGCGTAAATCTGGAGCTGATGCGTTCCCGCACCTTGACGGGTATTGGAAGCGAGGAGCGGAAAATTATCTGGGAAGCCCCCAAAGAGGGCTCCTGCTGTCACAATATCTGGGCGCCGGAGCTTCATAGGATAGACGGCGTATGGTATATCTATTTCAGCGGGGACGATTACAAGGGAACCACCCCCGATGACTACGGGATCGGCCACACCACCCGCACCGGCCATGTGCTCGTCTGCCGGGATGCGGATCCCATGACCGGCGCCTGGGAACTGGCCGGAAAAACCGGCTGCGACCCTGTGGGCATCGATGGGACCATAGTCCGGCAGGGAGAAAAGCTGTATTTCGTCTATGCCGCCTACGAGAATTTCCCCACCACCGTCTCCAGCCTGTATATTTACGAAATGGAATCCCCTCTGCGGGTGAAGGGAAAGCCTGTCTGCATCGCCAGGGCAGAATACGATTGGGAAATAGCCTCTGAAGATCCCAGCTGGAAAATCCTTGAAGGCCCTGCCGCTCTTTACAGAAACGGGAAGATCTTTCTGGCTTATTCCGCCAATACCTGCTGGACAGATAACTACTGCCTGGGAATGCTCACCGCCGATGCGAACGCCGACCTGATGGATCCGAGAAGCTGGAAAAAATCCCCGGAACCCGTATTCCAGAAGTGCATGGAAAACAAAGCCTACGGCCCAGGGCACAACAGCTTCACCCTTTCGCCGGACGGCGCCGAGGATTATCTCGTCTACCACCTGATAACAGATCCTTTTACCGGAGAGGGAGGCCGGGCCAGGCACGCGTGTATCCAGAAATTCACCTGGCGCGAAGACGGCACCCCGGATTTTGGCAAGCCTGCCGCTCCGGGAGAAGAATTGCCTCTTCCCTCCGGTGAGAAATAACCCTACCTTGCCGCTTCGTCATATCTATCGGCCCTGCTCTGCTCAAAAAAGAGCAGGGCTCTTTTTTGTCCCGCCGTCCTGCCGGGTAACCGGATACAGAATTGTGTATATCCGCATGGAAAGCCGACTCCTGAGGAGAAGCACATGTGAGGCTGCCGGCAGCACTTTCAAAAAACCGGTAAAATTTTTAGCAATTCTTGTACTGTCCTTATAGACAAAGGTTCCTGCTTGCAGTATGATAGAAAAGTCAGAGCTGTTTATTGATATCCGCACTGATATGTATACTAATATGATTATATTCGTTTCATCTTCCCCCATATCCGGAGATATAGGCGGCAATTCATAAAAAGAAAGGCGGCAAAAGTATGGAAAAGCCTGCTAAAAAAATGGGGCTTATCTCTCTGGCGATTCCTATCCTGGTGGAATCGGTGCTGCGTTCCTTTATGGGAACGATCAATATTTCCCTTTTAGGCAATTATTCCGACAGCGCCGTGGCAGCTGTAGGCGTATCCAACCAGATCATGAACGTGGTGATCGTGGCCTTCAACGCCATTACGGCGGGCACGGCTGTTCTCATCAACCAATACATAGGAGCAAAAAAAGAGCAGGAAGCCAATCAGATCGGCATGAACGCCATGACTGTCAGCTTCATGTTAGGGTGCGCCGTCACACTCTTCCTCACCACCTGCGCCATGCCTATTCTCCGTTCTCTTTCCCTGGAAGAGGCCCTTTTACCCGACGCCGCCGTCTACCTGCGGTGGATGGGGGGCTCCGCTGTGATGACAGCCGTTTCTTCCCTGATTTCGGTGCTTTTCCGATGCCATGGGAATGCAAAGGTTCCCATGTTTGTGGTGATGGCCGCCAACGTCATCAATGTGACCGGCACCTATCTGGTGGTGAACAGGCCCTTTGAAATCCCTCTTTATGGGGTATCCGGAGTTGCCGTAGTGCGCTTTTCCAGCGATACTTTCACGCTTCTTGCGTTGGTTCTCCTTCTCATCCACGCCCGGTACGGCTACCGGCTGCGGGATCTGTTCCGCTTCAAACTGCTCTATATCAAGCGCATTCTGGGCATCGGCCTGATGACCAGCGCCGAGGGCATCTGCTACACCACATCCCAGGTGGTGACCACCAGCTTTCTGGCAGCTTACGGCATGGCGGCCCTTTCCACGAAAACCTATGTGCAGAATATAGAATACTATGCCTACATCATGGGTTCCTCCCTGGGGCAGGCGGCCCAGATCCTTTCCGGCCATATGATGGGCGCGGGAGAGACGGAAAAAGCATACAAATATATAAACAAAATCTGGCGCTATGTGGTATCCTGCAATATTCTTTTTGGAACCCTGCTTTTTGTGTTTTCCGATCAGGTTATGGGGTTCTTCACCTCCAGCCGGGAGATCATCCAAATGGCCAAACCTCTTCTGGCCATTGATATCGCTATCCACATCGCCCGCTCCTTTAACCACACCCACAATCAGGGCCTTCGGGCGGCTGGGTATGTCTTCTGGCCCATGATCATCGCCATCAGCTCCATATGGGTGCTGAATGTGGGCCTCAGTTACGTTTTCACCGTTCTGTGCAAATGGGGCATCATCGGCATATGGCTCGGCGCAGCTTCTGATGAATGGTTCCGTGGGCTGTGCGTCATGACTCTGTGGCAGACGAAGAAATGGAAGGCCTCTGTCTCCAAAATCAGCCGGCCTGGAAACTCCGGCGGGAAAGCCCCGCCTTCCCCCGCTCCGGAAAGCGGAACGCTCCCTTCCCCGCGGATTACGGAAGCTTCCGAAAACCTCCCTTCCGGCACAGACGGGAAATGAGGGAGACGTCTTCAGCCCCCGCCGCTTCCCGAACCCTGCGGCTCTACGGCTTTATTCTCCGCAGTATACAAACGCATACGCATACGTCCTTGGTAGAGCAAACAGATGTGAAATCCGCCCAAAAGCACCCAAAAGCAGAATGGGAACGGCAGTCTGCAAATTGCCGTTCCCATTCTTCATACCTTCACAGATTATTTTCTCACACCCGGATGAGCCGCACAGCCATATACTCCTTCCCGGGAAGGGGGATGCGGAATTTCCCGCTGTGCACGCCCGCGTCGGTAACGGTCATTCCCCAGGTGTCGATCACCTCTGCCCGGTAAGAAACACCCGGCTCCTTCCGGAATTCCCGGAACGATGGCCTTCCGAAGCCATAATAATGGATTTCATACCCGCCGCAGCCGGGAGTATCCGGCACGGCCACGGTTTCGTCGAAGACTCCCTCGCCCCGGCGCAGCCCTATACCGGGTGTCTCGCAGAGAATGGAGTGCAAAAAGCGGATCCGTGCGGGGCTTTCCCCGTGGAGCTCGCCTCCATGGCTCCACCAGAGGATGTCGTTCTCCGGATCCATAAAGGTCTCCCCATGACCGGCGTAGCCGCCCCGCAGGGAAGCTTCCCAGAAACGGCGCACCAGCTCCTCTCCGGAGATATTTCCCCAGCCCATGTCGATATTCCCCTCATAGGCGATCTCATCCCACACAACGGGCTTCCCATAGCGGACACGGTAGTCGTCCGTATACTCCACATGGCGGTAAAGGTCCTGCCGCTGCATGCTGCAGTGGGTGATCCAGGGCCGGGTGTAATCGTAAAATTCAATGCAGTTATGAATGGAACGCAAATGCATATAGGGATCCTTTTCACAGAGGATGGAGGCATACCGCTCCCAATCCTCCAGGGTCTTTTCCTTCAGCAGATCGTATTCGTTGGCAAGGCTCCACCATACGTTTCGATAGGCAGAAAGCCGGGCCACCACATAATTCCAGTAGAGATCGTCCTCTTCCCGGCTCATGGCGGAAAAGCCCCACCGGTCATAGGGATGCATCACGATGATATCGGCCTCGATACCCAGATCCCGCAGCTCTCCCACCGCCTTTTCCACACGGCGGAAGTGATCGGGCCTGAAGCGGTGAAAATCCCAGTGATTGCCGGAAAAATCCACGCTGTAGGCAAAATTCTCCTCGGTTAGGCCGGAATTGTCTACCGGCGTTCCCTCGTAGGGGAAGGTCTCCGGATCCCGAAAATTATGGATATAATGCTTAGGGAAAATACAGAAGCGGATCTTGTTGAAATACCCCTTCCGGAGCTCTTCCAGAGTCTTCTGATACACGGCATCCGGCTGGTGGCACCAGACATAGCAGGTGGTGCCCACGGAATAATAGGGCGTGCCGTCCTCATAGGCGAAATGGCGGCCGTTCACAACCCGGACGGGGCCGTGGTTGCCTTCCCCTGCAGGAAGGACGAAGAAACGCCCTTTCGTCTCGGCGCCGGGGAAATTCCCCTCCGTCTCATAGGTGTATTCTCCTTCAAAGGAAGGCATAAAGCGGATTTTATACACGCCCTCCCCGTCGTAAAAGCCATCGGCCTTCACCCGTTCGTTCTTCCCCGCAAAGACGCCCTTTACAAACCGCTCTGTAAATGGGTTCCCATCTCTGGGGCCCTCTAAAGAAATCTCTACAAAATCCCATTTTTCCACCTGTGGGCGGCTGTTCTCCACGCCCGCCCCTTTTTCCGTTATATACAAAGCCATACAAATCCTCCTGTCTTTTGATTCATCCAATCGGGAATTTCCAAGCCGCTGTCCCGCTTTTCCCGGCCCCATGCCGCGCAGGCTTTCGCGGCTGCAGCTTCTGCGGGCATCTGCCCGCCGCTCCGTGCTTTGGCTTTAGCAAAGCCCCTGCCTTCCTTATTCCCTGAGCAGCATCTCCACGGCCCGCTTCCAGCCCCGGCGCTTTTCCTCCCGGCGTGCGGCCACCATTTTAGGCCGGAAGCACTGCCGTTCCGTGCGGGAAAGGATCTCCTCCTCATATACTCCCGCCGCTATACCCGCCATATAGGCGGCTCCCATTCCGGAAAGCTCCTCCAGACTGGGGACGGCCACTGGAATTCCTAAAATGTCGCTTTGAAACTGCATCAGATATCCATCCCTTGTGGGGCCGCCGTCCACTCGAAGTTCGGAAACACGGATGCCGGATTCTTCCTCCATAAGAGCGAGAATATCCGCGATCTGGTAAGCCGTGCACTCCTCCGCTGCCTTTACGATCTCCGCCCGGCCTGTGGAGCGCGTCATGCCGCAGAGCACGGCCTTCGCATCGCTTTTCCAGTAGGGAGCCCCCAATCCCGTAAAGGCGGGAACCAGATAGGCCGTATCCTCCGGGTCGGCGCTTTGGGCCACCTTTCCCGCCTCTTTTGGGGAGGAAAGGAGCCCCAGATCCTCCGTGATCCACTTCATCACAGAGCCCGTATAATTGATATTTCCTTCCAAAACGTATTCTGTGCGCCCCCTCCTGCCCCAGGCAAGGGAGGAAGCCAGGCCGTTTTCGCTTTTCACGGGCTCTTCCCCCACGTGCATCATCACAGAGGAGCCTGTTCCGTAGGTGGTCTTGATCATGCCGGGCTGCAGGCACCCCTGGCCGAATAGGGCCCCGTTGGAATCCCCCAAAACGCCCCGGATGGGGATGGGCCTGGGCAAAATGCCGCCGAGATCCGTTTCTCCGAAATATCCGTCGCTGGGCAGCACCTGGGGCAGCATAGCGGGGGCTATGCCGAACCACCGGCAGAGTTCCTCATCCCAGCATTTTTCCCGGATGTTGAACAGCTGGGTGCGGGCTGCGTTGGAGCAGTCCGTGCAAAAGCTCTTCCCCCCGGTGAGCTTATAGACGAGCCAACTATCCATAGTGCCGGCGCGGAGCTTTTTTCCCTGCAGCTCCTGCGTTTCCGGTATGCCGGGGGTGTTTTGCAGAATCCAGGCGATCTTGGCGGCGGAAAAATAAGGCGAAAGGGGCAGGCCGCTTTTTTCCCGGATAGCTTCCGCCCTTCCCCCTTGCTCCAGCTCCCGGCAGACCCCCTCGCCCCTGGCGCAGTGCCAGACAACGGCGTCGGCAATGGGAAGGCCTGTTTCCCCATTCCACACCATGGCGGTCTCCCGCTGGTTGCTGATGCCAAGGGCGGCTATATCCCCCTTGGAGACGCCGGCCTTTTCCGTTTTTTCCAGCAGATCCTTCACAGCCAGAAGGGTGTTTTCCCATATTTCCATGGGGTCGTGGCTCACCCACCCGTTTTCAGAGATCTTCTGCCTGTGAGGCCGGTCACACCGGCCCAGAAGCTCTCCGTTCCCGCCGAAGAGAAGGGCCTTCGTTCCGGAGGTGCTCTGGTCTATGGCCAGCACCAGGGGGGCTTTGCCCCCATGGGCGGTTTCAGATGCTCCTGATGCATGTGGGCTCATGGTTACATTCCTCCCCGTTTCCATATGCGTCATTCTCCCCGCAGATAGGCGCGGATCTCTTCCTCGTTATCGTCATAGAGATCCGGCTGCACCCCGATATACTTACACGCCTCATAGAGAACGGGCGCCACATTCCTGTGGATTCCCACGCAATGGTGGATATAGGGCCCTTCCACGATCTTAGCCTCCAGGCGCTTCCAGTTTTTCACCTCGATCCAGAGATAGGTTCCCTTGGTATACGGCCCTGGAATACCCTTGGCGTTCCCCAGAAGCAGGCTGTATTGACCATTGTCCCCATCGAAGCGGCAGATGGTCAGCTCCCCGTGCTTGGCCTCCGCCTCCACGGCCCCGGGGTAATCAAAGGCCAGAGGGTAGCCGATAGAGGGCTTTTCCCCCGCGCAGGAAATAGGCCAGGGGCCGCAGTGCTGCAGAAGTTCCCCATTTTCGTTATCCGGGTGGCGCACTGTCCAATCCGCAAAGAAGGAAGGCGTTTCGTTCATGGCGGCAGCCTCCGCCAGAAGAGCTGTCACCGCCCCGTGGATATCCGTCTCGCATACCACGGGGATCCCCTCCTCGTTCATAAGGGAATTAGCGGCGCACGGCATGATCCCCAGCTCCCCCTGAAGAGCGTTCCAGCACTGGATAGCCACAGCCTTGCAGCCGTATTTTTGGGCCAGGCGCTTCATGGCCACTTTAAGGGCCGCTACATTTTCCAGCTCCGCGTCTGTGATCCTTACGTCCATGGCCCGGCGGCAGTATTCCATGACCAGCCGGACTTCTTCCCCTTCTTCCTTTGCCTTTTTCACTTCTCCGGTCAGCTCCGGCATGGGAATGGGGGCAAGCTGGATATTGAATTTTTCCAAAAGCTCCCCTTCGTTGCACATGGTGGACCAGAAATCAAAGGGCCGGGGCGCGATCTGCAGAATACGGATGCCTCG
>OFOK01002260.1_pt1 | contig 11664 bp, 8 predicted proteins | sample 1542001 | NCBI WGS metagenome assembly OFOK01 (sample SAMN04209242, study PRJEB22552) | human gut metagenome | biome: gut; material: feces | host: Homo sapiens | place: USA: Oklahoma
ACCGAATACGATTATTCTATATATATTTTTCATAACTATATCTTTTTAATAATATATTATCTTCTACTACTTCTGCTACTACCACCGCCTGATGAACGCGATGATGAAGATGAACCACCAGAATAACTTCCTCCACTGCTACGAGAAGAACTGCTGCTCGGAGTATATGAAGAAGAACTACTACTGCGGAAAGGAGTATACGTAGAAGAAGAGCGACTAGAACTTCCACTATCATAGCTACGTGATGGAGAAGTTGAACTTCCACGGGAATAAGTTGAACTACTACGCGTGGTAGAACCTGTACGGGAATATGTCGACCTACTACGATTAGGAGCAGAGTTTGTATTCGTTCTAGAACTACTGTTAGAACCCGTAGTAGAAGTACGAGTATAACTACGCGTGCTGCTAGGACGAGTGTATGTACCTCCTCGTGTACCTTCTGTACGTGAAGATTGCACTCCTTGTGAACGTGATGTTGAGCGCGAACTTGAACGAATGTAAGATGCCCCTTCTCCATTACGAGTTCCTACTACCCGACCAGAAGTTGCCCTTGTATGTGTACCTTGATATGAGGAACGAGAACCTGTACCACGTGATGAATTGAAGGAACCAGAACTACTATAACGTGAACGATTATTAGCATTCAGCACAGTACGCCCGTAGGGTCTTCCTCCACCGCCCCAGCCCCAGCTAGGACCACCACCCCAGTGGTGATGATGTCCCCAATAACCGCCGCCATAGAAGCCACCCCAGTAGCCACCATACCAGCCGCCCCATGAACCCGGGTAATATCCCCAGCCATAGTAAGGACGATTCCAGCCCCAGCCATAGTTCCATCCCCAACCGTAGGAGTTGTAACGCCAATCCCACCAAAGCGGATTACTAAATGTCGGGAAAGCATAAGCGTACATGCCATCGGTATAAACATTCCAGTTCCATGAATTAGGTCCGTAAACTACGTCCCAATAGAGTGGGCTGCTAATGCTGATAGCAAAACGTGGATTACGGAAACGGATAATACGTTCGGCATATTCATAGTCCTCTTGCGAACCATCAAATTCACCGGTTACCCATTCTCCTTCCAAGTCTGGCTGAGCTTTCTCTTTTATATATAAGGTATCGTTTTCCATTACGAATTCATTCTCACGAGCGTCATAACGGCGGTTATATTCATCCACATCCCGTGTTCTCCCCTTCCGGTCCTGAACAACCACTGTAGTACCCGGTGAAGTATAGATGTTAGTCGTCACCTGTTTCTTCGGTTCCTTCTTAACCGGAGTTTCTTTCTTCTCCTGTTTGTCTTTGGAAGGTACGAAGTAAAGGTCGTCATCAACGCTTTGTGCAAAGATACCTATCGGAAGGCACAAGGCAAATAGCAAGAAATAAACAATCTTTTTCATATCATCTCGGTTTATGTAATTACTTAAACTTATTCACGTTACAAAGATAAGGAAGAGATTTTTCGTCCGGGGGAGATTTTCCCCAAAGGATAATAGGGAAATCCCTATTTCTAACTATCTTTGTAGAAGATACAACGCTCACCGGCATAAAGTTCAGGCAAACTTGACTTTCTATACCCGGATTGCTGTATCTTTGCACATTATTCACCAGCATTAAAAACAACTATGAAGTATTTTGAGTTCACATTCCGCACCCAGCCTTGTACCGAAACCGTCAATGACGTACTGGCTGCCATACTGGGTGAAGTCGGATTTGAAAGTTTTGTTGAGTGTGAAGGCGGACTGACCGCATATATCCAACAGACATTGTGTGATGAAAACGCCATCAAGATTGCCATCACCGAGTTCCCCCTACCCGATACGGATATTACTTATACATATACCGAAGCGGAAGACAAGGACTGGAACGAAGAATGGGAAAAGAATTTCTTCCAACCCATCATTATCGGAAACCGATGTGTGATCCACAGCACTTTCCACCAAGATGTCCCCAAAGCGGAATATGACATCGTCATCAATCCTCAAATGGCCTTCGGAACAGGACACCACGAGACTACCAGCCTCATCATTGAAGAATTGTTGGATAGCGAACTGAAAGATAAATCCCTGCTCGATATGGGCTGCGGAACTTCGATTCTCGCCATCCTCGCACGTATGCGGGGCGCACGTCCCTGTACGGCCATCGACATTGATGAATGGTGCGTACGAAACTCCATCGAAAACATCGAATTGAACCACGTAGACGATATTGCCGTATCAGAAGGAGATGCCTCGTCGCTTGCAGGAAAAGGACCTTTCGACGTTATCATCGCCAACATCAACCGAAATATATTACTAAATGATATGAAGCAATATGTTGCCTGTATGCATACGAATTCCGAACTCTATATGAGTGGATTTTATGTAGACGACATTGCCGCCATCCGCGAAGAAGCGGAGAAGAACGGACTGGCTTTCATCCATTATAAAGAGAAGAATCGTTGGGCAGAAGTGAAATTTATTTATAAAGGATAAGAGCCAACAAATATCTTTAAAAGAGAAAGCTCCCTTATCATTAAGAGATATAAGGAAGCAAGCAAAAATCGCAGTCGATATGCGCTATAAACAAGCGTAAGGCTCCAGATTAATGCAGAAAAAAAATAGTGACGGTATACGCTTGGGATAGTGACGCTATCCATAGCATATACCGTCACTATTTGCATCGGATAGCGTCACTATCTTATAAAGAGAAACAAAGCTGTTACGCGAACTCTTTTTTGACCTGTTGGCACCATGCTTTGATTTTCTTTTCCGCCTGTTCGGACTGATTATCCAAATCGACAACCAACCCGCACCACTGCTCGCCACGTAAAGCCTTGGAACGTTCGAAAGTGTAACCCTCGGAAGAAGTAAAACCGACCAAGGTAGCCTCATCCCCTTCAAAGACTTCTGCCAGCAGACCGATTCCATCTGCAAAATTTTCCGGATAGCGTATCTGATCTCCCAAACCGAAGATAGCAACCTTCTTACCTTTCAATTTCATTGTTCGGAGTTCCGGCAACAGTTCGTCCCAATAAGTAGGAAGTTCCCCGTCAAACCAGGTGGAAGCACCCACAATGAAGCAGTCATAAGCAGCAAAATCATTCTGCCAGGCCTGCTCGATAGGCACTACTTCTATCTTGTCTTCACCAAACTCTTTCTGTATTTTCTCTGCCACCCAACTCGTTCTTTCGGCTTTGGTAGCATAAAACAAACCTATCTTTTTCATAATTCCTATCTTTTAATATTCCAATAATTTCCGTGCAGCTTCGTATATCTTAGCTTCGTCCGGCAAAATTTCTTTTTCCAGTATCGGATTGAAACCGACGGGAGTAAACGTAGAACCGACACGCTGCACCGGTCCGTCGAGATAACGGAACATTTCCTCACCAATCATTGCTGCAAGCTCCGCACCGAAACCGGAGAATACTTTATCTTCATGTACAACCAATGCTTTGCTGGTCTTCTTAACCGATTCAAATATTGCCTCTTTATCCAGCGGAATCAGAGAACGAATATCGATCACTTCTACTTTCCAACCACCCTCTTTCTCCAATCGTTCGGCAGCATGCAGACAGAAATGGGTCGTATTTCCGTATGTGATAATACTCAAATCCGTACCCTCACGGCGGATACGTGCTTTTCCGAAAGGTACTTCAAAGTCTTCCGGCACCACAGTGGCGGCTTCTACCGAATTATACAATGCTTTCGGTTCAAGAAACAAAGTAAATCCCTTAGAGCGCATACTAGTACGTAACAATCCGGCTGCATCATCGGCAAAAGAAGGGCAGACAATTCGTGCTCCCGGCAATGTAGTCAAAGCTCCTTCTATATTTTGAGAGTGATACAGCCCTCCACCGATATAACCTCCGGAAGCCAACCGCAGCGTTATATTCGGGGCAAACTTACCATTGCTGCGCCAATACTCATGCGTACATTCTACATATTGTTCTACGGCAGGCCAGAAGTAATCAGCAAACTCCGCTCCCTCTATCACGACATGGATTTTAGGATCAAAGCGGCTCATTCCATTGGCAGTGCCTACAATATAATCTTCGGCAATCGGCGCACTGAACACACGGGCTTCGCCGAATTCCTGCTGCATCCCTTTGGTGACATTAAACACACCGCCTTTCTCTCTGTTTGCTACGTCCTGTCCCCAGATAAACGTATCGGGATTGTAGCGGAACTCGGCTTTCAATGTTTCGTTAATGGCATTTACCAGGAAGGTCTTTTCCCCCTCTGCTTCATGAGTACCTGCTTTGTACTTTTGCGGTTGATAAGGTTCGGGCATCACAAAATCGTAGATACTCTTAGGATCAGGATCGGGAGCAGCCAACGCTTTTCGGTTGGCAGCCGACAGTTCTTTCTTTGCGTTAGCTTCGATCTGTTGCAACTCTTCCTCCGTCAAGCGTTTATAACGCAACAGCATCCGGCGGAATTTCATCAGCGGATCGGCATCTTTTACGTATTCCAGTTCGTTCTCATCCCGGTACAGGGTATGTTTATCCGAGTTGGAATGGGAACCGATACGAACACAGTTGGCCTGCACAATCACCGGGTTACGGGTTTCCCTTGCATATTCGTGAGCTTCGGTCATGGCATTCATCGAGTCGAACACATCTTTTCCATTGCAATAGATGATCTTCAGGTTCTTGAAACCGGAGAAGTTTTCCGCAACTTTGCGGTTGGCTGTCTGTTCCGATTTAGGGACAGAGATACCATATCCGTTGTCCTGTATCACAAAAATGACAGGAAGACGTTCAAGGCTGGCGCCATTGATAGCCTCATATACAAATCCTTCGGAAGTGGCAGATTCTCCGTGAGAAGTGATGGCGACTCCTTTATGTCCATAATATACCATTGCCCGTGCCACACCTGCCGCATGAAGGTCGTGTGTACCCGTTGCAGAAGAAATGTTTTCGATGTGCCATTCCGGTTTGGCGAAATGGTTCGACATGTGACGTCCGCCGCTACCCGGGTCTGTCGCTTTCGAGATACCATTCAGGATGATTTCTTCCGGAGTCATTCCGGCAGAAAGTACAGTCAGCATATCGCGGTAGTAAGGAAACAGAAAGTCTTCGCCCAAAGTGAATACCTGACCGATGGCAAGCTGAATACCATCATGCCCCGCGTAAGGAGCATGATAAGACCAACCCAAAGATTGCAGCAGGTATGACGGTGCTTTTTCATCCAAAGCACGCCCCAATGTCATCAGATGATACCACTTTTTCAGGGTTTCTACATCTGTTGTTTTTATATCATATTTCTTTTTCATAGTGAATGAAGTTCTTAATGAGTGAAACAATCAGTTATCAGCCTTGCCAGTTTTCGAGGTAGTCGGCTATAAAGTGGAGGAAGTTACCTCCCAACATTCCGTCTACTACCCGATGGTCGTAAGACAAAGACAGATACATTTTATGGCGGATGGCAATCGTATCACCTTCCGGTGTTTCTATCACAGCAGGTTTCTTCTCAATATACCCTACTCCCAAAATAGCAACCTGCGGCTGATTAATAATCGGTGTACCGAACAGGCTCTTGAACGTTCCGAAATTGGTAATGGTAAATGTACCGCCATCAATATCTTCCGGCATTAATTTATTATCCCTTGCTTTCAGGGCTAAAGAGTCAATGGCAACTGCCAGACCATTCAGATTCAAACGATCGGCGTCATGCACCACAGGCACAATCAGATTTCCATCATTCAGAGAGACGGCAATACCTACATTGATATGTTTCTTAAAGAGGATATTATATCCGTCTACTGACACATTCACTTGAGGATAGGCTGCCAATGCTTTCGCTACGGCCTCGGTTATCACAGGCATATAAGTCAACTTCACTCCTTCGCGACGGAAGAAAGCATCTTTGTTCTTTTCACGCCAACGCACCAGTTTGGTGACGTCTACTTCTACCACATTGGTTACATGAGGAGATACTTTCTTAGACATAACCATGTGATCGGCAATAATCCGGCGGACACGATCCATCTCTTTCACTTCAACTCCAGGCATGGCAACAGGAGCAGACGATTTGGATGAAGTAGCAGCCGACTGTGCAGCAGGGACAGATGCAGCCGGAGACGTTTTCGGAGTTATCGGTTCGGGAGCAACAGCCACCGATGGTTTGCTTGCAGCCGGAGCAGCAACGGCAGAGGCTGGCTTCTGTTCAGCCATATCTCCTCTTTTCTTCTTTTCAATATAGTCTTTTATATCTTTCTTACTCAATCGCCCTTCATAACCCGTACCTTGTATAGCATCCAACTCTTCTTTCGGAATCTTAGCCTCCCGCGCCAACTGAATCACAACAGGAGAATACCAACGTTCTTCCTCAACAGCAACGGGTTTGGATGTATCAACGGGGTTTGATGCAGTATTCACTGATTGGTTCTTAGCAGTGTCCGTTGATGATTGTGATGTTCCGGAAACATCAGCGGCAACCTGACTGGCATCAGCTCCTTCGTTTGTGGCACCTTCGCTTGCCGGCTCCGTACCGGATGATTCTTCGCCATCCAAATCAATAATGGCGACAACTGTTCCTACAGCTACCGTGTCACCTTCCTTATATAAAATCTCCACCACTTTTCCCGCTACAGGAGAAGGGATTTCTGCACTTACTTTAGCCGTATTCACTTCAAAAAGCACATCGTCTTCCTGAATCATGTCACCCACCTTTACAGACCAAGAGACAATAGTCCCTTCGGTTATACTCTCGCCCAACTTAGGCATTTTTATTTCGAATTTTGACATAGACAGTAAATTTATTATTCAACCTTAGATATATTACAACAATGGGCTGAAATAGAAAGTTTTAAGTTAAGTAAATTTTAACCGGATGCCAATCGGCACAGCCAAGCATCAACGGCTATATATCCACTCTTTCTGAATATATTTCTCTTCCCGGAGCTGATTGACAGCTTCTATCTCCTCCCTGGTGAAAGCACTGACGGATTGCGACTTACTGAAATACTGAAAAGCCTTTTCTTTAAAATCAGTGACAGTCCCCGCCGACAAATGCCTGCGAATATTAGTAACCTCACTCCGAACGGAAGGAACAGCGTATACAGACGATAACGTTTCATCATCGACCATCGGTTCCGGATTCAATGCTTGATGCAACGCTGTAAGGTCCGTATCATACAATAGCGTGCAATGATACAATACCCGATCCTTGTACAGGCATTGCGCACTTCCTGATATTTTCAATCCATTCAGATAAATCCCCAATCGTTCGCCTCCTGTTGCCATCAGTCCCATAGAGTTCAGGAAATCCAACGTCCGCTGCAAATACGTGACAAACTCTGGCAAGCGGGGAGTCGTTTCTATAAAAGTCAGATTAACATTGCCCAAATCATGGTACACTGCTCCCCCACCGGAAAAACGACGGGCAATATGTACCTGCTCCCGTTCCGCCCATTCCTGATCGACTTCCGACCGTAACCGCTGATGCTTCCCTATTACCACAGAAGGAGTGTCCTGCCAAAGCATGAAAATGTCTTCATTTCCCTGCTTCAACAGATATTCTTCTGCAGCCAAGTGAAAGTAAATTTCAGTAAACGGACTATAGATACATCGAATCATAGGTCAGACAGAATAAGAGTTAAAACATAATCTCGTGATAAATCTCTCCGACCGTAGGATGCGGGAATACAGTCTTCTGAAATTCTTCCACCGTATAGCCTCTCTGAATAGCAATACCTGCGATCACTATGAGTTCCGACGCCGGATTTCCCAATATGTGGCAACCGATGATCTTCCCTTCTTCATCCTGAATCAACTTACAAAGGCCGTTTCCCTGTTCATTCTCGGCTACGAACCGGCCGGAATAAGCCATCGGTAATTTGGATACACGGTAAGAAAGTCCTGATTTTATCAATTCTTCTTCTGTCTTTCCCACTCCTGCCACTTCGGGATTGGTATAAACAACTCCCGGAACACAATCGTAATTTATCCGGTCTTCCACTCCCAAGATATGATTAATAGCGACTTCCGCTTCACGAATAGCGGTATGTGCCAATAAAGAATAACCTGTAATATCCCCACAAGCATATACGCGGGGATGCGAAGTCAACAGATGTTCATCCACTTTGACCCCGTTCCGATGCAATTCTATATTCAGCTTGTCCAGTCCCACTCTGGATAAATTTGCCTTACGGCCTACACTAAGCAAGATTTTCTCCGCTTCAATAGTGGAAACTTTTCCTTCTTTTTCTATCACGACTCCATGAGCGTTCACTTCCACTACTTTCGTATTCAAATAGAAAGTGACTCCCCGTTTGGCATATTCGGCGCGAAGCATACCGCTCGTTTCCTTATCCATCGCTCCCAAAATCTCCGGCATCATTTCTACCACATGCACCTTTACTCCCATACTGTTGAAGAAAGAAGCAAATTCCATCCCGATCACTCCACCGCCAATAATAACAAGCGTCTTGGGAAGTTCTTTTATCTCCAACGCCTCCTTGGAAGTCCAATAACTGACTCCCGACAATCCCGGTATGGGAGGAATCACTGTATCGGAACCGGTACATACCAGCAAGTATTTCACGGAATAGGTTTCTCCATCACAGGTGATGCGGATCATCCCCTCGTTCTCTCCTTCTATAAAAGCTTCTTTCTCCACGATCGTCACTCCGTAAGAATTCACAGTCATCTTCACGCCACCCGTCAACATTTTCACTGTTTTGTCTTTGCGGTTCATAATCTTGGATAAATCGAACGAAGGAGATTCGGCAGAAACGCCATATTTGGAAGCACTCTTGATGCTATCCAGTATTTTAGCAGAATATAACAAAGTTTTAGTAGGAATACACCCCTCATTGAGACACACTCCACCCATTGCCTTTTTCTCAAAAAGAACGGCTTTTAATCCGTTGGCCCCTGCCCGTTCGGCAGCTGTGTACCCGGCAGGACCACCACCAATAATAGCTATATCAAAGTTCATAATCGTATCTTTTTTAGTAATAATACGATTATAACAAATGAGAGAAGAGATAAGTTGTTGGGAAAAGAAATACCTGTTACTTAATTGTCAGCTTTTTAAGTTCCTCTAACGAGCCATTGAACACGTTCAGGTCTACGTCTTCTTTGATGCCGGGAACACTTCCCACATCAGTATGTTGCCAAAAGTCCCATTTCCCCTGATACTTTACAGAGTCAACATAATAATGGGCAATCCAGTAAGGGTATGTATTGAAGATAGAATCGTCCAGATAACGGGTTTTAAATTTATAAGAAGTATAAAGAATAGGTTTCACTCCATAATGAGATTCCACCCGGTCCAGCCAGCGTTTAATGCCTTGCTGCAATTCCTTTTTTTCCTTCCGCCCGGTCACTTCCACATCAAGTACGGGAGGTAAATCACCCGTGTCCAGTTTCACCGTACGAATAAAGAAGTCCGCCTGTTTCAAAGCATCCGTACCAGGAATATAAAAATGATAAGCACCACGGATAAATCCATGGTTACGGGCATTGGCGAAGTTCGCCTCAAAGGTAGTATCGTTATGGTCTCCTCCTTCTGTAGCTTTCATAAAAACGAAATGCAAAGGAGTAGCCGTCTCTTTATTCTGCAACAGTCTTTTCCAATCAATCTTTCCCTGATAATGAGAAATGTCAATACCATGAATATCATATCCGTCAGGGATACAAACTCCGTATTCCTTTAAACCATGACAAGGTTTCCATCGATAAGCATAAGGACGGATAAAGAAATAGTAGAATACAACGGAAAAACAACCGATAATCACCACTGCCAAAATGTTACGAATCCAGACAGGCATCACAGTTCGATGCTTCATCTGTTCCTTTTTTGAGGTACGGGAAGTTTTGGAAGAAGAGGTCGTTCCCTTTTTCTTGGTAGTGGAAACAGTTCTTTTCTTCTGTACGGCAGACATCGGGTTGTTGCGTTGCGGCATTTACTTTAAACGATCAATGTTTTTAGAGATAGGCACGGATTACGCGAATTAACACGGTTTTTTAGTTATTTCTTATAAACCGTGTATTCCGTGTAGTCCGTGCCTGAAAGAATCTTTCATTGCAGCTGTTATTGCAACTGTTACATCAACAACTGCTCTGAAGGAAGTGTATTTATTTAGCTTGTTCCAGCTGCAAAGTCTTAGTTGCCTGGTCGCAAACTTCTGTAGGACCGAAGTACTGGATTGGACCCGGATATACATAATCCGTTTCGATAGCCCAACGATCACGTTGCGCAGCAAATGCCTTGAAAGGAGCACCATCCAATTTCACCAATGCTTTCTGGATAACCGGTTTCATTTCACCGTGGCGACGTTCCATATTCATCATCATAGTGATAGGCACACCACCAGCAATCCATTCGGCAGCAGGAGCTGTTGTGTTACGTACAGAAGACATATAACCAGTCTTACCGTTAGCAATCAACATAGAAGCTGTGTAACCCAAAGAGTAGCAATAGTCAGCGTCAAAGTTTGATGGAGCAGCACAACGTCCTTCATAACCGAAGAAGTGGTGTTGAGCAGCAAATTTACCAACATACTTGCCTGCTTCTTTCCATGAAGCCAATTTGGTAGCTACCATTTCAGACAACAGCTTTTCTGTTTCGATCAGTGATACCTGAACGTTTCCGTGCGGGTCACGATCCAAAGTCAACTGACGTGCAACACCTTCCGGCAGACTTGCATAGATAGCAGAGTTTTCCGGAGAAAGTTTGCGGATGATATAATCACGTTGGTGAGATTTCTTGATCTGACCGAATTCTTCAGCATTAGCAGCCAGGAAGTCGTTCAATTCAGCAATCAGGCGTTTCATGGCAGGAATAAATTCTACCAATCCTTCTGGAATCAATACAGTACCGAAGTTGTTTCCCTGTGCAGCACGGTCAGCTACCACTTTAGCGATGTAAGTCACTACATCGTCCAAAGACATATCTTTAGCTTCTACTTCTTCAGAAACGATACACACGTTAGGCTGTACCTGCAAAGCACATTCCAGTGCGATGTGAGAAGCCGAACGACCCATCAATTTGATGAAGTGCCAGTATTTACGTGCAGAGTTACAGTCACGTTGGATGTTACCGATTACTTCTGCATAAGTCTTACATGCTGTATCGAAACCGAAAGAAGTTTCAATCATATCGTTCTTCAAGTCACCGTCGATTGTTTTCGGGCAACCGATTACCTGTACACCGTAGTTCTTAGCTGCATAGTATTCAGCCAATACACAAGCATTTGTGTTAGAGTCGTCACCACCGATGATAACCAATGCTTTGATGCCAAGTTCTTTGATGATTTCATATCCCTTTTCGAACTGGCTTTCTGCTTCCAGCTTCGTACGTCCGGAACCGATGATATCGAAACCACCTGTGTTACGGTATTCGTCGATAATATCAGCAGTCAGTTCCATATAGTTGTGATCTACCAGACCACCAGGACCCAGGATAAAACCATATAATTTGTTTTCCGGGTTCAATTTCTTGATACCGTCGAACAAACCGGAGATTACATTGTGTCCGCCCGGAGCCTGACCACCGGAAAGAATTACACCTACGTTCATAGCGGGAAGAGCAACAGCTTCACCAGCTTCGAATGTAATCAACGGCATTCCATACGTGTTCGGGAATAATGCTTTGATAGCTTCCTGATCGGCTACAGATTGAGTAGCAGCACCTGCTACAGCTTTAACGGCTCCTGATGCCAATGCTTTCGGAA
>OFOK01002270.1_pt1 | contig 11600 bp, 10 predicted proteins | sample 1542001 | NCBI WGS metagenome assembly OFOK01 (sample SAMN04209242, study PRJEB22552) | human gut metagenome | biome: gut; material: feces | host: Homo sapiens | place: USA: Oklahoma
AGCAGTACACTTTGCTTGAGCACTTCTATCTGACTTTTCAGATAATACTCGTCCTTAATTCGATTCGTCTTTGGGTTTCAGATACTGGTTATTATACTTTTCAAGAAATAGCAGTACACTTTGCTTGAGCACTTCTATCTGACTTTTCAGATAATACTCGTCCTCAAACATAGCATAGTGCACACAGGCGCGCACAAAAATAAAGATCAGCGGCGTGATGACCGTATAGGGAATGCCGATCTTCGGCTCCAGCTCTTTTGCGTACTGGGTGTAACGCTCGTTGACCCCCTGAAAGAACTTCTTGCCGTGTTCAATGTACTTGGGCAAGGTGTAAACCTGGTACATCAGGCGGTATTTTTTGCCGTGTTTTTTGGCGGTCCAGTAGGGAACTTCCTCAAGAAACCGCATCACATCTTTTGGGTCTGTGGGAGCCATGGTCAAAAAGTCGTCCTCCACCTTGGACATACAGTAGGCGGTGGAGTCGATAATCAGCTCGTCCAAATTTTTAAAATAAACATACAGGTTGGCTTTGGTGCAGCCGCAGGCTTCTGCCAGCGCCTGGGTGCCGGTTCCGGTTAATCCGTTTTCCGCATAGCAGGCAAAGCATTTTTCCATCATTTCCTGCCGTTTCATATCATGCTGTTGAGGAATTCGCTTCATTGCTTGTTGCTCCTATGAGATAAATCCATTTGATTACTTAGGATAGCATATCTTGTCAAAAGAAGCAAGTCACTTTCTGTGAAAAAAAGGACGGTACACAAACCGCCCCTTTTTTATAGAAGATTTATAGGCTCAAACGCGAGTCACCTGAAAGCCGGTGCAGGCATAGGCGGTGTCCGTAACCGGGTACTGCTTAAAGAACTGATATTGGGAGTAAGAACTGGAAAGAATCTCTCTGCCGTCCTCCTCAATGAATTCCACAATGTGGGGCACAAAACGCAGCGATTCAATATCCTCCGGGGTACAGCCCTCGTGGTACTCGGTCATTAACGCTGTGAACTTCTCCTTGGTAAACGCCTTTGAGACGATACGCTTCGGGTCAATGGGCGCGAACAGGGGAGAAATGATAAAGCGAGTCTTGCCCACTTTTAATGTGACGCAGTCGGTGAGCACCAGTACATCTTTTCCGCTTGCCTCCAAGGCTCCCAAAAAATCGCTCTTTAAGGTCTTGTAGTCACCGGGCAGGGTCAGGTAAGTTTTGCGGTCTATCATCGCGGGTCCTCCTTCATTGCTATGACAGGTTGTGTAATGGGCAAATCATTGGAAATTGTAAAATAATTTTGTTCTATTTTACTATATTCTCTTCACAATTTCAATAGAATGTGGTAAAATAAGCCAAAAGAATAGGGCAACTCTATTCTGTTTTAGGGGGAATGACTATGAAAGCAAAGAATCCGGGCGCTTTGTCAGGGCGCACCTGGACCTCCATTCTGCTGTTTGGCCTGATCGGCCAAATTGCCTGGGTGGTAGAGAATATGTATTTCAGCCGTTTTATGCAAAATGAGATCACCCGCGCGCCTTATGCCACTACACTGATGGTGGCGTTCTCCGCACTGTTTGCTACACTGTCTACGCTGCTGGGCGGCGCCATCTGCGACCGTACCGGCAAGCGCAAGGTGTTTATCACCTGGGGGTATGTGATCTGGGGCTTTACCATTATGGCCTTTGCCCTGATCCCTATGCAGCCGGCGCCGGATAAAGTCAAGGCCATGGTGATTTTGGTGGTTGTCATGGACTGCGTGATGTCTGTGATCGGTTCCATCAGTAACGATGCGTCCTTTAACACCTGGATCACAGATATGACGAATACCGCCAACCGCAGCAAGGTAGATACCATTTTGGCAGTGCTGCCGCTGTTGGCCATTGCCGTTGTGTTTGTAGGCTTTGACGGGCTGACCAATGCCGCTGCCACTACCGACGACTGGAAAAAGTTCTTTATGCTCCTGGGTATTATTCCCACTGTCGGCGGCCTGATCGGCGTGTTCTTGATGAAAGACAAGCCGGGTCTGCAAAAAAAGACGGACGGTAATTTTCTGGCCGACTTTGTGTATAGCTTAAACCCGAAAGTGATCAAAGAAAACAAGCTGCTGTATGTTTGTCTGTCCGGCAATATGGTGGCGGCTATTGCATACCAGATCTATGTGAACTATTTGTTCAATATTATTGAGGGCACGCTGCAAATCAAGGATTATATTGTCCCGGTGGCCATTATTGGCCTGGCAGCGGCCGTGGGCTCCGTTTTGGTGAGTACCGCTATGGATAAAGTGGGCAAAAAGCACTTTTTCTATCCCACTATTATTGCCGGGATCATCGGCTGCGTAATTATTTGGAGTGCTAAGTTTTTCGTAGGCAAAAACCTAAAGGCGGAACTGGCAATTTTAATTGTCGGCGGTATTTTGGTGATTGGTGTAACCCTGGTGATGGCAGGGTTGTTTACCGCTTCCTATCGGGACTGCATTCCAAAGGGCCGGGAGGGTCTGTTCCAGGGCTGTCGTATGGTGCTGTATGTGTTGGTGCCTATGATTATCGGACCGCTGATTGCCCAGTTTATTATCAATCAGTATAATAAAGGCGTTACAGACAGCGCGGATATTGTGTATCCCATGGAGCTGTTCTTGGGTGCCGCCGCGGTCATGGTGTTCTGCTTTATTCCTGCCTCTGTTGTGCGCAAAAAGCAGGACGCGGTGCATGAAAAATTGCTGGAAGAAATGAAAGAGGAACAGGCGCAATCGTCTGCAAAATAAATGCCGATAAGCCCTCTCCTCGGAGGGGGCTCGCGCATTGCTTTTGCGGTGGCAGAATTCACCGTTTTGTAATCAAATTATGTCTTGACTTTAGGTCTTGTGTCCAGTATAATATCTGTTTAGAACGAACAGCAATTTTGATGGAGAGTACAGAATATGACATTGCTTATTCAGAACGCGCGCTGCTGGAACGGCGGCGGGTTTCATACGGCAGATGTCCTCTTACAGGGAGGCAAAATAAAGTCCCTCGGCACCTCCATTTCCTCTGATGGGGTCAATGCCCTTTTTGACGCAAGGGGTCAGTATTTCCTTATACCGGGTTTCGTTGATGTGCATGTGCATCTCCGTGAGCCCGGTTTTTCTTATAAGGAGACCATTGCCACCGGGTCCGGGGCGGCAGCTGCGGCGGGCTATACCACCGTTTGCGCAATGCCCAATCTGACCCCGGCGCCGGATACCCCGGCTCATTTGGCAGAGGAACAGGCGATCATTGACCGGGACGCCAAAATCCAGGTTTTGCCATTTGCCTCTATTACCAAGGGGCGCAAAGGTAGTGGCGAATTGGTGAATTTTGAAGCGCTGTCACCAAAGGTGGTGGGCTTTTCCGACGATGGTTGCGGTGTGCAGGACGAGGGCTTAATGCGAGAAGCGATGGTGCGATGCAAGGCGCTGAACAAGGTGATCTCCGCCCACTGCGAGGTCAACGATCTGCTGAATGGCGGCTACATTCACGACGGCGCTTACTGCAAGGCGCACGGTCACCGGGGCATTTCTTCCGCCTCTGAGTGGAAGATGATCGAGCGGGACTGCCGGCTGGCGTCGGATACCGGTTGTCGTTACCATGTGTGCCACATTTCCACCAAGGAGAGCGTGGAAGTAATTCGAGAAGCGAAAAAAAGCGGCGTGCCCGTCACCTGCGAGACCGGCCCCCACTACCTTGTTCTGTGTGATGAGGATTTACAGGAGGACGGTCGGTTCAAGATGAACCCGCCTTTGCGCAGCCGCAGCGATAGGGAAGCCCTGTTAGAGGGCGTAGCAGACGGCACGGTGGATGTGATCGCCACCGACCATGCGCCCCATAGTGCTGCGGAAAAAGAGAAGGGTCTGTCCGGTTCCGCCATGGGTATTGTGGGTCTGGAAACGGCATTCCCGGTGCTGTACACCAAGCTGGTGCGCACCGGCGTGATGACCTTTGAAAAGCTGATTCAAATGATGGCCGTGCGGCCAAGAGAAATATTTGACCTGCCGGTTGGCGAGATTGTTCCCGGCGCACCGGCGGATCTGTGCCTGCTGGACATGGACTGCAACTGGACGGTAGACCCGGACAAGTTCGTGACCATGGGCAGGGCAACGCCTTTTGCCGGTTGGCAGGTGCAGGGCAAAAACAGATTGACGGTATGGAGAGGAGAAGTAGTATATGAAGCCTTACGATAAGCAGTTGGTGCTGGAGAACGGCAAGCAGTTCTTCGGCTACGGCTTTGGCGCAGATAAGAGCGCCATTAACGAGATCGTGTTTAACACCTCTATGGTGGGGTATCAGGAGATCGTTTCCGACCCCAGTTATACAGATCAAATGGTTGTGATGACTTACCCGCTCATTGGCAACTACGGTATGACCGATGAGGATTATGAGACCAAGATTCCCACCATGGGCGGCCTGATCGTGCGGGAATACAACGATCAGCCCTCCAATTTCCGCTATACCAAGACCCTGTCTGAGGTGCTGGAGGAATATGGAATTCCCAGTATCAGTGGGATTGACACCCGTATGCTCACCCGCATCATTCGAGACGAAGGCAGCCAAAAAGTGGGCATCTTCCCGGCGGATATGCCCTATGACAGTGCCTTGTGGCAGGTGAAGAATTACACCATTCCCACAGACATGGTGTCTCGGGTCAGCTGCAAAAAGCGCTGGTATTCCCGCACCCCTAACCATAAGTACGATGTGGTAGCCATTGACTGCGGGATAAAGCTGAATATTATCCGCAAGCTGAACGAAAAAGGCTGCAATGTGACGGTCGTGCCTTACGATACCACCGCGGAGGAGATTCTGCGCATGCATCCGGACGGACTGTTCCTGTCTAACGGTCCCGGTAACCCGGAGGATGTGACCCCGGTGATCGAAGTGGTGCGGCAGCTGAAGGGCAAGCTGCCCATCTTCGGCATTTGTCTTGGGCACCAGATGATCAGCCTGGCGCTGGGAGCGAAGACCTTTAAGATGAAGTTTGGCCACCGGGGCGGTAACCACCCGGTGAAGCATTTGGAGGACGGCAAGATCGAGATCACCTCGCAGAACCATTCTTATGCGGTGGATGTGGCCTCCCTGGCCGACACGGAGCTGGAGCTGACCCACATGAACCTGCTAGATCGCACCGCTGAAGGTGTGGCTTCCCCGGAGAACCGGCTGTTCTCCGTGCAGTACCACCCGGAGAGCGCACCCGGTCCACAGGACAGTGCCTATTTGTTTGACCGGTTTATTGATTTGATGGAGGAGGCGCAGAACCATGCCTAAGCGTACAGATATTCATAAAGTATTGGTGATCGGCTCCGGCCCCATCGTCATTGGCCAGGCGGCGGAGTTTGACTATGCCGGCACCCAGGCCTGCCTTGCCCTGCGTGAGGAGGGCTATGAAGTAGTGCTCATCAACTCCAACCCGGCTACCATTATGACCGATACGGATATTGCCGATAAAGTCTATATGGAGCCGCTGAATTTGGAATATGTGGCGCGTATTATTCGTCATGAGCGCCCGGACGCTATCTTGCCTTCTCTGGGCGGCCAAACCGGTCTAAACCTGGCGGTACAGCTGGCGAAAAAAGGCGTACTGCAAGAGTGCGATGTAGAAATTCTCGGCACCAGCTTTGAGTCCATTGAGCGGGCTGAGGACCGAGAGCTGTTTAAGGAACTTTGCCAGGGACTGGGAGAGCCAGTGCTGCCCTCAGAGATCGCAGAGACCTTGGAGGACGGTCTTCGTGCTGCTGCAGAGATCGGTTATCCCGTTGTGCTGCGCCCGGCCTTTACCCTTGGCGGCACCGGCGGCGGCTTTGCGGATGATGAAGAAGAGTGCCGTGTGATGCTGAAAAATGCCTTGGCCCTGTCACCGGTGCACCAGGTGCTGGTGGAAAAGAGCATTAAGGGCTATAAAGAAGTAGAATATGAGGTGATGCGGGACGCCAACGATACCGCCATTACCATTTGTAATATGGAGAATATTGACCCGGTGGGTATCCATACCGGCGACTCTGTGGTGGTGGCTCCCTCTCAGACCCTCACCAACAAAGAGTACCAGATGCTCCGTGATTCAGCTTTGAAGATCATTCGGGAGCTGAAGATCGAGGGTGGGTGCAATGTGCAGTTCGCGCTGGACCCTCACTCATTCCAGTATTACCTCATTGAGGTGAACCCCCGCGTCAGCCGTTCCTCTGCCTTGGCTTCCAAGGCCAGCGGCTATCCCATTGCCCGGGTCAGCGCCAAGATTGCCGTGGGTATGCATCTGGACGAGATTCCTATTGCCAACACCCCCGCTTCCTTTGAGCCTACCCTGGACTATGTGGTCACCAAGATCGCCCGGTTCCCCTTTGACAAATTCGCCGACGCCAACAATACGCTGAACACCCAGATGAAGGCCACCGGCGAGGTGATGAGCGTAGGTCGCACCATGGAGGAGAGCCTGCTTAAGGCGGTGCGCTCCCTGGAGATTGGCGTTTGCCATCTGTATATGAAGAAGTTTGACACGTACAGTCAAGAGGAGCTGCTGGACTATATCCACACCGGCACCGATGATCGGCTGTACGCCATTGCCCAGCTCATCCGGCTGCGCTGCGATTTGAACCGCATTTATAATGCCACGAAGATTGATATGTGGTTTTTGGAAAAGTTCAAGAACATTGTGGACTTTGAGGCGGTATTGCGTGCCAATCCCCGGGATGAACAGACCTTGCGGGACGCCAAAAAAATGGGCGTGTCCGACAAATATATCGGCCAGCTGTGGGGTATGACGGAGGCGGAAGTCTTTAACCTGCGCAAGTCGATCAAACTGTTCCCGGTGTATAAGATGATCGACACCTGTGCCTCTGAGTTTGACTCCTATGTGCCGTACTTCTACTCCACCTATGAGGAGGAGAATGAGTCCGTTGTATCAGATAAAAAGAAGATCGTAGTGCTTGGCTCCGGCCCCATTCGAATCGGTCAAGGCGTGGAATTTGACTACTCCACCGTGCACGCTATTTGGTCCATTCGGGACGCCGGGTATGAGGCGATTATCATTAATAACAACCCGGAGACCGTGTCTACCGACTACACCACCTCGGACAAGCTGTATTTTGAGCCGCTGACGGTGGAAGATGTGATGAATGTGATCGAGCTGGAGCAGCCGATGGGCATTGTGGTGTCCCTTGGCGGTCAGACCGCCATTAACCTGGCGCCTCCGCTGGACGCACTGGGTGTGCCCATCATCGGCACCGATGTGGCTGCCATTGACCGGGCAGAGAACCGGGACAGCTTTGAAAAGGTAATGGAAAAGCAGGGCATTCCCCAGCCTAAGGGCCTGGCGGTCACGGATATTGAAGAGGGCGTGCGCGTTGCCGCCTCCATCGGTTATCCCGTGCTGGTGCGCCCCTCCTTTGTATTGGGTGGTCGTGCCATGCAGATCGTTGCCAATGAGGAGAGCCTGCGCCACTACCTGCAAACGGCTGTGGAAATCAACACCGATCAGCCGGTGCTGGTGGATAAATACATTATGGGTAAAGAGCTGGAGGTGGACGCCATCTGTGACGGCACAGATGTGTTCATTCCCGGTATTATGGAGCATGTGGAGCGCACCGGCGTACATTCCGGCGACTCTATCAGCATCTACCCCACCTTCTCCGTCAGCCAGGCGGTCAAGGACAAAATTATTGATTATACCGTTAAACTGGGTACGGCCATCGGCATCGTGGGCCTTTACAATATTCAGTTTATTGCAGACAGCAACGACGATGTGTATGTGATCGAGGTGAATCCCCGTTCTTCCCGCACGGTGCCGTTCCTGTCCAAGGCCACTTCCGTGCCTATGGCGCACATTGCCACCCAGGTAATCCTGGGCCACAGCTTAAAAGAACAGGGCATTACGGAGGTGTATCCCACGGAGAAAAAGCGCTGGTATGTAAAGGCGCCTGCGTTCTCCTTTAGCAAGCTGAAAGGAATGGACACTTATCTGTCCCCGGAGATGAAGTCCACCGGCGAGGCTATCGGTTACGACAAGAGCCTGACCCGCGCTCTGTATAAAGCGTTACAATCCAGCGGGCTGCATGTGTCCAACTACGGCACGGTGCTGGTGACCATTGCGGATCAGGACAAGCCTACTGCGCTGCCGTTGATCCGTCGGTTCTACGACCTGGGCTTTAATATCGAAGCCACTGAGGGCACCGCCAAGTACCTGAAAGACCACGGCATTCGCACCCGGGTGCGGCAAAAGCTCACTGAGGATGACAGTGACGAGATCTTGATGGCACTGCGCCAGGGGCACATTGCCTATGTGATTAACACCATTGATATTAACCACGGCGACAGTCACTCGGACGGCTCGGAAATTCGCCGGGCTGCGGTGGAAAACAATGTGACTATGTTCACCTCGCTGGATACGGTAAAGGTGCTGCTGGATGTGCTGGAGGAGATCACTCTGGGCGTGTCTACCATTGACGCGGAGTAAGCGTATGTATAAACAAGGTATTTTTACAATAGAAGAAAATCGACCTCTGACCGCCAGCGTGTACCGTATGGTCCTGGCAGGGGACACCCGGTACATTACGGCGCCGGGCCAGTTTGTGAACATTGCCCTGGAGGGCAAGTTCCTGCGCCGCCCCATCTCCGTCTGCGACTATGACAGCCGGACGGTGACCATCATCTATAAAGTTGTGGGGCAGGGGACGGCCCAAATGGCAAAGATGCAGCCGGGGGAGACGCTGGATGTGCTCACCGGCCTGGGCAACGGCTACACGATGGAGCCTGTGCACCACGCGCTGCTTATCGGCGGTGGTGTAGGTGTGCCGCCCCTTTACAATCTGTGCAAGTGCTTGCGGGCTGCCGGGCAGCAGGTAACGGTGATACTGGGCTTTAACACGGCGGACGAAGTGTTCTACGCCGAGGAATTCGCCGCACTGGGTGCGGAAGTGCGGATCACCACCGTGGACGGCAGTGTAGGCACCAAGGGCTTTGTGACGGATGCCTTTCCGGCAGAGTACGACTACTTTTATACCTGCGGTCCGCTGCCGATGCTGCGGGCGGTATATGACCGTTCTGCCACCTCCGGTCAGTTCTCCTTTGAGGAGCGCATGGGCTGCGGGTTTGGCGCTTGTATGGGCTGCTCCTGCAAGACCAAGTACGGCAACAAGCGCATTTGCAAGGACGGACCGGTGCTGGTAAAGGAGGAGATCGTATGGTAGACCTGCGTGTGAATTTGTGCGGGCTGGAGTTGGACAATCCGGTGGTTCCTGCCTCCGGCACCTTCGGCTTCGGCAAGGAATTCAGCGAATTTTATGATATTAACATGTTAGGCTCTTTCTCCTTTAAGGGCACCACAAGGGATGCTCGTTTTGGCAATCCCACCCCCCGCATTGCAGAATGCACTGGCGGCATGATCAATGCCGTTGGTTTGCAAAATCCCGGAGTGCACCATGTGACCCAGCATGAACTGCCGGAGCTGAAAAAAATCTTTCACAAGCCGGTGATCGCCAACGTGAGCGGCTTCTCCGTGGAGGACTATGCCTATACCTGCCAGCTGCTGGACAAAGAGGAGCAGGTGGGGATTTTGGAAGTGAATGTATCCTGCCCCAATGTGCACGGCGGCGGTATGAGCTTTGGCACCGATCCGGCCTGTGCCGCAGAAGTGACCCGGGCGGTAAAGGCAGTGACCACCAAGCCGGTGTTCATTAAGCTGTCGCCTAATGTAACGGATATTGTAGCCATTGCCAAGGCTTGCGAAGAGGCCGGTGCGGATGGTATTTGTCTGATCAACACCCTGCTGGGTATGCGCATTGATCTGAACCGGCGTCGACCGGTGATTGCCAACACCATGGGCGGTTTTAGCGGCCCGGCGGTGTTTCCGGTGGCGGTGCGTATGGTGTACCAGGTGGCCAGTGCCTGCAACATTCCCGTGATGGGCTGCGGCGGCGTTACCAGTGCCCGGGATGTGGTGGAGATGATGATGGCCGGTGCCACGGCTGTACAGGTAGGCGCTGCCAATTTGGTAGACCCCTACGCTTGCAAAAAAATCATTGAGGATCTGCCGACTGTGTGCGCAGACCTGGGGATTGATAAATTAAGTGATGTGATAGGAGTGGTAAAAAATGGGTAAAGATGTGATCGTGGCTTGCGATTTTGCAAGCGCAGAGGGAACCTTTGCGTTCCTGGACAAATTCACGGAGGAAAAACCCTTTGTGAAGATCGGTATGGAACTGTATTACGCAGAGGGTCCGTCCATTGTGCGGGAGCTGAAAAAGCGTGGACACAAGATCTTTTTGGATCTGAAGCTGCACGATATTCCCAATACGGTAAAGAAGTCCATGGCAGTGCTGAGCCGACTGGATGTGGATATGACCAATGTGCACGCTGCCGGTACAGTAGAGATGATGGAGGCCGCACTGGAGGGTCTGACCCGTCCGGATGGCACGCGTCCGCTGCTGATCGCCGTGACCCAGCTGACCTCCACCAGTGAGGAGCGCATGCAAAAAGAACTGCTCATCAATGCGAGTATCAACGACACCATTGTGCAGTACGCCAAGAATGCCAAGACCGCCGGTCTGGACGGCGTGGTGTGCTCGCCGCTGGAGGCGGGCATGGTGAAGGACGCCTGCGGCAAGGCATTTATGACCGTGACCCCCGGCGTACGCTTTGCAGACGGCGACCTGGGTGACCAGGTGCGGGTGACCACCCCTGCCAAAGCAAAGGAGATCGGCTCCGACTACATTGTGGTGGGCCGTCCCATTACCGCTGCCGATGACCCGGTGGCTGCGTACAGACGCTGCTGCCGTGAATTTATAGATTAAGGAGTGTTATTATGACCATTACTAAGGAACAGATTGCAAAAGATTTGCTGTCCATTCGTGCTGTGTTCTTAAAGCCGGACGATCCCTTTACCTGGGCTTCCGGTATCCACAGCCCCATTTACTGCGACAACCGGCTGACCCTGTCCGCTCCTGTGGTACGGAAAGATGTGGAGGCCGGACTGGCTGAGATTGTAAAAGAGAAGTTCCCGGAAGCGGAGATGCTGATGGGCACCTCTACGGCGGGCATTGCCCACGCAGCCATTACCGCTACCATTTTGGACCTGCCCATGGGTTATGTGCGCTCCGGTCATAAGGACCACGGCCGCCAAAACCAAATTGAAGGCAAAATGGAGCCGGGCACGAAGGTCGTGGTGATTGAGGATCTGATCTCCACCGGCGGCTCTGTGCTGGAAGTGGTAGATGTGCTGCGCCAGGCCGGTGCTCAGGTGCTGGGTATTGCCTCCATCTTCACCTACGGTCTGCAAAAGGGCGTGGAGCGCCTGGCTGCTGCCGATGTGGTGAATTACAGCCTGTCTGACTTTGACACCCTGTCCAAGGTGGCTGCCGCCGAGGGTTATATCGCAGACAAGGATATTGCCAAGCTGACCGCGTTCCAGAAGAACCCCCAGGATCCGGCTTGGATGGAACTGTAAACAGAAGGAGTGGTCTTTATGCGCCATTGTTTAGATACAACGGACTTTACGGTAGAAGAGATTGACGATTTGATCCACTTGGCTACGGACATTATCGCCGACCCTAAGAAATACGCCCATGTGTGCGACGGCAAAAAATTGGCAACCCTGTTTTTTGAGGCGTCGACCCGCACCCGCC
>OFOK01002272.1_pt1 | contig 11581 bp, 9 predicted proteins | sample 1542001 | NCBI WGS metagenome assembly OFOK01 (sample SAMN04209242, study PRJEB22552) | human gut metagenome | biome: gut; material: feces | host: Homo sapiens | place: USA: Oklahoma
GCAAGGGAGCTTTTCGACGCGCTTCGCCGGCTGGACCAGATTGAGGCAAAAATTGTCTATGCCCGCTGCCCGCCGCCGGAGGGAGTAGGTCTGGCGGTCTACAACCGGCTTATACGGGCGGCAGGATTCGAGGTGATCCATGTTGATTAAGGTGGTCGGGCTCACGGGGCCTACCGGCGCAGGAAAATCCACGGCGGCTGAAATGTTCCGCTCTTTGGGGGCGGAGATTATTGACTGTGATCGTTTGGCGGGGAACGTTCTCACCATGCCGGAATGCGTCGACGCGTTAAAGAAAGCTTTTGGGGATGATATTGCCCCGGGAGGTTCTGTGAACCGCAGGCTGCTTGCAGAGCGGGCCTTCCGAAGCCCGGAGGAGACGGAAAAGCTGAACGGCATCACGCACCCGGCTATCATCCGGGAGATGGAGCGCCGCATCCGCGCAGGGAAAGAAGCCGGCGTTCCAATGGTTTTGGTAGACGGCGCCCTTCTGTTTGAAAGCGGAGTATATCGCTCCCTTGATACGACCATAGCCATTCTGGCGGACCGGGAGCTGCGTCTCCGCCGCGTCATGGAACGGGATGGGCTCAGCCGGAAACAGGCGGAAGAGCGCGCCGAAGCGCAGAAGGACGACGCCTATTACTGCGAAAGGGCCGGGTATCTTCTGAATGGAGGAGAAGGGCCGGAGTTTCTGGAAAAACAGGTGAGGGCTCTTTTCCGCCGGATCATGGAGGAATAGATGAAGAAAAAGAGACGACTTCGATTTTGGATCTGTCTTGCGGTGATCCTTGTGGGGGCGGTTTTCGCCGTGGGCAAGGGCTACAGGCTCCTGATGGAGAATATGTATCCGCTCTTGTATACGGAATATATTGAGGAAGAGGCGGCGAAAAACGGTCTGGAGACCTCTTTTCTCTGCGCGGTCATACGCACGGAGAGCAAATTCGATACAAAGGCGGTATCTCGTGCAGATGCTCACGGGCTGATGCAGATCACGCCCGAAACGTTTGACTGGCTGAAAACGAAGCTGCAGGACGGGGATCTGTATACAGAGGAGGATATCTATGACCCGGAGGTGAATATCCACTTTGGCGCAGGCTATCTCCGTTATCTGCTGGACCGATACGACGGCATAAAAGAGACGGCCCTGTGCGCTTATAACGCCGGCCCCGGCAGGGTGGACGGCTGGCTGGAAACGCCGGAATATTCCGACGACGGCAGAACGCTGAAGTCGATCCCATATGGGGAGACGGAAAGGTATGTGGACGCCGTGCTTCGGAGCGAAATCATATATAAGGATCTGTACGGCCTGTAAGGCGGTGTCATGGTCCTGACATATAGAATGAATGGAGGAACAAAAATGGCAAAAAAAGCGGAGAAACCCGATGTGAAAAAGCTGACCAAGGAGCTTCTGATCCCCAGAACCAGCGGGTGCTATCAGACGGAGGAAAAGACCTTCAAAAAGGCCGACGAATACTGTGAAGAGTATAAGGCGTTTATGGATGCCTCCAAAACAGAGAGGGAGTCTGTGGAAACGGCGGTGGCCATGGCGGAAAAGAAGGGGTTTGTTCCCTTTGACCATGAAAAAAAGTATGCGCCCGGCGACAGAGTATATGTGAACAACAGGGGTAAATCCCTGATCCTTGCCGTCATCGGCGAAAAGGGCTGCCGGGAGGGCGTGAAAATCGCCGCGGCCCATATCGATTCTCCCCGGCTGGATCTGAAGCCCCATCCCCTATATGAGAAGGACGATCTGGCCCTTCTGAAGACCCATTATTACGGCGGAATCAAAAAATATCAGTGGACGGCCATCCCTCTGAGCATGCACGGGGTGGTGATCCTGAAGGACGGCACCAAGGCGGATGTGCGCATGGGCGAAAAGGCCGGCGAGCCCCAGTTCTGCGTGACGGATCTGCTGCCTCATCTGGGTGCGGAGCAGATGGGAAAGAGCCTTTCCAAGGCGATCGAGGGAGAAAACCTCAACATTCTGGTAGGCAGCTATCCACTTGGGGATGAAGACGATTCCAACGGTGTCAAGCTCAATGTGATGAAGATCCTTCACGACCGGTTCGGCATCACGGAAGAGGATTTTGTCTCCGCTGACATCGAGTTTGTGCCTGCCTTCAAGGCGGCGGACATCGGCTTCGACAGGAGCATGGTGGGCGCTTACGGCCACGATGACCGCGTCTGCGCCTATACGGCCCTTACGGCCCTTTTGAAAACAGAACTGCCGGAGAACACGTCCATGGTCGTTTTGGCGGACAGGGAAGAAGTGGGCAGCGACGGGAACACCGGACTGAATTCGGAATTCCTCCGGTATTTTGTGGCGGATCTGGCCCAGGCAGAGGGGATGGAGCCCCGCCACGTTCTGAGCCGCTCCAAGTGCCTTTCTGCGGATGTGAGCGCGGCGTATGATCCTACCTATTCTTCCGTTTATGAAGCGGCGAACTCCTGCTATCTCAACGGCGGCGTGGGAGTCATGAAATACACGGGCGCCCGCGGCAAAAGCGGAACCAGCGAAGCCACCGCGGAATTCATGGCAGAGGTGCGCGCACTCTTTGAGAGGAACGGTGTGCTCTGGCAGACGGGTGAGCTGGGTAAAGTAGATGTAGGCGGCGGCGGAACCGTGGCCATGTGCATCGCAAACCTCAATGTAGACGTTGTGGACGTGGGTGTTCCCGTGCTTTCCATGCACGCTCCCTTTGAGATCGTTTCCAAACTGGATGTGTATATGACATACCGTGGATTCAAGGCCTTCTTCTCTGAAAAAGCGGAATAAAGATATTTGCAGGGGACAGACGGATTGGGGTTTCGTCTGTCCTTTTTGCTGTTTGTGTTTCAGGGGCCGCGGCTCTCGGGTATAGCGTAAATAGCCGTTTAGTCATTTTGACGGTGCTTTATGGGATGCATCCGGTATATGGAATAGATTGGAAACATATTTTAGGTCGTATGTCCCTTGTTGATCAAAATTGCTTACACTATAGTATTTCTCTGTGGCTTTAATGTTTTGCATAAAAAAGTTTTAAATACTGCAGAAATTATAGATTTGTAGTTTTGGCGATATAAGAAAAGCAGTCTAATATACCAAAAATGATACATAAAAATCGATATTAGTGTTCATCTTTTCAATCAAAATCCAGTACAATAGCAAAATAGTATAAAAATGACAAAAAAATGCTATTGAAGGAACCGCTTGTTAATGATAGAATAAATACGTCAAAAATATTCGATAAGTTTTTGGATAAAATGTATAATAGCAAAGTGCCTATATGTTTTCACCGATATTCCATGACAGTTCCTTTGTGCAGACATAGATAGGCTGTTTTGCAGCAGCATATGCCTGCGAGGTGCAGTAGAACGAAAAGGTACAATTTTTCAATTATCCAAATTTTTATATTAATTATAGAAAACGTCTCATTTCCTGTATGGAATGGGACGTTTTTTATGTCCGTTACTTAAAGATAATAAAGACGGAAATACTGTAGATTATCGTTTAAAACAGGTTTTTCCAGTGGAATGTAGAGCGGTAACTATAAGGAAGGAGCATTTATTTGGCGCAGAAGAGTGTGAAGGTGGATTTCTCCAGGGTAGAGGGGGTTCCACTGTTTAAAAAATTTGCTATGTTTGATTCTGGTTTAGTGCCGCTCAGTCGTTACGAAAGAGATGCTTATCTGTTTCAAAGGTGTAAGGTTCCTTCCCTGCGAATCGATCTGTTTATCGGTGACCGCAGCATGGAACTAGGAAATATGGCGGATGGAACGGCAGAAAATGTGGAATATCATTGGAATGCATCGGACAGGCTCGTAGAAGAACTGCAAAAAAACGATGTTTCTCCTTATTATTCCTGGTGTTATATCCCACTTCCCGTTCAGCCTGAACAAGGAAGCTTTCGCTCCATTCCCACCGATTGGGGAAAATACAAAGAGATTATGCGGGAATTTGCTCGCCATTACAGAGAACAAGGCTCTCCTTTGGGATATCAGGAAATCTATAACGAACCTATCAATCCGGGCGCTTTTTTTGACGGGTGGGTGGATGAGTTCAATACCCTTTATAAATATGGCGTTCAGGGCATAAAAGAAGGAGACCCGGAGGCTTTGGTAGGCGGTTCTGCCGAGGCGTTTGTGCTACCGGCAGAGGAGTGCAAAGAGAATGTGGAACGGTTCCTTTCCTATGTAGAGCAGAACGATCTTCCACTGGATTTTTTCTCTTTCCATAGCTATGGAAATAAGAATAAAATTTATCTTACCCGTCTGGGGTTGATACGGGAGGCCCTCTCGAAAAACAGCCGGTTTAAAAATGCAGGGATACATATAAACGAATTCAATACAGTGCCGCCGCCGTGGCCTTATAAAAAGACTGTTTTGGAACAGCCTGCACTCGTTCCGCAGATTCTTACGGCGATTCAGGAACTTTTGGAAGAGACAGATGTGGAGTTGGTACATTGGGCGCAGTTTTTGGAATCCGGAGTGGATGCCCTTGGCCTTGTAGATCGTTTGGGAAGACTGCTTCCCGGTTTCTTTGCTTTTGAGCTCTATTCCAGAATGCCGGCTCGAAGAGTTGCTGTGGATATGCCGGAGGAAATAGGTTGCATGGCATCCTGTGATGAAAACCGTTTTTCTGCTTTGGTTTGGAATGGATCGGATGAAGCTGTTCTGTATACGGAGGCACTGAAGGGTATACCTGAAAAATTTGAATCTGCCGATGTGTGTATTGTAGATGCAGATTTTTTGGAGCTTCTTCAGAGGGATCCCCAGCTCAGGCCTAAGGTGCGGATGCGGCTTCCGGTGGTAAATGGGAAAGTGAATTTTGAGGGCTTCACCTTGGGAGTTTATGACGTGGTGTACATAGAATGCAATGCCCGCCACAACCCCAAAGTCTTTAATAAAGGATTTTCCGTAAAAAGAGCGATGCATTGGTACCCTGATAGATATAGAAAAACCTTTGCGGAATATGACGTTGGGAGCGGTTCTGTGTATCTGGGTGCAAATGGGTATACCGGTGAGGGAACTATTCTTTCACTTGAGTTTGAAACTGATGAGAAGCTAAACGAACTCCTTTTGGAATGCAGTTTTTCAAGGGGGAAAGCGGATCTTTGCATCCGGGTTGATTATAGAATGGAAGACGGGTACAGCAAAGCGGTTCAGTTTGGCGGGGAGTCTTTTGCTTTTGAAAGAGGTACAGGCCGGCCGGCAGATCAAATGGAACCTTTGTCTGAAAAGCTTCCCTTAAAAGAAAAGGCCCCTGCAGGATGGAGTGGAAAAGGTCTCATTTCCTTTTTTGCCCGGAATGTTTCCGGAAATTATATGGAAACAATCCGAATTGCATCGGATGCTGTAAAAGATGCTTTCGATGGGATGATGGATTGAGTATACAATGCCCAACAAACGGAAAATTTTCCGTTTGCAATAAAAACAAGGGAGGAATATCCAACATGAAGAAAACCATGAGCAGGCTTCTTGCCATGTTGCTGGCTGTTGGAATGGTGTTCTCTGTGACCGCGTGCAGCGGCGACAGTGGCACTTCCAGCACCAGCGGGAATTCTTCTTCCGGAACAAGTTCCACCACCAGTGGCGATAATTCGGAAGAGTATGATCCGTTTGGCAAGTATGAGGAAGAGGTAAAGATGACCGCAGCGACCGCTATTTCCGCTACGGCAACTGACGCCGACTTCAAGGACAATGTGTGGGTCAAAAAGTATAAGGAAGTTTACAATCTGGCCATTGATTATGTGTTCCTTGCTCCTCAGGAGCAGTATGACCAGCGTATTTCCGTTATGATGACTGATCCCAGCCAGCTTCCAGACTGTTTTACCACATCTTTAATTCAGACGCAGCAACTGATCGAAGCAGGCCTTCTGGAACCCCAGACGGCTGCTTGGAACAATTATGCTTCTGAACAGGCCAAAGAAAACATGGCCCGCAATGGCACAGTTCCCTTCGACACGGTCACCGTGGACGGCGAGCTTTATGCTATGCCTTGGGTGCAGCCCGCAATCGAGACTGTTCATGCTATGTTTGTAAATGAGAAGTGGAGAAAGGATCTGGGGTTGGAAGAACCCACAACTCTCGAAGCTTTCGAGAAAATGATTTATGCCTTCAAGGAGAAGGATCCCAATGGAAATGGCAAGGCAGATGAATACGGCTTAGGTCTTTCCAAGAATCTGTGGGATACTGGCTATGAAGCTTATAGCTTCTGCAATATCTTCGGTGTATATCCGGATTCCTGGCTTCAAAAGGATGACGGCACCGTGTTTTATGGCTCTGTTCAGCCTGAGATGAAAAAGCCTCTGGAGAAGCTGGCTCAGTATTATAAGGACGGTCTGATTGATCCTGAATTCATCGTCAAGACCTTTGAAGAAGAGGCTGAGCTGGTTGTTAAAGAGCAGCTGGGCTGCATGTTCGGCATCCAGTGGACTGGTCTAATGGGTACTGCTCTTCAGTCTCTCTATAAGAACTACGATGCAGAGGGCAAGGATCCCGATTCTCTGGAATGGAAATCCTATCCCATCCCCTCTCTGGATGGTGAAAAAGAAACCACCCCGATTATCTATGATCTGACCAATAAATATGTTGTTGTCAAGGCGGGCTATGAACATCCTGAGGCTGTAACCAAGATGGTCAACTATATCCACTTCATGGGCATTGGTCCTCAGGAAAAGGGTCCCGAGGGTCATCCTGAGTTGGCCATTACCTATGAAGAGTATCAGGGTATTGAAGAAGACGGAACTAATACCACCAATGGTCTGTGGGACGCGTGGGGCAACAACCTCTTTGCAGGCGAGACTATTCATGCAAATACTGAGCGTTGGACCAACTGGTTCAAGATCATTAATGACAACGATGCAGAAGCTAAGGAATGGTGCGAGAACAACCTGTTGGCCAGAGATGGCGCTGTGAATATCCAGGCCTTTGCTAAGGATGGCAGGGATATGGTGAACTCGAATGGAGTACAGGGGATTGATTCTCCTTCCTGGCAGTTTGTCTATAATACTTGCGGCGAGACCTTCATGTATGGCCTTGATATGGAGGCTAAGGGCAACATCCTGACGGATGTGCGCGGCTCCTTCGTATCTGAGACCATGGTCGATAAGCAGGCTTCTCTGGAATCCCTGGAAGTTCAGGAAATTACCAAGATCATCACAGGCGAATCTTCCATCGATGCATTCGATACCTTTGTGCAGAACTGGAAGGCCAACGGTGGTGACGATATCACTGCTGAGATGCAGGAATTTGTTGATGCCAGAGGATAAGAATATTTCTTAAAGTTTCTTGTGTGAATATTTGATAAAAAGGGGCTGCTGGCAGCGGAAAAAATTGCCGCCGCCAGCGGCTTGCTTTTATAAAACCTATAGGGGAGGTATTTGGAAAATGGCAAGCCGCAGCAACGCCGCAGGCGTACATAAAAAGCCGCTGGGCAAAAGGTTTAAAGAAAGTGTTCCCTTTTATCTGATGTTGCTTCCTGGCATCATCCTCGTTGCTATCTTTAACTATTTTCCGCTTTATGGATTGAAAATTGCTTTCTATCGTTTTATTCCGGCCAAAGGGTTATTTGGTGATCAAAAATGGGTAGGCACTAAATACTTTGAGGAGATATTTAAAAATCCTGATTTTTTTCATGCACTAGAAAATACGATTGTTATATCTGTTTTTAAACTGTCTTTAAGTGTCATTATTGCCATCTTCTTTTCGATTTTAATTAATGAACTTCGCAGTTCCAAGTTAAAAAGAACGGTGCAGACGATTGTATATCTGCCCCACTTCCTCTCTTGGGTTATTTTGGCTGGTGTATTTGTTGATATTCTTTCACCTGAATATGGTATTGTAAATAAGCTGATTACTGCTTTGGGCGGCGAGCCGATTTTCTTCCTCGGCAGCAATTCCTACTTCCGCGGCACGGTGATTGTTACGGATTTGTGGAAGGAATTTGGCTTTAACACCATCGTGTATTTGGCGGCTATAACGTCTATTGACCCCAGTTTGTATGAATCCGCCGTTGTAGATGGTGCCAATCGATTCAAGCAGATTTGGCATATAACGCTTCCCGGCATGCTGCCTATCATTCTTTTGATGGCTCTTCTGAATATCGGTAGTGTCCTGAATGCGAACTTTGACCAGATCTATAACCTTTATAGTCCTGCTGTTTATCAGACCGGAGATGTCTTGGATACATTGGTGTACCGGATCGGTCTGGTGCAGGCGAACTTCTCACTTTCCACTGCTATAGGCCTGTTTAAATCTGTTATTTCGTTGTTCCTTGTGGGGACGTCCTACGGGTTGGCCTATAAGTTTGCCGGATATAAGATCTTTTAAAGGAGGGGTGCAGAATGCTGATTTCAAAAGGGGAAAAGATTTTCAATGTAATCAACAGCATATTTCTGATCCTGGTCGCTTTGCTCTGTATTGCGCCGATGGTCTATATGCTGGCGGTTTCTCTAAGCGACAACGCTCAGGTTGTTGCGGGTAATGTAACTTTCTGGCCCAAGCGGTTTACTCTTGCCAGTTACGACTATTTACTGAGTTTGCGGTCTTTCTGGAGTTCTATGCTGATTTCTGTTGAAAGAGTGCTTATTTCTCTGGTCTTCACATTGGTGTTGACTGCACTTACTGCATATCCTCTTTCCAAGGATAATAAAAAATTTCTGGGAAGGACAGGTTTTGCCTGGTATTTCTTTATCCCCATGCTGATCAATGGCGGCCTGATTCCAACGTATCTGACCATCAGCTCCCTAAAACTGTTGGGAACTATATGGGCTCTGATCCTTCCTACTAGTGTTGTCACTTTTTATGTGATCCTGATGCTGAATTTCTTCCGCGGGATCCCTGGTGAAATTGAGGAAGCCGCTCTGATCGACGGCGCTGGTCAGTGGAGGATCCTGTTTGGCATTTACCTGCCTCTTTCCCTTCCTTCTCTGGCTACCATTGCTGTATACTGCAGCCTGGCCCAGTGGAACGAGTGGTTCCAGGGTATCATTTACATGAACGATCCTTCTCAGTACCCCTTGATGAGTTATTTGCAAATATCTGTTTTGAATGTAAATCTGGATGATCTTTCTCCTGAAGAAGCTGCAAAACTTAGCCAGATTGGTACGGAAACATATAAAGCTGCTCAACTTTTTGTGGCGGCTATTCCCATGATTTGTGTGTATCCCTTCCTGCAGAAGTATTTTACAAAGGGTTTGACACTGGGAAGCGTAAAAGGATAATTCGTATCCTTTGTGGAGGAGATTGTAACAATGAAGGTATTGGACGATTACAGTTTTATCCGTGGCTTTTGCTATTCCGGCAGTATATATGTGCCGGAGGAGCAGCTCAGAAGAGAGCTGGGCTATGCGAGGAGGCTTGCGCTGAACAGCGCGCGGATCTGGCTTTCCTGCCGCGCATATGAAAAGGATCCGAAAGGATTTCTTCAGAAGCTGGTCCGGTTTGTGCGGGTCGCCTATGAGATGGGGATCACCACCATGCCGATCCTTTTTAATGGGAACGGCCTGGAGCCCGGCGATCTCGAAGAGGGCTTCCGTCCGCGAGGGGATGCATATGTCCGTGATGTGACGGCGGCGATTCAGAACGAGCCGGGCCTTATCATGTGGGATGTGATGAACGAGCCCTCCTGCAACGATTTTATTCTGAAAGCGCCGGCTGAAGAGCGCGGCGCCAGATGGGAGAAGGTCTGCGCGTTTATCCGTCACTACTGCCGGCTTGTCAAATCTTTTGACGCTGAAAACGCCGTCACGGTGGGGCACACGGTAATGCCGGACGTCGCCCCCACCGTAGACGAGGTGGATGTGTTCAGCTTTCATGACTACAGCCCCACGCGCCGGAAGATGGAGGAAGCCTATGAAGCGGCCGTGAAGCTTTCTGAGGAAACGGGGAAGCCCTTCCTAAACAGCGAGCTTTGCTGCCTGTGCCGGGCCAATCCCTACGATATTTCGCTGGATGTATGCCGTTCCTACAATACCGGCTGGTATCTTTTTGAATTGATGATCACAGGGTATTGGAACGATGTGCACGGCATCTTTTACGAGGACGGTTCCGTTCGGGATCCTTCCATCCCCGCGGCGGTGATGGGATTCACCAGGAATCGGAGCGCTGAAGGGTTCGTGCTGCCCAACCCCAACAAGGAGGGGCATGCCCAGAGGGCCATCCAGCTGGTGAGAGAGGCCCTGCAGGATCATACGGAGGGTTTCAAGGGAGCCACAAAGCCTTTGGATCAGATTTTGGAGGCCGCTGAGTTCTGTGCCAACCTTCTGGAGGCCTGCGAGCTGGTCCCAATGTATGATCCCCCCACAAGGCAGATAGCGATCCTGCTCAAAAACGGGGATGTGCTGGGGGTCAAACGGCTGGCTTATAAGCTGGCGAGGCTCCTGGAGGATTCCTGCCTTCTGCTGCAATGACGGCAGAGGACAGCGCAGATGGAAAGCAAGGAGGAAACGCGATGAAACGCAGATGGACGGAAGAAGAAATCTGGCAGTGGTACCGCTCTCACGAGTGGATCAGCGGCTTTAACTTTATTCCCAGCGGCTCCATGACGGGGAGCCAGTGGTTCCTGCAGCAGTATGGCCATAAGGAAGCGTTTCGGGAATCCGCCAAGGAGATAGCGCTGGCGGCAAGCCTGAAGTTCAACAGCGTCCGGGTGCACCTGCCCTTTAACGTGTGGCAGAAGGAGCACGATACCTTTTTTCAGAACCTGGACGAATTTTTGGATCTGCTGGAAAAGTACCATATGACCATGATGCCTATTTTGTTTGGGGATTGCTGCGTCCCCAAGGAAAAATACCATGAAAAACCCTTGGGGCCTCAGCCGGAGCCTGTTCCCGGCTATTTCGGCGGAAGTCCGGTGACTCCTTTCGACGACAGCACTCAGCACGGGGAGGTAGTAGGATACAGCATTACGGACGAGCCGGAGATGGAGCCGGTCGTTCGCCAATATGTCAAAGAATTGGCGGAGCACTACGGGCAGGACGACAGGATCCTCATATGGAACGTATGGAACGAAGCGGGGAATTCCGCCAGGGAATGCCGGTCCCTTCCCATGATGAAAAACATTTTTGGCTGGCTTCGGGAGGCGGACGTAAAACAGCCTCTTACAGCGGATATATGGGGCTGCGGTTCTCCGAACCAGCCCTACGGAGGGCTTTTGAAACCCCTCATCTATACGGAAATAGAGAGGAATTCCATTGAATTGTCGGATATTGTGACCTTCCATTTTTATGGGGATTACAGCCATGCCAAGTCCTATGTGGAATATCTGAGGCAGTTCAACCGGCCTCTTATCAATACGGAATGGCTTCACAGGCCCTTCCGCAGTCTGATTCAGACGCATCTGCCTCTGTGGAAGAAGGAGGGGGTAGGAAGCTATTTCTTCGGTTTTGTGAATGGTAAGAGTCAGTTTCATATCGTTTGGGAATTTATCAAGAGCCTGCCGGATATCGATACGGGGCTTTGGATGCACGATATTTTCCATGATGATTTTACTCCCTACGATCCGGAGGAGATCGAAGTGATACGCGCCTGTAATGAGGATAAAAGAATATTCTGAAAGCGCTGCGCGACGCGGCGCGGCTCCGCGCTCTGTGTGCGGCGCATGG
>OFOK01002300.1_pt1 | contig 11444 bp, 8 predicted proteins | sample 1542001 | NCBI WGS metagenome assembly OFOK01 (sample SAMN04209242, study PRJEB22552) | human gut metagenome | biome: gut; material: feces | host: Homo sapiens | place: USA: Oklahoma
CCGCCGCGCCGGATGTCCGACCCGCGACCGACGCTCCGGCGGTACCGCAGATCGTCGCCGAGACCTTGCGGCTGGACTATCCCGACCCCTTCCTGAAAGGCGTGGCCGCTCCGACACCTGCCGCACGGTCCGTCGTGCGCCGCCTGCCGCCTGCCGGAAAAGCCGAACCGAAACGCCGCGAGCGGGTGCAGCTCTCGCACCTGGCGACGGTGACAGCCGGCGGGCAGGCGCTCCACATCCTGACGATCGGCGGCAGACAGTACGAACTGAGCCTGCGCGACACGGCCGCGGGATTCCGCCTGACGGGCGCCGACCGCGACTCGCTCTATCTCGAACGCGAAGGAACGGTCTACGGCGTAAAACGCTGCAACGAATAGATGAAACTGCATACGACATACCTCGCAGGGGCCGTGCTGCCGACGGTCGTGGCCGCAGCGCTAGTGATGCTCACGGCGACGCTGGGGCTGCTGGCGCTGTGGGAGCAGGAGACGCTGCTCTTCACGCGCACGCAGCGGCTGCGGCAGGCGCGCGCCGACGTCGAATCGGCCGCCTTGCTCCACCGCCTGCATCCCGACGAACGGGCACTGACCGCTGCCGGAGGTTATCTGCTCTACGACTCCCTGCCGCAGTCGCGCATCTTCGTGCGCCGCGAGCCGTGGGGCCTCTACGAACTGCTGCACATCACGACGGCCGACTCGCTCGTCGCGAGCAGCCGCATCGTCGGTGCCGAACCCGATCCCGCACGGACGCTCTTCTACGCCGACGACCGCACGGCCGTCACCCTCGCAGGCGACACGCGTCTGCACGGGACGCTCCGCCTGCCGCAGAACGGCCTGACCTACGGCCGTGTGGGAGCGGAGTTTTACCGGGGAGAGGAGGTTCCCCGCACGGCGATCCGCAGCTCGGCGAGGAGGCTTCCCGCACCTTCGGCTGCCGCCGCGGCACGGCCGAGATCGGCGGCTGCACGCTGCGCGGGCGGATCGTGCTCGCAGCCGACGAGCTGCGCATCGACTCCGCCTGCCGGCTGGGAAACGTATTGGTCTGCGCACGCAAGATCACGGTCGGCAGCGGAGCCCGCATCGCGGCGCAGCTCTTCGCACGCGATACGGTCGTCGTAGAGCCGTGCGCCGTGCTGGAATATCCGTCGGGCATCTACGCCGGCCGGTACGCCGAACTGGACGACCGTGCGACGGCGGACGGCTATGTCATCGTCCGCGACACCGTGCGGCACAAGAAGATGGCTGCCTCCTACCGCCAGTCGCGCACGGCACGCGTGCGGGGGCTTCTTCATGCGGATGGCGCGGCGCAGGTGCAGGGGATCGTCGCGGGGTGTGCGGAGCTCAGACAGGCCGTCTACTTCTCGCCGCAGGGATACTACAAGGATATGCTCTACGACGTTACGCTGCTCGAAAATTCCGCCACGGCGCAACCTCTGTGGCACGGCGGCGCCGAGGCCGTGCGCAGAAAGGAGGCTGTATGCGTCGAGTAAAACGGGCCTCGGGCGGAAGGCTACGCGCGGCCTCGCTCGTCGAAGCCATCGTGGCGGCGGTGGTGCTGCTGATCGCTTTCACGGCGGCAATGGAGCTGCTGCCCCGTCTGACGCTGCGCGGGGACGATGCGCTCGCAGTCGCCGAGGCCGAATACCGTGCCGTGTGCGCCTTCAACAAATACGGATCAGGCGTATGGCCCGCAGGCACGTACGTCGAGCGGTACGGCGGAGGCGAAGCGACGGTGCGCGTGGAGCCGTATCGGCAATACCGTGACGTGCAACTCATAACGATCGAAGTCCGCATCGACGGCAGCCGCAAACGGATCGTACACAGACAGCTGGTGGAATGCGCCGAGTGAAACATACGCTGCGCGGCTCGACGCTTACGGAAACGCTGGTCGTGATGCTCGTGACGGGAATCGTCTTCCTGGCCGCCATGGAGGCCCTGACGCTCGTCTCGCGGCTCGTGGCCCGACGCGCGGCCGTGCTCGTCGAGGCGGGACGGCAGCGCGACGGAATCTTCCGCCTCGGGCAGCTGCTCACAACGGCCGACAGCATCCGCAGCGCAGAGGGCGGAGCCGACGCCGGCGAGTGTATGCACCTCTATCGTGCAGGAGGCGAGACGACACTGACGACGCGCGACTCCGTGGCAGTATTCGTCGCGGGGGAGTTCCGCGATACGCTCCTGCATCGTGTCGGGCACATGCAGCTCCTCCGCTGCGACGCGGCGGCCGATACGCTCGAAATCGACGTCGGGAGCCATATGCTCAAACTCCCCGTGCCGCAGCCCGCACGGGAAAGCTACGGACGAAGAATCGCTGAAATCGAAAAGGATCATGGATACGAAGAGCCATAAACTGACGGACGCCCGACGCGAGATGTTCTACGCCGAGCTGCATGCACTGTTGACGGCCGGTCTCGATTTCTCGGCGGCCTTCCGGCTGCTCATCGAGGGCGAGGGCGACCGCCGGACGAAGGCGCTGCTCGAAGAGCTCTACGCCGCCGTCGTGCGCGGACTCTCGCTCGCCGAGGCCATGCGCCGAAGCGGGGCATTCCGCCCCTTGGAGTGCGGCGTGGTGCGCATCGGCGACGAGACGGGACGTCTGGCCCGGACACTCGACTTCCTGCGCGACTACTACCGCAAGCGGGCCGCGCAGCGGCGCATGGTCGCCTCGGCCGTGAGCTATCCCGTCGTCATCCTCGCCGTGGCGGTGGCTGTCGTGGCATTCATGCTCTCGGTCGTCGTACCCATGTTCGAGGAGGTATATGCGCGTATGGGAGGAGAGCTGCCCGCGCTCACGAGGGGGATCATCGCACTCTCGAAAGCGTTTCCCGCCTATGCCGCCGTCGCGGTCATCGCGGGAGGGGGACTTTATCTGCTCTACCGCGCCAACCGACAGCGCGAGGAGGTGCAGCGCTGGCGCGCGGCGATCCTGCTCCGCCTGCCCGTCGCGGGTGAGATCATCCGCAAGAACATGCAGGCGCAGTGCTGCAAACTTCTCGACCTGCTATGCGCCGCGGGCGTGCCCCTGCTCGCCGGCGTCGGAATGCTCCGCGAGGTCATCGGATTCCACCCCTACCGCAAGTCGTTCGACGAGATCGCGCGACGGCTCGAACGGGGCGACGCCTTCGCCGAAACACTGGCCCGATTCCCCGATCTCTACGACCGAAAACTCACGGCGCTCGTCCGCGTCGGAGAGCAGACGAACCGCCTGCCCGAAATGCTCCGCAGGCAGGGTGAGACCCTCACCGAAGAACTCGAATACGCAATCCGCCGCATGGGTGCTATGCTCGAACCCGCACTCATCCTGCTCGTCGGAATTCTCGTCGCCGTGATCCTGATCGCCATGTATATGCCCATGTTCTCCCTCGGAGGGATCATGGGGTAATACCTTTATTAACCAACTTAAACAAATTTATCATGAGAAAAACTTTATTACTGACCGTCGGATGCCTGTTGGGTATCTGGACTTTCTGCTATGCGCAGAACAATCCGATTATTCCGGATTATTTGTCTTCGGGCGGTGTCGGGAACAACCTCAATACCGGAACTCCGCAGGTTTGGAGTCTCCTCAAATACGGAGGCAGCGCTCCGAACCTCTATACCGGTACTGTATCGGCGTCGATTCCTCTTTACACTTATCAGGACGAGGATTTTACGTTGCCTGTCGTGCTGAATTACGCTTCGAACGGCTATATGCCGAATATTCAGGCCAGTGACGTGGGACTCGGCTGGTTCCTCAATACGGGCGGCGTCATCACCCGTACGGTCCGGGGAGTTCCCGACGATTATATGAGTGCGGGCTTGTGGGGTTATTTTTTCAACAACCAGGATTTTACGAATGAATCCTGGAATTTGTGGGCGAACTATATCAACGGCCAGGATAAAGAGATGTATTCGATTAAAAGTGGAAGTATGAGTGTAGAAACCGAACCGGATATTTATACGTTCAGCTTCCCGGGTCATTACGGCAAATTCATATCGACAGGCGGGAAAATCCATGTTTTCGATACGGACGATCCGCATGGGGAGTATTCCGTCGAAATATACGATCCGCTGGTCACTTCGAAGGTCATTACCATCGTTACGGGGGATGGATACCGTTATAAGTTTCTGGCGAAAAACGAGAAGGCGTTCGTGGCGGAGCCTAATGCCGATGGAAGCGGACTTGTTTGGACCGAAATTGGTCATTTGTCGCCGAAAACGCGTGCAGCTGACGAGGAAGATGGTTCGGCAAAGCTGCCCGAAAACTGGTATCTCTCCTCGATTACCGCTCCTAACGGGCGTGTCGTTACCTTCGATTACGGAAATGATCTCGAAACAATTCGGTATGTGGAAAATTGCCGGGTCGGGGGTGCTTTTATAGGTTATAGAGGTGTAGAAGAACCTGCTGTATTCCATTATAAGGAGCGAGCCGTGCAGTTGAAGTCGATCGATATCGACGGCCTTGCGAAAATCCGGTTCGCCTACGGCGACCGGCGTGCTGAGTTGAAATCGGACGAAACAGCATTGGATACTCCCGAAAAACTCGATACGATCGTCATTACTAAATGGTCGGATGAACATTCGAAGTTCGTCACTTTGAGAAAATGTTATTTGCAATATACTTACGGAATCGGTAACCCGGTATTGTTGTTGAGTTCCGTGAGGATTCCCGGTCAGGGAACTTACAGTATGGAGTATTATCGGCAGGACGAACCCTTCCCGTTTCAGGGAACGGCAAGTATTGACTTTTGGGGGTACTATAACCAGGAGGCGACATACGAGCCGTTCGATCTGCAGTTTCCGTTGTTGAATGATTCTTGCTACAATTTTACCGAAAGAATCGCGGACCCCGCCGGACCCCGGAAACCCGGTCCCGAATATGCCCGTCAGGGAATGTTGTCGAAACTGACCTACCCTACGGGCGGTTATACGACCTATCAGTACGAACCTCATATGTTTCGGGATTACCTGGTCCGGGATCGCAGTAGTCAAAATATTCCTTACTTGAAAAGGTATGTTAAAGATACGATCGCAGGCGGTTTGCGCATCCGCCGGATTACGGATCACCCGATTACAGGTGATTCGATCGGCCGGACCTACTTCTATTTGAATGACGGAGAACAAAGCAGTGGTAATTTACTAAAAAATCCGGTCGCCTATTATGTGATTTGCAGACAGGGCGGTGAAACGATATGGGGTTATAATTATTCGGGTATTACCGGTTATCGTACAGACCAGCCTCATGTGGAATATGCAGTTGTTCGTGAAGTGGCAGATGACGGATCGGCCGTATATTTCCAATTTTCCAACTATCACAATGCTCCGGACAGTTATCGGATCAATAAAAAGACATTGAAACATCCGAATATCGATGTTTTGAAATATCTTGTAGACGGTTCGGATAAAATGGTTAAGCACGAGGACCTGCCGATGCTGGTCAATAACTTCCTGACCGAGCCGGATTTCGAACCACAATACCGGGGAAAATTACTGTCGGTAAGTTATTATGACAAACCCGATGTGCCCGGTAATAAATTTTTGCGGAAAAAAGTGGAATATGCCTATTTGACCGATACGACCGAATTCCGGAGGAAATATGTCGAAAGCGTCAAGTTCGCCGGGGATTATTTTTACGTACAGCGGTCCTATCTCGAGCCCTATCCTCTGGACCATGTGACCGAAACGGAATATTTCAAAACCGGGGGTGCCACGGTGCAAAGCCGGAAGCAATATGCATATACCTACAATGCGTTGGGGCAGATCAAGAGCGTGCGCCGTACCGAGAGCGACGGTACCGGGATGTTCGAACGGACCCAATATGTGTCGGACCTCTCCTCGACTGAACAGAACAGCGGTGTTTATGCGACCATGATCGCAAAGAATGTGCTGAATTTGCCGCTCAAGGTTTGGAAAACCGTCACCGACGGAAAGACCGATCCGAACCGCCCTGGATTCGGAGAAACCGAACTTCGGATCGCCGAAGACCAGTATGAGTATATGGCTGTCGCCAACAAGATCATTCGGGTTAAAATGCACAAGGTAGCCCGAATCGGAGCGCCTCAAGCTATTTCGACCCAGCCGGTTTGCGATACGGTTACCGTTTATCAATACGACGATATGGGGCGTCTGGTGCAGACTACGGACCGTGCGGGACTCAAGGTAAGCTATGTCTGGGGCTACCGCGGATTATACCCTGTAGCCCAAGTCGTCGGTGCGGACTATGCTACGGTAAAGCAGAAGATCGTCAGTTCTCTCCCGCTGACAGAGGGACTCGACACATCCAGAGAAGCCGCTCTTCGAAGTATCCCGAATACGCTGGTGACGACTTATGAATACAATCCACAAGTCGGAGTTTGTAAAGTGACCGACCCGTCCGGCCGCTATAAGCGGTTCAGTTACGATAGTTTCGGCCGGCTCGTGACTGAAACGCACATGGAGTTTCCGGTCTTTAGTTATGAGTATTCAGTTGCTAACCGATAAAAATTCGAACCGATATGAAAAAAATATTGTATATTGCCATAGCAATTTTTTATTTGTATATGCCGGAACCTGTGAATGCGAATCGTTTTGAAACCTCTGCGAATAACATTGTATTTGCGGTGCCGGAATCCCAAAAGTTCTCTGTGGCACAGGTTGGCGACGCGTTGTCGTCCGATGGTGCACAGCGTGCCGTGACGGAAGGAGATCCTGCCGGGAGAAATTTCGTGGCAACGATGGTGATCGGATCTTTCCAAAAGGATGTCGCCTATACACAGTATCAATATGCGGACGGGCTGGGAAATACTGTGGAAACGGTTTGCCAGGGATTCACGCCGCAGGGGAATGACCTCGTCAGCTTCCAGGAGTACGATCCTGCCACCCGCCGAGCCGTATCGTGGCTTCCGGCACCGGCTCGGCAGGCGAATGGAGCTTATGTTGGATTGTCCGAGGTCAAATCGTTTTCCTCCGGTTATTACGCGGATTCTAAGGCTTACACCACTGTTGTAGCCGATCTGTTTAACCGGACCAACGTTCAAATCAAGCCCGGCGAGGCGATCGTGGCTGCCGGTGTCGTATGCAAATACGACTACGGTGTCAATACCGCAGCAGACGAAGTTCGTAAGATCGTTATCGGCACGAAAAACGACAGCTTTTACATGGATATTACCGGGGTCTATCCGGCTTATTCGCTCGACGTGGTGACGATTACCAACGAGGACGGCCGAGTGTCGAAAACCTACACCGACAAGGCGGGACGGGTCGTTATGAGTTCTTCGGGAAATGCAAGAACCTATTACGGTTACGACGCTCTGGGACGGCTGACCGTAGTCGTTACGCCCCAGGGGGCTACGGGTTTCGCCTCGTTGAGTAAACTCAACGTTCAGGCGCTTTCCGACGACGAGTCGCAACAGATCGGAACTCCGACGATTGCCGATCCCGCGAATATCGGGATGCGTTCCGCGTTCGTCCAGAACTTTTGTTATTATTACCGATATAACGACCAGGGACAACTGATCGAACGGAAATTCCCCGGGGCAGTCCGCGAAGAGTTGGAATACAACAAACGGGGACAACTGACTACCCGCTTCCGGGGCAAGGTGACCAACGATAAAACCCTCGAATATGCGGACCGCTATCTGTACGACGGTCTGGGACGTCTTTATGCGGTCAAGTTCGCGATTTACAGCCTGGATGCGCAAGGCAACCGGGGAATGCTTCCGTCCAATCCGATTACGATGATCGACTATAAGTTCGATTCTTATGAAGCTGTTCCGGCGGAATTGGCATACAAGAGCGAGCCGATCGGCAATATGTCGGCCGGAGTGGATCGCACTGCGGTCAAAGGGTTGAAGACTTATGAGAAAATCCGGGTGCTTACCGAGCGGGACCGAACTGCGGGTTATATCGAACGGGCCTATTATTACGATATGCTGGGGCGCGTGTTGCAAGTCGTGGAGAAGAACTACCTCGGCGGTATCAGCTATTTCACGACGGCTTACGATTTACAGGGTAATCTCACCTTCCGACGGGAACGGGTCGTACCCAAAACAGGCTGTGCGGAGGATCTTCTCACGGTGGAATACACCTATGACAATGCCGGTCGAATGCTTACCCAGACTTCGACCTTCAACACGTCGAAACCAGTTACCGTAACCTACTCCTACAACGAAATCGGTCAGCTCGTGCGCAAGAACATCAACGGGCTTATCGAGGACTATACGTATAACGTCCAGGGTTGGCTTACGAGCCAGGACAGCCCCTATTACAGTGCCCGGCTCAAGTATTACGACAGTGAGAATCCCTCGTACACGGGGAATATTACCGAATGGAACTGGGGCGGTGCCGGTACGATGCCGCATACGTATAAATACGAGTACGATGCCCTTTCGCGTCTGACCGAAGCACGTTACAGCGGCGATATGGGCACCGATCGCTATTCCGAGCGCGGAATCAAATACGACCGCAACGGTAATATCCTGAAAATGACCCGTGGATTGAACGAACAGCTCGAATACAAATACAATGATGCCGGTCAGCTCTATGGTATTAACCAGGCATCTGTGGTTTACGACAACCTCGGTAATTTGGTCCGGGATTTCCGGAATGGCCTGACTATTGCATACAATTTTTTGAACCTGCCCATGCAGATCAAGTCGAGTGCTGACAACTTTGAGTTGAATTATTGTTATCGCGCCGACGGAGGAAAATTCTCCGCATTGGATGCCGATAAAACGGGTTTGGTTTATATCGGGTCTTTGGTATATAAGCAAACGGCCGGGAGTAAGATAGAGTTCGAGAGCGCCGCTTTCAGCGACGGTCGGTTTCGGAGAAACATTCATAGCTGGAATACGAATTACGTTCCGGAGTATTATTTGAAAGATCATCAGGGAAGTCCCCGGGCATTTGTGGATTGGTCGGGTGAATTGATCGCGTTGCGCGATTACTACGCTTTTGGGAAGTCTTGGTTGAAACCCAATTCTCCGGCTACTTCGGACTTGTCCCGTTTCAACGGCAAGGAGGAGCAGACGGTCGGCGACGCCGGATTGCTCGACTTCGGAGCACGTTTCTATCATCCGGACCTCGGTCGCTGGCTGACGCAGGACCCGCTGGCACAACAATATGCCGGAGTCAGTCCCTACAATTTCTGTCTGAACAACCCTATTCGTTACACCGATCCGTTCGGACTGGAGCCACAGCAAGGACGCCAGATCGGGGTAAGAGATTATTATTTTAGTGAATATGGGATGTATCTTGGAAGAGATGATGCTATAACGAATAATGTTAGGATTATAGCTTTTTCAAGATGGTTGAGTTTGAAAAAGGATCTATTCGGTCGGGTCAATCAATATGAAGCAAGGATAAAAAGTGTTCTATTCTCATATGCGACAATTATAGATGTGCCTAACGCTTCGTATAGCGGACCGATGCCCGATTTTGCCATATTGAATGTGTATAAGTGGGTGTGTGATAATTTTATATTGATTTCGCTTAATTCCCAAAATTTATGGATAAATAATTCGCTTTCAAAAGGCGAATTAGCTCGGATTAATGTAGATTATAAGAATGGAACCTTGAGCTATGATGTTGGAATTAATCATAATTATATGGCAGAGAAAGGATATTGCGATAATATATATAATATAGCAAGTGTATTATCACATGAAACAGGGCATAAAGAGGCTTATACTGTAGATCCTATTGGGGAACATAATAAGCCAAAGCCGGTGCGCGAATTTCCTCAATATATATATCAAATAAAAATTAATCCATATTGGGAATATACTACACCGGCCTTTCAAACTGGGATATGGCATTCTTACTATTATTATGGACCGCTTTATTATCAGTTAAAATGAAATTATTCATGAAAAAATTAATTCTTATAATATTTACATTATTAATAACTTATTTTTCATATGGACAGGTGATAATGAATATTGATAGTGTGGATATTTCCCGTCCGACAGAATCGTTGGGATTTGCAGTTACACCGGAATTTAGTATTGTATTCCAAGATACTCCGGATGAAGGTATTGTTCCTGCTATTCGAATTGGAGCTATAATTAAGAATCATAGTAATGATGATATATGGATACGAGCTCATTTTGTCGATAAAACAATAGAAATGAGATTTAACTATCAAGGAAAAGATTATTATAAATATGGGGTTTGGATAGATGGTGATAATTATCCAGAAGGGTTGCTTTTAAGGGCGAATGAATCGAAACGAATTTCGTTAGGATTTGTTGCGCCAATGAATACTCCAGAAGATTTTACGTTGTCGTTGTCATCGACCTACCCCTGTGGCTGGGATTGGGGGCGAAATAAGATTCCTGATCGCGTATATTTACGATGGCTCAGGAAAATACTACCGAGTCTAAAAATAATCGTAACTTATGATAGTATTTGGGGTAATAATTATAGATTATCGTCAGCTCCACTTGACTTAAAGAAAGTTGTTGTTACATCCAATATGACGAAAAAACGGCTTAATTAATTCTAATTTTTATAAGGTACCGGGAATCCTTTTGCAGGGTTGCCGGTTTTTTATATGTTTGGATTTGGATTTTTTTGGAATTTTATTTAATTATAGGAATGCAGATCAAGTCGAGTGCGGATAACTTTGAGTTGAATTATTGTTATCGCGTCGACGGGGGAAAATTCTCTGCATTGGATGCCGATAAAACGGGCTTGATTTATATCGGTTTTATCTACATCAATTATTTAACTCATCTATTGTTCTGTAAAACAAAATTTATAAGACTATTCCAATTTCGAAATATTGTCTTAATGATGTTTTTCTCTTGCTGTTTCCCGTCGGAACGATTTTCACTTTGTCAGTAGCGTCCTCTTTCGGTTGCCGTCGGAAAAGATAGGTGCCCGTCCGCGCCTGCGGCGCTCGCTCTCTCCGCGGCGGAAAAATCATCCTCGCGCGGGCTTCGGTATTTTTCCGTCGCTTCGTTCGCACGGTGCACCAGTATTCTTTCCGAGGCAACCGATCCGTTCGGGATCGCCCCTCGAAGAATTATCGATTATCGTATCCGATGCAAATAGACTTTGCATCGCATCAACACGTGAGACACACGGTAAAAACTGTCCAATCATTATGACGAAGACGAAGAAGTCCGCTTCTCGGAAATCCTCTCTCCCTGCACCGGAGACGACCACTGCTGCTTCCGCAGCACCGCTCTCGGAACAAAGTTCGACAACCTCCGCTGCCGCATCCGAAGCCGTCGCGTCCGCTTCGGAGGGCACTCCTGCCGCTACGCCGATCGTCCTTCTGGAGCTGAATCGGATCGTTTGCAGCACCTATAACCCTCGCCGCAATCTGAATGAGTCGTCGCTGGATGAACTCGCCCTGAGCATGCAGCAGACGGGCCAGCTGCAACCGATCTGCGTACGCGGCAGCGGCGAGCACTACGAAATCGTTTACGGGGAGCGCCGCTACCGGGCCGCGCAGCGTGCGGGCTTCACACACATCAAGGCCCT
>OFOK01002301.1_pt1 | contig 11434 bp, 10 predicted proteins | sample 1542001 | NCBI WGS metagenome assembly OFOK01 (sample SAMN04209242, study PRJEB22552) | human gut metagenome | biome: gut; material: feces | host: Homo sapiens | place: USA: Oklahoma
TGCACTGTCGGGATTCATAGCCGAATCAAAATTAACACCGATTTTTACGCTCCGTATGGTTTTTGAAAAGGTATCTTTCAGCTGTGAAATGCTGTATGCTATTTCGAAAATGTTCTCGCTTTTTGGCAGTTTTTCAAAAAACTGTGCAAGCCTTTTTACCGCTACCGACTTAATTGCGTGATTATACTTTGCAAAGAACCTGTTGATGTTTTCAATGCAGCCGAGAAATTCTTCAAGGCTGTCCATATGGGTCTTAATCTGCATAAACGAGTTGACACAATCAACATCTGAAAAGTCAATTCTGTTTCCTGCGAGTTCATTTATCAGCTGTCGAAATCTGCCGTTAAGTTCGGGGACATTCATAAAGTCCTCAAGACAATCCAGCCTGTAATCAAGGGTTTCAATGTCATCTGTAAACTCTTTCATTTTAGATGTTGCGACAGCAAAATTCATAGGTGCAATAAGTTTTGCTATGTTATCCGTTTCAAGATTGACCATAAAATCCTGCGGATAATTTTCATATTTTTTCTGCCGCTTTTTTGCATACTCCTCAGCCTCCGCCGACGGATAGAACAGATCTACATAATCGGTAATTTTCATTGTTTTCACTCCACAATTTATTTTGCTGTAACAATATTCCCGTCACTAATCTCAATAACCCTGCCGCATTGCTCCGCAATCTTCGGGTCGTGGGTAACTATAACAACCGTCCTGCCCTGTTTGTTCAGGGACTTGAAAAGCTCCATAATCTCAGCGGAAGTCTTTGTGTCCAGTGCTCCCGTCGGTTCGTCCGCCAAAATCATTGACGGTTCTTAAGGAAGTACCTTAAAAAAGAGGTTTAAGGGTCGGATACAGTTTCTTAAACTTCTGATAACGTTCTTCGTACTTCGCCACAAGTTCTTCTTCCGGCTCTACGGTATCAACTACATGAGCCATCTTCTTTCCGATGGTTTCAACATCCGGATAAGCTCCGCATCCTACAGCAGCAAGCATTGCACCACCCATGGACGGTCCTTCTTCTACTTCAAGGACATCAACCTTAAGGTTCATAACATTTGCAATGATCTTCTTCCACAGCGGGCTCTTTGCGCCGCCGCCGCAGATCTTGGTACGGTCAATTTTGATTCCAAGTTTACGTGCAACTTCCAGTGAATCGCGAAGTCCAAATGCAACACCTTCCAGAACGGCCTGTGTCATATCTGCTCTTGTGGTATCCATAGACATTCCGAAGAAGACACCTCTTGCATCAGGGTTGTTATGTGGAGATCTTTCTCCCATCAGATATGGAAGGAAGAATACATTATTTTCACCAAGTTTCTGAATCGGTGCCTGCTCTGCAGCAAAATCCTTTGTCTGAAGAATTTCTTCTGCCCACCATTTATTACAGGATGCTGCACTCAGCATGCAGCCCATCAGATGATAGCTTCCATCTGCATGACAGAAAGAATGCAGCGCATTATTTTCATCAACACCGAAATTTTTGCTTGAGATGAAGATGGTTCCGGAGGTTCCAAGAGAAATATTACACTGTCCGTCACCAACGGTTCCTGTTCCGACTGCTGCTGCCGCATTGTCACCTGCTCCTGCTACGACTTTGACATCTGCGGAGAAACCAAGTTCCTTTGCAACTTCCGGTTTCAATGTTCCAACAACTTCCCAGCTCTCATACAACTTCGGGAGCTGTTCTTCTTTTACATCACAGATTTCCATCATTTCTTTAGACCAGCAGCGATTCTTTACGTCCAGAAGCAACATTCCGGATGCATCAGAAACATCTGTGCAGAAGGATCCGGAAAGTCTGTATGCAAGGTAGTCTTTCGGAAGCATGATCTTTGCGATCTTTGCAAATTTCTCTGGCTCATTTTTTTTCATCCACAGGATCTTTGGTGCTGTAAATCCAGCAAAAGCGATATTTGCTGTATACTGAGATAATTTATCTTTTCCAATTTCGTTGTTCAGATATTCTGTTTCTTTCTGGGAACGTCCATCATTCCAGAGGATCGCCGGGCGGATGACATTGTCATCTTTATCCAGTGTTACCAGTCCATGCATCTGTCCACCGAAGCCGATTCCGGCTACCTGAGAGCGGTCAATTCCTTCGGTCAATTCTTTCATTCCCTCAACACTCTGGGTAAACCAGTCTTCCGGATTCTGTTCTGACCAGCCCGGATGTGGGAAAAACAGTGGATATTCTTTTGATACGATATTACAGATTTTTCCTGATTCTTCCATCAGAAGAAGTTTTACTGCGGAAGTACCAAGGTCAACACCGATATAGTACATATTTCCTCCTTACTACGACATCCCAGGAAAACTCCCGGGATGCCTGTATTGGTTTTATTTTATTTTTTTAAATTTAGCCCCAAGGATTTTCTGTTGGGTATCTTACGCCTGCCGGCTGATTGTAACCGATTTCTTCAACCGGAACGCCGATATATTTGAATACTTCGAAGAGAGCTTTTCCAAAGTGTCCGAATGCTACTGCGCCATGATGCGGGAATCCTCCCTCGATAAGTACGTGACGATAGAAACGTCCCATTTCCGGAATAGCGAATACACCAATTGCTCCAAAGGAACGAGTTGCAACCGGAAGAACCTCGCCGTGTGCAATGTAAGCACGAAGTTTGTTATCAGCTGTGCTCTGCAGACGATAGAATGTGATATCTCCAGGTTTGATATCTCCCTCCAGAGTTCCGTTTGTAACTTCGATCGGAAGAGATCTTGCCATGATCATCTGATATTTCATCTCGCAGAAGGAAAGTTTGCTGGAAGCAGTATTTCCACAATGGAATCCCATGAATGTATCTTTCAGTGTATAATCGAATTTTCCTTCGATGGATTCTTTGTACATATCCTTCGGTACGGAGTTGTTGATATCAAGCAGTGTAACGATATCGTTGCTTACTACCTGTCCGATGAACTCACTTAATGTACCATAGATATCAACTTCACAGGATACCGGGATGCCCTGGGATGTCAGACGGCTGTTTACATAGCAAGGAACGAATCCGAACTGTGTCTGGAATGCCGGCCAGCATTTTCCTGTCAGGGTTACGTATTTACGATATCCTCTGTGGTCTCTTACCCAGTCTTTCAGGGTCAGTTCATACTGAGCAAGTTTTGCAAGAACCTCCGGTTTCTTATTTCCGGCACCAAGTTCTTCTTCCATTTCTTTAACGATTTCCGGAATTCTCTCATCACCTGCATGTTTGTTGAATGCTTCAAACAGATCCAGTTCAGAGTTTTCTTCAATCTCTACACCGAGATTGTAAAGCTGTTTGATTGGTGCATTACAAGCAAGAAAGTTTGTCGGACGTGGTCCAAAGCTAATAATCTTGAGGTTGCTTAATCCTTCAATTGCTCTTGCGATCGGAAGGAAGTCATGGATCATGTCTGCACAGTCTTCTGCATCACCAACCGGGTACTCCGGAATGTATGCTTTTACATTACGAAGCTGCAGGTTGTAGCTTGCATTCAGCATACCACAGTAAGCATCTCCACGTCCCTGGCAAAGGTCATTCTGAGATTCTTCAGCAGCTGCAATAAACATTTTCGGTCCATCGAAATGTTTGGCAAGAAGTGTCTCGGAGATTTCCGGTCCGAAGTTTCCAAGATATACACAAAGTGCATTACATCCTGCTTTTTTGATATCTTCCAGAGCCTGAACCATATGAATTTCACTCTCTACGATACAGATTGGACATTCGTAGATGTCTTTTGCATCATATTTTTTAGCATAAGCTTCTACAAGAGCTTTTCTTCTGTTTACGGAAAGGCTTTCCGGGAAACAGTCACGGCTTACAGCAACGATTCCAACTTTTACTTCTGGCATGTTATTCATGATAAAAATTCCTCCATATTTATATAGTAGATATTTTATGTTTCGTTTCTTAGTTCACGATCAGTCGATTCCGACCTTTTTAATCGATTCCGACATTCTCACCCTTCAGTCCGTTGAATGCGCCTTCGATAGCTGCTTCCTCGTGACCGATCAGCCATTTATTTTTAGCGGTAAGGAGCTTGTCCTCTCCTTCTGCTGCTTTTTCAAAAGTCAGTTCTGTGTTTGTTCCTTTCGGAAGAACTACAACACACTGGAAACCACTTTCATTTACATGACACGGTGCATAATGAAGTGTTGTTGCATATACTTCAATTGCTGTACCTGCCGGAACAAGAAACGCCTCTACTTTGGATGTGTCATATGTATAATCCTTTTCTACATCCTGCTGATGTCCGATCAGCAATACCAGGTCTGTCACTGCAACATTGATTTCGGAGCTGCGGTGGTATTCCAGACCATTTAATTTCTTATTATGTCCGTTGCAATATCCGATTTCGATCGGCAGACCGCCATATCCTTTGTTCTGCAGTTCTTTTGCAACCGGCAGTGCTTCCATTTCTTCTACGGAAGGAACGTAAGTTACATCCTCCGGCACCGGAGTATGCTTCATTTCCTTCAGGAGTTCCGTAAAATCATACCCCTCCAGTACTTTACCATATCTACGGAACGCGTCATCTGCTACATTCTGAATCTTCACCTGAAGTTACCTCCTTTATTTTTATGTTGAAACCATCATATCATGAAGTCCTTTTCCTTTCGCCAGTTTTTTTGTCCTCTTTAGTGCACTTTTTTGACCTTTGTATTTTTCCAATTTCATAAACAGTTTGATAAACACATAAAAAACAGGCGTTTCTGATTCGCCTGTTTTTGTATTTTTATTCTTTATTTTTCTCTTTCAACTTCACTTGGCAAAATACCATATCGTTTCTGGAATTCTCTTGTAAATGCACGACTGCTGCTAAATCCGTTATCCATTGCAATCTGGCTGATCGTCTTATCAGAATTCAGAAGTTCCCGATACGCATAGGTCATACGAATATCCTGCAGATACGTCTTAAAATTGACATTTGCATATTTCTGAAACATTCTGGATAAATATGCATCGGAATAACCGAACATATTCGCCACTTCAGTCAGTTTGAGTTCTTCCTGATAATGCTCTCTCATATAGGAAGTAATTCTTGCAAGCGCATCCAGACGGCGGCTGTGGCGCACTTCCTGCTCTCCCGCCTCATCCAGACGGTAATGGTTGACCAGCAGATACAATACATCATAATAAAAGGAACGAATCTTAAACTCATACCCGGTTCCTCGCTTGCCGTATAATTTATACATTTCCCGTATCAACCGCCAGAGCTGTGAATCCGTCTCCTGCTCATTTGCTGCAAATCGGATAAAACGATGTGCGGTAAAATAATCCTCGAACTGTTTCAGCGGAATCTGAAGGACTGCTGTATGATTTTCCTCCGGGGAATCTATCGAATGTACTTCGTTGGAGTTAATGATCATCAGCTCCCCTGCTTTGAGCGGATGTTTTTCATCATTTAAATAAAATGTAAGAGAGCCTTCCATCACGGCAAAGATTTCGATGGATGTATGCCAGTGTTTTTCTCTCACATAATTCCCCTGGCTCCCTTCAAATAAGAAAAATTTAAACGGCAATCCCTCATCCGGGATCACCAGTTCATGCTGGAATTCCATGTCATAACCTCTTTCCTGTAATCGTTTTTGATGACATTTATACAAACAAAATTAACTATTTTCAATTAATTTATATCATAACATGAAGATATTCCTTTTACAAGCAAGGGAAAATAAGTGGTCTCACCGGGAATCCTTTATTTTATCTTATCGCATCTTTCATCGACTTCACATACTCTTTGATATACGGTACGCAGTCGGCTCCATGTGTCTCGCAGAGCTTCACGATCGCAGACCCTACAATAACACCATCTGCCTGAGCAGCCATTTTCTTTGCCTGCTCTGGTGTAGAAATACCAAATCCTACCGCACATGGAATATCTTTCTGTGCCTTAACCAGTTCCACCATAGCTCCAATATCCGTCGTGATCTGACTTCGCATACCGGTAACTCCAAGTGAAGATACACAGTAAACAAAACCTTCTGCTTCTTTTGCGATCATTGAAATTCTCTCATGAGAAGTCGGTGCGATCAAAGAGATCAGATTCAGTCCATACTTCTCTGCAACAGATGCGAACTCTTCTTTTTCTTCAAAAGGAACATCCGGAAGGATCATTCCATCCATTCCAACCTCTGCTGCTCTCTTGCAAAAACGCTCGATTCCATAAGAAAAAACAACATTCGCATAGGTCATAAATACCATCGGGATGGAACTGTTTTTGCGGATTTTTTCTACCATATCAAAGACTTTATCTGTGGTAACTCCACCGGACAGAGCACGCAGGTTTGCACCTTGGATAACAGGTCCTTCTGCTGTCGGATCAGAAAATGGTATACCAAGTTCGATCAGATCTGCACCTGCTTCTTCCATGGCATAAACAATTTTTTCGGTAACATCAAGGGACGGATCCCCGCAGGTAACAAACGGGATAAATGCTTTTCCCTTTGCAAATACTTCTGTAATTTTCTTATTCATGGATATCCTCCCCTCTGTAACGTGCAATTGCTGCACAGTCCTTGTCTCCTCGTCCGGAAATGGTGATAACTACAATCTGATCTTTGCGCATCTGCGGTACGATCTTTCTCGCGTAGGCAACTGCATGAGCACTCTCGATTGCCGGAATAATACCTTCTGTTCTTGACAGATATTCAAATGCATCTACTGCTTCGTCGTCTGTTACCGGCACATATTCTGCTCGGCCGATATCATAAAGATGCGCATGTTCCGGTCCAACACCCGGGTAATCCAGACCGGCGGAGATGGAATAAACCGGTGCGATCTGACCATACTCATCCTGGCAGAAATAAGACTTCATACCGTGGAAAATACCAAGTTTTCCGGTTGCGATCGTTGCTGCAGTCTCAGCAGTATTGACACCGCGTCCAGCTGCCTCACAACCAATCAGGCGAACTCCCTCGTCCTCAATAAAGTTGTAGAAAGTTCCGATTGCATTGGAACCACCGCCAACACAGGCAAGTACAGCATCCGGAAGTTTTCCTTCTTTTTCCAGAATCTGTTCTTTGATCTCCTTGGAAATAACTGCCTGGAAATCACGAACAATTGTCGGAAATGGGTGCGGTCCCATAACAGATCCGAGCACATAATGTGTATCGGAAATACGGTTTGTCCACTCTCTCATCGTCTCAGAAACGGCATCTTTCAGGGTGGCAGTTCCAGATGTAACGGCATGTACTTTGGCTCCCAGAAGACGCATTCTGTATACGTTCAGTGCCTGACGTTCGGTATCTTCTTTACCCATGAAGACTTCACATTCCATGCCCATAAGAGCGGCTGCTGTCGCTGTCGCAACACCGTGCTGTCCGGCTCCGGTCTCTGCGATAACACGCGTTTTTCCCATCTTTTTGGCAAGTAAAACCTGTCCCAGAACGTTGTTGATCTTGTGTGCTCCGGTATGATTCAGATCCTCACGTTTCAGATAAACTTTTGCTCCACCGAGGTCTTCTGTCATGTGTGCTGCGTAGTACAGACGTGACGGACGACCTGCATAATTGTTCAGTAAATCTGTCAGTTCACGGTTGAATTCCGGATCATCTTTGTAATGATTATATGCTTCTTCCAGTTCCAGCACTGCATTCATCAGTGTCTCCGGAATGTACTGCCCTCCATGTATTCCAAATCTTCCTTTTGACATTTATATCCTCCTCTGTGTTTCTTTTCAAAACACCTTATTTCTCTCTAATTTATTATTCTTATTTCTCTTACAATATCCACAACCTGCCGGATCTTCATCGGATCTTTCCGCTTTTCAGTCTCCACACTGCTGCTCAGATCCACCGCATAAGGGTGAATTTCCCGGATCGCCTGCCCAAGGTTGGAGGCTCCGATCCCTCCTGCAAGGAAAAACGGTCTCTGGATCTCAGGGATCAAGGACCAGTCAAAAGTCTTTCCCGTTCCTCCGCCGCCCTGATCCAACAGGATGTAATCTGCCGGGCTTTGCAGTGCTTTCTCGATATCTTCGGCTGTTTTTATGGAAAAAGCCTTGATGATCAGCTTGTCTGTATATGTTTTTAATTCTCTGATATAGGACTCATCTTCCTGTCCGTGAAGCTGTGCAAGTGCAAGTGTTCCGTCATCCAGAAGTGTTCTTACCAGTTCCATTGGAGCATTCACAAATACTCCGACCGGCCGGATCTCAGGATCCAGTTCCTTCACAAGTTCTCTCACTTCATCTGCCGTTACACTCCGGAAACTACTGGGAAATTCTATGATAAATCCACAGTAATCCGGCTTCGCTTCATTGACTGCAAGGATATCTTCCCTGCGCCTTAGTCCGCATATTTTTATCTTAGTCCCGCTATCATTCCCGTCTGTCATTTTCTGCATCTCTCTGTTTCTCAATCCTCAGTCAACGGTGCTCCATTTAATTCTTCCAGTGCTGCTTTTTTGTCCGGGCTTCGCATCAGTGTTTCTCCGACCAGCACAGCCTCGATCTTGTTGTCATGCAGTCTCTGGATATCCTCTGATGTGCGGATGCCGCTCTCTGAAACAAAGATCACATTCTCCGGTGCAAGTTTACGAAGATTGATACTGTTTGCCATATCCACCTCAAACGTTTTCAGATCACGGTTATTCACTCCAATGATTCTGGCACCGCTCTTTAAAGCTCTTTCTACTTCCTGTGCGTCATGCGCTTCAACCAGAGCATCCATTCCAAGATCTTCTGCCATTTCCCGGTATTCACGAAGCTGTGTATCATCAAGCAGCGCGCAGATCAGAAGTACAGCTGCGGCACCATAAGCGGCCGCCTGCAGAATCATATAATCATCGATCACAAAATCTTTTCGAAGTACCGGAATGTCCACTTCGGATGCAATTTCCCACAAATACTGATCTGATCCCTGGAAATAAAATGGCTCTGTCAGACAGGAAATTGCGGATGCACCGGCGGATTTGTACTCTTTTGCAATCTCCAGATACGGAAAATCCGGTGCGATCAGGCCCTTGGACGGGGATGCTTTTTTTACTTCACAGATGTAGGACATTCCTGGTTTTTTTAATGCCTGATAAAAGCTGTGTGGTGTTTTTGCTGTCTCAGACTGGATCAGAGGATTGAGCAGCATCTGCACTTTTTTCTGCTGGATCTCGCGGATCAGATCCTCTCTCGGCATCTCTTTTTTATCTTTTTCAATTCTCTCTCTTGTCTTTTCAGCAATCTCATTTAATATATTCATCATAAAAAATCCCCTTTTCTAATCGGTTATTCAGGCATTGGATTCATGAATAAATTTCTCTAATTTCTTCAGTGCCGCACCACTGTCGATCAGTTCTTCTGCCATACGGACACCTGCTTCCATTGTATCTGCCTTGCCTGCGATGTAGAGTGCGGCTCCGGCGTTGAGGCAGACTGCCTGACGCTTCGGTCCTTTTTCTTCACCCTTCAGTATTGCTTTTGTGATCTCCGCATTTTCCGCCGGAGTTCCACCAACAAGATCATCTTTTGAACATCTGGTATAACCAAACTGTTCCGGTGTGATCTCATAAGACTGGAACCATCCATCCTTGATCTCGCATACAGAAGTCGGTGCACTCATGGATATCTCATCCAGTTTATCCTGTCCGAAAACTACCATTCCTTTGATCACACCAAGTTTCGCCATAACCTGTGCCAGTGGCTCTACAAGTGCCTGATCAAACACACCCATCAGTTCCATATTTGCTCCTGCCGGATTGCTCAGAGGTCCAAGTATATTGAATACTGTACGGATTCCCAGTTCTTTGCGGATCGGTGCCACATACTTCATTGCAATGTGATAATTCTGAGCGAACAGGAAACAGATATTAATCTTTTTCAGCAGTTCTGCGCTCTTTTCCGGTGGAATTGTGATGTTTACACCAAGAGCTTCCAGCACATCTGCTGCACCACTTTTTGAGGATGCTGCACGATTTCCGTGTTTTGCAACCGGTACACCGCCTGCTGCGATCACCAGGGAAGAAGTAGTGGAAATATTAAAAGAATTTGCTCCATCTCCGCCGGTTCCTACGATTTCAAGCACATCCAGATCATGCAGTAATTTAATGCAGTGTGCTCTCATTCCTGCTGCAGAAGCAGTAATCTCATCAATAGTCTCACCCTTTATGGAAAGTGCTGTCAGATAAGATGACATCTGTACCGGTGTTGCCTGTCCGCTCATGATCTCGTCCATGACTGTCTCTGCTTCCTGATATGTTAAGTCTTCTTTTTTTGAAAGTTTTACGATTGCCTCTTTGATCATTTTTATGTCCTCCTTAACTACCTCTTTACAATATTTATAAAGTTCTGAACCATCACTTTCCCATCTGGAGTCATCACGGATTCCGGATGAAACTGCACTCCATAAATGGGATACTCGGTATGTTCCACTGCCATGATTTCACCGTCCTCTGCCTCTGCGGTGACTCTTAAAGTATCCGGCAGTTCGTCTCTAACTGCTGCCAGCGAATGATATCTGGCTGCCTGGAAGCTGTCCCCCAGTCCTTCAAAAATCTTGCTTTTTCCAACAGTATAGATTGTCTTTTTCTTGCCGTGCATCAGTTCTTTTGCATAGGATACTCTGCCGCCAAAAGCTTCACAGATTGCCTGATGTCCAAGACAGATTCCAAAGATTGGAAGTTTTCCTGCAAAGTATCTGATCGCTTCGATGCAGACTCCTGCGTCTGCCGGTTTACCCGGCCCAGGCGAAAGGATCAGTGCTTCCGGTTTCATTGCCTCAATTTCTTCTACTGTATATTCATCGTTTCGAACAACCTTGATATCTGGCTCTACAGAACCGATCAGCTGATATACGTTGTAGGAAAAGCTGTCATAATTATCAATCAGTACGATCATTCCAATCCCTCCTGTGCATTTTCGATTGCCAGAACTACGGCTCTTGCCTTATTGCAGCACTCTTCAAATTCTTTTTCCGGAACACTGTCTGCCACGATTCCTGCACCGGAGCGGATGCAGATCTCACCTTTTTTCTTATATACAAGACGGATAGCAATGCAGGTATCAAGGTTTCCGGCAAAATCAAGATATCCAATCGCGCCGCCATAAATGCCTCGTTTGCTCTGTTCCAGTTCTTCGATGATCTGGCAGGCCCGAAACTTCGGTGCTCCGGAAAGAGTTCCTGCCGGAAGGATAGCGTCTACAGCGTCTATCGCATCTTTATCTTCTCTTAGCTCTCCTGCAACGGTAGAACCAATGTGCATGACCTGCGAAAAATGCTCTATGCTCATATATTTTTCAACTTCCACCGTACCGATCTTACTGATTCTTCCGATGTCATTTCGCCCAAGATCTACCAGCATATTATGCTCTGCAAGTTCCTTCTCGTCTTTCAGAAGACCTTCTTCCAGTTCTCTGTCCTCCTGCTTTGTTTTTCCTCTCGGTCTGGTTCCTGCCAGCGGGAAAGTGGTAAGTTTTTTCCCCTCCAGTTTTACCAGTGTTTCCGGTGAGGCACCCGCCAGTT
>OFOK01002305.1_pt1 | contig 11422 bp, 9 predicted proteins | sample 1542001 | NCBI WGS metagenome assembly OFOK01 (sample SAMN04209242, study PRJEB22552) | human gut metagenome | biome: gut; material: feces | host: Homo sapiens | place: USA: Oklahoma
TGTGGTGTTGCAAACACGTTACAAACGCAGGGCTTCTCATTTCTCCTCAAAGCCCCGCACCTCTTCCAGCAGCTGGCTGCGCTTGGTCACGTCGGCTTTTTGAAAAATGTTGTGCAGGTGCACCTTCACCGTCCCCAGCGAGATGCACAGCGCTTCGCTGATCTCCTGGTTGGTACGCCCCGCGATCACCTGTTCCAGGATCTCCCGCTCCCGGCCGGTCAGGTCGTACGCCGCGGCAAACCGCTCAGCGGGCGTGGGCTTCACCCCTGCGCCGGGGGCTGCGGTCAGCAGCTCCTGCCTGCGGCCGGTGTAGGCAATGCCCGCAAAGGCCATCACAATGCTCATCACTTCCAAAAAAAACCGCCGCTGGCTGATGATATTCAAAAGGCTCGAAAGGCTCACCTGCGGGAATACATACCACAGCGCGTACTCCACCCCGGAAAGCGCCATCATCACCCCGCAGCCCCAGCACAGCCTGCGCCAGCCCCGCCGTTCGCCTTCGGGCACCGCCGGCCCCGGCCGCGCCCCCGCCAAAAACATCTGCCCCGTACCGATGGCGATCAGCAGGGTGTTCTGCGCCACCGCCAGCACCGGGTTTTCCTGCCCGGCCGCCGCGGCGGCGGCCATGCACATCGAAAACACGAACCACCAGATGCAGGGCGTATACCCCACCTCCAGCCCCCGCAGGTGGTGCGAGATCATGTAGTAGCTGAAAATGATCGCCATGTTCACCCCCACCGCTAAAAAGGTGCTGGGCGCAAACACGGTGCTGTAGCTGGCCGAAAGCTTGTCCACAAACTCGGCCAGATAATACAGCATGTCGTCCACAATAAACACAAGGAACATGATCATAAGCCAAAAATCCAGCTTGCGGCGGCCCTTGCGCCACAAAAAGCCGAACCCCTGGGCGTTCATCGCAAACAGCAAAATAAGCAGGATGTTGTAAAAAAAGATCGCCACTTCCATCCCTTGCTCCCCCTTTCACTGCGCGCGTGCCAGACTCGTGTTATATTATACTATAAACCGCTCCCCGGGGCAATCGACACAGGGCACAAGTTTTCGCTTCGACAAATTTTGCATTTGGTCATTTTGCTGTACACCTTGCACAATTCAATCCGCATTTTATTTTGCAATCTGTTTAAGGTTTATAAAGATATAACCCCAAAAGCGTCAAAGTTATAGCAAAGTTTATTGAAAAGCCGCCGCCAAAAGCGCTATAGTGAGGGCACAGAAAGCGCGGGGCCCGCCCCGGCTTTTCGCTTTTGGCAAAGCAGCTCTGCCGTGGTATCGGGGGCAGGCTGATTGTGAATTTTGACGTGAGGTGAAATGAAACATGTCCGAAACAAATCAAGCGCCCGCCGCGGCAGTGGATACCAGCCGTGAGCTCGGCACAAAACCCGTCGGTCAGCTATTCTTAAAGTATAGCCTGATCACCCTGGTCGGCATGGCCGCCCAGATCATCATGGTCATCCTGGAAGGCATCATCATGGGCAACGGCCTGGGGGCCCACGGTCTGGCCGTCATCAGCATCATCATGAGCATCGAAACCCTGAACCTTGCCCTGGGCGGCGCCCTGGGCTTCGGCGTTTCCACCCTGGCCGGTGTGCGGCTGGGCAACGGCGACAAGGAGGGCGCAGCCAGGGCGTTCAGCCAGGGCTTCTGGTTCAGCGCTTACTTTATTGTGGCGGTTTCCGTGCTGTTTGCGGTCTTTGCGCCCCAGCTCGCCGGCTTTTTGGGTGCAACCCCGGACCTCATGGCCGACACCACCCTCTTTATCCGCCTGTTCATGATCCTTTATCCCTTCTGCATCCTGGGCCAGATGCTCTGCTCCATGGCCCGTGTGGATGAAAAGCCGGGGCTTGCCACCTGGGCCGCCACCGGCAGCGCCGTGCTGGCCATCGCCTATCTGTACTTTGCCGTGTTCATCATGCACTGGGGCGTGGCCATGACCGCGTTCTACTACGGCATCTCCATCGGCGCCTGGTTCCTGGTGATCTTCTACTTTGTGGGCAAGGGCGGCAGCAAGGTGTTCAAGGTCCGCAAGGCCGACATGAAGCTCGACTTCTCCATCGTAAAAGAGGTCGTAAAGCTGGGCCTGCCCATGTTCCTGGTGCAGGCGGCCACCAGCGTGTACACCATCGTGGTAAACAACTCCCTGGGCAGCTACGGCGGCGACCTGAACATCGCCGCGTTCTCGGTCATCAACGGCTATGTGGTCTACATGATCACCATGGTCTGCACCACCGCCACCTACGGCCTGCAGCCCGTGGCCAGCTACAACTACGGCGCGGGCAGCTACAAGCGGCTGCGCAAGCTGCTCAGCTTCTCCATGCTCACCACCTTCGGCGCGCTGGCCGTGTGCTGCGGCGTGTTCGCCCTGTTCTCCGGCCCCGTGTGCACCCTGTTCTGCGGCGGCGACGTGGAGCTGGCGGCCCTCGCCACCAGCTGCACCCGCATCGTGCTGCTGGGCTGCTCCTTCGGGCTGATGGCCCAAATGATGTCTACCTACTTCCTCAGCGTGGACAAGATCCTCCTCTCCAACATCATGGGCGTGTGCCGCTACCTGTTCTTCGCCATTCCCGCCGTGCTCATCATGAGCCGCACCCTGGGCATCACCGGTGTGTGGTGGGCGCAGCCCGTGGGCGATATCTGCACCTTCCTGTTCACCCTGATCTTCATCGTGTATGAATTCCGGCGCCTGGGCCGCATCATCAAAAAAGAGGAAAACCCCGTGGAGGCCTGACCCCCCTTTCCCATCCACCCCGCGGCAGCCGCCCCCCCCCCGCGCGGCGGCTGCCGCCTTTTCTTAAACAAGGAGAAAAAACATGGCTGCTGATCTGATCTTAAAAAGCAACGCCATCTTTGCCTCCACCGGCGACGATACCTTCGCCGGCGCGGTGGCGGTGCAGGGCAACAAGATCGTATATGTGGGCCCCGCCGAAGGGGCCGAGGCGTTCAAGGGCCCCGATACCCGCGTGCTGGATCTGGGCGACAAGATGGTCGCCCCCGGCTTTCACGATTCCCATCTGCACTTTTTCCAGTCCGCGATGTACCGCAGCCCCTACGTGGTCTTCTGCGAGGGCCGCAGCGAGCAGGAGTGTGTAAACGCCCTGGAGGCGGTGGAGAACGTCCGCGGAAAAGACGACTGGATGATCTGCTACGGCTGGTACCACTCGCTGTGGGACGATCCCCACGAGCCCAGCAAAAAAAGCCTGGACGCCAAATACCCCGACCGGCCGGTGTGCATGCACTCGGGCGACGCCCACACCCTCTGGGTGAACTCCAAGGGCCTGGAAAAGCTGGGCATCACCAAGGATTCGGTGCCCCCCAAGGGCGGCAAGTACGGCAAGGATAAAAACGGCGAGCTCACCGGCATCATCTACGAAACCGCCGGCCTTGCCCTCACCCGCAAGTTCATGCAGTTCTCGCCCGAGGAAGTCCGCGCCGCCTTCGTGCAGTTCATCAGGGATCTGAACGCCCAGGGCATCACCAGCGTGTGCGACATGAGCATGATGGCCCTGCCCGGCTCGGACTTTATCCAGGACGAGGCCTACGCCCAGCTGGAAAAAAGCGGCGAGCTGACCGTGCGGGTGCACATGTTCCCCACCCTGCTGGACGACCTCTCCCGCCCGGAAGCCCTGCGCGCCAGCTATCACAGCGACAAGCTGCGCACCCCGGGCCTCAAGCAGTTCTTCGACGGTGTCTCCTGCACCCACACCGCCTATCTCAAAGAGCCCTATTCCAACGCCTATTTCCCGGGCGATCACGGCCGCACCACCATCCCGCCGGAGGAAATGCGCGCCCTGGTGCTCAAGGCGGCAAGCAAGGGCTGGCCGGTGCGCATCCACACCATCGGCGACGAAGCCATCCACCTGGCGCTGGACTATTTTGCCGAGGCCCGCGAGACCTACGGCCCGCTGCCCAAAGGCCAAAACTGCCTGGAGCATCTGGAAAACTTCCAGCCGGGCGACATTGCCCGCCTCAAGGAGCTGGACGTGCTGGCCGCCTGCCAGCCGCCCCACATGGTGCTGGACCCGGACGGTGAAGAGCGGGACCTCGGCCCCGAGCGCGCCAAATACATGTGGCCCTTCCACAGCTACGAGCAGCTGGGCGTCAAGTACGCCTTCGGCACCGACAGCCCGGTGGTGGACATCAACAGCATGAACGTCATCTACGACGCTGTCACCCGCCAAAGCCCGGTGAACGGCTACCCCGAGGGCGGCTGGCAGCCCCATGAAAAGATCACCGTGGCCCAGGCCCTGCGCGCTTACACCCGCGGCAGCGCCATGGCCGCAGGCCGCCCCGAAGACCTGGGCACCCTGGAAGAGGGCAAGCTGGCCGATCTTGTGGTGCTGGATAAAAACCTGCTGGCCGTGGACCCGCAGGAGATCCTTTCCACCAGCGTGGTCATGACCATCGCCGACGGCGAGATCGTGTACGAAAAGGAATAACGCCTTCCCCTTTGCAAATGAAAATTTGCAATTTCACAAAGCTGCCGGGCGCCCGGGTGAATACCACCGCCCCCGCGCCCGGCCAAACCGCAAACGGAACGCCCCGGAACGTCTGGATCCTTCCAGCGTCCCGGGGCGTTTCCGTTCTTTTCCGCCGCCGCTCTGCAGCCCCGGCCTCACGGCTCGGTCTCGTCCACCGCGCGGCACAGCTCGGCCCGGCTGCGGCAGCCGGCCTTCTGCAAAATGTTGTGCACGTGCACCTTCACCGTGCCCGGGCTGATGTAAAGCTCCCGGGCGATCCGGGGCCCGTCCTCGCCCCGCAGCACCAGGGCCAGCACCTCCTGCTCCCGGCGGGTCAGGCCCTTTTCCCTCCCATACCGCTCCAGCTTTTTCTCCGCGCCCTGCGCATCGCCGCCGGCCGCAGGCGCTTTCAGCCGCCGGGCCAGATACACCGCGCCGCACACCACAAAGGCAAGGCTCAGCAGCTCCAGCGCAAGCTTGCGGCCGGCCGCCTTTCCCACCGGCGCCGCGGGCCAGGCCCCTCTCATGCGCAGCAGGTTTTCCACCTGCGAGGCGGCGCTCAGCGCCAGGGTGCACCACACCAGCCCCTTCCAGGCACGGCCCGCGCGGGCGTCGGGCAAAGCCGCCAGCCGGGGCAGGTCCAGCGCCGCCGCGCCCGCCAGCACCAGGGTGAGCGCCAGGTCGTGCGCAGCACCCGCCCAGGGCCAGGCCGCCGCCAGGGGCGCGGCCGCCGCATATCCCGCCAAAAACAGCGCCCATCCCACCCCGCCGCTCCTGGGCAGCGCCCGCCCCGCGGCCTCGCCCGCAATGCGGCAGTAGCACAGCACGCACCCGGCCGAAAGCAGCGCCACCGGCAGCGAGTGCGGGGCGGCAAGCTGCGGGCACAGGGCCGCGGCCTGCAAATATTCTGCGGTGTAATACAGCAGGTTGTCGGCCATGAACAGCCCAAACATCACCGCGGTCCACAGCTGCCACAAAAGGCGGCTCTGCCGGTACAGCAGCGCAAACGCCGCCGCTTCCAGCGCAAAGGCCACGGTGAGCAGGATGCTGTAAAAGAACAGGGCCGTATCCACGCCTTGCCGCCTCCTCTCACGTTCTTTGTATTGGGGCCGGCCACGTTGCGGCGCGCAGGCGCAAAAGCGGGTCCCGGGCGGCCACGCCGCAGGGCCCGAAAGCCGCCCCGCCGCGGCCTCTTTTATTATAACACAGGGCGGCCCGGGGCAGCGCAAAAACCGTTTGGCAAACCGCACAAACCCCGGTGCCGCCCCTTGGGCAGTTGTGCCTAATCTTTTCTATACTCCCCTTTTATACCCTGTGGGTATATTCCCTTTTTTCACAAAACAGCGCTACACTGAAAGCATCCTTCCGGCCGCGCCCGGCGGGCGCGCCGCATCCTATCAAGCTAAAGCGAGGTTTTGAACATGCAGGCAGATCTGATCCTCAAAAGCACCGCCATCTTCACCTCCACCGGCGATGAAACCCTTGCCGGCGCCGTGGCCGTAACGGGCGGCAAGATCGTGTACGTGGGCCCCGTCGAAGGGGCCGGGGCCCTCAAAGGCCCCGACACCCGCGTGCTGGACCTGGGCGGCAGCATGCTCGCCCCGGGCTTTCACGATTCCCATCTGCACTTTTTCCTCTCCGCCATCTACGACAGCCCCTGCGTGGTCTTCTGCGAGGGCCGCAGCGAGCAGGACTGTGTGGATGCGCTCGCCCCCCTGGCCGCCGTGCGCCCCAAAGAGGAATGGCTGGTGTGCCACGGCTGGTACCACCCCCTGTGGGCTGATCCCCGCGAGCCCAGCAAACAAAGCCTGGACGCCGTATACCCCGACCGCCCCGTTGCCATGACCAGCGGCGACCTGCACACCCTGTGGCTCAACAGCAAGGGTCTGGAACGTCTGGGGCTCACCCCCGACTCCGTCCCCCCTGAGGGCGGCCGCTACGGCAAGGACGAAAACGGCCAGCTCACCGGCCTTTTGTACGAGGCCGCCTCGGACGAAGCGCTGCCCAAAGTGTTCGCTTTCTCCGAGGCCGAAACTTGCAGCGCCTACCGGGCCTTTGTAAAAAAGCTCAACGCCCAGGGCATCACCAGCGTGTGCGATATGTCCACCATGGCGGGCTCCGGCCCCGATCTGGTGCGCGAGGATATTTACCTCCGGCTCCAGCAGGCGGGCCAGCTCACCGTGCGTGTGCACATGTTCCCCACCCTGCTGGACGACCTCTCCCGCCCCCAGTGGATGCGCCGCACCTTCACCGGCGAAACCCTGCGCTTCTGCGGCGTCAAGCAATTTTCCGACGGCGTTTCCAGCACCCATACCGCCTATTTAAAAGAGCCTTACTCCAACGCCTATTTCCCCGGCGACCGGGGCTGCACCGTCACCCCGCCCGAAACGCTGCGCCGGTTGGTGCTCAAGGCGGCCCAGCAGGGTTTTCCGGTGCGCATCCACACCATCGGCGACGAGGCCATCCACCAGGCGCTGGATTACTTTGAGGAAGCCCGCGCAAAATACGGCCCCCTGCCCGCCGGTCAAAACTGCCTGGAGCATCTGGAAAACTTCCAGCCGGCCGATATCGCCCGCCTCAGGGAGCTGGACGTGCTGGCCGCCTGCCAGCCGCCCCACATGGTGCTGGACCCCGAAGGGGTCGAGCGGGACCTCGGCCCCCAGCGCGCCAGGTATATGTGGCCCTTTTGCACCTACGAGCGGCTGGGCGTCAAATATGCCTTCGGCACCGACAGCCCGGTGGTGGGCATCGGCAGCATGAACGTCCTTTACGACGCCGTCACCCGCCAAAGCCCGGTGGACGGCTCGCCCAAAGGCGGCTGGCAGCCCCACGAAAAGATCACCGCGGCCCAGGCCCTGCGGGCCTACACCCGCGGCAGCGCCATGGCCGCGGGCCGTCTTTCGGAGCTCGGCACCATCGAGCCGGGCAAGCTGGCGGACCTTGTGGTGCTGGACAAAAACCTCCTGGCCATCGACCCTCAGGAGATTCTTTCCGCCCGTGTGGTCATGACCCTCCTGGGCGGCGAGATCGTGTACCAGGCCGATTGACCGGCCCTTCCTTCCCTGCGCCCGGGCGGCGCCCCTGTCTTTCAAAGCTTTGCCTTTTCCCACAACAAAGCGCCCCGGAACGTTTGCGCCCTGCAAGCGTTCCGGGGCGCTTTTTCCCTGTGCCGCCCCTCAGGCCTTCACCCCGGCTGGGGGCTCGGGTAATCCAGCTCATAGGTCCGGCAAAGCTCCATAAAGCGGCGCATGGCCGGGGTCAAAAATTTGTCCTTGTGCCATACCATCTGGAAGGTGCGGCGGAAGTCCATCCCCTCCACCCTGAACGCGCGCACCCTCCCCCGCGCAAGCGGCACCGCCACCAGCCGCCGCGGCAGCACCGCCACCCCCAGCCCCTCCATGGCCGCATTCACCAGCGCGCCCGTGCTGGCGCTCTCCCACAGGGGGTCCGCTGTCACGCCGGCGGCCGCCAGTGCCCGGTCAAACACCTCCCTGGTGCCGCTGCCAGGCTCCCGCAGCAAAAACTTTTGCTGCAAAAACAGCTCCCTGCTCACCAGTTCCCCCTGTTCAAAGGGCCCGCACGGCGAACAGATCCCCACCAGCTCATCCTCCATGTAGGGCTCCGCCATCAGCCCCTCGCCCTGCACCGCGTCCTCCACCAGCGCAAGATCCAGCTGGTTTGTGTGCAGCGCCCGCTCCAATTCCTTCGAGGGCCGCACCCGCACCTGCACCTCAATGGCAGGGTCTTTTTGCCGGAACGCCTTCACATAATAGGGCAAAAACTGCGAGCCCACCGTTATGCTGGCCCCTACCCGCACCAGGCCGCTGGAATCCCCGCTGCGCAGGCCCTTTTCCATGTGATCGAACAGCGCTTCTATGTGCACCGCGTATTCCCGGAACCGCTCCCCCGCCAGCGTCAGATACAGCCGCCGCCCCATGCGCTCAAACAGCCGGGCGCCGTAATACTGCTCTAACTCCGCCACTGCCTGGCTCACAGCGGGCTGGCTCAGGTAAAGCGCCTCGGCCGCCCGGGTCATGTTGCAGCCGCAATCGCACACCCTCAAAAAAATCTGGAGATGCCGGCGTGTCATTTTCTTTCCTCCAATCCATAATTAAATACTTATTGTTTTTATAAAATTATACTATTTTACTTATTACATTGCAATGCGTATCATGGGGATAGGGAGTTGATGAATCATGCAGCGCACTAAAAAACCATACGCAAAACTGTTTCTTTCCACCCTGACCCTCAGCGCCTTTACCTTCGGGGGCGGGTTTGTGATCGTACCGCTGATGCGCAAAAAATTTGTGGAAGAGCTTCACTGGCTGGGCGACAGCGAGATGATGGACCTGATCGCCATTGCCCAGTCCTCGCCCGGCGCCATCGCCGTGAACGCCTCCATCCTGCTGGGGTACCGGGTTGCCGGGGTGGCCGGCGCCATGCTCACGGTCCTCGGCACCATCCTGCCGCCGCTGGTAATCCTTTCGGTCATCTCTTATTTTTACGCGGCGTTCCGCGCAAACCCCTATGTGAGCCTGGTCATGAAGGGCATGCAGGCCGGGGTGGCGGCCGTAATTCTCGATGTGGTGCTCACCATGGGGCGCTCGGTGCTGGCGCAGCGGCGCTGGCTGCCCGCAGTCATGCTTGCCGGCTCCTTTATCGCCATATACTTCTTTAAGGTGAACATCCTGTGGATCATCCTGGCCTGCGGTCTCGCGGGCGTTCTGGATGCCGCCCGCAGCAGAAAGGCGGTGTAGCATGATCTATCTTCAGCTTTTCTGGAGCTTTTTCCAGATCGGCTTGTTCAGCATCGGCGGCGGCTATGCGGCCATGCCCCTGATCCAGCATCAGGTGGTGGAGGCGCACGCCTGGCTCACCCTCACCCAGTTCACAGACATCATCACCATCGCCGAAATGACCCCCGGCCCCATCGCGGTAAATTCCGCCACCTTTGTGGGCATCCACATTGCGGGCATCCCCGGCGCGCTCATCGCCACGGCCGGGTGCATCCTGCCCTCCTGCATCATCGTGCTCACCCTGGCGCACCTGTATTTCAAATACCGCAGCTTTCTGTTTTTAAAGGGGGTCCTGCAGGGCCTGCGCCCCGCCGTGGTGGGCATGATCGCCAGCGCCGGGCTCTCCATCCTGCTGCTGGCGCTGTTCGGCAGCGGATCCGGGCGGCCCTCCTTCGCACAGCTCGACCCAGTGGCCCTGTGCCTGTTTGCAGCCGCGCTCTTCGTGCTGCGCAAATGGAAAAAAAGCCCCATCCTGATCCTGGCGGGGGCAGGCGTCGCGGGCCTCCTCCTCTATCAGCTCGTGTAAGGAAAGGACGGATCGCTATGGAATTTGTCATCAAGGGCGGCTGCTTGTACCCTACGGCCCAGCCGGAGGGCGGCCCTCCCCTGGCCCGCATCAAAAACACCCTCTGCGGCGGCGAGCGGCACATTCTGGGGCCGGGCGGGGCCCTTGCCCTGCGCGCCGTCATCCAGGCGGACCCTTCCGGGCAGGCCAGGCAGTACCTGCTGCTCCGGCCGGACGGCACCCCCGCCGCCATCGCCCGGCCCGGGTATGCGCCGGGCGAGGATCCCGCCTCGCAGGGCTGGCCGGTCAGCCATCTCCCCCGCACCGATCACGCCGACCTTGTGCTGCAGGGCGAAGCCTGCGTTCTCGAAATGCTCAACAGCCAAAATTACGAGCTGCGCAGCGCAGCCGGCAGCTGCCTGGTGCAGGTGCTGCACCGCGGCCTTCTGGGCGGCTGGGACCTGCGCTGCAAGGTCCATCTTCCCCCCGAAGCGCTGTGCGGGCTGCTGGTGTTCTGCCTGTATCTCGACCGCGAAAACGAATTTCTCACGGTGTAAGCCCCCCGCCTGCACGGCGGCAAAGCAGCCCCCGGGCGCCTGTTGCAGGCGCCCGGGGGCTGCTTTCGTTTCCCTTGGTTATTCCTCTGGGGTAAGGTCCCCCTCCTCCGGGGGCGGCTCCTCATCGGGTGGTTCGGGCTCGCCGCTCCCCACCTCAAAATCACCGGGCGAGAAGGGCATGCGCACCACCGCCCCCTCCATCTGATGCGACACATCCAGGGTGCCCCGGTCGCTGGCGCTCAGGTATTCGCCGCTCTCATTGCGCAGCAAAAGGCCCGCCGCCGAGAGCTTGTACTCCAGGTTGTTAAAGGTCCCCAGCAGCACCTTGATCCGCCCCTGATACACAAAATAGGCCTCGTTCTCCTCGCTCAGGTCAATGGCGGTGCAATCGCGCCCCAGCTCCTGGGCCTCCAGCCCCTCCAACAATTCTTTCAGCTGTTCCAGCCGTTCTTTTCCGCCGGCCGCTGCTTCCCCCAAAGCCGCCTCGGCCCCCGAGCCCGCCGCGCGCGCCTCCCCCGCCAGCGAGAGCGGGCAGCCCGGCTGGGGCGCCTCCGGCTCCAGCCCCAGCAGCATCGGCAGGCCGTCCGGCTGTTCCTCCTGCAGCTTCATGATCTTTAATCCCCGGCTCAGCACCAGCCAGCCGGCGCTTGTTTTGGCGCACCAGGTCTCAGTGGCAGGCTCCACCTGCACCACCACGGTGCCCGGCAGGCTGCGGCGCACCCGCACCGTTTCAAGGTAGGGCAGCGCGGCCGCCATGGCCTGCTCCCTTTCCTTTGCCGAAAACTGGAACATATTCTCTTCCAGCGGCACCGCCAGCGCGCCCAAAATGGCGTCCTCGGTGTAAATGCCGGTATTGGCCGGGGTAGTCTTGTCCAGATTTTCCACCCGGAATTCCTTTACCTTGAACAGCACCGTCACCGAGAGGGTCAGCCCCACCCCAATCAGCGCCAGCACCAGCAGCACCGCCCACAGCCGTCTGCGCCGCCTGCGCCGGCGCAGCTCGCCCCGGCTCACGCGGCGGCGGGCCGCGTTCTGGCCCTCCGGCCCCGCTGCCCGGCGCGCCCCCCTTTTCTTTTTTGCGCGGGCGCGGGG
>OFOK01002306.1_pt1 | contig 11422 bp, 6 predicted proteins | sample 1542001 | NCBI WGS metagenome assembly OFOK01 (sample SAMN04209242, study PRJEB22552) | human gut metagenome | biome: gut; material: feces | host: Homo sapiens | place: USA: Oklahoma
CCTGCAGGCTTGCGGAGCTCATCCCCGCGAAACAGCAGCCGGGCCAGCAGGCTGCGGACGGTCTCTTCCCTTTGAACGGCCCCCTCCGTGGCATTTTCCAAGACTGTTTTTTCTGCCTGCAGGTTGGTAAAATCCTGAAAGAAATACCCCAGCTTCACCCCGGGGGCCAGCCGGAGCCGTCCAGTCACTCTATTCTGCGGCTTTTCCTCTGAGGCGGCGATCTGATTCAGAAGGGTGGTTTTTCCTGAACCGTTCCGGCCCCATAGCTGGGTGCGCCTGCCGGTGGGGATCTGGAAGGAGACATGGCTGAGAAGAGGAGGGCCGCCGGAATAGGAGAAGGAGATATCCTGCCCTTCTATGGCGATATGGCTGACGGGCGGGTTTGTCAGGGAAAAATCAAACCGGGCGCAGAGAGGCTCCCGGGGCTTTTCCTTCACTTCCAAATGCTCCAGGCGCTTTTTCACGTTCTGGGCCGAGCGGGCGATGGCCCGCTGGGTCGTGTCGGTGGAGCGGTAGAGGGAGAGATAGTCCCGCAGGCGGGCTTCCCGGGAACTCATGTTCCCCGAGGGGCGGGCGACGGACTCAGCCTTGCGCTGCTTATCCTCAAAGATACGTTCCAGCCTCCGCCTTTCTTCTGTATACCGGTCATATTCCTGTTGCTGCCGGCGGCGCTTCTCCTCTTTCTGCTGCTTGTAGCTGCTGAAATTTCCTTCATAGACGGTGAGGATCCCTTCCTGCAGCTCGAAAATGCGCTGGCATAGGCGCTCCAATACGGCGCGGTCGTGGCTCACCAGCAGAAAGGTTTTTACGGCGGAAAGGCGTTTCATGAGCAGGCGCACTCCGTCTTCATCCAGATTGGAGGTGGGTTCGTCTGCCAGGAGAAGGCCGGCCTTTTTTTCCAGTGCGCCGGAAATCCGCTGCCTGGTTTTTTCTCCGCCGCTATGGAGGCCTTTTGTCCTCCATTCGTTCAGGGGTTCCTTCTGCTCTTCCTCCGGCCCGCCCAGTTGCCGCAGATAGGCGGTGGAGGAAAAACGCTCCACAGTGCCTTCATCGGGCTCCAGGCAGCCTGCCAGAATTTGCAGCAGAGTGGTTTTACCGCTGCCGTTAGCTCCCACGAGCCCAATGCGATCCCCCTCATATACGCATAGCTCGGGGATTTCCAGAATGGTTCTTTCCCCATAGGATTTTTTCAGGCGCTCTGCCCGAAGCAGTATTTTTGCCATAAAAACAGCCTCCCATCAAAACGAAATCGAAGTGTGACTCGTTTTGTGCTGGAAGGCTTTGTTTTTACAGGGAAATGGTATGGAAAACCAGAAGCCCGGAAACGGAAAATTCTCCTATCCCCGGAAAGAACCAAGGGGAGAGAGATGCAAAACACCGGGGCTGGAATGCGCCCAGAGGCCTGGTCAAAAGGACCGGGAACGTAGGAGCGCAGTTCCCAATACTGCAAAAATCGCCGGCTCCAGCACAAAACACAGGCATACCGCCCACCCCGGCCGCTAAACGGGCTGGCGGGTTTGGCTTCCCTTTTGTTTTGTGTTGAAGTCAGCGAATAATCATATGTTTTTCAACCTTTTTCCTTTCTCGGAATTCAGGCGGGAAGACACGCAGATACGCTTCCTGAAAATCCATTACGGATGATTTTTCGGAGCCTTTTTGCCGCACTCTTCCCTGCCGGTTTCTTTCACTATAGCACGGGAAATGGAATATTGCAAGAGGCAAAACCCTTTTAGGCATATCGGGAGAAAAGGAAGCTTCCCTTATTCCTTTCCATCCCAGCAGTAGGTGCAGAGCTTTTCGCGTTCGATGCCTACGGATTCGATCATGTCGTCCAGCCTGTGGTAGCGCAGAGTGGTAAAATTCAGCTTTTCCCCAATGCGGCGCAGCATCTCCTTGTATTCCGGTGTGTCCGGGTTGGAATAGAGGGTGAGATCCACGCCGGGATTTTCTCCCTCGATCTCCCGGATGACCCGGCGGGTAATGAGATCCATTTCCGAGCTGGAACGGGAGAAATTCAGATATTTGCAGCCGTAGAGAAGAGGCGGGCAGGCGGGGCGGATGTGCACCTCTTTGGCGCCGCTTTGATAGAGAAATTCTGTGGTTTCCCGCAGCTGCGTTCCCCGGACGATGGAATCGTCGATGAGAAGAAGGCTTCTCCCCTGGATCAGGTCGTGCACAGGGATGAGCTTCATTTTGGCGATCAGGTTCCGCTTGCTCTGGATCGTGGGCATAAAGGAACGGGGCCAGGTAGGCGTGTATTTGATGAAGGGGCGGGAGAAAGGGATACCGGATTCATTGGCATATCCGATGGCGTGGGCGGTGCCGGAATCAGGCACGCCGGCCACGATATCCGGATGGGCGTCGTCCCGCTTTGCCAGCATGGCGCCGCAGTTGCAGCGCATTTTTTCCACGCTGATCCCCTCATAGGAGGATGAGGGGTATCCATAGTAGATCCATAGGAAGGTGCAGATTTTCATATCCTTCCCGGGCTTCACGAGAGTCCGCACGCCCTCCGGCGTCATGACGACGATCTCGCCGGGCCCCAGCTCCCGTTCCTCGGTGTAACCCAGGTTCAGGTAAGCGAAGCTCTCAAAAGAGGCGCAGAAAGCATCTTCCTTTTTCCCGATGCAGACGGGAGTGCGCCCGAGCCTGTCCCGAGCGGCATAGATGCCCCGCTGGGTCATGAGCAGGATAGTCATAGAGCCGTCTATGACCTCCTGTGCATATTGGATGCCCTCGATCAGATTATCCTTCTGATTTATAATGGCAGCCACCAGCTCCGTGGCGTTGATGTCGCCGCCGCTCATCTCCAGAAAATGGGTGTGGCCTGTTTTGAAGATATCCTTCACAAGCTCGGACGTATTGTTGATTTTTCCCACGGTGGTAATGGCATAGGTTCCATGATGGGAGCGGACGATCAGAGGCTGGGGCTCATAATCGGATATGCACCCTATCCCCAGATATCCGTGCATCTCGCTTACATCCTTATCGAATTTTGTGCGGAAGGGAGCGTTTTCGATATTATGGATGGAACGGTCAAAGCCCCGTTCGTCGTCGTAAACCGCCATACCTGCCCGCCGCGTACCCAGATGGGAATGGTAATCCGTCCCGAAAAACAGATCGAATACGCAGTCTTCCTTTGATGCTACTCCAAAAAATCCGCCCATACTATTCCTCCAATATCGATAATGTGCATATGTACTACTTGAAACGGCGGCGCCGGGAACCTGAGAGGCTGCCTGCCGCCTTCGCGCCGGGAATCAAAGTAAATAGATCCGTAAGCCCTTCTCCATGCCTGCCGCAGAAAACCGGATTTAGAGAGACGCCGGCAGAGAAAAGAGCTTCTGCGCGTTCCTCTTTCCCGCTTCTAGGACCTCCCGCAGGGAAACGCCTTTGATTTCCGCTATTTTTCCTGCGGAATAGGCGATCATGGATGAATCGCACCGTTTGCCCCGGAAGGGGACTGGGGACATATACGGGCAGTCCGTCTCTGTGAGAAGGCGGTCCAGAGGGACTTTGGCCGCCACCTGCACGGGCACCCGGGCATTCTTGAACGTCACAGCCCCTCCCAGGCCGATATACATCCCCAGCTTCACGGTTTCCTGCATCATTTCCACGCTGCCGGAGAAGCAGTGTACTACGCCCTTCGGCTTGTATTGGCGAAGAAGTTCCATGGTATCCCCGTGGGCGTCCCTGTCGTGAACGATCACCGGCAGGCCAAGATGGTTTGCAAGCCGCAGCTGGGCGGCAAAAACCTCTTTCTGCACTTCTTTTCCGGGATTGTCCTCCCAATGATAATCCAGACCGATCTCCCCAACCGCCGCCATTTTGGGCAGACGAAGGATTTCCTCCAGCTCCTTTTCCCAGCCTTCGGGCAGATCTCCCGCGCATTCGGGATGGATGCCCGCCGCGCCGTATATGGGAGCATACTGACCGCAGAGATCTGCGGTAAAGCGGGAGGAGGGAAGATCCGTTCCGCAGTTCATAATGCCGCACACGCCCTTTTGAAAGAGAGAAGGAAGAAGCGTATGCAGATCCTCCTGAAACTGTTCACTGTCGTAGTGAGCGTGGGAATCGAAGATACTTAGAGATTCAGACGCCGCCGTATCTGTTTTTTCCATTTTACCGTTTCCTTTCAGAAATGCAGCAGCAGGTCGCTTCTGCATGTATGCCGCCCAACCGCTCATCCTTTGCAGCCGGTGCAGCCGGCACATTCTGTGTTTTCAGAACCATACGCCGCCTTTTTTACCATTCGGCGATAAAGGGGCGGTGCTTATACCACCACTGCTCGTTATCCGCCAGGAACTGGGTGCCGATTTCGTGGAAATCCTTCGGCGGCGTATACTCGATGTTTTCCAGCACATAGTCTACGAAAGATTTCATGTTCTCCGTGGTGGGATCTTCCACAAAGCGGGCGCAGAGCTCCAGGACCCGGGGAGGTTTGTTTTCCATGCGCTCTATGTATTTTCCCATGCTCTTGCTGCAGGGATAGAGGACCTCCCGGTCCTGCATGACCATGCGCAGAGCAAAGTGCACGATCTCGAATACCGTGCGGGAACGGAGGATGGGATCGTCCACAAACTGCCAGAAATAACCGGTGGCATAATGGAGCACAGCGTAAAAGGAGTTCTGTTTTGCCTGCTTTTCCTGCTTTTGGAAAACAGGAATCCGCTCCACGATGCCGGGAATCTCCGGATCTGTATACGAAATGCAGCGGCTGCACAGGAAGGAATTCCGCGTGGGCTCGCTGCCGTGGTCTGCGGCGGCCTCCAGATATTCCTTGGTCATATACTTGATATCGAAATAACCGCCTTCATAGTCGCAGTAGCCGGTGATGCATTCGGTGATGCGGCCCTCGGCCTTCAGTTTTTCGTAGCGCTCCGGGGTGACGACGACCATTCCGTCGATATCGGAGTCTGGGCGTTCCAGCCCCTTTGCCACCGATCCTCCCAGAACGACGCCCAGGACTTCGGGATCCCCCTCATAATATTTTTTCAAGCTTTCTATAGCTCGTTTGTGATGCTCGTACATATCGGATTTGTCCTCCTGTGTTTTAGTGTATATAAAATTTAGAAAGGCGTATATATTCCTGAAGGAATGGGGCTTTTCAGGGAACAGGGGCAGGCGGAGAACGGGCAAAAACGGACGAAAAAGAAATTTGCCGGAAAACGCTGTTCCCGCAGCCCCGCGGGGACCATATCCCTTCAAGAGAGAAGGCAATGAAAACAGCCTGCCGGCAGAGCGGACAAGCTGTTTTCAGAAAGGCAGGGCGCCGAAGGGCGGCGTGTTTTCGATCCGCCGCTCTCTGGAACGCCCGCGCGTATCAGCGGACCTTGGAACCCGCAGGTATCCCGTCGGCAAAGAGGACCTTTACATCGTCCTCGCCGGCATCCGCGGCCAGGATCATACCTTGGCTCTCCACGCCGCAGAGAACGGCGGGCTTCAGGTTGGCGACCACTACCACGCTGCGGCCGATCAAATCTTCCGGCTTATACCATTTGGCGATGCCGGAGGCAACTGTGCGGGGGATGCCGCTGCCGTCATCCAGCGTGAGCTTCAAAAGCTTTTTGGCGCGCTTGATGGGTTCGCAGGCGGTGACTTTTGCCACCCGCAGCTCCACTTTCGCAAAATCGTCGATGGAGATCATGGCTGTTCCCTCGGGGGGATTCTGATCAGAGGCTTCTTCCTTTTTCTCTGCCTTCTGCTCCATGGGGTTGGGGATCAGGGCGTTCAGGGCCTCGATCTCCTTGTCCACATCGATGCGGGGGAAGAGGGTCTCGCCCTTTTGGATCACAGCGTCCGCAGGGAGACGGCCCCACTCTGCCGCCGAATCATAGGAGGCATTTTCGGCTGTCAGGCCCAGCTGGGCCTGGATACGGGGCGTAGTGGAAGGCATGAAGGGCTCCAGCAGGATGGATACAATACGCAGTGATTCGCAAAGTGTATACATCACCGCAGCCAGCCGGGCTTTTTTGCTCTCATCCTTGCCCAAAGCCCAGGGCATGGTCTCGTCGATGTATTTGTTGCAGCGGGCAATGAGCCTCCAGATTTCTGCCAGCGCGGCGGAGAACTGGTAGCCGTCGATGGCTTTGTCACATTTTTCCCGCAGCGTGGAAGCCATGGAAACGATCTCTTCATCCAGGGGATCGTTCTCCCTTTCTGCGGGGATCACGCCGCCGAAGTATTTCTGCACCATGGCCGTCGTCCGGGAAAGAAGATTCCCCAAGTCGTTGGCAAGGTCGGAGTTGATGCGGGAAATAAGGGCCTCATTGGTAAAAAGGCCGTCCGCTCCAAAGGGGATCTCACGCAGGAGAAAATACCGGATGGCGTCCACTCCATAGCGTTCGCAGAGAATGTTGGGATCCACCACGTTGCCCTTGGATTTGCTCATCTTGGTGCCGTCCCCGAAGAGAAGCCAGCCGTGGCCGTATACCTGCTTCGGAAGAGGAAGCTCCAGCGCCATGAGGATGGCGGGCCAGATAATGGTATGGAAGCGGACGATTTCTTTTCCCACGAAATGCACGTCCGCCGGCCAGTATTTGTGAAAATCGCTCAAATCATCGGAACCGTAGCCCAGAGCCGTGATGTAGTTGGGCAGCGCGTCCACCCACACGTAGACCACATGTTTGGGGTCAAAGTCTACCGGAACGCCCCAGGTGAAGCTCGTCCTGGAAACGCAGAGGTCGTCCAGGCCCTGTTTGATGAAGTTGATCATCTCATTTTTCCGGCTTTCCGGCTGGATAAATTCCGGGTGCTCCTCATAGAGTTTCAGGAGCCTGTCCCCATACTGAGAAAGGCGGAAGAAATAGGCTTCCTCCTCCGCCCATTTGACCTCCCTGCCGCAGTCGGGGCATTTGCCGTCCTTCAGCTGGGTCTCCGTCCAGAAGGATTCGCAGGGGGTGCAGTACCAGCCCTCATATTTTCCTTTGTAGATCTCGCCCTTTTCATAGAGCTGCCGGAAGATCTTCTGGATTCCCTTTATATGGTAATCATCTGTGGTGCGGATGAAGCGGTCGTTGGAAATATCGAGAAGCTTCCACAAGGACTGGAAATCCGCAACGATTCGATCCACGTATTCTTTGGGAGAAATCCCCTCGCTCTGGGCCTTCTGTTCGATTTTGAGGCCGTGCTCGTCCGTTCCCGTGAGAAACATGACGTCATACCCCTGCATTCGCTTGTAGCGGGCGATAGCGTCGCTTGCCACCGTGCAGTAGCTGTGGCCGATATGGGCCTTCCCGGACGGGTAGTAAATAGGGGTTGTGATGTAAAAGGTTTTCTTTTCCATACGTACGGTCTCCTTCAATATATTCATCCGTCAACCGGCGGAATGCCGAATCAAGGGGGAACGGATCCCCGCCGCAGAATGAACGGTCCTGCAGCTGCATATAAACAGACACATCTATTATAGTCAGCTTTCATGGGAAATTCAACAGAAACGGCGAATAATTGCCGAAGAAGGTACAGAATAGAGGGATATATAAAATACGCCCTGCGGAGAAGTCTCTTGACTTCGCTGCAGGGCGAGGCTGTTTGCGGCCATTTTTGGCTTCAGTAGAGATGACCGGGGGACGGGGACCGCTGGAAATGAGAAACCTATTCCCCACTGTCCGCCGCGCCGGCGTCATAATGGAGGAATTCCCGCAGAATGCGGCAGTTTTCCTCCAGGTCGGGATCCAGCACCATGGCCCCGCTGGGCAGCGTCAGATCCTGAAAGGCCGTGTCGGCAGGGATATGGGCGTTTTCGATCTCATAGCCGTCCAGAATCTGCGGAGCCAGAGAGATGAGATAGAGCAGGTCGCCGTTGCTGAGGTTGGTGGTCACATGAGGGAGAAAATCATAGGCCAGGGCGCTCAGTTCCGCAGGGTTCTTCCCTTTGCACTTGTCCATAATGGCCTTTAAAACCTGCTGCTGCCGGGCTGTGCGTCCGAAATCGCTGTCTATATGCCGGATGCGGGCGTAATAGAGGGCCAGTTTTCCGTCCAAATGGTTCATGCCTTCCTTCAGATCGCTGCCCATCATTTCATTTTCCTCTTGGGCGGCTGCGGCGCTTACCTCTATATCGATCCCTCCGATCTGATCGATGACGGAGGTGAGCCCTTCAAAATCGATCTCGATATATTTGTCCACCGCGATGCGGAAATTGTTTTCCAGCGTCTGCATGGTGAGGGCCGCGCCGCCGTGGGTGTAAGCCGTGTTGAGCCTGGCCTTTCCAACGGTAGGGATTTCGAGGTATAGGTCTCTGAGAAAGGAGACCATGCGCAGGGAGCCCGTGTGGTTGTCGATAGAAATGAGCATACAGGTGTCAGACCGGCTGGAAAGCCCGTCGTCGCCCTTATCCACGCCTAGAAGGAGGATATTGGTGATTTTGTCGTCGTCCACGACCGCCCAGGCGGGGGCGTCGGAGGGCTGCTGCACATAGCTTTCCGTGTCGGCCTCCTGCCGGTTCATGCGGCTGAGCATGACGCCGGCGTAGGCAATTACGCCCAGAGAGAGAAAGACCACCAGCGAAAGCAGGGCCGCTCCCAGGCGCTTAAGGCCTCTGTGGCGGGGCTTTTTCCTGCGCTTTCCACCTGAGGGATGCCCCGTACTGGCTCTTGCTGCAGCGCTTCGGCTGCTGTAGATGTCCCTGTCTACATAATTATAACGGTCTATATCGCCATACCGCTGTGGGCTGGCGCCGGAGGCGCGGCCTCTCTGCGGAGAGCTTTGGGAGCGCCCCCCGCGGCTGGATGATGAACGGCTGTTTTGACTTCTATATTGTTTACGGTCCGGCAAAGGTAACGCTCCTATCTTTCATCAAAAAATATGCACATGAAATGTATCCATACGGCGGCAGAACTGGGGATTCCGGCGGCCAGCCGGTATTATTTGGCTCTTTCTGCCGCTTTAAGGAACCCGTTTGCGGCCGTCTATCTCTATTTACCGGCATTTCCCGGCGCTTCGGGGAAGGGACGGCTTCCGCCCGCACCGCTATGTCCGCATGGTGTACGGCCGGCAGAAAAGAAGAGTTCAGATGTCCCTTACCTCGAGACACTTCTTTACAGGTGTGCGTCCGGAGTTCACAGAGCGCTTCGCTTTTTTGAAATATGCGAAGAAGACGGCGCAGTGTATTTAGTATGACCTGAAAAGCGGGATTTTTCCCTTTTAAAGCCTCTTTCGGCTGAAAATACAAATGGCGGTATATCCGTTTGCATTGTATTGCATTTGATGTGGAAAGTCAACAGTTATGTAAACTACAGTTTTGTTACTTTTTGATTTTGCCTTCTGTATATTTTTCTGCGGCTCCTTTGCGCTTTCCGTAATTGTAAAATGCTCCTTATGGGAAATTGCTCGAAATCTGCGATTTTTCTCTGAAACCGGGGAATATCCGCGATGTCCGCCGGAAGCCTCCGGCTTGAGAAACCTTGCTTTTTGTTTCTGAATAGGGTAGGATGGAAAGGCGTGAAGAGGAATGGGCGAAGTATGCCGTTTTTCTCAAAAAGGGCGGTTTCTGGGTCACTTCTTTCACGCCGTACCGCCTCTGGGAAGATCCAGCGTTTTTTATGCGGTTCAAATCGGGCGATTTGTATATATTTCGATTGTGGCCGGACATATGGCTGAAAGGCACGGCGGATGGCATCGTTCTCAACATATTGAGCAAACCAGTCAGGGGGGATCAAGCTTGAAACAGAAGAAAAGAAAGCGGAATGCGGCGCTTCCTGAAAAGCAGGCGGAGAAACGGAAGCCGAAAACAGAGAAAAGGCTCCTGCTTGTGCGCATCGTAGCGGGGCTCATCGCCTTCCTCATGATAGCGAGCGTCCTTTTTTCTGTTGTCGGGACATGACGGGCCGTTTGTGTTTCCCGTGCCGGGAAGTTCTCCCTTTTTCTGAGGGACTTCTGCTGGATTCGAGGTTTTCCGGCTCTATTCAGGGCAAAAAACAGTTGCAATAGATAGGGGAATACGGTAAAATAACAAGAAAGACTTTATTTCATTAAGTTGTCAGCACCACACCAAATAAAATTCCGATTCCGCACGATAGGGCGGCGAGGCCGCCGTACGTATACGGCAGGGCGTGTGTCTGCCGGGGATGGGGACGGGATTTCAGCTTTTAGAATAGCAGGGACAACAAAAACGCGGGGCCGCGTTTTATTTTTTGGGGGTGTCGTATTGTTTTTCCAAAAAGATGTTGAGACCATGAAGCGGGAAGACCTGGAAGAGCTGCAGCTGAAAAAGCTCAGGAAAATGGTCGATTACTGCTATAACAACATTCCGTTTTATCATCAGAAGCTGGGGGCGGCGGGGATCACCTCGGGCGATAAGATCAAGACCCTTTCGGATATCCGGTATATCCCCGTCACAACAAAGGACGATATCCGGGATAATTATCCCTTCGGGATGCTGGCCGTGCCCATGAAGAAGATCGTGCGCATACACGCGTCTTCTGGAACCACAGGGAAGCCCACGGTGGGCTGTTACACCAAGGCGGATCTGGAGCTTTGGAGCGATATCGTGGCCCGGGTGGCGGTGGCAGCCGGGGCCAGGGAGGACGATATCTTCCAGATCGCTTTCGGCTACGGCCTTTTCACCGGCGCGCTTGGGCTGCATTACGGCCTGGAAAAAATAGGGTGCACGGTGATCCCCGCTTCCACGGGGAACACGGTGAAGCAGATGATGATGTTCCGGGATTTCGGCGTCACCGGCCTGGTGGCCACTCCTTCTTACGCTTTGTATCTGGGAGAATGTGTGCGGGATTCGGGCTATCCTATGGACGCCTACAAGCTGCGGCTGGGGCTTTTCGGTTCCGAGGGCTGCACCCCGGAAATGCGCGAACAGATCGAAAGGAGCCTATGTCTCAAGGCCACGGATAATTACGGCCTTACGGAGCTTACGGGCCCGGGCGTCTCCGGAGAATGCGAGCTGCGCTGCGGACTTCATTTTGCAGAGGACCATTTCCTTCCGGAGATCGTGGATAAGGATACCCTGGAGCCCCTGCCTGCCGGTTCCGCCGGCGAACTGGTGGTCACCACGCTGGACAGGGAAGGGATGCCCGTCCTGCGCTACCGCACTAAGGACATCACCCGCCTGAACTACGAGCCCTGCGCCTGCGGACGCACACATGTGCGCATGGATAAGCCCATGGGCCGCACGGACGATATGCTCATCATAAAGGGCGTCAACGTGTTTCCCTCCCAGATCGAGAGCGCTCTGGTGGGAATGGAGGGCATCGGGCCTCATTACCAGCTTGTGGTCCGCCGGAAGAACTTTATGGATACGCTGGAGGTCAAGGTGGAGCTGGTTTCGGCCGGCATGCTGGAAAGCTACGGCATTCTGGAAGAGCTCAGGCGCGATGTGCACGATAAGCTGAAGAGCGTGCTGGGGCTGGAGACAAAAGTTACGCTGGTGGAGCCCAAGAGCCGGCATGCTGGAAAGCTACGGCATTCT
>OFOK01002307.1_pt1 | contig 11421 bp, 12 predicted proteins | sample 1542001 | NCBI WGS metagenome assembly OFOK01 (sample SAMN04209242, study PRJEB22552) | human gut metagenome | biome: gut; material: feces | host: Homo sapiens | place: USA: Oklahoma
CCGCTGCTTGCGTTCCGGCAAGGTTACAAGAGCTGTCTGATATGGATCCGAAACGTTAAAGGAGTCTTCCAAAGGAAGGCTCCTTTTTTCTATATATTTTCCATATCTTATGGTTCTTCCGGAACCAGAAAGGAATACGCCTTATAGTCCCTCTCAAGCCGGTATCCTAACTTTTCCGCTAAATGGCGGGAGGCTATATTTTGCGCATCCCAGTGTGCGACGATCCCCTTCTTTTGGCAATCTGCCAACATGTATGCCACACATGCCGCTGCAAATCTACGCCTTCTATATTCTTTTTGCGTAAAAACGTCCACTTCTACCTCCTTTTGATACGAGAGGAAAGAGGACGCGGAGGCTACGATTTTACCTTCATGCCATATCACGGCGCCGCTTCCATATTTCTTAAATTCCTCATAATTGGAGTATCGGCTTCCATGATAAAACGGATGAAGCTCAAATTCATGCTTTCCAAACGGCGTCAGCTGGAAGCTCTCCGGAAGCATATAGCTGGTTATCGCGGGGAGATGCTCTGATTTGAGTGCTTTCATTTCAAATCGGGTCGTACATATTAAGCCTGGATACTTCTCTAAAAGTGCCTGTTCCCATTTTTGGGAAACGCACACAAACATTCTATCGCTCCATTGGCATCTCAGTTTTTCTAGCCATTCCTTATCCGGTTCTCCTAAAAGATATATAAAGCCCGCTTCAGCTATTAGACCCCCGTTATACAAAATTTTTCTTCCAAATCGCTCTGCCAAACAGGCCTTCAGCAAAATGGGATATTTGTTCTCCTCCATCTTTTCCTCCTTCTGCAACACAGCTTCAGTTTTAGAATCAGGGTTCCGGCACTCTGAACGCTAAAACAATAAACTCCGCCCTGCGCACTGCAAAGCGGAGAAAATTCTTAGAACTGTCTATGCTTTTTTCTTGATCGTGATCTTCTTTTCTGTCCCTTGGCGGATCCTTTGAATGTTGGAACGATGCTTCCAAATAAGAATGCCGGCCTGCAGAGTCCCTACCAGGAATGTGATCACAACATACCAGACGGTCACGGAATGCTGCCACAAATAAGCGATCCCCAAATTGAACACCAGTGTGCATATGGGATAGGAAGCGGCGGCGCATATGGAGGCCAGAGAAACGATTTTTGAAAAAAGGAACACGATGATGAAGACTACAATAACGGCTATGAAAGAACGCCAGTCGATCAGCGCGATGATCGCCCAGCTGGTAAGGACACCCTTCCCGCCCTTAAAACCAAAATACAGGGGGAAAATATGCCCCATAACGCAGAAAAAGCCGGCTATGTAAGCTCCGAATTGAATCAGCTCAAAATCGCTGATCCCGGCGATATTGGGAATCGCCAGATATTGAAAGATCATTTTGCCGATAAAAACGGAAAGCACACCTTTGGCAAAATCAAAAATGAACGTAAAAACGGCTGCCTTTACACCCACAGAGCGCAAAACATTCGTGGCACCGGCATTTCCGCTCCCCATAGAACGAATATCCTTTTTCTGATCGAAAAGCCTTGTGAACAAAATAGAAAAACTGACGCTTCCCAAGAGGTAGGCTATCAGCGCGGTCAGCGCTGCCGAAAGAGCAAAATACAGCATAGACTCACTCCTTTATTATTTGTCGCCCCGTTCACGAATGATAAAACGAAACGGGGTTCCCTCCATCCCGAAGGTTTCGCGGATCCTGTTTTCCAAATATCTTTGATAGGAAAAATGAAACAGCTCTGCCGAATTGACAAAACAAACAAAGGTAGGCGGCTTGGTAGTCGCCTGGGTCATATAGTAAATCTTCAGCCTCCGCCCCTTATCCGTGGGAGGCTGCACCCTGGCTGTGGCCTGAGCCAGAACGTCGTTGAGCATGCCTGTAGCTATCCGCATGGAATTGGAATTTGCCACATGCTTGACCAAATCAAAAAGGCGTTCCACCCTCTGGCCGGTTTTGGCGGAAATGAAAAGAAACGGCGCATACGGCATAAAGGAAAAATCCTTTTCCAGCTGAGCCCTGTATTCCTGCATGGTACGCCCATCCTTTTCGATTGCATCCCATTTGTTGACAACGATGACGCTGCCCTTGCCCGCCTCATGGGCCAGGCCCGCCACCTTGGAATCCTGCTCTGTAAAGCCTACGGAAGCGTCGATCATGATGACGCATACATCCGCGCGTTCGATAGCCATCTGCGCCCGCAGAACGCTGTATTTTTCAATGGCGTCCTCCACCTTGTTCCTGCGCCGCAGGCCCGCCGTATCGATCAGTGTAAAAAGGCCATGTTCGTTCGCCACCTCTGTATCGATAGCGTCGCGGGTAGTGCCGGCTATATCGGAAACGATACAACGCTCTTCACCCGTAATGTAATTCACAAGGGAACTCTTCCCCACATTGGGCTTGCCTATAATGGCGACCCGGATACGCTCTCCGTCTTCTTCTTCCTCCTTCTCCGGAGGAAAATGTTCCAGCACTCGATCCAGCAGATCGCCCGTTCCATGCCCATGAACGGAAGAGACCTGCACCGGATCTCCCAGCCCAAGATTATAAAATTCGTAAAATTCTGCCGGCGGCTCTCCCACCGAATCGCATTTGTTGACGCAAAGGACCACCGGCCTGCCGCTCTTCAGCAGCATAGCGGCGACATCGGAATCCGTAGCCACCATACCCGTCCGCAGATCCGTCACGAAAATGATAACGTCCGCGCCGTCGATTGCCAGCTGGGCCTGAGCCCGCATTTGGGACAGGATCACATCTCCTGAGCTGGGCTCTATGCCGCCCGTATCCACAAGAGAGAATTTCCGGCCTCTCCATTCGCTTTCTCCATAGATACGATCTCTCGTAACGCCGGGCGTATCATCCACAATGGAAAGCTTCTGCCCGATCAATTTATTGAAAAGGGTGGATTTCCCCACATTGGGCCTTCCCACAATCGCCACTAAAGGCTTCGCCATGGTTTTCGCCTCCTATTCTTCTATTCCCATCACCGCGCGGTAAAACGCATAGCCGTCTTCCGGAACCAAACGGATCGGAACCCTTAGTTCCTCTTCCAGCTCTCCGAGGGATACATCGTCCAGAAAAAGATCTCCCTCTCGGCGCAGCATCACCGCTGGGAGAAGAAGTTCCTGCCCCAGATCCCGGCCTCGGAGCTGCTTCTTCAGATCGCCTCCCGTTATCAATCCGGCCACGTTGATGCGTTCGCCAAAAAAATGATTGATAATGGGAACCACATTGCACGTTAAATTATGGCATTTTTGCCGCAATTCGTCAAGCAGCGTATCCAAAAAGGGAGCCGCAGCCGTACCTGTAGCCAGAGTGATCCTCCTGGCAGGAAGCAGTTCTGGCCGCTCAGGAAGATCCTCCAAAGCGTCCGTAAATTCTTCTTTCATATTTGCCATCAGCCCAACGCCGTTTTCCAGCTGGTCAAAATCGCCGTAAAAAGCCGCTTCCGGAATGGGAAGCTCCGCCTTCAGATAAAACTCATCCGCTGCATAGCAGACGCGGACATCGTATTTTTCAAACATAGACTGACCATACCGCTCTGCAATTCCAATCACGTTTCTGGCCGTAATCCGGTTATACGGCTCCAAAGGGTAAAGCCCCTCCCGGAACTTGGTCAAGCCCACAGGCACCAGCGCGATACTCTGCACGGAAGGATACAGGGGAAGCAGATCATTAAGGGAGCGTTCCAGCTCCGGGCCGTCGTTCACCCCGGGGCAAAGCACCATCTGGCAGTTGAGCCGGATGCCCGCCTCAGCAAATCTGTACAGAATACGGAGGGATTCCCCCGCAAAGCGATTCCCCATCATTTTCACGCGAAGCTCCGGATTTGTAGTATGCACGGAAATATTGATAGGGCTGATATGCATCTTGATGATCCGGCTCACTTCATGCTCGCTCAGATTCGTCAAGGTTATATAATTGCCAAACAAAAACGACAGCCTGGAATCGTCATCCTTAAAATAGAGGCTTTTCCGCAATCCTTTGGGGAGCTGGTCGATAAAACAAAAGATACAGCGGTTCCGGCAGGAATGCTGCTGATCCATAAGATATGTCTCAAACTCCAGGCCAATGGATTGGTACTCCCCTTTGCGGATCACGACCTCGCGGTTTCTGCCGGCGGCATCCTGCAGAAGAATGCACAGCTTTTTTTCCGTCTCGTAAAAACGGTAATCCAATATATCGCAGATCTCATTCCGGTTGATAGAGATCAAAATTTCTCCTGGCCGTATTCCCGCCTTCTGAGCGGCGCTGCCCGGAACAACCGACGCAATTTTAACAGACATGCAGCCTCCGCCTCCTTTTCAATGTGCAGATTTAACAGCAAAAAAATAGAGAAGGATTTCTCCTTCTCTATTTTTTGGAATTAGAAGAAATCACTCAGGCTTCCTTCTTAATTACTTCTCTTCCGTTATAGTATCCACAAGCGCCACATACTCTATGAGGAGACTTGAATTCTCCGCATTTCGGGCATCTCATCAGTGCAGGAGCGTCCAGCTTCCAAACATTGGAACGTCTCTTATTCTGCCGTGCACTGGATACTTTTCTCTTGGGTACCGCCATGTCAGCACCTCCTTATGCTAGCGCTAATCTATCAGTTTCCTGAGAGCCTCAAGGCGAGGGTCTACCTGATGCAAATTACAGCCGCATGGTCCGTTGTTCAGATTCTTTCCACAGGAAGGACATAGACCTTTACAATCCTCACGGCAAAGAAATTTAGAAGGAATCTCCAGCAGAATATCCGTCCGCAGAAGCTCGTCCAAATCCAAGGAATCCCCTTCCACACAGATATATGCGTCGTTCTCTTCGTTTTCCAGCCGGGGAACCAGAACATGCGAAAAACGGCTTACACGCTGCTCACGTATAATTTCCATACAGCGGTCACAGGGCATAGAAAACTCAAAGGACGCCTCTGCTTCCAGCACGGCCTCTCCGGCTCCGGAAAAAACCGAACCTTCTACAGTGACCGGAGAAACAAAGGGATGCTGCCCGCTCCATTCCATATCGGACAAATCCATCTCATACGCGAATGGAAATCGCTCTGCCTCTCCCGAAAAAAACTTTTTTAAGTCCAGAATCATTCTTAACACCCCGAACGCTACATTCATCAATTATATAGATTCAGATTCCATTTGTCAATAGAAATTTACAGGAAAATGGGAAATCCGCAAAGAAACTGCCGGAGAAAAACTCCGGCAGCCTTTGTCTTTACCTTACACGATCTCTGCTACAGCCTTGACTCCCTCAGGGAGCTCCTCAGCCGTAAGAGATACGAGCTGCGTGATCTTCACGCCGGCCTGCTGGGAAAGAACGTTCATCTTTTCCGCATACCCCTTGAGCGTTTCCGGGTCGGAACCGATGATCTTTAATGTGGAATCGATGAAGATATCAGTCACATCATAGTTGCCGGCACAAATACCGGAAACAAAGCCATAAAGGGCGTCGCAGCCCTTTATTCCGTAAGCGTCGGAATCTACCAGCCTGGCCTGATGAGAAATATCATATGTGAGCTTCAGCCCTTTTTCAATAACGATAACATTTCCGTCAGAGGTCTTGACGGCCTCGTTCGCACGCTCTATCAACTTCTTGGTTTTTCCGGAGCCTTTTTTACCAACGATAAGAGTGATCATTTTAAATCTCCCCCTGTATTATTTTTTATCCGCCTGCGCGGAGGGACTTACAACTTCAATTATTTGCCGAGACGGGCTTCCAGAGCCGCTTTTTCAGATTCATAGCCGGGTTTTCCCAGAAGCGCAAACATGTTCTTTTTATAATTTTCCACACCGGGCTGATCAAAAGGATTGATCCCCATCATATACCCGGAAACAGCACAGGCTTTTTCAAAGAAATAAATAAGATACCCCAACGTATCCTCAGAAAAATCGGGAGCTTCCACCACAACGTTGGGTACGCCGCCGTCCGTATGGGCCAGAACGGTCCCCTCAAAGGCCTTCCGGTTGATATAATCCATCGTCTTACCTTCCAGGAAATTGAGGCCGTCTACGTTTTCGGGATCATTGCCGATCACGATCTCTTCCTTTGCTTTATCAAACAAGACTACGGTCTCCATCAGACTGCGGCGCCCCTGCTGGATATACTGCCCCATGGAGTGAAGATCCGTGGAAAAGACACAGGAAGCCGGGAACAAGCCTTTATTATCCTTCCCTTCGCTTTCGCCGAAGAGCTGTTTCCACCATTCGCACATCATGGTAAAGCAGGGTTCGTAGCTTACCAGGATCTCCGTTTCCTTTCCTTTGCGGTAAAGGATATTACGGACAGCCGCATATGTGTAGCAGCTGTTCTTTTCCAGTTCAGGTTCCATAAGCTCCTTCTGAGCCCTAGCGGCTCCCGCCATCAGAGCGTCAATATCCGCCCCGGAAACTGCAATGGGAAGAAGCCCCACAGCGGTGAGCACCGAATAACGGCCTCCCACATCGTCCGGAACCACGAAAGTCTCGTACCCCTCCTGATCCGCCAAATGCTTCAAAGTGCCCCTGGCCTTGTCGGTGGTGCAGTAAATGCGGCTGCGCGCCCCCTCTTTGCCGTATTTCTTTTCAAGGAGCTCCCGCAGGACGCGGAACGCGATGGCCGGTTCCGTAGTCGTCCCGGATTTCGAGATCATATTGATAGAAACATTTTTCCCCTCGCAAATGCGGAGAAGCTCGCTCAGTGCCGAAGAACTGATGCTGTTGCCTGCAAAATAAATATCCGGCGTATCCTTGGGAAGCGCATTGTAATTATTGGATTTCAAAAATTCAATAGCCGCCCTGGCCCCCAGATAGGAACCGCCGATACCGATAACGATGAATACATCCGTATCGCTCTGGATCTTCTTGGCCGCCGCCTTAATCCGGGCAAATTCCTCTTTGTCATAGTCTGAAGGAAGCGTTACCCACCCCAGGAAATCATTTCCCAGGCCGGTTCCGCCGTGCAGAGTCTCATGGGCCAGCTTTACCTGCGGCGCCGCCGCGATATATTCATTCTCACTGATGAAATCGGACAGATGTTGTGTATGTACTTTGATCGTCATCTATGGTTCCCCCTACATATAACGAATTAAGTTTGATTTTATTTTACAATAAACCCGTTATATTTGCAAGGAAATATCAGCAGAATTTATACTTTTTTCATTTTCTCCTTCCTCAGGTCTGCAAAAATTGACGAATCAGCAGATCCCATACGGAACCGAAGGTGATTTCCTCTACATTCCCCTTCGCGGTCACCGGATATTCCGCCAATACTTCGTCTTCCAGAGTGCATACCACCTTCCCGATCTTCTGTCCCTTTTTCACTGGAGCCCTCACGCTTTCGTTCAGCTCCACCCTGCAGGATACCTGATCCTTTTTCCCTTTTGGAACCACTACGCCCTGCGCCGCATCCACCTGGACCTCCACAGAATCCAGCATCCCGTTTTCCACCGGCACTGCTGCAAGCGATTCCTGCGGAATAGTGGGGATCGTTACCGACCAGTTTGCAAATCCCTGGTCCAAAAGAGAAGCGGCCGAGGAAAAACGATCCTTCGTGTTGGAGCAGCCCAGCACCACCGCGATCAGGGAAACGCCGTCCCGCTCCGCCGTGGCGCTGATACAGCTCCCAGCCTTTCCAGTGGTGCCGGTTTTAAGGCCTGTGATTCCATTATAGCTTTTTAAAAGCTTGTTGGTATTCACCAGCTGAGTCTGGCCGTCTCTCAAATAATCGATCCACGTCTGCGAATAATCAAAGATTTTTTCATGTTTGATCAGCTCCCGCGACATTATAGCCACATCTCTGGCTGTAGTCACATGGCCGTCTTCATCCAGTCCGTTGCAGTTTTTGAATACCGTATTCGTCATTCCCAGCTCTTCCGCCTTCTGATTCATCTGCTCCAGAAACGCCTCTTCGCTCCCGGCCACAAACTCAGCCAGAGCCACGGCCGCATCATTGGCGCTGGCAATGACGGTAGCCTTCAGCAGATCGTCCACGCTCATGGACTCTCCCGGCTTCAGCCAAATATCCGACCCGCCCATGGAAGCGGCATGTTCGCTGGCCGACACCATATCGGAAAGGGAGATTTTTCCGCCGTCGAGCGCCTCCATCACAAGCAAAAGCGTCATCACTTTTGTTATGGAAGCGCAGGGCCTCTTTTCATCCGGATTCTTTTCATACAGGATCTTCCCTGTATTGGCCTCCATCAGAATGGCGGAGGGCGCCGCTAAAGATTCCCCCTTCTCCTTTTTTTCCTCTGCGCCTGCAGCCAGGCCGAGAGACGAAACAAACAGAAGCGCCGCCAGCAGACAAGCCAAAATCCTTTTTTTCTTCATAGTTCCCACCTCCAAAATAAATACAGGAACTTGCCTAAAGCGTTCCTTTCGTAAACAAAACAAATCCTTTTTACATATATTCGATTTCCGCTGCACATAGACTTCTCTGCCCATATTTGTTTTCCGTATGAAGCGTTCATTTCCGCTGGAATAGAAAAACTCCCAAAACCGGCTTTTCTCCGGCAAAATTTCTTTTCTTCTTGCTTTTCATACCGCAACCAGATATAGTTAAACTATAGCCGGCATACTCTAAGATACAGAAACCATGCTGCAGCCCCGGCGTATCAAGACGCCTCAGACAAGGAGTTGTTTATGCAAAAATCCCAGTGCTCCGTTATTTTATTTGCCCAAGGGATGGAGCGGACCCCGCCTTTTCGTATCTGGCATCGTCACAACAAGCCGTGAGAACGGCTTTTGAAACGGAGGAATATATATATGATTTATCCGGCAGAAGATCAACATATCCTGCAGATCACCTGGCACGGTCACTCCTGCTTCACGCTGGAGGCAGAGGGCTACCGTGTCGTTCTCGATCCGTATAAGGACGGTTCCGTAGAGGGACTCTCCCCTTTGTCCCTGGAAGCGGAAGCGGTTCTGTGCAGCCACAGCCACGGCGACCACAACGCTGTAGAGACAGTAGCCGTCCAAAAAGGAACTGTCGGCTGCCCTTTCCAGATAGAAACCATCTCTACCTTTCACGACGATGCAAAGGGCGCCAAGCGGGGGCCGAACACGATCCATATCCTTTCCTGGAACGGCATCCGGGCGGCGCATTTCGGGGACTTGGGCTGCCGCCTTTCCGATGAGGAGCTTGCTTCCATCGGGCCGTTGGACGCCGCTATGATCCCCGTCGGCGGATTTTACACAATCGACGGCGAAGAGGCGGCTCTGCTGGCGAAGCGCCTCTCTCCCGTAGTGGCGATCCCCATGCATTACCGTTCGGAATGGTTCGGCTTCGATGTATTAAGCACTCTGGAACCCTTTTTACAGGCCTATCCGGCGCCGGTCGTTCATCCCGGCCCATCCATAGGCATTTTTAAAGGAATGAAAATGCAAACGGCCATTCTGGACTACCGGCCTTAACAGAGCTCTTCCGCCGCCCGCTTTCATATCGTGTCCGCAGGACAGGCATACGCCTCTGCGCAAACCAGGACGGAACGCCGCATGCCGAGGCGTTTGCCTCTTTACACGGCAAACACACTTTCAATTCCACGCTCTAATAAATTTTCAATCCATTTCATCTTGAATCTGCGCTGTATATTTTAACCGCTCAACGGAAAAAGCAGAACAAACCAAAAGACCCAAGGGGAAGCATCCATAGAGAATTCCCCTCGGGCCTTTTTTACAGGATTTCTATCGGCGGCGTTAATATTCTCTCCGCACCGGAATCCCTCTGTCGTGAAGATACTCTTTCAGCTCCGGGATTCGGATCTCGCCAAAATGGAACAAAGAGGCCGCCAAAACGGCATCCGCCTTGCCTGTGGAAAAGGCGTCATAAAAGTGTTCCGGTTTTCCCGCGCCGCCTGACGCAATCACAGGGATCCCCACCCGTTCTGAAACGGAGGCGGTCAGTTCCAGGTCATAGCCGTTCTTCTGGCCGTCGCAGTCCATACTGGTGAGCAGGATTTCTCCGGCCCCCAGCCTTTCGGCTTCCACAGCCCATTCCAACGCGTCGCGGCCTGTATCGACGCGGCCACCATTCAGGAATACCGTCCAGCCCCCGCCTGCCTTTCGTTTTGCATCGATAGCGCATACCACGCACTGGCTGCCGAACTTTCCGGCAGCTTCCGTAAGAAGCTCCGGATTTTTGAAGGCCGCAGAATTCACGGAGACTTTATCCGCTCCCGCCCGAAGAAGAGCATTGAAATCCTCTACGGACCGAATGCCCCCTCCCACCGTAAAGGGAATAAAAATCCGCTGGGCCACCCGGCTTACGATATCCAATATCGTGCCCCTCCCCTGATGGGAGGCGGTGATATCCAGCAATACCAGTTCGTCGGCTCCCTGCGCGTCATACGCCGAGGCCGCCTCCACCGGATCCCCCGCATCCCGCAGGTTTACAAAGCTAGTGCCTTTTACCACCCGGCCGTTATTCACATCCAAACATGGGATGATTCGTTTTGCATACATACTTACGGTCCCATCCCTTTCTTCGTGAGTTCTACGAAATTCTGCAGCATTCGCAGCCCGGTCTTTCCGCTTTTTTCCGGATGGAACTGCGCAGCGAAAAGATTGCCCTTCTGAACGGAGGCATCGATCTCTACTCCATACTGTGCCTTGGAAGAAACATCCGCTTCATTTTCCGCCTTCAAATAGTATGAATGGACAAAATATACATATGGATCATCGCCAAGCCCTGCAAAAAGGCCGTCCCTCCTCCGAAGCTCCAGAGAATTCCAGCCGATGTGAGGTACCTTCAGGCCCAATCCATCTGGAATCCGGCGGATTTTTCCCTTCAGGATCCCCAAGCCGGATATCCCCGGGGATTCCTCGCTTTCTTCAAACAGCATCTGCAGTCCCAGGCAGATCCCCAAAAACGGCTTCTCTTGCTCTACCGCATCGTATATAGCACGTATCAGGCCGGAGCTTCTCAACGAAGCCATGGAATCCCCAAATGCGCCTACCCCGGGAAGAACTATCCCTTCGGCTTCTCTAAGCCGCTCCGCTTCCTTTGTGATCTCGATATCCGCGCCTATAAATCGGAACGCCTTTTCCACGCTCTGCAGATTCCCCGCTCCATAATCAATGATGGCTATCATACTTACGAACTCCTTCAATCAAAATCGATCCTTGCGGATCGACGAAAATCAACTAAATATACCATATACCAGTATGCATTTGGATTTTACCATAGTAACTTATAAAAGTCAATCGAAAGTCAAAATCAAATGATCCAAGTTGGGCAAAGGCTGCAATCTCCCCTTGGGTTATACTCTCTGCTCTTATCCATCTGTTTCAAACGCTCTATATTTTCCCGTCATACTATCGGTATTTTTCCAACGCAGGATGAATATTCTGAACCAGCCCTGTTTCTTCTCAGCAGTATATCGGAACGGCATTCCCCGCCTGACGGCCCGACAAGTATCCCGATACGCAATTTAAGAGCTTCGCCATATAGACA
>OFOK01002311.1_pt1 | contig 11409 bp, 9 predicted proteins | sample 1542001 | NCBI WGS metagenome assembly OFOK01 (sample SAMN04209242, study PRJEB22552) | human gut metagenome | biome: gut; material: feces | host: Homo sapiens | place: USA: Oklahoma
AAATTTTTTTTATTATTATGATAAGTATTTTTCACTGTCTGAGGAAGAACAGGGAGGAATCCAGGATGTACCTGAAAAAGTATCCATTGAATTTAAGGATGTATGGTTCCGGTATCCCAATACGGAACAGGATATCTTAAAAGGACTGTCGTTTAAAATCGAGGCAGGGGAAAAGGTATCCGTTGTTGGTGAAAATGGTGAGGGAAAATCGACGATGATTAAGCTGCTTCTCGGATTATTTACCCCGGATAGTGGAGAAATATTAATTAATGGAAACTCTCTTTTGAGTTATTCCTGTCAGTCCAGAGGCCATATATTTGGAACTGTTTTTCAGGATTTTATTCGTTATAGTATCACTGCCAAAGAAAATGTAATCATAGGAGATATAGATAATGCCTCAAAAGAACGTTATCAGGAGGCCGTTCGTAAGGCGAAAGCAGAGCAGTTTATAGAGGGGCTTGCCGAGGGCAGCAGTACCCTGTTGGGCAGGGATTTTGACGGTGGTGTGGATATTTCCGGAGGTCAATGGCAGAGGATAGCCATAGCGCGGGCCTTTATGGGAGATAAACCGGTACTTATACTGGATGAACCCACAAGTCAGCTTGATCCAATTGCGGAAAGCAGTCTGTATAATGAGTTTGCGGAAATGTCTGAAGAGAAGACTACAATTTTTATCACCCATCGCTTGGCCTCAACAATGATTACTGATCGTATATTTGTCCTTTCAGACGGCAGAATTGCAGAAAGCGGTAGTCATGAAAGCCTGATAAGCAGAAATGGAATTTATGCAAATATGTTTGAGAGCCAGAAGAAATGGTATCAACAGGAGAGCGCATGTAATGAATGAATGGAAAGATAAAACGGCTGAGACAGAAGAGGTTGTGTTAAAAGAAAACAAGCCGGCCTTCCAATATTTAATAAAATTATGGAAATATGTTTTCACTTCTGCACCCAAAATGTGTCTTATTTTTATGGGACTGTCAATTTTGCTTTCTCTGTTACGTCCTGTACTTGCATTTATTTGGGGGAGGTATGTGGATAGTGCAAACAATTACATAAATGGCAGTAATATTTCCTCGGTTATACTATTGGCTTTTTTGTATTATGTCATAAATTTTTTGGCTGATTTATTAAACCGGTATATTTATAGCCAGGAGCTGATCGAGCGATTGGATGTGGTACAGGCCAATCGTTTTCAGGAGTCTTTAAACTCACGTATTTACAGGAAATTAGGCAGTATAAGCGCGGAGTATAACGAAATCCCCAAAATAAACGATTTAACTTCACGAGTTTTCGGATTTGTGGAGGATGGGTGGAAAGGCCTGAACGGCAGTGTTATGACACCAAGCTATATTATGCTGGCAAAACTGATATCCGTAATATCGATTGCTGCATCATTATATATTATTAATCCGTGGTTATGTCTGATTCTGATAGCGGCCCCAATTCCGACATTGTATACTACATATATAGGAAATAAGCTGCAGTTTTTGTTTATTAAAGATAATGCAAAGCTGAAGCGGGAAGCTGATTATTTTCAGGGACTAATGTTGGGAAGCGCTGTAAAGGAAATCAAAGTAATGACGCTGTTCGATTTTTTCTATGAAAAATGGAAAACCAGAATAGATGAATATACGATCAGAGAAAACAAAAGCTATCTGAAAAAAATGTGTCTGGATACATTTAGTAATGTGATAACGGGCAGCGCCAGCGTGGCGGGAAGTATTATGGCCATTGTAATGATGACCAAAGGGTATATTTCCCTGGGCGCACTGAGCGCTGTAATGACATTAATAAATACCCTGATTAATGATACAAGTGTATTCTTTACTTCGCTGGCAGCCTTTATGTCTAAAAAGAATGAAGCGGCGATGTTTTTTGATCTGATTGATTTACCGGAAGAAACCAGGGAAGGAATTTTGGTTGAGGGAATAGGTGAAGTGAGTTTTGAAGATGTATCTTATCGTTATCCTTTAACAGATAAATATGTGCTGAGCCATATCAACATAACGATACATAAGGGAGAAAAGGTTGCGCTGGTTGGCGAAAATGGTGCGGGAAAAACAACGTTTGTTAAGCTGATCAGCGGTATTGTTCAGCCATCCGGCGGTAAGCTGAAAATTAATGGGCTCGATACCGATAAAGCTGAACCTCAGAGCCGTTATGCCTCTGCAGGCTCAGTAAGCCAGGAGACGGCTAAGTATCAGACATTTTCCGTTTCAGACAACGTATATATTGGTGATTCATCAAAGAAACGCAATGAAGATGATATTAAGGAGTCGCTTGCATTTGCCGGACTTAATTGCTTTGACGGCAGTGAAATATTAGGAAAAGAAATTGGGGGAACTGATTTATCAGGAGGGGAATGGCAGAAACTTGCGATAGCACGATGCTGTTATCGGAATCGCGATTTTATCATTTTGGATGAGCCAACAGGAAATTTAGATCCGCTGGCAGAGTCTGAAATACTGACTAAATATATGCGAATGGCAGAGAATAAGACGGTTATTATGGTTACACATAGGATAAGCGCCGCGTCTTTAGCGGATCGTATCATTGTATTTGAAAAAGGGAAAATCAAAGAGGACGGGACGCACCAAGAGCTCCTTAATGCAGGTGGAGAATATGCAAAGCTTTATCAAACCCAAGCGAAATGGTATAAGCGCTAATATCTTAAGAAGTGAGTGTATACAACTCCGCGGTGGTATTGGGGGGACAAGGGCTGCGCAGGGGAGATGCTTTATAAAGATATGAAATATTAGGGCATTTGTCTGTTATCTTTAAAATCTGCCAATTATAAAAAGAACTGGTCAAAAGTATCCATGGATTATGTAATCTTTTGGGATATTTAGTTCATTAGTTAATACTATTGGAGATATGTAAATAAATTATGAATATTATGTGAGGTTAATTATGGATTATATTTTTATGATAAAAAAGTTATGGAAATATTCAAAATCTGATCATTGGAGAGTAGTTTTGTATATGGTGTTGCACATTTTATCTATGCTTGGAATGCTGGGACAGCCTTATGCGTTTTCTCGAATAGTTAATGCGTTACAATTAAATAATGGAAATTTATTCAATACTGTACTGAAATGGTTAGCTGTTTATTTTGGATGTTTCTGTATTTTTGAAATTTGCCATAGAAGTGCACGATATTTTGAAAGATGGGTGGCATTTCGTAACAAGAAAAGATTTATTTGTTCGATGTATGATCATCTTCAGAGTCTGCCATTAGAATGGCATGCAGAGAATCATTCTGGAAATGTTATAGATCGGGTGAATAGGGCAGCAAATGCATTGCAAAGTTTTAGTGAGTCTCAAAGTATGTATATAAGTGTAGTTTTGAATTTTATTGTACCTCTTGTGGTGTTATCTACATTATCTCCTGTAATTGTTATAGTTGCGATAATAGCTGGAATAATTTTGGTAAGGGTCACCAAGATATTATATGCCAAATCTGTGCCGGAATATAAGGCCTATAATGATTGTTGGCATAATGTTGCGTCAGCACTTTATGACTATATAGGTAATATTACTACAATTATTGTTCTTAGACTCGGTAAAGCGGCTGAGAAAGATATTGAAAATAGGATAGGAAGGGTATTTCCTCATTTAGTAAATGAACATAAGATAACACAGGTGAAATGTTTCCTTAATGCATTAATTACTGTTCTGTTGAATGTTGGACTTATTTTTTACTATATTTTTGTGACAAATAAAAATGGAAATATGATTATGGTTGGTTCCGTCACTATACTTTTTAGCTATTTAGGGACTTTTATGTCAACATTTGATTTTTATGCGGGGGATTATGAATCTGTAATCCATTGGAGAACTGATTTCGAATCCATTACTTATATTTTAGAAGAAAAAGGAGTATACAAAGAAACTGAATCTACAGATATATTAGATTGGAAGAATTTAGAGGTATTATTAAAGCGTTTCAGTTACCAAAAGGGGAATTTCAATCTTAATGAGATACGCATCATGTTGGAAAGGAAGAAGAAAATTGCTTTCATAGGTGAAAGTGGAGCAGGAAAAAGTACTGTTTTGAAATTACTCAGGGGTATCTATGATAATAAGGATGGAGTAGCCATAAAAGATGGGAAGGAAAAACTGTCTGTTTCTGCGCTGGAAGGTATTGCAACTTTAATACCGCAAGAGCCTGAAATTTTTGAAAATACTATAAGGTATAATATTACAATGGGCATTGAGGTAGAAGAGGAAGAAATATATCAAGCAATTCACCTTGCAGGTTTCGAAGAAGTCCTTAGACGTCTGCCAAATGGACTTGAAACAAACATACAAGAAAAAGGTGTAAATCTTTCTGGTGGAGAAAAACAAAGGCTGGCATTGACCAGGGGAATTTTTGCTATGAAAAATAGCAGTCTTGTTTTATTAGATGAGCCGACGGGGAGCCTTGACTCTGCTACAGAGATGCAAATATATACCAATATATTCCAAGGTAGTGGCGATAAGTGTATTGTTAGTGTTTTGCATAGGTTACACTTAGCAAAAATGTTTGACTATATATATGTTTTTAAAGAAGGAAAAGTGGTACAAGAAGGAACATTTGATGAATTGAGCATGGAAGAAGGACAATTCAAGTACTTATGGGATATGTATATTAATGAAGATAATTCTGCCAGTGAATAATTGATGTATTACAAAATTATGCGATATTTCCATTTATGTTATTTTTCAATTTTGCTGCTGTTAGTTGTTTAGAACCTATTTTTGAAAGTAATATAGTATCTAATCTGTTTTAGAAAAGATCCTGTGTTCTGGTAAATGATTTTGAGTATGTTCGGGATACGGTTGTCAATTTGAGTACGAAAGGAAATTTTCAAAAATTTGCATGGAATAATCACGATTACATATTGTTGGGAGGTAATAGCTTTGCCGGCTGAATTGTAACAGATTTTTACGGATGGATTGTAATATATATATCTTTTTGTTATAATACTACATATTGTGATTTAAAAATTTAACTGAGAAAGGAACAGGTGAGCAGAATGAGTAAATATGTTTGTGACGTTTGCGGTTATATTTATGATCCCGAATTGGGAGATCCGGATAACGGAATTGAACCCGGAACCGCATTTGAAGCTCTCGGAGATGATTGGGTATGCCCTTTGTGCGGCGTAGGCAAGGATCAGTTCTCTGTAACGGAGTAAGAGTATACAGTGTAACAGAATGGCGTCTGCAGTTGAACTGCAGGCGTCATTTTTTATGCTCACCCTCAGGTCTCATAATATTTTTTCTCAAATTCCTCCCAGGAACGGCTAAATTCATGGTTCATAAATGCTTCCTTCAGGCCGGTTATCTGTTTCAGCCGAAGAACCTCATCCAGTTCCATTCCCAGCTGGGAACATATTTTTTCATCGGACCAGCCGGAGCGGGTGAGATCCATGATGATGGCGCTCATTGGCCGGATTCCATGAGTCCCTCTGGCGCGGTTATGCCGGATAGTAGCGGCAATTCTCTGGTCCAGGGGCTTATTTAAGGTGGTTACGGGCAGATAGCCCTGTATCCGGTTCTGGATGTCAGGGTATTCCCTGGCAATGCGGTTGCGGTGAAAGCCGTCCACAATCTCCCGGGTGCCGTTGCGCATATCGTAGGTGACGATGGGCATGGTGTAGCCATCCTCCCGGATGCTGGTATGCAGAAGCTGCATTTCCGGGGAAGGAATCCGGTTGGGATTGTATTCATTTGCGTGTACGGCTTCCTGTTTTACCCAGAGTACGCAGTCCGTAGGCTCCTCCCGGAAAGGGCTGACCTGGGAGATGCCGTCACGTATCCGGTTGATGGCGTCCACCTTTTCGTCTAAATCTTCGATTGAAGAAATGTATTGCTGTATTTCATTTATCAGGTTGTTGATGTCCATACTGGCTCCTTTTGTATCCTCAGCTGTGTGCTGTCTTCAGCCAAGTTTATGATGGTGCCGGATCGCTGTCCGGTAATTGTGACGTTCTCCTGGCAGGGGGTGACGCGTTCCATAGTCAGGTAGCAGCCCCTCCGGGACAGCTGGCGGAAGTCATTCCTCCGCAGGATTGTAAGAAGGCGGGGGTTGGAGGTGGTCATACGGATAGAGGGAAAGGAGAGGAGCATGTCATCCACCATGAAGGCGCATACCTCGGAGTGCCGGTATTCATGAATGACATAAACGCCCGAAATTATGGTAAGCTCTTTCTTTTCCTCATGGCCGTAGAAGCCGGCGAGCACTCCTTCCTCATAAAAAAGCCGCCATTCCTTTTCTTCGGTATTAATCAGATAAGGCATTTCATCCCGGTATTTCTTTTCCGCAAAAAATTTTCCCATGATGGAATAGAATTCGGTTCTGTCATAACCCTCGTTATACTCTTTCTTTTGTAAGTTCATCCTCAATCCTCCCGGCAGCGTCGCGCAGCTGTTTGTTTGTGGACTGGATATCCCGCCGGATAATTCCGGCATATTTTTTCTTCAGTTCAAACAGTCTCTTTACGTCTCCTTTTGTTTCGCTGAAGCTTAAGCCGGACATCCAGAAGTCATTTTTTTCGATTGCCCTGGCGATGCGCTTCCAATAGGGGGCGCGGCGGAAACCCTGGATATCCCATTTGTCATCAGGCATGGAGGATGGGGTGATTCCTGCTTCCTTTTCCCACCAGGCAAAGAATTTTTTTATTTTTGTATAATAATGATCCCGTACCTCCGGCGCATACAGGCCCAGGCTTTCCAGAAGAAAAACCGCATATTGTTCCCAGGACATGGAATCCGGTTTTTCGGAACGGATATTGCCTAGGAGGCTGGTCCGGCAGTAAATATTGCCGAAATTGACTCCTTCCACGCGGTGCAGGACCTTTTCCCAGGTTTCGGGTTCCAGATAGCGGAACTGATCAAGGCCTTTGCGCTGGTCGTCTCCATAGGGCTGGCAGAGGCGCTGTTCACTGATGGAGACGCCGTTTTTATACATGAGCTCATATATGTAATTAAATTTCAAATCGAATTTTGCCACGGCAGTCCAGTCATCGGCGGCGGACCAGTCGTAGATGGGATAGAAGTTCCAGCAGTCCGTGGGCTTGTCATGGATTTTGATCCGGGTGGTCCAGGGATAGTCAAGATAGCGTTCCTTGGTGTTGCTGATAATGGTGCGAAAGCGGTTCAGGCTTTCATCTGAACGGATGCCGATGCCGGCCGCAGCCGGCCCTCCGCGGCTGACGGAAAACCATTTGGCAAAATAGAGGATGAATTCCTCAAATTCCATCCCCCGCCGGAACCAGGTCCATTCTTTGGGGTAATGATCTTCCGTTATCAGGCAGACATCGTCCCGGTCGGGAAGAGGGCGCACCCACTTGTCACGATCCTTTTTATCCCAGCAGATCCACTTCGGGCAGATGGCGGAGGCGGCGTTTCTGAGGGACAGCGGCAGCGCCACCCAATACCAGCGCTCGGTCACATCCCTCGTACATTGGATCAGCTCCTCCACATGGGTAATGGTGGCCTGATACTGGGCTTCCAAATCAATGTAGAGGACCGACAGCTTTTTCCCCAGCCGTCTGGCGGCCTGGGCTGCAAGCTGCAGCATAATGGAGCTGTCCTTTCCCCCGGAAACGGAAAAATAAATATGGTCAAAATGCCGGAAAATGGTTTCATACCGTTCCATGGCAGCCTCATATACATTTTTATCTGAGTAAATTTTAGGCATTTCGAGCTTCCTCCAAATCATCACAATCCATCAGCCCTCTGTTCTGCTTCTGACAATAAATCCATTCCGCAATGTGGTTTTTATTTTCCATATTTTTGATGTCATTACGGAAAGCCTCCAGAAGCTTTTCCTTACGGTACAGGCAGCCCAGGATCCTTTCATCCAGCGTATTGTAGGCACAGATATCACGGATATGGATATCCTTTTCCTGGCCGATCCGGTGTATCCGGTCCTCGCTCTGCAGGCGGGTGGCCAGGTCCCAGCTGTTGGAGAAATAAATAATATTGTGGCAGAACTGCAGATTCAGGCTGTAGCCGGCGCAGTCACGGTTGGCAATGAGGAAATTGGCCCTTGTTTTAAAGGTTTCCAGATTCTGCATCCTTTTTTTCATGGGGATGGAACCGTCAAAGCGGGCAATCTGTTCTTCCCCGTATTTGACGGCTAAAATACGGCATAATACGTCAATTTCATAGGTATAGTTGCAGAAAATGATGTATTTACTCCGGTTGTCAATGACGGACAGGAGCCTTTGCAGCCGGGGATTGTCCGCAGGGTTTTCGAAAAACGGCTGCGTTACTATATGCTCATACCCGGTATCGCTCCTTTGGAAAAGCACCCGGAAACCGCTGGTAACCGCCTGCAGTCCGGCAAAAAGCCGGTAGATGCTCTCCGGATGCAGCTCGTTCAGGTGAAAAAGAAGGACGTCGGCCACCTGATTGTAATGTTCGTTCTGCTTCCGGGTGAGGGAAAAATAGTTTACGGAATAGCTTTTGTCGGGAAGGACAAGGCAGTCCTTTTTGGTCACCTGCACGGTATAGGGTGAAATCTTCCTGGCAAGATAATCTGTATTCAGGCACCGGATGATTTTCTGGGGAATCTCCGGATCAAATTCTATATGGTTGGCGGCAAAGGACCAGTAGGTCTTATAACCCAGAATCCTCCAGTCAAGGATGTGGAACTGGGCGTATAAATCGGCCTGGTTCTTTGAAATCGGCATGCCGTTGAGTATCAGCTTGTAATCACAGTGTGAGGAAAGATAATCAATATTCTGCGTCCGGTAAGCGTAGGGATTCTTGATCAGCAGGCTTTCATCCACCACCAGGTAGCAGTGCTCCCGTTCGGTCAGCAGGCGCAGGTAGCTGTTGGCATGTATGCTGCGGGACAGGGTTTCTATGCCGCAGATCGTGGTGCGTTCCAGAATTTCCCTGGGAGCCTGCTTGATCAGCTCGTCCTTAAGATTCTGCTTGGTGGAGCAGGGGCACAGCCACAGGATATGGCTTATCTTTCCCGCCTCCAGACGCAGGCGGCACAGCTCCAGGGCCGTGATGGTTTTTCCGGTTCCCTGCTCCATAAACAGAGCTCCTACCTTTACTTTTTTTAATTTTTCTACGGCCTTCTCCTGGTAATCCAGAAGTTTATTATGTAATTGCATAGTCAGTCGTTATCCACCAGATCATCCAGAATGGCGCCGGATGATTCCAGTATTTTGTGCAGGTTATTGATTTCTTCGGAGGGCTGCGGAGCGGCAGGCGATACATGAGGAACCTGCTGCAGGGTATCCCGATAGGCATGAAGCAGTTCCCCGGCTTCCCGGTCAAAACGGAAGCCATACATTTCCGCAAAATCCTCCAGTTCCTCATAATGGGAAGGTTCCAGGAATATGCCGCCTGAATGATAGGCAGCAGTAGGTATCTTTTTCAGATTCAGGACAACTTCCCGTGGAATGGAAGAAGAAAGAGGAATAAAAAAGAAGAGCCCTTTTTTGCTTTTGGTTATCCAGCGCTTATGCTCGGGACTGAAATCGCCGTTCACCGCGCCTTCCCGCGCCTCTTTATCTGTTATGGATACGGTAAAACCATTTTTTAACAGTACATTTCCCAGCTCTGCGGCACGATCCCGGAAGGAGCCCCGGTAAGGGGTAAGCCTCCGGAACCAGCAGCGGCCATTCCATTCGTAGTCCATCTGCCTGATAATTTCGCGGAACCTGTCATTTTTTTCATAAAAAGCTGATATTTCTTCATCATTGCCTTTGATTTCCACAATACCCGGAAATTGCGGATTTTTTGGCGAAAGGACAGAATCACTCCGTATAAAATCGGATTCGGATACCGTCTGTTCGGGCCGATACCATTTGCACCATTCCAGATATTCCGGAATGAGCTGTTCCAGATTGCACAGCTCCCGGTTAAAACGGTTATTGATCCAATAGGCGGCTTTTACTTTCTCATGTATGAGATACTGCACGATTTCCTGAAGCATCGGCGGAAGATTTTCTTCCGTCAGCTCCAGGGGAGTCAGCGCTTCGTAATTCAGCCGGAGAATGATCAGATGGATATTGCCCGGCGTATCGATAAAGGTCTGCAGACGCGTCAGGGCTTCCACCCGCAGTGTTTCCGCCCACACGACCTGTTTCCTTGTCCCTTCCAATGGCGGAAGCTCCATCCGGGACGCTGCTTTGCGGGCAGCCGTATTTTTTTCATTCCGGCTTCTTATGAGTTCCGCTTTACAGCATGCAGGACATAGTCCTGAAAATTTATACTCCTTCATTTTTTCCCTGTTGCTGGCAGGGCCGATGATGTTAACGTAGCCTTCATGCCCACAGTAAAAAGTACCGGCATACCATGACATATAAGCTCCCCCTTTTACCGGGGCACGGATATTGAAATACCCGGTTCCGGTAACTGCATTGCTGTCGAATGTTAAGTTTCTGTCTTTGTATGAACTGTAATATTGTAATTAATTTCCATAAATTGGTAAATCTATTGTAATGCATCACCAATTTATAGTCAAATAGATTGGGAAGGTTTTTGAAATGTTTTTCTACAGATGTGTTCCATTATCTTTTCGCTTGAAGGAAGCGGGAGAGGTTCCGTAACGGGCTTTGAAGGCCCTGGAAAAATAGAAAGGATCGGAATAACCGCAGGAAAAGGCCGTATTTTTGACGGAAAATCCCATTTCCAGAAGACTGCGGGCCTGTTCCAGACGGTAGCGGGAGATATAGGTGTTGGGAGAGATATACAGGGCTTCCCGGAACAGGCGGTAAAGAGTGACGCGGTTGATGTGCATGCTTTCGCAGAGGGCTTCCACATTGAATTCCGGTTTGTGGCAGTGTGTCTGGATGAGCAGGATGGCGGTGGAGAGGCGGTTATCCTCCCTGTGGGAATTCAGGGCGGAGGAACCCGGAAAGCTGTCCGCATAAAGGCCTAAAAGCGCCATAAGAAGTCCGCAGGCCTCTCCTTTGTTGTGATAGAGGATATCCAGGCTGCAGAGGCGTTCGTAAAGCGGCAGGATCTGCTGCGGGCTGATGGCCGGAGATACGGGGCAGGCGGGAGAAAACCCGGTATTGGAAAGCAGTTCGGGCGCATTTTCGCCCATGAAATCCACCCAGGTATACTCCCATGGCTGTTCCGGATCGGGGTAATAGCGCAGGACGGTATAAGGATATAGGAGAAAGCTCTGGCCTGCCTGGATATAGAAACGTTTTTTCCCGTATTCCAGCCAGCCTGCGCCTTTTATCACGTAATGGATAATGTAGCAGGGACGGATTCCCGGCCCCCAGGAATGAAGGTCGGAGCAGTCTTCTCTGCCGCAGTTGGTGAGCAGAAGGGTGTGTTCGGAATAAAATTCTTTTTTCATATGAGCTCCTTTTTGTTGTGAGGGGGGCACTGTCTTGCTGAACCGGATGCCCTGCGGCTTTGCCGGGCTTTTTCCGGGCAGGC
>OFOK01002317.1_pt1 | contig 11372 bp, 10 predicted proteins | sample 1542001 | NCBI WGS metagenome assembly OFOK01 (sample SAMN04209242, study PRJEB22552) | human gut metagenome | biome: gut; material: feces | host: Homo sapiens | place: USA: Oklahoma
CAATGGAAATGCTGTCCTTTTTGTCTACCGATTGTCTTGCATAGATTGCGTCTATCCGATTGTTCATTCTTCGCTCCTTTTCTTAAAAAAGAAACGGAGCTGCTGACAGTCTTATTATACCGCCAGCAGCCCCGTAAATCAATGATGGCTTTGGGAAACTTTACGCCCCGGCTTCCTCGTTCCGCCGCTTGTCTGCGTACTTGCGGAACACCTCATAAAGCTGCTGTTCCAGTTCCCGGCGTTTGGCCGCTTCCTGTTCCGGCGTAAACACCGGGGAGAGATTTTCCAGCGTGATTTCTTTCCCTTGAAAAGTTACGATCTCGGTTTCCTTTTTGTATCTGATATTCTCTATCAAAATCACCTTTCCTTTCTGTAATCCGGCTGCCGCTTCAACTCCGCCAGCACCTCCGGCGGGATACGCTCAACAAGCCGCTGAATGTTGTGCAGCTCGCTTTCCAGCTTCGCCCTCTCCATCGTGTCTTTCATCTTGCCTTTTTCGCTGGCCTTTGCCCTTGCTTCCAATTTTTTGTTTTCTTCCAACAGGTCATGGATTGTAACCTTGTATTTCTTCAACTGCCCGGAGAAATTCTCCATCTGCGGGAACCACTTTTTCAGCAGAGTGATGGCTTCCGCTTTCTTCTTTCCGGCGTTCAGCGGGGTAATGCTGTCCAGCACCGCTTCAATGGCCCTCGCCTGTTTGGAGAGGCTGACTGCCTGCTTGAAAAGCCGGGTGGGGATATGCTTCCGGCCCGTCTTGCTGGCGCTCTCCCCACGCTCCAGGTCGGGGTATTTCTCCATCATATAGGCGTGAAAATCGTCCTGCCACTTCGTCAGATTGGCCCGGTTGCCTATGATTTCTTTGGCGCACAGGCGGTTGTCTTTCGTCAGCGGCACAAAGGTCAAATGCAGGTGGGGCGTTTTCTCGTCCATGTGTACCACCGCAGAAACGATATTTTCCCGGCCTACCCGGTCAATGAGGAAGTCTGCCGCCCGCTGGAAGTAGGCCGCTATCTCTTTCGGGGACTTGCCCTTGAAAAACTCCGGGCTGGCGGTTATGAGGGTATCCACAAACCGGGTGCTGTCTTTGCGTGTCCGGCATCCGGCCTGTTCAATTCGTTTCTGAATGAAGTGGTAGTAGCGGCCCTCTGGCTTGACAATGTGGAAATTGTACTTGCTCCGGCTGGTGTCAATGTCCGGGTTGCTGGCGTACTGCTCTTTTTTCCGTTCATGGTGGGCTTCCAGCGGCCCTGCCGGGTGGCCCTTGTGCTTCTCAAATCGCAGAATTGCGTGTTGTGCCAAATCCTATCAGACCTCCTTTTGCGGACAGTTCAGGGGCTGTTTTAGGGGCGGGAGTATAAACATACGGCCCCGCCCCGCACAGCCCGGAAAAGTCCTTGATTTACGGGCTTTTTCCAGCCCTTATTTGTCCGTTTTCCAGCGGCGTTTCCGGTCGCTGGCGTTCTTCTGCTGCCGGTGTACCCGCTTTTTGCAGACTTCGCAATATTTCGCCCTGTTGGAATGGGGAATGAACGCCGCCCCGCAGACGGCGCATCGCTTCACGCTGTCCCTGTGGTAAATCTCCGCTTCCAGCGCCTTGTCCAGCGGCAAGACCGCCCAGCGGAACCACTTGCAGCAGATGGAGAATGTGACCATCTGCGGGCAGGGGCAGGTGTCACCATCGTCCAGCGCAAGGCAGTTGCCGCCGTCACAGTTGCAGCACTCCCGGCGTATCAGGCTGCTGGCCCGTTTCCTCTGCGCCGGGGTCATGCGGTAGGGGGAGCCGTCCGGCCTGTGCTCCAGCGGCGGCAAATGTTGATAGGGTTTTTCTTTCATACAGTCCCTCCGTTTTTCTTTTCGGTAGCCGTTCTCCCCGAAAGGGCTTCCCGCATTGGCACGCTCCCAAACTATGGGACAAAATGTCCCATACCCTGCTCGTGGCGGCGCTTCTCCTGCCGGGCCGGCCTTTTTGGACGGTCATTCATTTTTCAAGGTGCAGCCCATCGATGAACTACCTTAAGTCTACACCTAAATGACCGCCCGTCCCGTATATCCGAAAGGTAGGAAATCCGCCCGGAAAACTCACTATTTCCACGCTCTCGGAAATGTGGTAGAATGGAAGAAACGGAGCGATAAATCGGATTTTGAGAGGAGAATTGCGACTATGATAGAGTTGAACACATTCAAAAAAATATTGGAAGAAAACGAAGAACGCTTGCCATTACTAACGCTTGATGAATTTTTCAATGGAAATACAGCGGAGGACTCTATTGCTCCGAACCAATGGGGCTTTGGACGCCCGACGCTTTCTGAAATATGGGATATGCTACAAAAGATTGCGTTAATGCCTAACATAGCATGGGTGCGTGTTTCTCTACACTATGACACAGAAATCGTAGAAAACGATGGGAATGAAGTATTAAATCTTGCAGGAGATACAATCGTGCTTTGTACGACCATTTTGCCTGCGGAATTAGAGAAATTAGTAAATTGTGAATGGCTATGCTGTGATGGAGTAATTACAATAAAGGCATCTGAATTAAATACTTATTCGTGTGTACCACCAATTCCAGAAAACTTCGATTGTTTGGAAATCGTGTGGGACTAATCTACAACTTTCAGTTTTATCAAGCAGATAAGGAGGGAGAGCATGGAACTATCCATACAAGAACGATTGAAAGACCTGCGTGTGGAGCGTGGGCTGACGCTGGAACAGCTTGCGGAGCAGACGCACCTCTCCAAGTCTGCGTTGGGCAGTTATGAAGGAGATAATTTCAAGGACATCAGCCATTATGCCCTTATTGAGTTGGCAAAGTTTTATGAAGTGACTGTTGATTATCTGCTGGGGCGTTCTCAAACAAAAAATCACCCAAACGCCGATCTTGCAGACCTGCGTTTGAGTGATGATATGATTGAACTATTGAAAAGTGGGCGGGTGGATAATTCCCTCTTGTGTGAGCTGGCGGCGCACCCGGATTTTCCCCGGCTCATGGCCGACCTTGAAATCTATGTGAACGGAACGGCGGTGAAGCAGGTACAGAGCGCAAACGCCATTGTGGACACCATGAGTGCAACGATTATGAAACAGAGCAACCCCGGCTTGACCGACCCGCAGTTAAGACAGCTTATCGCCGCCCATATTGACGATGATAGCTTTTGCCGCTACATAATCCAGCAGGATATAAGCGAGATAGCCGCCGACCTGCGGGAAACACACAGGGAAGATTTTTTCAGCGTCCCGGAGGACAACCCGCTGAAAGGATTATTGGAAGCCGCTACCGAAAACGCCAGCCCAGACAGCGACCCGGAGCAAGCGTCTTTGGCGTTTATCTGCAAACGGCTGCGGCTGAACTTTAAGAAGCTGTCCGGGGAAGAAAAGAAGTGGCTGAAAAAGATTTCGGAAAAGTCGGACTTGCTCAAAAATCCAAATCCCCAGCGGGGGAGAAAGTAGAGAACGAGAAATTGGAGGGAGTAAAGGTGCAGGAGGCAATTATAAAATTGAGACTTCTCGGTCAAATGCCAGACGCAGTGAAAGATGACCCTACAGTAGAAACCATCAACATGTATGACGAATTGCTCTCCAATGTAAAAACGCCATTGACAAGAGAAGAAGTAGGCGTATTGATTGACATTTTCCCCGAAGGTGGAATGTATGGAGTAGAGTGGGATTTGCTAAAATTGGTAGAGTCTTATTTGATAGAAGCACCATCAAGTGAAGAGTATCGAAAATTGATTACTGCTTGTCCAAGTGAAGAATGGCGAGAAACTATGCAAGCCCGTTTAGATAATTGGGAAAACAACAAACAATAACTTGTTGGGGAGATAGCAAAGCCAGCCGAGCCAGTCAACGGTCAAGATGAACGGCGCTTTCAGCGCCGCCGTTGACAGCCTCGCCTGTCTTTGCTTATGGGTAATCAAGGCGGGAAAGCCCTAAAATGGCTTTCCCGCCCATTTCAATTTTGAGAAAAAACGGCTTCCAAAAATGAATGCGTGCGGCCAAGCACTTTTAGGGATTGGCCGCCTTGTCCACCCACCCAGCGGGACGGCGGGGAACGGTCAAGGCCGGGCGTCAGCCCGTTCATTTCAGCCTTTACGGTTTCCCGCTGTCCTGCTACTTTTCCCGGAGTGTGGCCACACATCTGGTCACGGTGTCCATAAGGACGAGGGACGGGGGCTTTCATATACGCCCTGTCTGCTGATGAAACCAGGGCTTTGTTTCTGGCTTTCCAGCCCCAAACAAAGCCCTGGTTCCTGCCGCTTCAAATGCCATTGCCCTCTCATGCGGCAACGGCATTTTCACGGCAACGCCGACAGAGCGTATAACACACTACACTTTGCTTCGCAAAGTCGTGTGCCAAAAGGGGCGCTGCCCCCTTTGGATACCCCCCAACAAACAGGCGCTATGCCCCTGTCGGAAGCATAGCGCCGTTTGTTGTCAGCAGCCCGTTTCACGGTCTGCGTGTAGTTCCTTGTAAACTGACCTAAGCTACACAAGAAGCAAAGAGGATAGCGAGAAAAACTCCTTCTATAATCTCCAGAACCTGGGTACTATGACCATCAATAGCGGAGTAAGCGTAACTGCCGACGGACACTACTCTAGCTTGGTTGCAAACGGCTGGTATAATGGTAGTCAGAACACAGCGAAACAAGAAGCTAACCTGACCATCACCGGCGGTAACTTCAGCGGCGGTTTGAACACCATTAAAAACGACGACTGGGGAGTATTGGAAATCTCCGGCGGTAATTTCAGCAATACAACACAGGCAACCGTTATGAACTGGAATAAAACTACCGTATCGGGTGGTACCTTTGAATCTAAAGCTGACGTTTTTGCGAACGGTTACATAAGCGCTGATAGCGACAAGGGAGAACTGACCATCACCGGCGGTACTTTTACCGCAGGAGAAGGTAAAAATGTTCTCATGTTCACTGGAAAAGCTAAAGAAGGTGGTACAGTCAACATCAGTGGTGCGACCATGACCGGCAACCTCAATTTGAGCAAAGCCGCTGAGGTAACCATCTCCGGTACTACCATCACCGGCAGCATCAAAACAGCTGCGGGAGCAAATGTTGCAATCAAAGATAACTCTACCGTAACTGGCGAAGTGACTGGTGCTGGTAAAGTAACCGTTTCCACCGATAGCACTGTTGGCGACGGTCAGACCGAAACCCATCCATTCGTAACCAATGGTAACAAATACGCTACCCTTGCAGAAGCGATTGCAGCCGTTAAGGAAGGCGGCATCATTACACTGACATCCAATGTTGACAATGCAGAAGGTATTGCTGTAGACGAAGGGAAAAACTTTACAATCGACTTTGGTGGACATACCTATACTGTAAAAACCCCAGGTGCTGGCTCGCCGAATACAGAAACAAATGCTTTCCAGTTGTTGAAAGATTCTACCATTACTATGAAAAATGGAACTATTCGTATTTCTGCGGATAATAAGCAGAACGGCGATAAAAAGCCGATTATGAGAATTATCCAGAATTATGCAAATCTGACTCTGGAAAATATGACATTCTATGCTCAGAATCAAGCGGGTGGAGAAGACTATCCGCTGAGCTTCAACAATGGCAACATTGTTTTCAAGGGCAACACCAGCATCATTACAAGCAGTGATAGTAATATTGCGTTTGATGTTTGTAAATTTAACGATTACCCAAGTGCAACCGTTACATTTGATGAAAGCTATACCGGAACCATCAACGGAAAAATTGTCTATGATGCAACAGATGCTAGCACTCATAAGCTGACCATCAATGGCAACGGTACTTTCGGCAAGATTGAAGCTTCTTCTAAAGGCGAAGAGGCAGCTAAGGATGCTATTGAAGTTTCCGGCGGCAGATTCACTGCACCGGTGAATAAAGACTACCTTGCAGATGGCTACCATTATCAGCTGTACAGCAATGACAGGTACTACAGCTACCACCCGACCCTTGAGGATGCAAAGAATGCAGCAAAACCTGAGGGCGGAACCATTACCGACCTGAATAATCCTACTCAGAAGCCGGTTGTTGTTCCACCAAGCCCGAACGCACCGGAAAAACCAAACAGCAACTCCGGCAGCACCGGCAGCAGCTCGACCGTTCAGCAGATGGAAGAGCGCGAAAAACCGGACCCGGCAGACAAGAAGGCTATGGAAGAGTACAACTTCTGGATGCAGGTGAAGTCTAAAATCCGCGCGACCGCAGAGGGCAAGACCCTGCGCATCACCGTTAAGGAAGGCATCGAGTATATGCCGGCAAGCGTGATGCAGACCCTGTACGAGTGCAAGGTGGGCATTACCCTGTACTGGGACGGCGTGACCATCGAGATTCCGGTCGGCAAAGCACAGCCAAAACAGGCTCTGCGCGTCTACTGGACCAAGACCAAACTGATGGATTTGTACAACGCATAAGTAAATAAAAAAAGGGAACCGAGCAATCGGTTCCCTTTTTGTTTTGATTTGCTATTCCACCAGCAGGCGCTTTTCCAGCTCCAGGTCGGGTGTGACATAGGCGGTCTGATAGCTGACATAGATGACCATGCCGGGCTTTGCACCGCGCGGTTTTTTGACATTTTTAATAAGGGTGTAGTCGACCGGCACCTGCGCGGAGTCGGCGGCTTTGGAGTTGGCTGCTGCCAGAATGGCTGCCTGATGCAGGGTGCTGTCGGGAATCTCCCTGCCTTCGCTGAGCACCACCGTATGGGAGCCGGGGATGTTTTTGGTGTGGAACCACATATCCCGACCATGGGCTTCCTTGAGGGTGAGCTGGTCGTTTTGCAGGTTGTTGCGTCCGACCAGAATGGTGAAGCCGTCGTCGGATAGGTAGCGCTTGGGTGCAAGGCGGGCTTCCTTGCCTTTTTTGGCAGAAGGTCCCTTGCGGCGCAGATAACCCTGCTCCACCAGCTCGCTGCGGATGGCGGAAAGTTCGTCGTTGGTCTGGGCGCGGGTGAGCGCATCAAACACCGAGTCGATGTATTCGGCTTCCTGCTGACCTTCCTCAATCAGCTGGCGCAGCTTTTTCTCAGCGGTGTCTGCCTTGCGGTATTCGCCGTAGTATTTCTGCGCATTTTGGGACGGCGTTTTGCGCGGGTCCAGCGGGATGGTGATTTCGGCTTGCTGCTCGTCATAGAAGTTGACCACCGTCGCTGCGCGGTCGCCCTTCTGGATGGAGTAGAGGTTGGCGCTGATGAGGTCGCCGTACATCTTCCAGCGTTCACGGTCGGCGCAGTCCTCCAGCTCCTTGTGCTGCAACGCAAGCTTGCGGGCGATGCGGTCGGAGGTGTTCGCCAGAATTTTGAGCAGGTCGGCGCTGCGGTGGCGCATCCGCTGGATGCTGTCCCGCTGGGTGTAGAAGTCGTCGAGCAGCTGGCTGTAGGTCGGGTAGTTTCGGGTGAACATCATGCCGCCGTACTGGTGGATGTCCATGAAGGAAAAATCCACCGGCTTTTTGCGGGAGTCGATGACGCTGGTGGGGGTGCCGGTATAATTTTTTGCCATCTCAATCACCCGCGCCAGAAAGAAGCGCAGGCGGTCGAAGTGGTCGGAGGTCATCTCGGAGATGACCCGGTCGTCGCCGGTAAAGACGTAGTTTGCAATCTCGCGGCAGACGATGGGGGACACGCCCTGCACCGCAGCCAGCAGCGCTTTGGAAAGCGGGGTGTCCTTACCCTGGCGCAGCCGCTCTTCGACCTGCTGTGGGGTGCAGTCGATCAAATCCAGCTTGTCCTGCGCAGGCGGCAGGGTGTAGCGGACACCGGGTAAAATCGGGCGCACCGAGGACATGGTATCGTCGATGCGTTTGATTGAGTCGATGACCCTGCCGTCCTCGCCGATGAGGATGATGTTGGAATGTCTGCCCATGATTTCGACTGCGACGGTCAGTTCAATCAGGTCACCCATCTCGTTGCGGGTTTCAAAAATCAGGTGCAGGATGCGGTCCAGCCCAATCTGCTCTAAGCGCAGCAGCTTGGCGCTGCCCAGATATTTGCGCATCAGCATACAGAACATCGGCGGAGCCTTCGGGTTTTCAAAGGATGCGCCGGTCAGGTGCAGCCGCGGGCTGTCCGCTCCGGCAGAAAGATACAGCTTGACGCTGCGCGCGCCGTCTGCGGTGGGCTGCGGCAGGCGCAGGATGAAGATCATCTCCTCGCGGGAGATTTGGTGTATTTTATCAATGCGCGCGCCGATCAGCACACCTTCCAGCTCGTGGCGGATCTGGCGCAGCAGGGTACCATCCAATGCCATGGAAATCCTCCTTTCAAAAGGGGCAGGTGAAAAAATTTTGTCTTAGCACAAATTTGATAAAGTTTCAGATGAAGTTATCGGTTACGATACAACATTATACCACAAAATGGGCAGGAAGGCGATAAAAGAATGAGGATTTGCAAAGAAATGAAAATTTGTAAAGTATTTCCTGCATTTTAGGCAAAGAAAACAGAAAAAATGCCCCGACACCGGAAAAATAAGTCGCATTGACAAAGGGAAAACGCAGGTGTATAATAGAAACAAGAAATTTACAGGAAACGGAATCTGCACCTTGTGCAGAAAAAACTTTCATTCCTGCAAAAAGCGGAACCGCTCTTTTTATCTAAGACATCTTCTACAATCAACATAATCCTTCCAAAATATCTTTGCAGAAAGGGAATTTTTCTGCAAAGAACAAAACGCCCTCTGCCAATTTGGCAGAGGGCGTTTTGTTTATTTGGTCGGGGTGCCGTTGGGAGTTTGCACCAGCAGCAACAGCTGTTCCTCGGCGCCGGTGGCGGTGTTGATATAGCACAGCACCCGGTCGCCGGTGGAGGAGGTGCAGAAAAATTCGTACACCGCCGCTTCGTTTTTGCCGGAGGTGGGGATGAGGGCAGGGCGCACGCTGTCCACCGTCAGCAGAGGACTGAGCATTTGCTGCGCCTGCTCGGGCGAAAGCTGTGGGGAAGGCAGCTGCCGCTGGTGGTGGTTGACCAGATAGCCGCGGGCATCCAGACCGAGGATGCTGCCGTCCTGCAAAGAAATCTCCACCTTGATGAGGTCGGTGTAGCAGATGGTCTGGGTGGCAGGGTCGAGGTAGGCAAAGTTGAGGGTCATCACCCCGTCGGTGGTTTCATAGTAGGTGTCCTTCATCGAGGAGTAGCCCTGCGCCTGCAAAAACTGCTGGGCTTTGTCCACCGCCTGCTGGTAGGAAAGGCGGGCGGTCAGCGCCTCGGGCTTGGCTGTGACCAGATAGCACAGAAAGCCGCCCTGACGGGTGATGGCAACCGAGTTGTTTTTGCCGTCGTGCAGCACATAGCAGGGTAGGACAGAATCCTCCCGGCGCAGCTGCGGCAGAGGGCGGTCGGTCACACGGGAGGCGATGGCTTTTGCCTGCTCGGGTGTGATGGCGGGTTTGTCCCGGGTCATCTGCGGCGTTTTTTCCAGCAGGTGGTCGGAGAAGGGTCCGTCGTAGATGAGGGTGGGATAGCCGGTGAAGCTGTCCTCCAGCTGGCGCAGGCGGTCGTCGCCGTCGGCGTGGACGGCAAAGGCAGAAGCGTCTTTGTCGGACGCTTGCAGCTGCTCGATGGTCAGGCTGCCGTTTTGCAGCGAGCAGGCAAGGTCATCCAGCTGGACGCTCAGGCGGTCGGCATATTCACGCAGGGAGGCAAAGCTGCTGCGCTCTTCCTCGGTGAGCGGCGAGCCGTTGGCAGTCTTGCGGGAAAGGTACATGGCATAGTCGCCCGCCTGGGATAAAAATTTGTTGGTGGCAGACAGGGTGGATTCCAGCGGCAGGGCGGACAGGGAGGATTTGGCAGCGGCGGACTCCTTCCACAGGCGGGCGCAAATCTGCGAAAGCTGCGGGCTGCTGCCGGTGTACATCCCTTTGACTAGGTCGTCGGAGAGGTTTGCCAGATTGTCGGCGGCAGAATCGGCGGCGCGGCAGTAGGTGTTCTGCAAAGCGGTGTGATAGGCGCGCGCACTCAGGTGGCTGTATGCTGCCCAGACGCCAAGGATGATGGAAAGGGCAAGCATCAGCGTGACGAGAATTTTGTAGTAAAGTGGGCTGACCGGGGTATCTTTTTGATTCATGGGAGCTTTCCTGCCTTTCAAAGTAACGTTTCCTCATCAGTGTGAACAGAAATACAGCGGAATATACAGGAAATCCGCCGAAAAATCGAAAGAAAGTGAAAAGCGGTTGACAAACATTCTCCAGTCATTTATAATAAAATTGTACATTTTATGCGTGCGTTTTTAGTGATATTGAACATAATCCCGTTAAACTGAACAATATTAGACAAAACGGAGGATAAATGTTTATGAACGGAAATTTATATGAAGAACGAGGCGAGGACAGACGCATCCGCAAAAGCAAAAAAGCGTTGCAGGAGGCGCTGATTCGACTGTTGAGCAAAAAGAGCATCGGGGAAATCACCATCAAAGAGCTGACCGACGAGGCGGACGTACACCGCGGCACCTTTTACCACCACTATTCGGACGCGATGGATTTGAAGGTGCAGACCGAGCGGGAGATTGCCGAGCAGCTGACCGAAATCTTGAGCAGCGTGCCGCAAAGCAGACTGGAGCAAGGACCTTACCCGCTGCTGGTTCGGGTGCTGGAATATCTGGAGGACAACCGCGAGATTGCCAAGATGCTGGCAAGCGAGCACGGCGCACCGTGGCTGATGGAAGAGCTGTGTGCAGGCATCAGCGAGCGGTGTTTGGGAGCGCAGCTGTTTGGAGAGCAGCTTAAGTACGGCAGCCGGTTTTGTGCAGCGGGACTGCGGGAGATGCTGGTCAGCTGGATTGAGGACGGAATGCGGATGGCGCCCGGCGAGATGGCACGCATCATGGAGCGGATGATGGGCAGCCAAAGCCCGACCGCGATGAGCCGATAAGATTTCATACAATAGAGTGACAGCAGTGGTTAAGCAGACGAAAAAAACGGTCTGCGTTTATTTTTACTCTAAAATGTATAATTATTCTTTTTAGAGTGTATTTTATTCATATAGAGATAGCGGAAAAAGAACAATAAAAGACAAAAAAGGAAGAAAATGTATATTAGTAAAACGGGAAATATAAAAACGCACGCAAGAAAATACAAAAAGAGCGACTTGTAACCAAAATGCAATATTTACCTGCAAAAATCCCGAGTGATAGGGGAAAAAGAGCCGTTTTTTTAATCAAAATGTAAAAAATATTGAGAAGTGCGACAAAATTACAGAGAAGTGTTGACTAAACTGTATTGCAGCCTTTACCGATTTGAGATAGAATAATAGCAGACGAAAGCGGGTGTGTGGAGCACCCGCGGACGTCGAAAAACACAAGGGTTGAATTTGAATAAATATTCAACCTAATTTTATTTTAGGAGGAAGAAAGACTATGAAAAAAGTACTTTCCGTAGCACTGGCTTCTGCT